>WNGQ01002966.1_pt2 | contig 24168 bp, 19 predicted proteins | sample 5407661 | NCBI WGS metagenome assembly WNGQ01 (sample SAMN13153382, study PRJNA577476) | soil metagenome | isolation source: 60 cm soil or saprolite under Garry oak tree replicate 2 | place: USA:California | collected 2016-06-15 | reverse complement strand
CCAGATCTCGGGCGACATCTCGGCGGAGACGGTGAACGGCGACATCTCGCTCGTGCAGATCGAGTCCGCCAACACGGAAGCGACCACGGTCAACGGCGACGTGACGTACGACGGGACCATCAAGGATGGCGGCCGCTACCGCTTCTCGACCCACGACGGCGACCTGCGCGTATCGGTCCCCGAGAAAGCCAACGTCTCCGTCTCGGTGTCGACGTTCAACGGCGACTTCAGCGCCTGTTTCCCGGTGCAGCTCACCGGCAAGACCAAGCACCGTTTCAGTTTCACGATCGGCTCGGGGACCGCCCGGCTGGAGCTCGAGTCGTTCAATGGCGACATCGGGCTGTGCCGTCCCGGCCAGCTGGCCAAGGACAGGGACTGGCGGGTCAAGGACAAGGACTGGGACAAGAACCACGACACCATGCGCTTGGCCACGCTCGCGCCGCTCGTCATCGCGGCCGCCCTGCCGTTCGCCCGCCCCGCGGCGGCCCAGGGTGAGTTCCACTGGAAGGGCCAGCTTGCCGCGGGCAAGACGATCGAGATCAAGGGCGTGAACGGCGACGTCAGCGCCGTCGCCGGATCGGGCGACGTCGAGGTGACGGCCGTGAAGCATGCGCACCGCAGCGACCCGGACGAGGTGAAGATCGAGGTCGTGCCGCACGAGGGCGGGGTCACCATCTGCGCGGTGTATCCGAGTTACAGCAGGCGACAAAACACCTGCGAGCCGGACGAAGGCGGCCACATGAATACGCAGGACAACGACGTCGTGGTCGACTTCACGGTACGGGTGCCTGCCGGCGTGCGCTTCGTCGGTAGGACGGTCAATGGCGCGGTCGACGCCACGAATCTCGGGGGCGACGTCGAGGCGAACACGGTCAACGGCAGCATCCATGTCTCGACGTCGGGCTACGCGCAGGCCTCGACGGTGAACGGCTCGATCACGGCGTCGCTGGGGCGTGCTGGCTGGAGCGACGTGCTCGAGTTCCACACTGTGAACGGCGCGATCACGCTCGACCTGCCGGCCAACGTCTCGACGGAGGTGCGCGCCAGCACGGTGAACGGCGACATCGAGACGGACTTCCCGCTCATGGTCACCGGTCGTCTGGGGCCGCGCCGCGTGACGGGCACGATCGGCAGCGGCGGGCGGCGGTTGGCGCTCGAGACCGTCAACGGCAGCATTCGGCTTAGAAAGGCCAGTTAGAGGCCTGTTTAGAAAAGCGAGTTGGAGGCCGGTTTAAAGGCCCGTGAAATGCTGGGGAAGGGGTTGGGCTACGGGCGAGCCACCAGGCTGCGGATCAGACCGATGATGAGGCCAATCAAGCGCTCACATTGCTGCAGCGCCTCCGTGACGGGCTTAGGCTCGGCTGACAGTTCCAGCTCCTGAACCAGCTCGAGGTGCGTCCGAAGCTCCATAGCTGAGCCGAGGGCGATGCGGAGACAACGAATGAACTGCGGCCTGGCGGCCAAGCCGTAACCCTCGGCAACATTCGCTGGAACTGAGGGAGCCGCTCGACGTATCTGGTCCACCAAAGGGAAATGGCGACTCAGCGGGGGCTCGAGCGTGAGTCGATACGCCAGCGCGGCCAGTTGACGCGCGGCCCTCCAAGCTTCGAGCGACTCCAGCCTCCTCATCGCCTAACCTAGCAATCCGAGAAATCGCGCCGTCATCCGTTCTATGCACCCGACATCCTCCCATTGCCTTACCCTTCCCCGGCCGTTTCACTGGCCTCATCCCGGCCTCTCGTGACCGCGTGTTTTTGATCGGCGTCGCAATTCCCTGGTACCGACTTGAGGAAGGACCTGACGTAGCGTAGTCGCGTCCGAACCAGGGGTCCCGTGGTGTTGCGGGAGCTTCTCAGCCGTACCGAGCAGATCGACGATCTATGCCACCTCTTTGGGGCGCTCGGGTTTCAAGCGGCCTGGGAGCACGTGCCGCCCGGGCCCTGGCTCGGCACCGGACCGGCGGAGGCCGGCGGCGTGGTACGGGCGGCGCTGGTGGCGCGCCACGATGTGTTCCGCGTGTTCGCGCTCGAGGCGCGGGATCCCGAGCGCGCGGTGCGGGCGGCGGCGCAGCGGCTCGCAGCGCACGCCGAGCGGGGCCTCGCGTGCGCGCTGGGCGCCGCACCGCGGCGGCTCTTGTGCGCGGGCTGGCGCGCCGCGGCACGCGGGCCGGCCATCCGCGTCGCCGCCATCCCGCTGGAACGGCCGCCCGGCAGCTCGCTCGAGACGCTGGAGCGCTTCAGCCCGCGGCCGCGCGAGACGGCGCTGGCGCTGAGCCTCCGCGTGGGCGAAGCGCTCGCGAGCGAGGCCGTCACACCACGTTTCTTCCGAGCGTTCCGCGCCACGCTGGAGCGTCTGACCGATCGCCTGTCGACGCCGCGCAGCCGGGCCGAGCGTCACACCCTCGCGTTGACCGCGTTCACGCGGGTGCTGTTCCTCTACTTCGTTCAGGCCAAGGGGTGGCTGAACGGGGACCGTCGCTACCTGATCCGCCGATTCGACGACTGCGTCGCGGCGCGCCGCCCGTTTCACCGCCGGGTGCTCGACCCGCTGTGCTTCGGGGCGCTCAACCGCCCTGCCGCCGACCGCAGCGGCGCGGCCCGCGCGCTCGGGCGCCTGCCGTTCCTGAACGGCGGCCTGTTCGAGCCGACGGCCCTGGAGCGGCGCCACGGGGCCGCGCGATGGAGCAACAGCGACTGGCGCGACGCGTTCGACGGCCTGCTCGAGCGGTTTCATTTCTCCGCGCGCGAGACCGAAGACGGCGACGCGGTCGCGCCCGACATGCTGGGCCGGGTGTTCGAAGGGGTGATGGATCCCGCCGAACGGCGCGCCAGCGGCAGCTATTACACGCCGGCCGCGCTGGTGCGGGAGATCGTGCGTGCGGGGCTCGAGGCCGTGCTGGTGCACCGACTCGGTCTCGCCCCAGCCGCCGCCGAGCGCTGGATCCATCGCGGCCAGCCGCCGGAGCGAGCGCCCGACCTGCGATGCCTCACCGTGCTCGATCCGGCGGTGGGCTCGGGCGCTTTCCTGCTCGGCGCGCTCGAGGAGCTGACCGGGCTGCGGTGCGCGGCCGGCGAGGGGCCGGCCAGCGCCGTGCGGCGCGACGTGGTGGCGCATTCGCTGTTCGGGGTGGACCTGAGCCTCACCGCGGTGCGGCTCGCCGAGCTGCGGCTGTGGCTCGCCCTGATCGCGGATGTGAGCGCCGGGCCGGACGACCCGGAGCTGGCCCGGATCGCGCCGCTGCCGAACCTGGACGGGCATGTGCGCCAGGGGGACGCGCTCGTCGATCCGCTCACGCTGGCGCGGGCGCTGGGCGGCGCGCCGGCTCCCGCGACTCCGGCGTCCGAGCTGGAGCGGCTGAGCAGCGCCCGGCGCAAACTGTTCGGTCTGGCGGGTGCGGCGAAGCGGGACGCGCTCGCGGGGCTGGCGCGCGCGGAAGCGGGGCTCGCCCGGGGGCTGTTCCGCGCCGCCGTGGCGGCGCTGGAGCGGCGCAGCGCTGAGCTGGTCGCGGCCGCGAAGGACCGCGACCTGTTCGGCCGGCGGCGCGGGCTCACCGCCGACGCGCGGGCCCTGTTGCGCCGGCTGCGCGCGAGCCGGCGCGAGCTGCGGGCCGCGGCGGCACGGCTCGAGCGCGAGGGCGGCGCGCCGTTCTTCGCGTTCGAGTCGCACTTCGGCGACGTCCTGGCGCGCGGGGGGTTCGACCTCGTGGCGGGGAATCCTCCATGGGTGCGCGGGGAACGGGTGCCGGCGCGCGTGCGGGAAGCGCTGGCGACGCGGTACGCGACGTGGCGACCGGCGCGGGGCCGGGGGTTCGCCCATCTCCCGGACCTCGCAGTGGCCTTCGTGGAGCGCGCGCTCGAGCTGGCGGCGCCGGGCGGCAGCGCCGCGCTGCTCGTGCCCGCCAAGCTCGCGTCGAGCGGGTACGCCGAGCCGCTGCGCCGGCGCCTGGCCGAAGGCGCGCGCATCGAGCGCGTGGCGCCCAGCCTCCCGGCGGGGGGCGCGTTCGCGGCGGCGGTCTACCCGATGGTGCTCGTCACCACGCGGGCGGAGCCGACGGGGCGCGAGCAGGTCGCCACCGCGCTCGGGGCGAGAAGCACAACGCCCTTGATCCCGCAGCGCGCCCTCGCGGGCGACGGTCCGTGGATCCTGGCGCGCGATGCGGTCCGGGTCGCCCGGCACCTCGGGGCGCGATGCGCGCGAATCGGCGAGCGCTGGAGGCCGCAGCTCGGCGTGAAGACGGGTGCGGACGACGTGTTCCTGAGCGCCCAACCCGGCCCGGCGACGCGACCGGCCGTCCGGGGCCGCGATGTGGGCCCGTGGCGCGCCACGCCGCGAGTTCATCTGCTGTGGACTCACGCGCCCGACGGCCGGCCGCTTGCCCGTCTGCCGCCCGCGCTCGCCGCGGCGCTCGCGCCCCACCTCGATCGGCTGGGCCGGCGCAGCGACTATCGCGCGGGGCCGGCCTGGCAGCTGTTTCGCACCGCCCTCGCCTACGCCCCCTGTCGGGTGGTCTGGCCCGATCTCGCGCGCCGGCTGGCGGCCGTGGTGCCCGATCCCGAGATCGTGCCGCTGAATACGGTGTACGGCATCGCCACGCGGGAGCCGGACGACGCGTACGCGCTGGCGGCGCTCTTCAACTCGCGCTGGCTCACGGCACTGGCCCGGCTGCACGCGGATCCGGCGCGCGGCGGTTTCCGCCGCTTCAACGCCCGCGTGGTGCGCGCGCTGCCGCTCCCGCCCGCCAGTCCGTCGGTATGGCGCGCCCTCGCCGAGCAGGGACGGCGCGGCGAATCCGACGACGATGCCATCGCGGACTTATACCAGCTCGATGCCGCGGACCGCCGTGCGCTGGCAGCCGCCCCGGATCCTCTCTGACCACCTCGCGCCGCTCCCCGAGCCGCTCGCCTGCCTGCTCACCCCGGGGGCGATCGATGCGCCGGCGGCGGTCGCGGCGCTCGGGGCGCGGGCGCTGCTCGACCTGGCGCCGCTGGAGCCCGAAGACGGGACGCCGTGGCCGGCGTGGCTCGCCCCGCACCAGGTCCCCGCCGCCCAGCGGCTGCGCGCTCTGCTGGTCCGCTACGGCGGCGCGCTGCTCGCGGACGCACCGGGCCTCGGCAAGTCGTACGTCGCCCTGGCGGTGGCGCTCGCCGTGGGAGAGCCGTTCACACTCGTGGTGCCGGCGGTGCTGGTGGACCAGTGGCGCGGGTTGCTCGCGCATTTCACCACCGAGGCGGCGATTGTCACCCACGAGTCGCTGAGCGCACCCAGCTACCGCCCTCTACCATCCCCTACCGCCCTCTACCGTCTGTTTGTCGTCGACGAGGCCCACCGCTTCCGCAACCCCGACACCAATCGCTACCGCGCGCTGGCGCGGCTCGTGGTGGGTGCCAAGGTCCTGCTCGTCACGGCGACGCCCGTCCACAATCGCGTCGGCGACCTGTGCCACCTGCTGCGGCTGTTCCTGCGCGACCATGAGCTCACGGCGCTGGGCGTCCCGTCGCTGTCCCGCGCGGCGCGCGGCGACGCCGCCGCGGACCTCACGGCGCTCACGGCCGCGGCCGCCCGGCTGTGTGTGTCGCGCTCGCGCGAGCGGGCCCGCACGGGCTGGAGTGCCGGCGCGGTCACGCTCTCGTTCCCCACCCGCGCCGGGGGCGCGGTGGTGCGGATCGGCGCGGCGCCCGATGCGCTGCTCGAGCGGCTCGTCGCCGGCGTTGCCGGGCTCGACTCGGGCGGGGAGGCCGCGGGCCTGTTCCGGCTGTTGCTGCTGTCGCAGCTCGCCTCGAGTATCCCCGCCTTCCGCGCGACGCTGGCGCGATACCGGGCGTGGCTCGAGCTCGGCCTCGCCGCGACGGCGGAGGGCCGCTCACTCACGCGACGGGACTTCCGGCGCCTGTTCCCCCCCGGGCAGGAGGACCTGCAGCTCGCGCTCTTCCCCGTGCTCTTGCCCGCGGGGAAGAGCGACGTGAGCGAAGCGGATGGCGATACGGTGCGACGGTTGAGCGAGCTCGCCGGGCCCGGCCCCGACCCGAAGGCCGATGCCCTGGAGCGGATGCTGGTCGAGCGCGGCGGCAAAACCATCGTGTTCGTACAGCCGCGCGCCACCGTGCGGCACTTGTTCCGCCAGCTGCGCGGCCACCGCGTCGCGGCGGTGATGGGAGACCGGGGGTGGTTCGGCCGGGAGCGCGCGACCCGGGCCGAGGTGTTGCGCGCGTTCGCGCCGCTGGCGCAGGTCGCCCCCGCGCCCGCGGCCGCGATGCAGACCGACGTCCTGCTCGCGACCGATCTCCTGAGTGAAGGGCTGAACCTGCAGGACGCCGTGCGCGTGATCCATTACGACGTGCCGTGGAGCCCCGCCCGGCTGGCGCAGCGGGTGGGCCGAGTCGATCGCGCCGGCTCGCCGCACGCGCACATCGAAACGGTGACGTTCCTCCCGCCGGCGGCGCTCGCCGGTGCGCTCGCGATCGAGCGCCGCTGGCTCGCCAAGACGCGGGTCCAGGCACAGACCGGTGCCGCGCAGATCGAGCTGGCCGACGGCGGCAGCGCCGCCGCGTTCGACTGGTGCGACCGGCTACAGCAACTCGCCGGACGTGCCGGGCGCCCGGCCACCCGCGGCGGCTGCGGCGCCGTCGCCGCGGCGGAAGGGGGAGCGGTGGTGCTGCTGGTGCGGCTCGCCGGTCAGGTGGAAGCGGTGGTCGTGACGGAGGGCGCGGTGCGGGCCGATCCGGCCCGCGCCACCACGCTGCTCGAGCGTGCCGCGGACTGCCAGCCAGCGCCGCTCGACCGCGCGACGCTCGACCTGGCGATCCGTCGCGCGGCGCCGCTGCTGCGCGGGCGGCTGGACGCGATCGAGCGGGCCCGGTGGCGCGCGGCCGACCGCGACCGGCCGACGCGGCGGCTCATCCCCTGGGTGCTCGCGGCCGCGCGCCGCGCCGCCGCGCGACGCCGCCACACCGAGCTCGCCTTGACCGTGCGGGACGTGCTCGCGTGGCACGAGCGACTGCCGCCCTGCGCCGGCGTGCCCGATCCGCCGGCGGTGCTGCTCGAAGCGGCGCTGGTGCTCGGCTGAGCACTCACTCGTCATGAAGCAGCAGCTCCTCGTAGTCGATCTCGCGCTGCACGCGTCGCATCACCGCGTCGCCGATGGTGCCCTCGTCACGCAGTCGCAGCAGCTCGCGCCGCTCCGCCGCGAGCAGCTCGCGCGCCAGCGGCGTCTGGGCGGCGGACTTGGCTTCCACCGGGCCGTCCATCACGCCGTCGGCGTGCCCCTGCAGGTGACGGGCGCGATAGCGGTAGCGGTCTCGCGTGAGCGCCAACGCGTCGGGGTGCATCCACGTCTCCTGCGTGAGCTCGTCGAGCCGGGCCAGCGCCGCCTCCGCGGTGCGCAGCCGGGCGGCGATCTCTTCGCGTGCGTCCTGCTCGCCCGTCTCGCGCACTCCCAGCCAGCGGAGCAGGGGCGCGAGCGCGAATCCCTGACCCAACAGCGTCACGAGGATGACGGCGAACGTGATCGCGATGATCACATCGCGCCCGGGAAAGGGGGCCCCCGTGGCGGTGGAGGTGGGAATCGCGGCCGCGAGCACGAGCGACTCGGCCCCCCGTAGGCCCGCCCAGGAGACCAGCGCCGGCAGCTGCCATGGCGGGGACGGGTCGCGCTGCCGCACGCGGGCGCTCAACCACCGGGGCAGATAGGTCGCGGGGAACACCCACACGAAGCGCGCCACGATCACCGTGACGCTCACCAGGACGGCTCCCCACGCCAGGTCCCGGGCGAAGGGACCGCTCCAGCCCCCGAGAATGGGCCGCAACGCCAACCCGGTAATGATGAAGATGAGCCCCTCGAGCACGAACACGACCACGTCCCACATACCGGAGTTCTGCACGCGGGTATCGGCCGCCACGACCCGCGGGCCGACGCGCCCGAGGTAGAGCCCCGTCGCCACGACGGCCAGGATGCCGGACACGCCGAGATGCTCAGCGGGCAGGTAGGCCGCGTAGCCGGTCAGCAGCGAGATGGTGTTTTCGACTTCGGGGTCGTGGATGTGACGCCGCAGCTCCCCCAGGAGCCAGCCGACGGCGAGGCCGACGACGATCCCGCCGGCGCCCACGTAGAGGAACCGCAGGCTCGCCGCGGGGAGCGAGAACGAGCCCGTCACCGCGGCGGCGACCGCCATGCGGTACGCGACGATGGCCGCCGCGTCGTTGATCATGCTCTCGCCCTCGAGGATGATCACGAGGCGCCGCGGCAGCGGCAGCCGGCGCAGGAACGCCGTCGCGGCAGCGACGTCCGGCGGCGAGACCACGGCGCCGAGCGCGAACGCCGACGCCCACGGCAGACCCGGAACGGCCAGACGCGCCACCCAGGCGACCACGATCGTCACGAACAGGACATGCCCTACGCTGAGCAGCAGGATGGGCCGCAGGTTGGCGCGCACGTCGCGGTAGGACGCCAGGAGTGACGCGCGGTACAGGAGCGGCGGGATGAATACGAGGAACACGAGCTGCGGATCGAACTGCACCGCCGGCAATCCCGGGAGGAGCGCAACCAGCACGCCGCCGACCACGAGCAGGGCGGGCGTGGGAACGTCGAGGCGACGCGCCACCAGCGCCAGGGAGGTGACCCCTACCAGCAGCGCGAGCACGGTCTCGAAGTGGTGCATGTGGTTTGGGGCCTCCCAAAGCTACCTTCTGGCGTGGCGCTCACCACTTTCCTGTTCGACCTGGACGGCACGCTCATCGACTCGATCGAGCTCATTCTCCGGTCGTACCGCCACACGCTGCGCACCCACCGCGGGGAGGAGCCCGCGGACGACGTCTGGATGGAAGGGCTGGGCACACCGCTGTGGGTGCAGTTCCGCCGTTTCAGCGAAGACCCGGCCGAGATCGAAGCGATGGTCGCCACCTACCGGGCCTACAACCTGGCGCACCACGACGAGATGGTGCGTCCGTACGACGGCGTGGTCGAGGCGGTGCGGGCCCTGAAACAGCGGGGCCGCCCGCTCGGGCTCGTGACGAGCAAGCTGCGGAGCGGAGCGATCCGGGGGCTGGTACGTGCGTCGCTCGAGGACGCCTTCGATGTGGTCGTTGGCGCGGACGACGTGACGCATCCCAAGCCCCATCCCGAGCCGGTACGCGTGGCGCTCGAGCGCCTGGGCGCGCCCGCCCGCGGAGCCGTGTTCGTCGGCGACTCGCGTCACGACCTGGTCTCGGGGCGCGCGGCCGGCGTCAAGACGGCCGCGGCGCTGTGGGGACCGTTCGATCGCTCCCACCTCGAGGACCTCGCGCCCGATTACTGGCTGGAACGGCCCGCAGACCTCAGTTTACTGACGGCCGACGACTGACCCCGGAGGATTCTTGCGGTTCGTCCCCTTCGAGCTGGAACGCTGGCAGAGCACCTGGGAGAACCGGGTGCGCTACAACCTCTCCGAGTCGGGCGTGCATCCGCTCTCCATCGGCGAGCTGCTCGAGCTCGCGGGAGCGTCGCGGGAGCCCCTGCTCGATGTGCGGCTCGGCTACAGCCAGTCGAACGGCACCGACCTGTTGCGGAGCCGAATCGCGGCGCTCTACCCGGGCGTGGCGCCGGACCAGATCCTCGTCACCACCGGCAGCGCCGAGGCGAATTTCGTGGTGTGCTGGCGGCTGATCGAGCCGGGCGACCACGTCGCCGTCATGCTGCCGAACTACCTGCAGACGTGGGGACTGGCCCAGAACTTCGGCGCCCAGGTGCGTGGCTTTGCGCTGCGCGCGGAGGCGGGCTGGGAGCCCGCGGCCGAGGACGTGCGCAGCGCGATCGCGCCGGGCACGAAGCTGGTCGTCGTCACCAACCCCCACAATCCGACGGGCCACGTGCTCTCGGAGGGCATGCGACGGTTGATCGTGGCACGGGCGGCGGAGGTCGGCGCCTGGCTGCTCGCGGACGAGGTGTACCAGGGAGCCGAGCGTGAGGGCGCGACGACGCCGTCGCTGTGGGGCAGCTACGAGCGTGTGCTCGTCGTGAACGGCCTCTCGAAAGCGTACGGGCTCCCGGGCCTGCGCATCGGCTGGGTGGTGGGGCCGCCCGGCTTCGCCGCCGAGGCGTGGGCCCGGCACGACTACACCACCATCGGACCGGCGGGCGCGAGCGATCACCTCGCGGCCGTGGCGCTCGAGCCGCGGGTCCGGGAGAAAGTCCTCGAGCGCACGCGCGGGATCCTCCGGTCCAACTATCCGGTGATCGAGCGGTGGCTGAAGCGCTTCGGCGACACGTTCAGCTGGCACCCGCCGCAGGCGGGAGCGATCTGCCTGGTGAAGTACCGCCAGGGCATCAGCGCCCTCGACCTGGTGGAGCGGATGCGGGTCGAGCACAGCGTGCTGCTCGTGCCGGGCGACCACTTCGGCCTGCCGCACCACATCCGATTCGGGTTCGGCGAGGAGGTCCACCAGTTCGAGGCTGCCCTCGCGGAGACGGAGCGCGGCCTGAAGCGCGTGTTCACCGACTGACATGCGCGTCGTGCCGCTCGACGCGTTTCGGGACAAGATCTCGTTCGTCACGGCGATCGGCGCGATGGAGCGGGGCTTCCGGGCGCTGGCGCTGGGGGAAGCGGTGCTCCCCGACCCGATGGTGGTCGAGCTGCCGGCGGAGCGGGCGGAAGTGCACGTCAAAGGGGCGCATCTCAAGGGCGCGCGCCACATCGTGCTCAAGGTGGCGACCGGCTTCTACGAGAACCGCGCCCGCGGCCTCCCGTCCGGCGACGGCCTGTTCCTGTTGCTCGACGCGGGCACGGGTGTTCCGGCGCTGCTGCTCGAAGAGCACGGCTATCTCACGGACTTCCGCACCGCGGCGGCGGTGGCGCTCACGCTGAAGTACCTCGCGCCCAAGGACGCGCACGAGGCCCTGCTCGTGGGAGCGGGCGCCCTCGCCCGGCTCACGGCGCGCGCCATGGTGGCGCAGCTGCCCCTCACCCGGCTCACGCTGTGGAATCGCACGGCGGAGCGGGCCGGGCAGCTCGCCCGCGAGCTTGCACAGGTGGTGGAGACGCGCATCGCGCCCGCGCTCGAGAGCGCGGTGCGCGACAGCCGGGTGATCGTGACGGCCACCGCCAGCACCAGCCCCCTGGTCATGGCATCCTGGGTGGCGCCCGGGACGCACGTCACCTCGGTGGGGACCGGGAGCCCGGAGAAGATCGAGCTCGAGCCCGCGCTGCTGGCGCGCGCCGACAAGGTCGTGGCCGATCGGGTGACGCAGACGGAGCGCTACGGCAACCTGCACCACGCCGTCGCGGCCGGCGTCGTGACGCGGAAGAAGGTGTACGCGGAGCTGGGTGATCTCGCGGCGGGGCGGCGCCCCGGGCGGGAGCGCCCCGACGAGATCACCGTCGCGGACCTGACCGGCGTGGGAGTCCAGGACGCCGCGATCGCGCAGGCGGTGGTAGAGGCGCTGGGACTGTGATTCTCTGTCAGAACGCTGTCAGAAACCGCACTCGCGCAACCGCCGTTTTGGGGCTATCCATTTTTCGTACCCCCGCATGGGAGCGTAACGTTACTAAACGCGCACGGGTCGTTTTCGCCGCCGCCGTGTGCGCCGGAGCCTCCGCGCCGCTCGCCGCGCAGGGCGCTGCCCAAGGCGTCGCGCCGTACACCGCGGCAGACGTCCACTTCATGTCCGGGATGATCCAGCATCACGCGCAGGCGGTGTTGATGGCCGGCTGGGCGCCCACGCACGGAGCGAGTCCCGCCATGCGCGCGTTGTGCGAGCGCATCGTGGTCGGCCAGCGTGACGAGATCGTGCTCATGCGGCGCTGGCTCGACGACCGCCATGAGCCGGTCCCCCACCCCGACACGTCGCACATGATGATGCCCGGGATGGATTCGTCGATGCTGATGCCGGGGATGTTGACCGCCGCACAGCTCGAGCGGCTGGACCAGGCCCGCGGGCGGGAGTTCGACCGGCTGTTTCTGCAGAACATGATCCGGCATCACCAGGGCGCCATCACCATGGTGAATCAACTGTTCGGATCGCGCGGCGCGGGAGAGGAAGAGCCCGTGTTCCGCTTCGCCGCCAACGTGTTCGCCGACCAGACCACGGAGATCGAGCGCATGCAGCGCATGCTCGCCGACCTCCTTGTCGCCGCACCCTAGCTCGTCCACCCTCACCGGAACCGTGCCATGAAACGTCGACCGTACGCGCTCGCCCGTGTCATCGCAGGCCTCTCTCTCGCGGCATGCGCCTCGTCGGGCGGTGCGAACTTGTCGACCGTCGCGCCCAATCCGGACCCACGCGTGGGCCTGCGCGCCGGAGCCGTGCGCATCGACAGTGCCAACCACCGGGCGCTGGAGGTGACTCCCGCCGCCCAAGCGGCGTGGAATCTGCGGCTGATCACGAACCGGCCCGCGTCGGAGAAGTTCATCGGCGTCACGAACTCCGACCTGGCGTTCTTCCGGAACTACGTGATTCAGGGCAGTTACAACGGCTTTCAGGTGTGGGACGTGTCGAACCCCGCGGCGCCGGCGCTCAAGGTCGGATATCTCTGTCCCGCCTCGCAGAGCGACGTGTCGGTGTACCAGAACCTGCTGTTCGTATCCGGGGAGGGGATGGGGGGCCGTCTCGACTGCAGCACCGAAGGCGTGCATGACTCGGTCAGTGCGGTGCGGCTGCGCGGCCTGCGGATCTTCGACATCTCCGACATCGCAAACCCGAAGTACATCGCCAACGTGCAAACGTGCCGCGGGTCGCACACGCACTCCGTGGTGACCGATCCCAACGACCCGGCGAACGTCTACGTGTACATCTCGGGCGCCGCCCCGGTGCGGTCGCCCACCGAGCTCCCGGGCTGTGTGGCGGCGTCGCCGGATTCGAACCCCAACAGCGCCCGCTTCCGGATCGAGGTCATCAAGGTGCCGCTGGCCGCCCCGCAACAGGCGGCGATCGTGAGCTCGCCCCGCATCTTCGATTCGCTCACGGCGCCCGCGACCCACGCCGAGGCGCCGGAAGACGTGGCCCGGCAGGCCAAGGTGGCCGCCGACGCGCGCGCCAAGGGCGGCTACACGGCCACGGTGAACGGCCTGGAATACGTGCTGGGACCGGGCTTCGTCAATCCCATGCTCGACAGCGTCGTCAAGGCGCGTCACGGCAGCGGCGCGCCCACCGCGGCCGACAGCGCCACGCTGCGCGCGGCGATCCAGGGCATCGTCGACGTGATCGTGGGCGCGCCCAAACCGGGCACACCGAACTCCGCGCGTCCGGGACCCGAGCAGTGCCACGACATCACGGCGTACCCGACGATCGGGCTGGCGGGCGGGGCGTGCGCCGGCTACGGCCTGCTGCTCGACATCCGCGACGTGGCCCACCCCAGGCGCATCGGGGCGGTGTCGGACTCGAACTTTTCCTACTGGCACTCGGCGACGTTCAACAACGACGGCACCAAGCTGCTGTTCACCGACGAATGGGGCGGGGGCGGCGGCCCCAAGTGCCGCGCGACGGACAGGCACGAGTGGGGCGCGGACGCGATCTTCACGCTGGACGACAAGCGGATGACGTTCCGCAGCTACTACAAGCTGCCCGCACCACAGACGGAGCTCGAGAACTGCGTCGCCCACAACGGCTCGCTCATCCCGATCCCCGGACGGGACGTCATGGTGCAGTCGTGGTACCAGGGCGGCATCTCCGTGTTCGACTGGACCGACGCGGCCCATCCCAGGGAGATCGCCTTCTTCGATCGGGGCCCGATGGACGGGACCAACGCCGTCGGCGCGGGATCGTGGTCGGCGTACTGGTACAACGGGCACATCTACAGCTCGGAGATCGCGCGCGGGCTCGATGTGCTGGACCTGCTGCCGAGCGGATTCCTCTCGACCAACGAGCTCGAGGCCGCCAAGCTGGTGCACTGGGACTACTTCAACACCCAGGACCAGCCGCACATCGTCTGGCCGCCGAGCTTCTTCGTGGCGGGGGCATATGTGGACCAGCTGGCGCGATCCAATGGGTTGGCGCCCGAGCGGGTCGCCGCCCTGCGACAGGCGCTCGATCGCGCGCAAAAACTCTCGGGGGCGGAGCGGCGGGCCGCCCTGACGCAGCTGGCGACGCAGCTGGGCGGCGACGCGGCGGGTGCGGCCGATGCGGCCAAGGTCCGGGCCCTCGCCGCGGCGGTCACGGAGCTCGCGAACGCCCAGCCCTGATTCGCGCTAGGCCAGGGCGCGCAGCACCAGGTAGGTCAATCCCGCGATCCCCGCCGCCGCGGGGATCGTGAGCATCCACGCCCACACGATCCGCCCCGCCACGCCCCAGCGCACGGCCGAGAGGCGGTGCGCCGCGCCCACGCCCGAAATGGCGCCGGTGATCGTGTGCGTCGTGCTGACGGGAATGCCGAAGTGGGAGGCGATGAACAGCGTGATGGCGCCGCTCGTCTCGGCGCAGAAGCCGCCGAACGGCGTGAGCTTCGTGAGACGCTGGCCCATGGTCTTCACGATACGCCAGCCGCCCGTCACGGTGCCCAACCCCATCGCGGCGCCACACGCCACCACCACCCAGGCGGGAATGCTGTTAAGATCGGTGAGGTGCAGGGGGGAGGCCGCGAGGGCCCCGCTCGCGAAGACCTGCTGCTCCGCTACCAGCAGGCCGACGATGATGCCCATCGTTTTTTGCGCGTCGTTGGATCCGTGCCCGAGCGAGTAGGCGGCCGCCGAGCCGATCTGCAGCACGCGAAACACACGGTCCACCCTACGCGGGAGCGAGCGCCGCAGCGCCCACGACAGGGCCACCGTGAGGGCCAGTGCCAGCACGAGGCCCATCAGCGGCGCCACCACGATAAAGACGAGCGTCGAGATCCATTTGCCCGGGAACAGGAGAGCCGTGAAGCCCGCCTTGGCGACCGCGGCGCCCGCGTAGCCGCCGATCAGGGCGTGCGAAGAAGAGGTGGGCAGCCCGAGCCACCAGGTGATGATGTCCCAGATGATGGCGCCGCCGAGCCCCGCCAAGATTACGGTGGCGTCCACGGCGGCCAGGTCCACCAGCCCCTTGCCCATGGTCTTCGCCACCGCCGTCCCGAACAGGAACACCGCGATGAAGTTGAACCCTGCGGCCCACACCACGGCGGCGGACGGCGACAAGACCCGCGTCGACACCACGGTGGCGATGGAGTTCGCCGCATCGTGGAAGCCGTTGATGAAGTCGAAGCACAGCGCGACCCCGACGATGGCGAGGACAAACCAGGCGGACGCGTGCATCACGCGTGCTTGATCGTGATGGACTCGAGATCGTTGGCGACGTCTTCCGACTCGTCGAGGGTGCGCTCCAGGTTGTCGTAGATCTCCTTCCACTTGATCACTTCGAGCGCGTCCCGCTGGGTCTCGAACATGCGGCCGAGGGCTTCGTGGTAGATCGCGTCGCCCTCTTCTTCGAGCTTCTTCGCCTCGATACAGAAGCGCATGACGTCGTCGCCCTTCTTCAGGCGGCCGACGCCCTCGGCGAGCACGCCCACCATGCGCTGGATTACCTCGGTGAGCTGGTTCACGCCCTGCGGCGCGACGCCCAGATGGAAGATCTGAGAGCGGCGCGCGATGCCGTCGATCACGTCCATCACGTCGTCCAGGTCGGAGGCGAGCTGGTGGATGTCTTCGCGATCGAGCGGTGTGATGAAGGTGCGGTCCAGCCGGTTCACCACTTCGTGGGTGACCTGGTCGGCCTCGTGCTCGAGCCGTTTGATCGCTTCGACGTGACTGACGCGGCGCTCGGGCGGCGCCGCGAACAGGTCGCGCAGGTGCTGCGCCGCCTCTTTGTTCCGCGTAGCCACCGCGACGAACAGGTCGAAGAACTCTTCTTCCCGGGGCAACAGGCGCACGGCCGTGTCTCTCGTGTGAGGGGGAGTCCGTCGTCACCCAACATAGCGGCCCCAGGCGGGAGCCACTAGGTTACCTCGCCAATGGCCACCACCCAGCCGCCGCAAGTCGACTTCGTCAAAGCGATCTCCCGGCTCGACGCCACCGCGTTGGTCGTCGGGTCGATGATCGGCTCGGGCATTTTCATCGTCTCCGCGGAGATCTTCCGCGAAGTGCACGCCCCCGGCCTGCTGCTGGTCGTCTGGGCCGCGTCGGGCGTGGTCACGCTGATGGGCGCGCTGTCGTACGGCGAGCTCGCGGCCATGTTTCCCAAAGCGGGCGGCCAGTACATCTACCTGCGCGAAGGGATCTCGCCGCTGTTCGGCTACCTGTACGGCTGGACGCTGTTTCTCGTGATCCAGACCGGCACCATCGCCGCGGTCGCCGTGGCGTTCGCGCGGTTCACGGCGGTGTTCTGGCCCGGCCTGTCGCCCGACGTGTTCCTCGGCTCCACGGTTCACTTTCCCCAGCCGATCGGCGACGTCGCCGTCGGCCTCTCGCCTCAGCGCCTGCTCGCGGTGCTCTCCGTTGCGCTGCTCACCTGGATCAACGTGCGCGGCGTGCGCACGGCAGCCCTGATTCAGACGTCGCTCACCGCCGTCAAGACCGCGGCGTTGGCGGCGCTGATCCTGCTGGGCCTCACCATCGGCCGGCACGCCGATGCGATCGCGGCGAACTTCGGCGGCAACTTCTGGGCCACCGGCGGCGTGGCAGTCGGACTCGGCGCCATCGGCGCCGCCATGGTCGGCTCGCTGTTCTCGATGGATGCCTGGAACAACGTCGGCTTCGCCGGGAGCGAGTTGAACCATCCCGAGCGGGACCTGCCGGTCGCGATGGGAGCCGGCGTCTTGATCGTGACCGTACTGTATCTGCTCGCCAACGTCGCCTACCTGAACGTGTTGCCCGCGGCCGCGATCGCGACCGCGCCGCAGGACCGCGTCGGCACGGCCGCGTTGCAGGCGATCCTCGGGCAGCCGGGCCTCAAGCTGATGGCCGCGGCCATCATGATCTCCACGTTCGGTTGCAACAACGGTCTCATTCTGTCGGGCGCGCGCGTGTACTACGCGATGGCGCGCGACGATCTGTTCTTCAAGTCCGCCGGCGTGCTGCACCCGCGCTACAAGACGCCCGCCGTGGCGCTGGTGGTTCAGGCGGTGTGGACCGGACTGCTCTGCCTGTCGGGCACGTACACGCAGCTCCTCAACTTCGTCATCTTCGCCGCGCTGGTGTTCTACATGCTGACCGCGGTGGGATTGTTCGCGTTGCGCGTCAAGCGGCCGGAGGCAGCGCGACCGGTCCGGACCCCGGGATATCCCTGGCTGCCCGCCCTGTACGTGATCGCCACGGGCGTGATCGCCGTGGACCTGCTGACGCAGGACGCCACGCGCACCTACAGCTTCCTGGGTCTGGGACTCGTGCTGATCGGCGTGCCGGTGTACTTCGCGTGGCGGGCGATGGTCAGGCGCGCGGCGTGAAGCGGGGATAGTCGCCCAGCACGATCACCACCGCGCCCTGCCCTTCGAGATCGCGGATGGCGCCCGCCATGGCGGGGTCCGCCGCCCGCGCTTCGATGTCCAGATAGAAGAGATATTCCCACGGCGTCGTCCGGTCCGGGCGGCTCTCGAGCTTGGTCAGGTTGAGGCCCGCGGCGGCGAGCGGCGCGAGGGCGCGCGCCAACGTGCCCGGCCGGTGCGGCAGCTTGAGCAGCAGGGTCGTCTTCGCCGGCACGCCGGGCGCCGGCGACGCCGGCTCCGGCGCGACCAGCAGAAAGCGCGTCTGGTTGTGCGGCTCGTCTTCGATGCGCTCCGCCATGATCGTGAGGCCGTACCGCCGGCCCGCCAGCGCGCCGGCGATCGCGGCGAGCGAGCGATCGCCCCGGCGCGCCACCTCGGCCGCCGCGCCCGCCGTGTCGTAGAACGCGACCACCTCGACGCCCGCGAGCTGGCGCAGAAACCGCTCGCACTGCGCCAGGGCCACCGGATGGGACAACACGCGCCGTAACGAGTCGCGCGACGCGCCCGCCATACCGAGCAGACAGTGGTGCACGGAGCTCACCACCTCGCCGACGATCGCGAGACCCGATTCGGCGATGAGATCGAAGTTCGTGGCGATCGAGCCGACCAGAGAGTTTTCGATCGGCAGGAGACCCAAGTCGGCGCGACGCTCGACCACCGCCTCGGCTACGTCGCGGAACTCGCGATAGGGCTGCGACACCGCGTGCGGCTCCAGCAGGAATAGCGCTTCTTCGGAGTAAGCGCCCGGCTCCCCCTGGAATGCTATCCGCTTGTTTTCCATCGGCTTAGACTAACGGCTCCGGCCTCTTGCCGTAAGCTTGCCGGCCGGTCATATTGCCGATTCATGACCCGAACAAACACCGAAGTCACGCCTCCACCCGAGCGCGCACCCTGCCCCGACTGCGGCGCCGGCACGGTGCGGCAGTCCGGCTGCTTGGTGTGCGTGCAGTGCGGCTGGGCGCGATGCGGGTGACGCAGCTGCCGCTGCTACCGTCCGCCAGTCCGCCGGTCCCCCCGTCCGCCCTTGCCGTCCTCGACGAGCGCTTGCGCGGCACGAAGTTCGTCCAGCTCGCCGCCCGCTCGGTGCTCAACTCGCCGCAGCAGACGGGCGTGGATTTCTGGTCGCTCAATCCCTACGTCGGCTGCGAGTTCGGCTGCACGTACTGTTACGCGCGCTACGCGCACCGCTACGTGGTCGAGCGGGCGCACGACGCGGGCCGGCTCTCCGGTGCCGAGTTCCACGAGTTTCGCGGGCCGCACGGCTGGGAGGCGTTCGAGCGGCGCATCTTCGTAAAAGAAGGCCTGCCCGGCGCGCTGGAGCGGGATCTGCAGCGGTACTTTCGGTCCGGCGGTACGTCGGGTGTTGCGGCCGCACCGATTGTCATCGGCACCGCGACCGACCCGTATCAGCCGGGCGAGCGGCGCTTCCGCGCGACGCGTCAGGTGCTCGAGCGGTTGGCGCGCTGCGAGGGATTGAACATCGGGATCATCACCAAGAGCCCGCTCGTCGCGCGCGACATCGACGTGCTGCAACGGATCGCGGACAAGAGCGACCTCCAGGTGCACGTGTCGCTCACCACCGTGGACGCCGGGATCATCAGGCGGCTCGAAGCGCGCTCGCCGATGCCGGCGGCGCGGCTGCGAGCGCTCCGGAAGCTCACGGCAGCGGGCGTCAATGCGGGGCTGATCGTGGCGCCGGTCCTCCCGGGGATCACGGACGACGTTCCCCACCTGGAAGCGCTCTTCCAGGCGGCCCGGGAGGCCGGCGCTCGCTTCGTGCACGCCGGCCCGCTGCGGCTCTATCCCGCCGTGCGCGATCGTTTCCTGCCGGTGCTGGACGCGCACTTCCCCCAACTTAGTGAGCGCTATCGGCGCGCCTACGCGCGCGCCAGCGGAGCGCCGCGGCCGTACGCGGCCGCGCTGAGCAGGCGCGTGCGACGGCTGCAGCGGCGCTTCGGGTTTCCGGAGAACGAGGGAATGCGGGACCGCTATGCGAACCACTTACCGCCGGCGCAGGGAGCGCTCGGCCTGTGACGGGCGCGGTTTACGACTTGTGGCCGTCCCCGTAGTAAACGGTGATCTGCTTGACCCAGGCCGGGACCGAGCGCCCGCGCGCCGCGTACGCAGCCGCCAGCAGACGGGAGAGGCCCTGACCGAGAATGACACCATCGGGTGTGCCGAGACCGGAGCTGAGCTGCTCGACCAATGCGACGATCTCGGAGGCCTTACGAGATCGTGGCCGCTTGGGAGGCGCTGGCTTTGCCCGTTTCGCTGCCATCGTCACACCGCGTCAGAGGGCAGAACTGCACAAAAAGCACATGAGATATACGTCGAAATACGGGCTATGGCAACGACGCCACAGTGGGTCACGCGACGTCACCGGCCGCCGTGCCGGGAGACTCATAGTGCCGCCGCAGATCGTGCACCCACGTCGGGGGCGCGAGGCTGCGGGCGGTGTACGACTCGACCAGCAGGTCGGCCACCTGCCGCCCCATCTGGATGGTCTGCTTGGGCGAGAGGTCGCCCGAGAGCTCGTTCAGCAGGCGTACGAACTGGCCGATGTTGGGCGGGCGGGACACGCGACCGCGGCCGGCGAGCCAGCGCTCGAGCTTGGCGCGCGTGGGACCTCGCGGAACGGCACCCCGCAGGAAGTCGCGCAGCCCGTTGGGGCTCATCGCGAGCTCGTGCGCGATGCGCCGCAACGAAGAGCGCGCGGTTTCGCGCGCAATCACGTCCCGCAGCAAGGGCACGGGCAGCGCTGGTAAGCTTGCGCGAGCGGCCAGCGGCGCGGGGCTCCGCCTGGGAGTGGGCGCGCCGGCGCGCCTCAACCGGCACCTGACATACGAGGGCTCTCCGCCATTCTAGTAAACTGCACAAACTGAACACTGTAGATATATCCCTCCCCCCCCGGGGGCAAGACCCCCGGAAGTCGTCACCTCAAGCGACTTCTCCCGCGGATTTGCTTCGGGCCGAGCGGTATTGGCGCACCAGGTCCTGGACCCAGCGAGGGGGCGCGAGCCGCCGCGTCTCGTACGCCTCGGCCAGCAGCCGGGCGATGTCGCGCCCCAGCTGGCTCGTCTGATGGGGGGCCAGGTCTCCCGACAATTCGTTCAGCAGGCGGACCAGCTGCCCGACGTTGGGGGGTCGTGAGGTGCGACCCTGCTCGGCGAGCCAGCGCTCGAGCTTGGCGCGGGTGGCGCTGCGCGGAGCGGAGCCGTTCAGGAAGTTGCGCAGGCCGTTGGGGCTGATCGACATCTCGCGCGCCGCGCGCCGCAGCGACAGGCGGGCGGTCTCGCGCGCCACGGCATCACGCAGTAGAGGAACGGGAAGGGTGGGGACGCCCCGGCGGCCGGATCTCACGCGCCGCCCGGTGGCCGTGCAGTTTGTGCGGTTCCGCGTGATTTACACAGTGAAACCGTAGCAGGAGTTCGGGAAGGTCGCAAGCACCCGGGGCGGCGCGGTGGGCTTCAGGCCGCTTCGCCGGTCAGGGCGGCGGCGAGCGCGCGGATCGTCCCCGGAGCGTTTCCCTCGAGCCGGTTGTTGACCAGGATCAGGGCGTCGATGCGTCGGCGCAGCACTTCGGCGACGAGGCGCAGCAGGTCGTGGCGCACTTCGGGCTGGGGATCCCGGATCCGCTCGTACGGCTCGAACAGCTTCACCGCGTCGGCATAGCGTCGTCCGGGACGCAGCAGGCCGCGCGCCACGGTGAAGCCGACGGGAAACGTCCACGGCAGCTCGAGCTGCTCGCCGATCGCGGGCATCTCGTTCCAGGAATTGAACACGTGGGCCACGCCGTGGCGTGCCAGCACCGCGCCGTGGACGTCGGTCAAGAGCTCCGCGTTGCGCAGCTCCACGGCGTAGCGGAACTCACGCGGCAGCTCTTTCAAGAAGGCGTCGAGCTCTTCCGCCCAGCGCGCGGGCTCGGGCAGGTCCTTTCCCCGCATCGCTTGAAACTCGAACACGAACGGACCCGCGTGGTCCGAGAACGCGCGGTGGTACGGTCCGAGCACCGATTCCTTGAAGAGCGAGGCATTCAGGAAGTCGGGATTGCGCTGACCGGCGAGGTTGCCCCAACGCGGGTCCTGGTTGAAGCGCCGGGCGGTGATTCGGTCCCACACCTTGCTCACGCAGAGAAAGCCGGCGGGGAGCGCCCGCGCGTAGGCCGCGAGCGCCGCTTCGGACGGGGGCTCGTAGAACGCGCTGTCGATCCCCACCGTGCGGAACAGCGGATAGCGCGCGTACTCCTCGAGCCGCCGGGCGGGCTGCGCGCCGCGGTACGCCCGGTGGTACACGTCGCCCGTCCAGCCGTCGTAGGTCCAGGTGGACGTGCCGAACTTGATGCTCGGGGGGATGCGGCTGGCGAGTGCTACCAGATCGGGGGGCGGCGGCGGGAGCGCGCCGATGTCGTCGAAGAGACCTGGTTGATTGCGACCGACCATGGTCAGAAGCTCAGCGTCGTCCCCAGGCCGAGGTGAAGCCGGGTCACGTGGGCATCCTGCGCCAGGAGGAATGTCCCTTCCTCGGTCTTCACGCCGAGGTTGTGGCTGTACACCGTCAGGTCGGCACGCAGTCCCCAATCGAGCCGGCCCACGGCCCGCACGGGAATGAACTCGAGTCCTCCCCCCACGTGCCACGTATTCGGGAGCAGACTGTGAAACAGGCCGGCCCGGCGGACCCATCGCGAGCCGCCGTTGCCCAAGAGCTGTCCGTTGAATCTCGCATCGGTCACGCGATACCAGCTTCGTCCATAGCCCGCCTTCACGAACGGCTGCAGACCGCCCTGCGCGATGTTGTAGCGCAGGCTGCCGGTGTATTCCCACATGTCGAGCCTGGCGGTCAAGGGAAAGAGCCCGGGCAGGCTGCTGATCGCCACGTCGCCCCGCATGGCGCCCGTGGAATGCCGCAGGGTGTTCTCGCTCACGAACCGGCGACCGAGAAACAGGCTGATCCCGTAGTAGGGCGCCGACACGCGCTCCACCGCGGGGGCGTTAACGCTGGCAGTGAACGAGTCCGTCCCCGCGAGCGCGAACATCTGGTTGAGAAAGGGCACGGAGAGCTCCGGAAAGGCGAGGAGATTCAGGAACTCCGTCGGCACCGTGTAGGAGGAGACGCCCACGGTGGCACCGATGAACCGGAACGGCACGTCTTCTGAACCGTAGAACGCCGGGTGGGCATGCCGGTTCCGGGCGCGGATCGGCGCGGTGACGAGCCGGTAGACGAGATCGAACGGCGGCAGCGTCACCAGCGTGGGCAGCGTGAAGTTGAAGAATCCCCACCCGGTCCAGTAGTTGTCCTGCTGGCTGGCCGGAAAGAACGATGCCAGCCGGTGCGGCCGATAGCGTTCATAGCCCGCGGCCGCGCCGGCGCGGTTCCAGCCGCCGTTGAACGACGGCGCCAGGATCGACGTGTTCCCGGTCTCGGCGTAGCGGACGATGCCGGCGAAGGGCGACCTGGTCGCCGGGTAGCCGAAGCGGATGGGCAACACCAGCCAGGCCCACTGCCGGCGCGCCACAGGATCCACGCGCACCAGCGGCAGCACCTGCTCCCAGTCGGGCACGATCTCGATGCGATCGGGGTTGTCGAGCCGGACGATCTTGTGCTCTTCGGACGCCGTGGACTCGGGAGGCCGGCGGAACACGTCCCAGGGGGCGCCTACCAGCTCGCCGGTATTCTGCGGCCCCACGTCCTTGTACAGGCCGGGAAACGGATACGACCCGTGACTCGCCCGGCCCAGCCGGCTCGGCGCCGCGATGAGCTGCTGTAAGCCGCGGTTGTCGCCCCCGATGAACACGATCGGGTGCAGGTTGAGCTGCGTCTCCGCTTCGTCCAGGTAGACCTGGCGCCGCAGCTGGCGCCAGACCTCGCGCTCACCGACCCGTTCCTCGCGCAGCGCGTTGAGCTGTCGCTCCCACTCCGCACGGGGAGCATAGACGTCGGGGGTCATGTAGTCGGCGAAGAACACCCAGTGGTGGAAGTAGTACTCCACCCGGCGAATGAGCAGCTGCTCGTCGGCCGGAGGCTGCTCGAGCAGCCCCCGGATCGTGGCGGCCGACAGCGGCTCCGCGCCTTGCTGTCGCGACGTGACCACCACGTTGATGTGCTCCCAGTCTCCCTCGTGCACGTTTCCGGCATCGTTGTACGGATAGAAGAACCAGTACTGCAGTACCAGCTCGTAGCGCGGCGGCTCGAAACCGGGTCGCCTCACTTCGTTGATGAACGGGTGTACGAACGCCTTCGCATAGCCGATATACTTGCGGGCGATCGCGCCGTGCACGCTCCCTTCGAACTCCCGGTTCCATGACGCCGGGTCCTGCCCGGGAAAGTCGAAGTACATGACGTAGTGGACGTCGAGGTCCGGCCGGGGCGGGGACACGGCGGGCGGTGGCGCGGGCGCGAACCGGTCCACGAGCTCGACCAGCCGGCAGTCGGGCGTCGAGTCGCCGGCCTGGGCGGTCGTCGCGCGGCAAGCGGCGCCGGTCAGTCGCCCGAAATCGACGGTTTTGGTGTCGAGCAGCCGGGGACGCGCCTGCGACAAGTCGAACGCGTCGATGAAGAGCGTCGACGCTTCGCCGCCCTCGATGAACGGTCGGAAATTCATCGGGAAATCAACCGAGTTTCGCACCATCCAGGGGGCAAACCGGACCGCGATCCCGCGAAGCCAGAGTGCGCGGGCGTCGTCGACGCCGTCCCGCGGCGCCTCGTCACGGTAGCCCGGCGTGGTGGAATCCCCGAAGAGGTGAAACAGCCGATTCCCGGCGGTCGCCTGCACCGGCAGGGCAATGTCCCGCGGCAGGTAAGTGACGTAATC
>WNGQ01004861.1_pt1 | contig 24171 bp, 21 predicted proteins | sample 5407661 | NCBI WGS metagenome assembly WNGQ01 (sample SAMN13153382, study PRJNA577476) | soil metagenome | isolation source: 60 cm soil or saprolite under Garry oak tree replicate 2 | place: USA:California | collected 2016-06-15 | reverse complement strand
CGAAAGCCTCAGCAGGTCTTGCTGAGTCAAGCGGCCCAGCGCTGGGGGCGCCAGGTGCGCCACGTCTTTGATCGCGGCTATGGCAACGGCCCCTGGCTCTGGCAGCTCTGCCGCTACCTGCTGCGCTTTGTCATGCGCTGGAAGAAAGGCAACAAGCTCATCGACGCTTGTGGGCAAGAGCGCAAAGCCTGGGAGATGGCGCGCGGCAAACGCCCCTGGGGAGAGGCGCGACTGCTCTGGGATACTCATTGTCGGGTCTATCGCAGCACGCGGGTGCTCGCGAGGCCTTTGCGACACCCACAGTATCGGGGTCCGTTGTGGTTGGTGGTGGTGCGACAGGGCAGGGGGCGTGAGCCCTGGTATCTGCTCACCAATGAACCTGTCCAGACGAGCGAGCAAGCCTGGGACATCGTCTTCTCCTACGTGAGGAGCTTCCAAATTGAGGAACGTTTCCGTTTTCAGAAATGCGAACTCCAGATCGAATCCCTGCGCCTTCAGGGCTGGCAAGCGCGGCGCAAAATGCTCCTGTTGGTGACGCTGGCCTATGGATTTCTGCTCGCCGGGCTTTCTGCGCCGCTGTGGCTTGCTCGTTGCACCTTGCTCCTTCATTGGTGCCAACGAGCCGACTGGCGCTTGTGGAGGGCCAAAGTGCCCCTCTATCGCCTTCGCTGGGCTCTCAGTCGGCTCTGGCAAGCCCATCCCCCACGCTTTGCGGGCTGGCACCCCTATCGTTGGCGCTCTCACACCACCTGGCCTGTCTGCTCTTTACCCTGGTGGACCACGCTTTGGCACCTCTGCGGATATTTGTTCTAAAACTTTGCTCTGGGTCATGTGATGCTCTCCCAGGGCAAACACGGCAATGAGCGTATCCTCTCGAGGCTTTCAATCGAGACCATGACGACCGACCAGCTCACGCCCGAGCAGAAAGCGGTGTCCAGCCTGGTCCCTGGCTTTTTTGACAGCCATGGCTGGGGATTCGGTGTCTCCGTGATCACCAGGCGCAACGATATCGCGGCGGTCCCCGGTCGTTACGGCTGGGATGGCGGCATGGGTACCTCATGGTATTCAGACCCCAGAGAGGAGATGGTCACCATCCTGATGACCCCATGCTTCTTGGCTTCTCCTAATCCACCGAACGTCTCTTTTTGGACGTTGGCCTACCAGGCGATCGACGACTAATGGGATGTTTGGGAACTGGTTAGCTCTTGCGCCCCGCACGAGCGAGGAGCAGCCGAATCGCGGCGCTGGGCTGCGGGTTCCTTCCCTGTCGCTCGCGCTCGGCACCCCGCAAGGTCGTGAGCAAGCGAAACCAGGTGCCTTTGAGGCGCAAGCGTCGGAAATGGTAGAAGACCGTTTGCCACGGTGGAAAGTTACACGGCAAGTAGCGCCACGGACAGCCGGTGCGCAGAACGTAGAAGATTGCATCGAAAATGGCACGCAGGGAGTGGATTGGCGGCCTGCCGCGTCTGGGCAAGGGAGGGAGATGGTGTTGCAGACACTCCCACTCCGCATCAGAAAGATTGCTTGGATAACTCGTACTCATCCTTCCAGTCTATCACATGACCTCGCCTCTGCCATTTCCAAAACGCGCTCATAGACCCCATCGACGCCAAACCTTCGTTCCAATTCGGCCCAGAGATCCTCGACCACTTGGGAATAGTGGCTGTCTAGTAGTGAAACGACACCATGCATGTTGTTCTCCTCTCCGCAATGGAGTTTCCTGCTCGAAGTCTAGCATATAGTGGCATCGCAGTCCAGATGCGTGATGCGGTATTACCGTGACACCCTGAAAACGTATCAGCCTGTTGAAAAAGTCAAAGGAACCTCATCAATATCCAGTGCTGCAATAATTTGAACTTTAATGATGAGTTTGTTATAAGATAGCCTCATCCACTCAAGAGTTTTTCAACCAGCCGTAACGATTGTGAGACGTTTGTATGTTACAATAACGCTCAGATAGACTCGGCCACCATTTGTGGTTGGTGATGATAGCGCAATTGCCAGCAGGCTGGCACTCAACAGGAGATAATCATGGCGGTTGCTCTCGATACGCCCACACAGGAGATATTCAACACACCCTCTCGTCCGCGCACGGCATGGCTCATGACGCTTGGCTTTCTCGTCTATACGCTGCTCATCCTGGTTGGTCATTTCGTGGGTTTCCCGTTGGGCTACGCCTACTTGCACACGGTCTGCCCAAGTGGATGCTCACTCACACCGGAGAATGTGCATGCTCTTGAGCAGAGTGGCCTCTCCATCGCGTTCTATGCCAATCTCTATATGGTGATCCAGGTGCTCTATATCCTCGTCTCTGTGGGGATAGCACTCCTCATTGTTTTCAAGAAACCTGGCCAATGGGTACCTTTGGGGCTGAGCTGTTTTCTCGTCGGGTTTTCTGCCTTTGAGGGCATAGACTATCCCGCGCTTGCCATCGCCTACCCCGTCCTGAATGTGCCAGCGCAACTCTTGATCGGTCTGGGAATGGGTGTCCTGGGTATGTACGCGCTCTTAACCTTTCCCAATGGCAAATTTGGCTCTCGTTGGGTGCTGGGGTATTATCTTGTCAACGCCGTCGAGGGATTCCTCGCGGTCTTCATCACGACGCCTGTCTTTGTCTTGATCAACACGGTGTTCGGTCTGACCAGCTTTCCCACTATTCTGGGCATCCTGATCTATCGCTATCGCCGCCTCTTGAACGCCAGGGAGCGCGCTGCTATCAAGTGGATGATTGTGAGTTTTAGCGTCTTCATCCCAACTCTTGTCCTGTTTTATATCCTCTTAGCTGTCACCCCGGCAGACTCGTTGGTCTTCCTCCTGGTCAATACCAGCGGCTTCTTTGGCTGTGGCATCAATATCGCGGGCTTCCTGATGGCGGTCATGTATGCCAATGCCTTCGATATCGATGTGTTTGTCAGGCGCACGCTGGTCTATACCTTGCTGACCGCCACCCTGGCCGTGTTGTATGGCGGGATGGTCTTTGGTTCGCAGTTTGTCTTCGCGACCTTTAGCCCACAAGCGGCGCAGTCTCCCCTCATCCTGGTCGCTTCGACCCTGGTGATTGCCGCGCTCTTTCAACCGTTGCGTCATCGCATCCAGCGTAGCATTGACCGGCGATTCTATCGTAGCAGGTATGATGCACACAAGATCGTGGCGGCCTTCAGTTCCACCTTGCGTCAGGAGGTGGACCTGAATACCTTGCATGAGCAGTTACTCGCCGTCGTCCAGGAGACGATGCAGCCAGCGTATGTTTCACTGTGGTTGCGTCCACCTCAACACGACGGAAAACAGCGAGTTCCTTGGAGAGCCACTGCTCCTGTTTCCTCTGAAGGAAAATGAAGAGGTGAGACTCAGGGAGTCTGCTCATTACCACTCGTTGAGCATGAAAGGCTATCACGATGATGGGAACCAAGCAGCGGTATTTTGCTCCGCTGATCAATATGTCCTTGGAAGAATTAGTGCCGCTCGATCACTTCTATCGGCATCTCGAACGATCGCTCGATCTGTCGTTTGTGCGGGAGTTTGTGCAAGAGACGTATGCAGGCAAGGGGCGTCCCTCCATTGATCCGATTGTGTTCTTCAAACTGCAACTGGTGATGTTCTTCGAGGGTATTCGCTCCGAACGGCAACTGATGCGGCATGCGGCTGATCGGCTCAGCGTGTTGTGGTACCTGGGCTATGATTTGGGTGAGCCACTTCCCGACCATTCGAGTCTGACCCGTATCCGGGAGCGCTATGGCGTGGAGGTGTTCCGCCGCTTCTTCGACGTAATCGTGGAACAATGCCAACAGGAGAAGCTAGTCTGGGGCAAAGAGCTCTATATTGATGGTACCCAAGTCAACGCCAATGCCGACCTGGATTCGCTCACCCCTCGTTTTGCGGTCGAGGCGCGCGCGGCCATGCAGGCCTATCTGGCCGCTCTGTTCTCTCCTGAAGACGCTCAGCCCGAGCAGCAGGCAGCTTCAGAAGAAAGGGGTGACACGCCACAGGCAGACGCCACTGCACCGGTCGCCATCGGCCCCGCACCTCTGCCACTGCCCGTTGCGCTCTCCGAAGCAGAGCACGAGGAACTCGCTGCCATGACAGCGGCGCGGCACGACTGGATTGCTGAGCAGGGCAAGCCGCAGCGGGAGGTCGGGGGCTATTACCAGCGCACGGCGGACTTCAAAGTCAGCACCACTGACCCGGATGCGACCCCCATGCACCTGAAGGGTGGAGGCACGCACCTGGGCTACCACGTACACTACGTCGTCGATGGCGGCAAAGCGCGCGTCATTGTCCAGGTGCTGGTGACGCCATCGGAAGTGATGGATAACCAACCCATGCGCGACCTGATCTTTCGCACGCGCTTTCGCCGGAAACTCCGGCCGCGCCAGGTGACCGGCGACACGAAGTATGGCACCATCGAGAATATCAGAGCCCTGGAAGACGCGGGCATCTGCGCTTACGTGCCCTTACCCGATTGGGAGCACATGACGCCCTACTTCGGGCCTTCCAAGTTCACCTACGACGCGGTGCAGGATGTGTATGTCTGCCCGCAGGGTCAACTCCTCCGTCCATTTCGGAGGGAGCAGAAGGCGGAGAAGGTGGAGTACCGCGCAAACGTCGCCACCTGTAATGCCTGTCCACTCAAAGCGCAGTGTACCTCTAGCCAACAGGGGCGGCAACTGCACCGCTCTTTCCATGCCAGCTACCTTGAACGCGTGAAGGAGTATCACCACACCCCAGCTTATCAGAAGGCCATGAACAAGCGCAAGGTCTGGGTCGAACCTTTATTCGCGGAGGCCAAAGACTGGCATGGGTTGCGCCGCTTCCGCGTGCGGCTGCTCTGGCGTGTGAACTGTGAGGCCTTACGCATCGCGGCTGGCCAAAATCTGAAACGCTTGCTCAAGAAACGGGGATGGAGACGGCGTCCGTTCCCAGTAGAGGCGCTGTGCGCCTTCTTTTTCGTATTTTGCAGGTGGTTCACTTGTCCTTCTGTTGTGGCTGTGCCCTTTTCCTCGTGGATTAGCTCACCTTCCCTCATGAACAAGAGTGAGCCTATTCTATCTTACTGATGAGCTTCGTGAATGGGTTTTTCAACAGGCTGGTATGTTGCTGAGACTCCCTTCCTGAATAAAGACCAGTGATGATACCTGACAGTAACCATCGTGAATACGCCCGGATGAGAGAGCCTGTCAAGAGCATCGAGGAAGCCACAATTGACAGTTCTGTGACAGTTTACAAATCTACACGGTCTGAAGAACTGTGAACGAATCTGAACGAAAAGAACAGACGCACTTCGCCCGAAAGCAGAAGGGAAGCGGCATTAGCGCCATTGCATGAGGTCTGATGCCGCTTCCCAAAGTTGGGGAAATGGGACAAAAAGAAGGGGGCGCAGGTCTGTCGACTGCGCCCCCTTCGTAGGTCTACTATGTAGTTACGCTACTGCTCATGTGAGCATTTCTGTGATAATAAGGGAAGAGGACAGCGACACCCTGCGGTATGCCATGGGCATAAAGCAAGGGAGGCAGAGCACAGCCACGATAATGGTGGAAGGTGTATGCTTTTGCGTCACGATTGTTGTCCTCTCAGTTAACACTGGTATTTATATGAATATACATGTAAATGTTGCGATTTGTCAAGTCTGAATTTGACGCGAGATCCTTCGCTATCGCTCAGGATGACATTAGCATGTAAATGTTGCGATTTGTCAAGTCTGAATTTCTGGTGATTACCCATAAGCCCGCAATAGATCCTTCGCTGCGCTCAGGATGACAAAACTCCTGTTTGACGGCTCACCGGTGCCGTGATATCGTTGCAATGTAAAGGAGACGCGGTCGTCCGGTTCCCTGCGAAAGGCTCAGGTAGTGAATACGCCTATTTTTCCCGATGCCACAATTGACCTGGGTGAAAAGGGCTGCGGTCAGCTTGTCATGGAGATTATGTTTGCCATGCGCGAGATGACCCCAGGTCAGACCTTGCTTGTCACTGCATACGACCCTGCCGCTGCAGGGGATATCGCCGCGTGGTGTCGCATGACCGGCAATACGCTCATGCAGACGATTAGCAATGCTCCCGCGAAACAGTTTCTTTTAAAGAAAGGACAGTAATATCCTATGATCAATAATTTTGCTGTCAATCTCACTCATTCCATCGACGATACTGACCGCGCGACAGTTGCTATGATCGTGGCCAACGCGGCCATTGCTTCCGGCAAGAACACTGTTGTATTTCTCGCCAGCGAAGGCGTTCGGCTGGCCACCAAAGGTGTGGCTGATGGCATCCACGAAGAGGGTCTGACTCCAATGATCGAGCTGGTGAGAAATTACCTGGCGGCAGGCGGCGCCTTCTGGGTTTGCCCGCCCTGCTTCAACAAGCGCGGTTACACGGAGAGTGATCTTATCGAGGGATCAACCCTGGCGGGCGCCCCAAAGCTGGTGGAGTTTTTAAGCAAAGATGGGACGTGCGTTTCTTATTAACGATTCCCATTGATCGTTTATACCTTTGCTTGCTGTTTGTTTCACTTGTTTCACTTGTTTCAGTTGTTTCACTTGTTTCAGTTGTAACAATTGTAGCAGAGTGGAGTGAGACTCAACCCGTTTGCGTCTATTGATGTCGAGGTGAAGAGTGCTCTACTCTGCTCGATTGGTCAGCGATCGAGTCCATGCAATACAGAAAGTGTTAAAAAGAATTAACGCCGAGCTGGCGCGTCAGGTCTAACGCATCGTAGTAGGTGTGGATACTGACAATCTTCCCGTTTTTAAATCGGTACACCTCACAGAAGCGCACCTCGGCCTTCCGACCCGTTGGCGGAATGTCTCCAGATGGGCCTGGTAGGGGGCCAGTGTGCGTCCCTCGCCCAATAAACTCAACGACCGTCTGATCCTTTGTAGAGAAAACATTGGTAACTTCTACATTGCTATCATGGAAGGCCCTAGCCCATATCCCCCAGTGGTCACTGAGACCTACTGGGCCGCGGCGAGTAAATCCGCGAGGGTTGATCCCCTCGAAGTCCTCTGCAATAATGGCAGCAGCCTTGTCGAACCACGCGGGGTCCGACTGGTGGTTGTTAAACGCGTCATAGAGCATCCGAACGAGAGTAGTATTGTCCTTTACCGTCATGTCTTCATCCTTTCGGTGTACCAGGACAGAGAGAAAGCACTAGCTGCTCATCGAGGGAAACAGTGAAATCATCCGTTGATCATTCTACCATAACAAAAGAACGTCTATGGTAATCCTGCGCAAACCCTGCCCGCTAAAAAGTGTCCTTTGCAACGTCCACCTATCCAGGGGGGGTCTCCACTCACTTCGATGAGAACGTGCCTGCGTGCCTTTCTGCTGTGGATACGGCTCGCTGTCGCATTTGTTCAAGCGCAAAGTAATATGTAGCGCAGCACCCTGATGATGGAGAATAAAGAACATCTCTATGTATGCAGGTAGACGTAGCGTGTCTTTTATCAGCAACATTGGTTGCCTTGTCTTTACTTTTGGTTTCAGTTCCAGACGTGTGGCTTGAATAGAACCATAAGGAGCATACACATGCGCCTTCCGTATATATCGATACAGAGCAGGGTGAGCCCTGAATTACAAGGTGAAGTGGACACGCACTTGCGAGGTCGCTGGCTCCTTATCGCTAGAATCGCCTGGGTTGCACTGGTCGTCCCTACTCTGGGTGTCTTCGTCGTCGGCCTCCCCATCTACTTCAGGCAACTCCAAACCGCGTGTATTGGCGCTGCCGCGTGCGCTCTCAATGGAGTACTCAATCCAACAGGCATGCGAGCGCTCCAGAACCTCGGCTTTTCCGTCAGCGGCTACGCTGCATATACCGTCGCGCTTTACGTCGTGGTGTCGTTGGTATGGTCCATCATCGGCTTGATGATTTTCTGTCGCCGGTCCGACGACTGGATGGCGCTCTTCGTCTCGCTCTTCCTCGTCACGTATTATCCTGGTATCCAGGACGGACCAGCATACGCGCTGGCAATGATCTATCCTGCCTGGGATTTGCCCGGCAAGTTCATGAGCCTCCTCGTATTGGTATCCCTCGGCCTCTTCCTTTACCTCTTTCCCGATGGGCGTTTCGTACCGCGATGGACTTGTTGGCTTCTGGTCGTGGGGATCGCATGGCTGGTACCCATTAACTTTTTTCCCGACTCCCCCTTCAATTCGGTTAATTGGCCCCCCTTGCCCGGGTTGGTAGTGTGGTTGGGCTTTGTTGGCAGTCTCGCGTTTGCCCAGATCTACCGCTACCAGCGCGTGTCTAATCCTACGCAGCGCCGACAGACCAAGTGGGTCGTCTTCGGCGGCACGGCAGCGATTGTGGGAGTTATAGGGCTTTACGTGTCTAAGCACCTGATCTTCTCAACACTTAACCAGCCCGGCTCGATCTATGTGATAGTCAACATTACTGGCTATCTCCTTGTCTTGCTTCCCATCCCGCTCTCCATTGGCGTCGCCATCCTGCACTCCCGGCTGTGGGATATCGATGTTCTGATCAACCGGGCGCTGGTCTATGGCGCACTAACGGGTACGCTGATCCTCGTGTACGTCAGCAGCATTTTTGTGCTGCAATTCCTCTTGCGTGAGTTCATTAGCCAAACGTCCGATGTGTCCATTGTCGGCTCCACGCTGGCAATTGCGGCACTGTTCCAGCCACTGCGCCATCACATTCAAAGGATCATTGACAGGCACTTCTACCGACGCAAGTACGACGCAGCTCGCACGCTGGCGGCTTTCACTGCGACGCTAAGAGATGAGGTTGACTTGAGCCAGTTGCATGAGCAATTACTAGCCGTGGTCGAGGAGACGATGCAACCAAAGCATGTCTCGTTGTGGATACGTCAGCCTGTTCAACACGAGAAGCAGAATTATGACGTATCATCCGAATAGTGGTTGATATCCCCGTTCTTGTACCTGACGCAGGGAAACACGATTGATGATCGTCGCTTATGAGATCGTGAAATTGTGATATAGTGATTCCACGAGTAACTCGCAGCGGGCGGGACTGGTGAAACGTGTTATGAGTGAGGGAGTCGATGCGAAGAAGAAACGTACAAGAACAGCAAACGGATATATTACAGCGAGAGAGGCAACTGGCTGTTGCGCTGCGGGAGAGCCTTGCCGGTTACGAGAGCGTGGACATTTACGCCACGCCGTTAGAGCAGGTGCTCACGTCGCTAGATGAGCTTTTTTTGCTGGTGATCGTCGGGGAGTTCAATTCGGGCAAATCGGCGCTGATCAACGCGCTGCTGCACGCTCCTGTGCTGGAAGAGGGCGTTACGCCTACGACTGCGAAAATTACCAAGGTGCATTACGGCGAACAAAACAGGAGAATCCAGCTTGACCAGGACACGGTGGAACAGTTCTACCCCGCTGACTTTTTGCGTAATATCAGTATTGTGGATACGCCTGGCATCAATGCCGTGCTGCGCGAGCACGAGCGGATGACGAAGGACTTTATTCCGCGCAGCGACCTGATCTTATTTGTCACCTCGGCGGACCGCTCTTTTACTGAAAGCGAACGGCAATTCCTGGAAAGTATTCGCGCCTGGGGCAAAAAGGTGTTCATCGTGCTGAACAAGGCCGATCTCCTGCGCACACCTGACGAGATAGCCGAGGTTATTGCCTTTATCGATGAGAACTGCAAAAGACTGCTGGGGTTCAAGCCCGAGATCTTTCCGGTCTCGGTACTGGAGGCGCAACAATCCCACACAGCTATTGGGCATGAAGCCATCCGTTTGTGGCAGAGCAGCCGCATCGGGGCGTTAGAGGACTACCTCTTCTTGAAGCTGGATGAAGGTGAACGGGCGCGACTGAAGCTACTGAGTCCGCTGGGGGTCCTGCAAAAGCTGATCGCGGAAATAAAAGGCGCGGTAGAGCAGCGCGCGCGACTGCTGGCGGAAGACGAGCGCACGGTTAACGCTATCGAGGGGAATTTACAGCAGTTTCGCAAGGAGATGGTGCAGAACTTTTCGCACCGCCTGGGAGAGATCGAGAATATTGTGCTGGAGATGGGGCAACGGGGGGATCGCTTCTTCGATGACACGATGCGTTTGACGCGCAGCCTTGAACTGATCAGAGCCGATAAGATACGCCAGGAATTTGAAGAAACGGTGGTGGGCGACAGCGCTGCTCGCATTGACGGCATGGTGCGTGATCTGACAGATTGGCTGACGGACCAGGAGCAGAGGTTCCGGCAGTACACGCTGGAGTATGTTGACCGGAGGCGCAAAGAGAGCAGCGTGCGCGACGATCAGATGGTGGGCTCGATCAACCGGCAGTTCGATTATACGCGCAATACGCTGCTGCGAGCGGTTTTTGAAAAAGCCAACGAGCTGGTGAAATCCTATGATCGCCAGGAGGAGGCGGAGGTGTATTCAAAGGAGTTGCAGAAGGCTGTGGTGCAGGCGCTGCTGGTGGGCGCGGGCGGCCTGACGCTGGGGACAATTGGAGCAGCAACGGCGGCGGCGGTCGGACTCACCTTCCTCGATTTGACCGGTATCACCGCCGGCGTGGTGGTGGTGATCCTTGGTATCTTCATTATCCCGGCGCGTAAAGCTGCCGCCAAACGCAAATTTGACGAGAAGATGCAGGAACTCCGTCAACGCCTGCACGCCCTCATGAATGAGCAGTTTACCAAAGAACTGAACGGCATGATCCAGCGCATCTATGATGCGCTGGCACCTTATATCCGTTTTGTGCACGCGGAACAGGAGAAGGTTGCGGGCATGAGGCAGCAGCTTGCTTCTCTGGAGGCGGAGGTGTTGGAGATTAAGGGTAGGATTGAGGAGATGTGATAATTCCAGGTGGCACGAGGAGCGGCTGCGAGAATAAGAGAGGTCATTTCACAACAGGAAGCGACCTCTCTCGCTGGCTAATCGACGACCACCACGAGCTTGCCCTTTGCCCGGTTCTCCTCCATATAGCGGTGTGCCTCGACAATGTCATTGAAATGGAAGACACGATCAATGTTCACACGATATCGCCCCGCCGCGACACCATCGACGATCTGTTGCAAGGCCTGTGTACTGTTAGCAGCCGAGACCGTGTCGCTCGAGTATTGGGTGAGCTTGACGGTTGAGGGAATAGCGGCCATCGGTTCGAACTCGTGTATCACCCAGGCATTGCCAAGCAAGCCGGTAAAGCAGACAATGCCTTTGGGAGCTACCGCTTGCAATGAGTCGAGGAGGGTGACTGTGCCGATGAGTTCGAGCAAGCCGTTGACACCACCAGGAACTCGTCGTTTCACCTCATCAGCGATCTGACCGGTGTCGATCACGACGTCGTCCGCGCCGTTCTCGCGCAATGCATTAGCTTTGGCCTCGGTGCGCGTGGTGGCAATTACCTGCAAGCCCTTGTCCTTTGCAAGCGTGATGGCTGCCATTCCGACAGAGGAGGTACCTCCCCGCACTAAGAGGCTCTGTCCTGGTTGCACCTCCATGGCGTCAAAGAGCGACCCCCAGGCCGTCAGATAGGTCTCTGGGATCGCTGCCAGGAGTTCCCATGGCAGTGTGGTTTGAAGTGGGATAACGTGGCTGGCGGGAACCAGGGTATATTCTGCATAGCCCCCATCGTATGCGCGACCCATCTCCCCCATCACGGCAGCGACAGTTTGCCCGGCATGAAGGTTGGTATCCGGCGCTGCTTCGACAACGCCGACGCATTCAATGCCCAGCACTCGTGGAAATTTGACGCTCGGTGAATGCCCTTGCCGCGTAAACATCTCTGAGCGGTTTAGACCGAAGGCTTTGACCTGAATCAAGACCCATCCTGGACGTGGTTGTGGGCGAGGAAGGGTGCGAATCTGAAGCACATCTGGTGCGCCAGCGTGCTCAACAACAATCGCTTTCATGCTCGTTCTCTTCTTTCGTTCGATTTTCAATCGGTAGGAAACATGGCGTCCTGCTGGCTAGTAGAAACCATGACTCATCAGGGGCCTCACTTGATAATAACACATGGCACTCTTGCTCTACTTCACGAGGGCTGTGGGGCTCGGTTGCGCTTTTACTGAGATCTAGTATCACGATATTTTGAACAACAAAGCCTCTCTTCGTTTGCTCACTGTCAAACTCGGAACACGTTGATGATCGGCTATACTGACTATGTGGCCTTGATGGCGAGGTTACTGGACGACAACATTATGTATGAAGGAGGGCGTACTTGAATACTAAACGTACTCGTCTGCAAAATACTCAGAGGCCAGTCTCTTTCGATGAACTGAATGAGAACGACGTATTAGAAACTTCATCTGATGTACAGGTTATTAATGCTGGACCTAAATATGAGACAACAGAGAGAGTATTTCGCTTGCTACATCTTCTGACGGCCAATGATTGTTCGCGGGATGATATCTTTGGGCGGTTGAAGGATAACTATAAGATTGGTGACGATGATGATCCTAAGGTAAAAGCTTCTTCTCAGCGGGCCGGGCGAATGTTGGGGCGAGATTTACAGTTCCTGAAAAAGATGGGGTACCAGATCGAAGAAAGTCGCGCTGATAATGTTACCCGCTACAGCCTCGTGAAGGGTACCGGCCCTGGTGGTACATTTTTACTCAATCAAAGCGAACTTGATGCATTAGTTTTACTGCACGCACTTTTTGCAGATCCCACGAAGTACGCTCAGATTGACGCAACACATCCCCTACCGGCACAGCCACCACGCAATCCTTTTGCCGAGGAGATTTTGTTGCTGATCGAACGGTTGGCAGCAACACTTTCTGCTGAGCAGAAAAAGTACTTTGACAGGTGGGCACGTAAACCATATGTCTACTTCAATATGGATACTGTTACAGATTATCTTCCTCATCGTATTACCATTGATGTGATTGTGAAAGCTGTCTCGCGCCGCCAGCAGATACGGTTCGAGTATGCATCTCTACTACGGCAAAAGATCCTTCATGAACATATAGACCCCTACTATATCGTCCACCAGGATGGACATTTGTACCTGATCGGGTATAGCCACAAGGCTAATTCTTTTTTGGAAGCGTGAAGAAGCCTACATCGATGAAGACGGCAAGCAGAGGCGCAGGATACTTGTGCGGGCGAAGGCTTATAACGAGTGGCGAATTATCCAGCAGATGCATAAGTATGGTGACAAGGCGGAGCTTGTCAGTCCCCCGGAGCTAAGAGAGAGGATGAGGAAGGAGGTGGCGAGGATGTATGGATACTACCAAAAATAAAGGAAGGTGGAAACCTTGTGGAAGATGTGCTTTCATGATATGCTCAGGTCTAGTAAAATAACACTAACCTCGACCAAGGGATTGAAAAATTCTCTTACCCTGTAGAGCAGAAGCTACTGCTGTAGCAAATTTTAGCCCGATTAAGGGATCAAAGGTTTTTCTCTCACATTCTTATCATATAGGATTCAAATCTCATTGTCTTATATCTAGCAATTAAATTCGTTCAATGTTATTCTTTTACCATATAGAGCCAGTACCTTGACTTTTGAACTTTTATACTATAGACTCTTCTTAAGTTCATACCATTCAAATGAACCGTACTGGAAACACCATAGTGAAGGAGAAAAGAATTTGGATATGACAAATCTTTATCAGCTTCCACTACCTTTTGATAACCTTGATGAAGCAAGTGGTCTCAAGGTACAACCTAATACAGCTGATGAAGAGCATCAGCATACAATAGAGTTCTGTTTCTGGCTTGATAAAAGCATTGCTAAAAATGAGTTAAGTCAGCAACGACTCAGATGCACTATTAGACATGAAGAGTCTTATATCGACGAGCAAGGAATACAAAGATACAGAGTACTTGTGTATGCAAAAGCTCACAGTACATTGCATATCCTCCGACAAATGCATCGCTATGGTGATAAGGCAGAACTCATCGAGCCTCTTGAATTGCGCGAGAAGATGCGGCAAGAGGTGGAGCGCATATATAGCTTTTACCAAAAATAAAGAGGACAGAAATTGTCCTGGAAAAATGCTGGCATGTGACATGTGGTGTCACTGCTATGATTTATGATTGAACCATAGCCAGTTTGTTTTTCTAACATCCTTGCTATGTACAAAATGAAACTCACGGTATTTCACCTGCTATGAATAATCAAGTGAAAGGAAGCATGTATGTCTAAGGATACCGACTTTTCTAATGAAATGGGTCCGGATTTTGGTTTTTCTGATTTGCCTGATGAGGTAAACCAAGATCAGGAAGTTTCCACAGTCTTTAACGAGTACCTGCGTTATGTAGCGCGTAAAAAATTGGGTGACTATAAGAAGATTATTCATATTAGCGGAGACAAACAGGGACAGAGCTACTATAGCCATGTAATGGATCTTGTAACTGTCGCTGAACAGCTGCGCCTTGCTCTTCAATTAAGCGATACAGAGATGCGTTGTGTCCTACTGGCATTGACGGTACATGATATTAACAAAATTCCACCCTATGGAAAAGGGCTTGACGATAAAGATGTACGATATGCCGATGCAGCTACAATGCATAACATTCAAGATGCATTAGAAAAGCTAGACGCTGATGCGTTTTTCCCACGATGGCGCACATATCTGGATGACATTTTTGTACTTGTTCACTATCATCAAGAGTCGGCCACCGGAACAACTGTAGCGATTGACCAACGAAAGATTGATCGAGGCAAACTAGGAAGACGCTTAACAGGACCACTTAAGTATCTCATGAAGGCTGCTGATGTTTCTGACAATTCACATTCAGGTGATTACCGCAATACACATGAGATGCATATTCGCGACAAACTATTGCAGCATATTAATGCTGCCATGCCAGAACGACAATACCGTTTTATTGGCCATCGTCTTGCGGAACTACGCGGCCTTTTCACTAATACTATCCATAATGTGATAGTACATTATCTACGTGAGCGGTATGGAGAGGAGTCTTGTATAGACTTGCTCTATCATCCTGAAGGGGTAGACTATCTCCTTGATACACATATACCTTTAGAATGGTCAGTCGATACTCTGCGTGATATTGCTCAACGGTTAGGAAAAAGACTTGCGAACATTCAACTAGAAGCCTTGGCGCAATTTATTAAGCCAAAGCCTGCTGGCATTGTTGTGGACAGTGCAGCTATCAGCAGTGGTGCAACTGTTGAGCAAATATTTACATTTATTACAATTGCTGTTAATAAAAAGCAGTATAAAGCCGAATGGCGTGAGTTACGGAATAACTTTGTCCACAATGATTTAGAAGAGTTCTTCTCTACCGCGAAAGATAGTAGTGATAATGAACTTAAAGAGAAAGTGATCTCTTTACTGAAACAGTCAGACCTTATTTCACCAGAAGAATCGGTCCTCAAACGTGGGGAATTTGTTTCGGCCTATCGCAAATTTTTGGAAGATCACCGCAGTGATCAACTGAAAGCTTTGAAGGAAGACGCTTGGCTGCGCATTTATCACCTTTTTGCACTACCAGAATCCCAATGCAACATATATCAACTCATTGATCCCTTCCGACGCGGGTACTTTTTAGCCCGCGATTTGCCAGGCATAGATATCAAAGATATGATGGTAATGGCATTACAGGACTTAGCTGAATTAGAACAGCAAGCCCGGCAGGCTCTATCCAACAAAAAAGCGAAACATATCGCGAACAATGGCAGTACAGCGGAGGCAAAAACCTTACAAGAAGAGTTGGTAGCCGCACCAGCGCATTCAGAATACCTCGTAGATTATCTGAAGCGCAATCTGGAAGTATGGGATAGTAGAGCGGGTCAATCCTCATCAGCAAAACCCATTCTCGTCGAAGATTTTGTAGACAGTTTACGTCAATATGCAAACCCCAAACGCGTACATGCCCAATGTTGCCATTGTGGAAGCCCTCTTAAAGCAAGCGAGTGGATGGCTATTCAAGTTCCTTCAAATATGGGTGTACAAAGTTTTTCAAACAGATTAGAAGGAGGAAGTTTACGAGACCCCAAGCGTAATGTCTGTGATGTTTGTCGCATGCAGTTCATTCTAGAGAAGCTAGCTTGGCGTAGTCATGGTGATAAACAAGGTTCTGAACAGGTCACGTTTTATCTGCATTTGTTCCCTTATGCATTCTTCACAAAGCCATTGCTGGAAGATTGGTGGGAACGGGTGGAGACCTTAGGTGACAGTGACCATACAGCCTTCTTTATTAATGTTGGCGAGTATTTTCGTCATGCGGACCAGTCTCAAAAAGCTGGAGAAATTCCAGGATTTGCAACAAATACAAATGGCATTGGTAAACCTGCATTATCTGAAGCACTCAGCAACACGCCAATACTTCCTATCATCGCGCCGGGAGATAATTATGGTTTACAATTCATGCTGGCATTAGAGAAGGCTATTGTGCTTGTACGTTGGTTTGAGTGCAGAGCTATCCTATCCCGCTCACCTGTGCCACCATTGAACCTTGCTAATGAGCGGGTAGATAACGAGCCTGCCGTGTTGATGATAGAAGGTATGCCTCGCAACATAAGTTGGTTATTACCCCAGACCATTCTGCACCGTCAACACCTTGATAATGAACTTTGCACTAAACTGAACCTACTATATCGTATCGTTGCAAGGCTTTACTACAAAGGAGGTGAATTCGATGCCATTCCTCATGATCTAGCAGTGGCGGCGGTCGATGATTCATTAGCTCTCTACTTTGAGGCTGATCGGCTCATTGAGAAAACAGCTGAAAAATGCAACGCTTCTCCTGAGCAGCTTACACGTGACATAGCCCCCCTGCTGGAACAGTTAATAACGTTGTCCTAGATAAGGAGTCTAGATGTGAAAGAACTACAGATATTAGCAAGATACGCTGCCCAGAACAACATTCGGGGCAGTTCCAATAAACGGAACTCCCTTCTCAAGCCCCTTGACACTATTTTGCAGGAGCTAGATCGCTGCCCTGACACAAAAAATGAGAATGAACTAGAACTAGTAAAAGCAGGCTGCAAAGACTTGATTTTCGAACACATCAAGCGCATTGCTGATGCCGAATACAAACCGGGCCGCACCAAAGAAGCAAAGGTATACAAGTATGTGGACTTGTTTTTCGATGAAGTACTTGCTAAGGCTCATCATAAAGACGCTAATAAGCTTCTACAACGCGAACGACTGATTAGAAGTGCATACCTCGTCTATTATCGACAAGCTATTGCAGAGAAATCTGTCGAACTGGGAAAAGCAAAAAACATAGAAGAGGGTATTGATACTCAAGAAACCTCAGCAGATGTAGAAGAAGAGGGAGTATAATTTTCATTTCCATGCTTGGAACATGTTTGTCCAATGCAGAAAAGGAGTTTTTACATATGGCTACGACAAGTAACCTCAGTATCTTCAACCAGTATAGCGAGTACCTGCTACCAACATATAGCAGATTTCCCAAAGGACGGTATGCAAGTTTGCTGGTTATTCGCAAAACCGAATCGGAGACTATCTTCCGCACAGAGGGAAGCGGTGAAGGCCTAACTAAAGATACTGTTATTGCAGGCATAAATGCAAACAACAGAAAGCCTATACGCCGAGTAGTAATCAGCAAACGCAAACAAACAGCAGTAGAACGCAGAACTGGCCGCGAGCTATTACGTGAGCACAATCTTCTGAAAACAGCCATCGTCAACAAAAAAGAGTATGAATGTACACTCAATGCGAATGCACCTTGCGGAGAATGTATAGACTGTATGCTCTATGGTTATGCTGTTGGTGGCGGTGGAGCGCAAAAGAGTCGAGTGATGACCGATGACGCATACTCTATCCTTCAGGCTTCAGAGGTGACTGGTCATCGTACTTTTAATGCTCCATCTGACAACGGCATCATGTGGAACCCGATAAAGAATGAGGCTTCAAAGTCAATCAATGATGATGAGTATGTACTCCCTGAAACGCACTTCTTGGACATGGAAACGCTCAAGGATGTAACCCCTGGCGAGTTGCAATATGTCATTGGCAATGTATTTAGAAGTAGCCGTTATGGCGCAATCAGTAGTCGCCTGGGAAAAATGCAAAATTCACTAGCAGCCATCATTTTTAGTGATACAGAACTCTTCTCAAACCTCGAACTTACTCAGCAAGTGTATGATCTTTTACCAAGAAATGAGGGAAATATTGAAGTTCCACTCTTTGATGAACCTGTCTTTGAAGCAGTACAAAAGGCAACCAATCTCCTTCTAGAACGAGTGGTGGGACGAACGCCACTAGTAGTACGAGAGAAAGCGCTACAACAGGTGCTAGATGATACGATTACTCTCTATCGGGACAGAGATAGCGTCAAATCCTTCTTGCAAGATATCGAGAAGGGTTATCCATCCAAAAGCAAATAGAAGAGGAGGCTGAATACTATGGTAGTCGAAATCTACCATGTCGGCCTTACCATCATGGAGCATACCTACTTCGCTAGCCGTGAGGTGGGTATCCTCTATGAAAGTGAGCCGCTGATTGGCAACTATGCCTTAACCTATGCATTAGGGCTCTGTGCAGCTCCTTATGATTGGGCTGGCCCTCCACGCTACAAACAAGACTTGGAACCATTAAACGAGCAAGGGATATACGTCACTCCCGCCACGTTTGAACAAGGAAAATTACGTTATGTTATAAGCCAGTTCAACGCTCAAAGTGATGGTTACTACTTTCGCTTTGATCAAAATGCTATTAGAACTGATCCAGCACAAAAAGCGAGACCAGCAAATTTTCCACAAAGCGGCAAAATTCGTATGTTAGGACTTGATAGCCAGGCGTACTTTTACCTGATCAACCAGCAAGGAAGTGACTTGAATCTACCTAACTACATTCGCTTAGGCAAGTTCAATAGTAAGGCACGTCTAGAGTGGGAACAACTCTCTCTTGTCTCTGCACATCCACAGCCATCCGACCAAGCGTTAGATTTTCTACTAAACGCTGCCGACCTACCACCAGCAGTAATAGCAAATCTACGGGCCTTTTCAGTTTACAACATCTACCCAGCTCCACTACTTAGGCACAGCCACTTAGAAGGAAACTTTTGGCATTGTAAGAACAAGACAGGAAAAGATATATACTTGCCTACTGACATGCGCTTCGGTGTTGGTGGTCTTGAGTAAGAAAAGGATAGAAGTATGTTGTCCATTACACTAGAGCCGCAATATGAACAAGAGTGGCAAGGAGATAGTCCATCCAAAGCTACATTTCCACCGTGTGAAGGCAAACGTCCACTCTATCACCAGATACGAACGTATAGATCTGAAAAGCCTCTTATTATCAATACATACAATACTGGAACAGGCAAAACAAAAGCAGCTTTGCTGCGCCTACTCAAGCGTGCCAGGGATATCGGAGGTGTTAACTACGCATATCTGGACAAAGAGACTGACAATGTTCTTCTTATCGCACCCACAAACGAACTGCTCAACCAACATGCAGAAGATGCTGAACAGTTCTGCGAGGAAAATCATCTACCTTATCGTGTTCTTATTCTGAGTAGAGCAAAGCTAGACGAATATATGAGTGATCCACATTTTAGCGAAGCTCATTTACGGCGTGGGGCTTCTCTACACTACATTCTTGATAATCCACGCCGCATTGACGATGATAGGAATAAAAAAGCCACGCTAATCGTCGTTAATCCTGATATCTTCTACTATGCGTTGTACTTTCGTTACCATCGACTTGATGGGTGGCCTTTATTCCGAAACTTTCTCACATTGTTCAACTACATCATCATCGACGAATTTCATTACTACAACCCCAAACAGCTTGCTAATTTTTTGTTCTTCATGAGCCTCTCAAAGCATATGGGATATATCGAAGGCTCAACAAAGCGGCAATTTTGTATTCTTACAGCAACTCCTAACCCAGATGTCCAGACATATCTGGACAGACTTGGCATAGACAGTGAATTGATTGCTCCTGAAAACGCTCCTAATGAGACAGCATTAACTAAAGAAGTCCAAGCACTCAGCCAGGTGCATTTGGAAGTCTATAGTGCTGATGAACTCAAGGAAAACGATGTCAATGGTGGTCTATTAACGTTGGTAACGAACAAGCGACAGCAGATATTACAGTGGCTCAACAAGAATGAAGATGGTGCTATTATCTCTGGTGAACTATGGCGGGTTAATCAGATTTACAACCGTCTAACACTCGGTTCAGCCTTCTTTAACAATGTAACAGGCCGCTTAACGGGTGCAGAAGATACCGAGGGACGCAGCATTGCAAAAGTGAAGCCGCTCATTTTGGCAACACCTACAGTTGACATTGGCTACAATTTCGGGAAGAAAGGCAAGTTGAGTCAAAATATCGACTTTTTGTTATTTGATGCTCGTTCTAGCGATGAGTTTATTCAGCGTCTAGGACGAGCCGGACGTGTACTCGGTAAGCCTAACAAAGATAAAGCTAGCCAAGTTTTAGCAGTTGTCGATCCAGATTTTTATAAAGCGTTAGAACCATTTGATCAACAACATCTCAGTCGAACCGACCTACGTCCACTCGCAGAGACTCATCTACCACCACGTAACGCTCTCTACTCCTATATTGAAAGTGGAGCCATTGCGGAAGCATTCTTACCAATCTATCGACTTGGAGGAATGGAATCTACAGAAGACCGAGCCGATCACGAGGCGTTATTTACACAGGTACGTGATCTCTTCGCGGAGAAATCAACTGTGACATACTCAGACTTAGAACGTGATATAAGGCCATTTATTTACCGAGATAAGCAATACAATCAACTTGTACAGTTTCCAACAGAGACATTCGAGAAGCTAGCATGGCAAATAGGACATGCAGGAACAGATAGAGGGCAAGAGGAACAGGCAAGTTTGTCGCCGACTATCACAGCCTGCTTGAAAGCTTGTGGAAGTAGATATCAGGATGAACGAACATATCGCATCAGTAGACATAAACCTTTATGGAAAAGTCGAGAAGCGGTTTACGATTGGTTGATAGATGATCTGCGTAGATACTTTACGCAAAAGGCTCGTTTCAGCTTTCGTGAGTATTTTCAGCCACCTCTTGCTCTCGTCAGCGACTCAAAACATCTCCTATCAAGTAAGGATATGACACCGTATGATGCACTACATATTGTCAGATATTACAAAGCAGATTACTTTGGAATGCTGAACGATTGGTGTGATCAGCTACGATTACCTCAACCGATTGACACGAATGGCGCACTAATCTACTGCGACCTCAAGGACTTACGAGAGCCTGGGCAACATCTGCGTATTGGTCTGAGTCTACAAGCGCGTGAATATGCACAGGTTGACTGGCAAGAACTATTTGCCTTTCGACCTACAGCACTTTATGGATTGACAATAGAGCCTCTCAATGATAGCCATGGCCTGAGTTATGAGGTACAGAGACTCTTTCAAGAACGCTTCGTGCCAGCATTTGTGGTTCCCAAAGAAAGTTTTTGTGCTGGAGATATCCGCAGATTACAACGTCGAGCACGCTTCTTCCCCTATGAGTTATCCATTGTATTTAACTCTGGACAATCCGTAGAGTATCTTGCCATTCTTGGAACAATGGCACTACAAATCCATACAGAGATACCACGTAGAAGCATAGCAATAGATAGGAACAAGGCTTATGCTGCTGACGATAGACCTATGATTTACTAACGTCTGGAAAGGCATTCCGATGCAACAAATATCCAATGAACAATTTAATACTATCAAATCCGCTCGTGGTGAACTCTTCTCCATGCTTCTCCGCTTGCATCCTGTAGAGCCGGGGATGGTCTCGCCCAGTTCGGGTAACCAGGTGCAGGGGGCTTTTCTGGATATGGTGCGGCAGGGTGATCCTGCTCTGGCGGAGTGGCTGCATACACCGAACCAGCGTCGTCCGTATACGCTGAGCCTGTTACAGGGCTTCAATTCTCTTTCTGCCAAGCAGTTGGAGGAGATCAGGGCGAAAAACCAGATGGTGCAGGTAACGCCTGGGCAGGTCTACTGGCTGCGCATTACTATGTTGGATGCGACGGTGTTTGGTTCATTTGCACAGTATCTGATCATGAAACCGCGCGAACTTACGCTGCGCATAGGGGATGCTCGCTTTGAAATTAGCCGCCTGCTGAGTACACCTGAGCCGGGGAATACTGCTCAATCATGGGTGGCCTACTCTTCTTTTGCAGAACTGCGCCAGGCGAGCAAGGCACAAAAACACTATCACTTTGAGTTTGCTACTCCAACGGCGTTCAGTATGGGACAAAAACAGTGGGGTAAGCTATTGAAGGTTTTTCCGGAACCGAGCTATGTCTTCGGAAGCCTGGCCCGACAGTGGGATCTCTTTGCTCCGGCAAGTTTACGTACGGCAAGTGGTGGTATCACTCCTCCCGAGATTGGTGCATGGTGCGAGGAACATGTGATTGTCTCGCGTTACTCACTGGAGACGTGTTATTTACCTTCCAGCAAGTTTGGGCAATCGGGTTTTCAGGGCAACGTCATCTACGAAGTGAAAGGATCGCCAACAGCGCCAGAAGCTTCGTGGCTTTCATCGCTGGCACGCTTCGCTCTGTTCAGTGGTGTTGGTTACAAAACTACGATGGGTATGGGTCAGACACGCTGCACCAATATCACAGAGGTGCCTCTTAAAAACGAGGCGACAGAGGAGGTCAGTATATGAGTAACCGGGCTGCACCTGAGTCTATCTCGCTCTCTTACCTCAATGCGATTGAGTATTGCCCGCGGCGCTTCTACTATGAATTTGTGCAGGGCGATATGTTAGAGAACGAGTTTGTGCTAGAAGGGACGCTTTTGCACCAGCGAGCTGATCAACCTGGACAGCACACAACGCGAGAGGGAGAGATACAAATCAACCACCTGTACTTATACAGTGAAGCATTACGGCTTTCTGGCTTCGCCGATGTTGTCGAGGAAGAGGAAGGTGTGCTGATTCCGGTGGAGTATAAGCATGGTAAGGAAGGGAAATGGCTCAATGACCATGTACAGCTTTGCGCCCAGGCGTTATGTCTAGAAGAGCGATTGCCAAATAAGGCTACTATTCCTTACGGATATATTTTCTATTTTGGTTCACGCAAGCGTGTACAAGTGTATTTTACTGCGGCTCTTCGAGCAAAGACACTGGCGGCGATTGAACTCGCCTTTCAGATAGCAGTCCTTGATACGCCACCTCCACCGCTTGATGGCAAAGTGGCGGCTCGTTGCCGCGATTGTAGCTTGCTCTCACTCTGCTTACCTGAAGAGGTAAAGCTGTTGAGCAGTAGAAAGGGAGGTTCTTTTGCCGACACTCTATTTGACTGAGGATCGTGCCCTTGTGCGGCGTGATACGGAGGACTGTCTCCTGATACAGGTTCCTGAAAAGCGCGGTGAGGGTGGAACCGTAATTGCTCCCGCGTTTAAGAAACGTATTCCACTGGTCAAGGTGGATGATGTTGTTGTGGTAGGTGAGGTGACTATGACCTCGTCCGCCCTACATATGCTGCTTGAGAAAAATATCGAGATTCACTTTTTGGGCTACTACGGTCAATTCAAAGGGCGTCTCACACCCGGGCTATCGAAAAATTCTTTATTACGCATGGCACAACATCGCGCACATAACGATTTATGCAAACGCGGTGAACTGGCGAGGAGATTTGTTACTGGCAAACTTTCTAATCAGCGTACGATGCTACAACGCTCGAATCGCAAGCAGGCTGATCCGCTCTTCAAGCAGGAGATCGAGCAGATTGGCAGTATCATTCGCCGGCTCAGTGCACTCTCCACGGAAGTAGGTACGACCTACACGCTCGCGACAGGTGATACCGGCATTGAGGGAACCCCGATAGAGACTATTCTAGGAATGGAGGGGGCAGGGAGCGCTGCTTATTTCAATTGTTTTGGCAATATGCTCAGTGATCAGCAACAATGGACTTTTGCGGGAAGAGTGAAACGCCCACCAACGGACCCGGTCAATGCGTTACTGAGCTATGGTTATGCTCTGCTCACCAGCCAGGTCGCCAGTGCCGTCCAGATCGTTGGTTTTGATCAGTTCATCGGCTACCTACATAGTTCTGTCTACGGGCGGCCAGCGCTGGCCCTTGATCTGATGGAAGAGTTCAGACCTATTATCGTCGACTCTGTTGTCCTGACGCTATTAAACAACAGGATGCTCAGCAAAGATGACTTTTATGTCGAACTTGGAGCGTATCGACTGAAGAATGAGCCGCGTAAGACGGTCCTTACGAGGTTCGAGGAGCGACTCAACGAGGAGATTACGCATCCTATCTTTGGCTACAAAGTGAAGTATAGACGCTGCATCGAGCTGCAAGCACG
>WNGQ01001495.1_pt1 | contig 24205 bp, 20 predicted proteins | sample 5407661 | NCBI WGS metagenome assembly WNGQ01 (sample SAMN13153382, study PRJNA577476) | soil metagenome | isolation source: 60 cm soil or saprolite under Garry oak tree replicate 2 | place: USA:California | collected 2016-06-15 | reverse complement strand
CGCGTTCTGCGGGACTGTCTCCGAGGACGCGCAGCAGGCCGCGGCCGGCTTGACGATCACTGCGGCGCAGCTGAAAGAGATGCTTGACCGCGGTGATGACATCTTCCTGGTCGACGTAAGGGAGCCGAACGAGTACGAGATCGTCTCCATTCCGGGGGCCGTCCTGATCCCGAAGGACCAGTTCCTTTCCGGAGCCGCGCTGGAGCGTCTTCCGCAGGACAAGCGGGTAGTACTGCACTGCAAGAGCGGTGTCCGCAGCGCAGAGTGCCTGGCAGTGGTGAAGAACGCCGGCTTCACTGATGCGGCGCATGTAGGCGGAGGTGTCCTCGCGTGGATCAGCCAGGTCGATCCGTCGCTGCCGGTTTACTGACCCGCGGGAGCGCGGACCTCGTGGCTGGGCGCCCAGGGCGGTTACCGCAGGCCGTAACATTCCGGTGTGGCCATGCAGCCGGAAAACCCGGGCGAAGGTAGCATGCCGGTGCAGACCGACGCGGGCGGCCGGCGTGCATGGCGCGGCGAGCCAGGTGCTGCGGAACCGCCGGAGCCGACGCCGCAGGCCGGCCGGAGCAGGCTGCGGTCCGGGCTGACTGTGGCCGCCGTGGTACTCGGGCTGGCCGGGCTTGCCGCCTCAGCGGCCGGCATCGCCGTCCAGGTGCTGCCGCGAAGGTTCAGCGCCGCACAGCAGCAGCAGATCATGGCCTGGGAGTCGGCCCGGCGCTGGCGTGCGTCGCCGGCGGGCAGGATCTTCCCTGCGGTCGTCAGCTACCAGCTGCCTAGCTTCGCGCTCTCCGGGCCAGCGGGCCTGTCACTGCGGGCCCGCCGGGTCGGGATCGCCGGGCGGGTGAATTGCGCGGCGGGCGCCGATCCGGCCGCGGCCGCTGTGCTCAGCCGGCATGGCTGTGCCGCGATGCTCAGGGCCACCTATATAGACGCGACCGGCAGTCTCGTCGTCACGATCGGAGTGGCGGTGATGCCGGACACGGCCGCCACCGCCGCGTCGATCCGCGCGCTCCCGTCCCGGCACGGGGTACGGTCCGGCGTCCGGCCACTGGCCTTCGGTAACACGCTGACGGCGGGCTTCGGGTCGCCGCAGCGGCAGCTGTCCTACGCGGTCGCGGCCGGCCCCTACCTGATCTTGTCCGTGGCCGGATACGCCGACGGCAGGCCTCGGGTCCGGGTGTCGTCCGATGCCTACGCGCAGGACGAGATGGCCAGCCTGGCTAATGGCGTTGCGGACGCCGTCCGCGCACTGCTCGGCGCGCTGCCGTCGCCGCCCACCTGTCCGGGAGCTCCCGGATGCTGAGCGCGCGCCCGGCTGGCTGGCGGCTGTCTGCTGGCTGGCTGCTTACGCTGACGGCGGCCAGCGTCCTCGCGTCGGTAACCGCCGCGGGCACGGCCACGGCCGACAGCGTGCGCGACGCGCAGCTATGGGTGCTCGATGCCGTAAATGCGCCAGCGGCGTGGCCGGTGAGCCAGGGACAGGGCGTGCTGGTCGCCGTCATCGACAGCGGAGTCGAGCCCAGCGTGTCCGATCTGGCCGGCTCCGTCGTCGCCGGGCCCGACTACAGCGGCGTTAGCACGAAGCCGTCCGATCCCAGCTGGGGCATGCACGGGACCTGGATGGCCTCGCTGATCGCCGGTCATGGCCACGGTGGCGCCAACGGGATCAGCGGGGTTGCGCCGAAAGCGAGGGTGCTCTCGATCCGCGTGCTTCCCGACAAGAAGGACCCGGCCTGGGCGCAGTACGAGCGCGAGCGCACCAGCCGCGGCCAGCACGCGCTGGCCAGGGCCATCAAGTACGCGGTCGCGCACCGGGCTGGCGTCATCAGCATGTCGCTCGGCTACGGCGCGTCCAGCAGAGTCGTGCGGTCGGCGCTGCAGAATGCGCTTGAGCATAAGGTCGTGGTGATTGCGTCGTCCGGCAATTCGGGGGCCTCCACCACGGACCAGGGGCGGGCGCACGCGCCATACTCCTTCCCCGCGGACTACCCAGGGGTGCTCGGCGTGGCAGCGGTAGATCAGTCCGGCAATCCGGCTAACTTCTCCAGCGACAATCTGTCCGTCCAGGTGGCCGCGCCGGGCGTGCAAGTGCCGGCGCAGGGCAGAGACGGACAGTACTGGCTGGTCAGCGGCACCAGCCCGGCGTGCGCACTGACTTCGGGCGTGGCGGCGCTGATCAAGTCGGCGTACCCCCGGCTGTCACCTGCCCTCATCGTCCGGGCCATCACCTCCAGCGCGCGGCACCGGCCCGCCGGAGGATACGACGACCAAGTCGGCTTCGGGACGGTCGACGCCGCGGCTGCGCTGTCCGCGGCTGCGCACCTGGCCAGTTATGTACAGACCGGGCACGGCCTTCGCCCGGCCAGCCATTTCGGCGGCGGTCCGGCGGCGATCCCGCCGCCTCCGGTCCAGCCGCGCGGCGTCGGCCAGCTCGTCCTGTTCTGCCTGCTCGCGGCCGCTTGCCTGACGCTGACCGCGACCGCGGCCAGCCGGCTTGTGCTGGCGAGGTCGCGCGGAGCTGGGCGCCCCGCTGCGTCCGCCGGGCCTGCGGCAGCCTGGCCGGCTGGCGGGCCGCGGCCTGGCGTCAGCTGGAATGGCGACAGCCCGCCTGGTGCCAGCCCGCCTGGTGCCGGCCCGCCTGGTGCCGGCCCGCCCGGGCGGGCGCAGCCCGGGCAGGGAGACGGCGAGTGACGAGCGGGGCGCGGGCAGGAACAGGCCAGCGCCGCCCCGCCGTGGACTCCGGCCGGGACCGCCGCCCCGCCGCGGACGACCCCGGCCGGGACCGCCGCCGCGCCCGCGACCGGGGCCGGGACCGGCCGGAACCTACCGGAATGCCCGATGACTTCGCCAGCCGCGTCCTCGACCTGACCGAGGCGATACCGCCCGGCCGGGTGATGTCCTACGGAGACATCGCCGACTGCCTGGGTACCGGCGGCCCGCGCCAGGTCGGCCGGGTGATGGCGCTGTGGGGCGGCGGGGTGGCCTGGTGGCGGGTCATCCACGCGGACGGATCGCTGCTGGCCGGCCACGAGCGGGAAGCCTTGCGCAACTACCTGGCCGAGGGAACCCCGATGCGGACTGCCAGCGATGGCCGCCCCGGCCGGGTGGACATGCGGCGGGCACGCTGGGATGGCGCGAGCTGACAGCGGCTCCGCCAATCTCCGGCGGATGTCAGATGGCTCTGCTGGAATGCCTAACTGACATGGAAAACCATTCACCTGCCTACCGCCTGGTCCGCCGGGCGGTGCAACCGGCCAGCCCGCCCCGGCTCGACCAGGACCAGCTCCGGGTGGTCAGCCATGCCGGCGGCCCGCTGCTCGTCCTGGCGGGCCCGGGCACGGGCAAGACCACCGCCATCGTGGAGGCCGTGGCCGGGCGGATCAGGGACCGCGGGACCGATCCCGGCCGGGTGCTCGTGCTGACCTTCAGCCGGAAGGCAGCGGAAGAGCTGAGAGAGCGGATCACCCTGCGGCTCGGCCGGACCACCAGGGAGCCGCTGGCCCTTACCTTCCATAGCTACGCCTACGCGCTGGTGCGCAGGGAGTTCGTGCTGGCGGGCGAGGAGCCGCCGACGCTGCTGCCCGGCCCCGAGCAGCTGCTCGAGGTCCGCCGCCTGCTCCGGGGCGAGGCAGCGGACGGCGGGGCCGGCTGGCCAGAACGGCTCAGGCCAGCGCTCGGCACCAGGGGATTCGCCGCCGAGCTGCGAGACTTCCTGCTCCGCGCGGCCGAGCGCGGTCTGGACGGGCCTGGCCTGGCCCTGCTCGGCAGGCAGCACGGCCGCGATGACTGGGAGGCCGCGGGCGGCTTCCTGCACCGGTACGCCGCCAGGTTCGACCTGGCCCCGGTGCCCGCGTATGACTACGCCGAGATCATCAGGATCGCCGGCCGCCTGCTCGGGCGGTCCGCGGTCAGGGACCGGGAACGGCGCGCCTATGACCTCGTCCTGGTGGACGAGTACCAGGACACCGACCCGGCCCAGGAGGAGCTGCTGCACGCGCTGGCCGGCGATGGCCGCGAGCTCATCGTGGTCGGCGATCCCGATCAGTCCATCTACGGCTTCCGCGGCGCCGACAGCCGCGCCATCATGCGATTCCCCGACCGCTTCCGCGCGCCGGACGGCCAGCCCGCGCAGGTAATCGCGCTGCGCACCTCTCGGCGCAGCGGGCCGGTGCTGCTCGCCGCGTCGCGGCGGGTAGCCCGCAGGCTGCCTGCCGCCCCTGCCGCTGATGCCATTCAGCATAAACGGGGACATCGGGAGCTAGTCCCGCTGCCTGACGCCGACCCGGGCACGGTGCGAGTGATCATCGCCGTCGGCGCGGCGCAGGAAGCAGCCGTTATCGCCGACACGCTCCGGCGTGCGCACCTGCTGGACGGCGTGAGCTGGCCGTCGATGGCCGTCCTGGTGCGGTCGGCGACCCGGCAGGTGCCGCTGCTGCAACGCGCGCTGGCCGCCTCGGGGGTTCCGGTCACGGTGGCCGGCGACGAGCTGCCGCTGGCCGCCGAGCCGGGCACCCGGCCCCTGCTTACCCTGCTGAACTGCGCGCTGCGGCCCGGCGCACTGGACGAGGAGGCCGCGGCCGACCTGCTCACCGGCCCGCTCGGCGGCACCGACGCCGTTGGCCTGCGGCGGCTCAGCCGTGCGCTGCGGCTGGCCGCGGAGTCGGCGGGGGAGCAGCCCCCGCCGCAGCCGCTTGCGGCGGCGCTGGCCGACCCGCGCGACCTGGCCCTGGCGAGCTGGTCGGCCGGGCGGCTCGGCAGCGGCCAGGCGGCGGCCGAGTCAGGCGGGCCCGCCGCAGGCAACGTCAGCCGGCTGACCGCCGGGCCGGCCACGACCTCGCCGGTGGCCGCCGCACGGCGGGTCGCCCGGCTGCTCGAACTGGCCAGGCAGTCAGCGGCCAGCGGGACAGCGCACGAGGTGCTCTGGGAGGTGTGGAACGCCTCGGGCCTGGCTGATGCCTGGCAGGCAGCCAGCGCCGCGGGCGGCAGCCGGGGCGCCGCGGCAGACGCCGACCTCGATGCCGTCGCCGCGCTGTTCGACGCGGCAAGCCGGTTCACCGCGCGGCTGCCGCCCGGCTCGCCGCGGCTATTCCTGGACAGCCTGGCGGGCCAGGAGATCGCGGGCGACACGCTGGCTGAGCGAAGCCCGCGGACAGACGCCGTCGCCGTGCTCACCGCGCACCGCGCGAAGGGGCTGGAATGGGACCTCGTCATCGTGGCCGGCCTGCAGGAGGGCACCTGGCCGGATGTGCGGATGCGCGGCTCCCTGCTCGGCATGGACGAGCTCGTCGACGCGGTCGCCGTTGACTCCGAGCGTGCGGCAGCGGCCGACGCGGCCGCCGCAGCGCTCAGCGCCAAGCTGCTTGACGAGGAGCGCAGGCTGTTCTACGTAGCGGCTACCCGGGCCCGCAAGGTACTCGTGGTCACGGCGGCCGGCGGCGAGGACAGCGAAGAGCGGCCGTCCCGGTTCCTCGCCGAGCTGGCCGGCGGCGTCATCGAGGCCGAGCACGTGGCGGCGGCGGGCCGGGGCTGGCTGTCGCTCGCCGCGCTCACCGCGGACCTGCGGCGGGCTGTCGCTGACCCGGCCCGCGCGCCCGGGCTGCGCCGGGCAGCGGCTGCGCAGCTGGCCAGGCTGGCCATGGCCGGGGTGCGCGGGGCAAGCCCGCGGCAGTGGTATGCCATGACCGGGCTGTCCGGCCCCGGTGCCCTGACCGATGGCGATGTGCGGCTGTCGCCGTCACAGGTGGAATCGTTCACCAAGTGCGGGCTGCGCTGGCTGATCGAATCCGCGGCCGGAGCCAGCTCGCCCAGCGTGCTCCGGCATCTCGGCACGGTGATCCATGCCGCCGCCGTGCTGGCCGCGGACGGAGCGGACGACGCGGACATCGCGAAGCGGATCGACGAGATCTGGCACCACCTGGACTTCGGCAGCCCCTGGTACAGCTCCAAGCAGCGTGTCCAGGCCGAGCGGATGGTCCGCCGGTTCCTCGACTGGCACCGGGCAAACCCGCGCGAGGTGGTCGCCGTCGAGCAGGCGCTGCGGGTCCGGGTCGGCCGGGTGGAGATCACCGGCCGGGTGGACCGGCTGGAGCGCGACGATGACGGCAGCGCGATCGTGGTTGATCTCAAGACGGGCACCAGCAAGCCGTCCGACGGCGAGCTGGACAGGAACCCGCAGCTCGGCGTCTACCAGCTGGCGGTGATGCTCGGCGCGTTCGAGGAGCTCGGCCTGACCGAGCCCGGCGGCGCTGAGCTCGTCCAGGTCGGCAAGGCGGGCCTGGCAACGCGGGCCAGGGTGCAGCGCCAGCGGCCACTCGGGCAGGATCCGGACCCGGGGTGGGCGATGGAACTGGTCGAGACCGTGGCCGCGGGGATGTCCGGCTCCGTCTTCGAGGCGAAGGTGAATCCCGGCTGCCGGATCTGCCCGGTGGCAGCCTGCTGCCCGGTGCACGAGCGCGGCGGGCAGGTGACCCCGTGACCGAGAGCAGGTACGGCCCGGCGCAGCTCGCCCGCCTGCTCGGGCTGGCCGAGCCGACAGCCGAGCAGGCCGCGGTGATCTCCGCGACGCCCGGTCCGATGGCGGTGATCGCCGGCGCGGGCTCCGGCAAGAGCGAGACGATGGCAGCCCGGCTGGTCTGGCTGGTAGCGAACGGCATGGTACGGCCGGAACGCGTGCTCGGGCTCACCTTCACCAGGAAGGCAGCCGGCGAGCTCGCGCACCGGGTGCGCGTCCGGCTGGACGGCCTGCGCGGTGCTGGCCTGGCTGTCCGCGGCGCCGGCCGCGCCGGTGCCGACCTCGCGGGCGGTGCTGGTCCGGCCGGCCTGGCGGGCGGTGCTGGTCCGGCCGGCCTGGCGGGCGGTGCTGGTCCGGCCGGCCTGGCGGGCGGTGCTGGTCCGGCCGGCCTGGCCGGCGGCGGGAGCTCGGCGTCCGGCCCGCAGCCAGATGAGATCCTTGGCGACCCGGTGGTCTCCACCTACCACGCCTACGCGGGCAGGCTCATCGCCGATCACGCGCTGCGCGAGGCGCTTGAGCCATCCCTGCGGCTGATCACCCCGGCCGTCTGCTGGCAGCTCGCGGCCCGGGTAGTCGCTGCTTACGACGGGCCGATGGACGCGGTCGGCTGGACTCCCGCGTCGGTCACCGCCGCGGTACTCGACCTCTCCGGTGAGCTGGCCGAGCACCTGCGCGGGCCCGCCGATGTGCGGTCCGCGGGGGAGTGGCTGGCCAGCCGCATCGGCGAGCTGCCCCGGCCCACGGCGCTCGCGCGCAAGATCGTCGATTGCCAGCGGACCCGTGAGCAGCTGCTGCCGCTGGTGGCCGCCTACACGGCCGCCAAGGCAGCCAGGGAGGTCATGGACTACGGCGACCAGATGGCGCTGGCCGCCCGGATTGCCGTCCGGCATCCGGAGGTCGGCACGGCCGAGCGGGCCCGCTATCAGGTCGTGTTGCTTGATGAGTACCAGGACACCAGCCACGCCCAGCTGGTGCTGCTCCGCGCCCTGTTCGGCGGCGGGCACCCGGTGACGGCGGTCGGCGACCCGTGCCAGTCGATCTACGGCTGGCGCGGCGCGAGCGCGGGCAACCTGCGCCGGTTCGCGGCGGACTTCTCGCCCCGCGGCGGCGGCCCGGCACCGGTGCGGCAGCTGTCCACCAGTTTCCGCAACACCGGGCGGGTGCTTGACGCGGCCGCGGCGCTGCAGGAGGGATTGCGCACGGCCGCGCCTGGAGTGCCCCGCCTGGTGGCCCCGCCCGGCCGGGCGGGCCGCGGCGAGGTCGTCTGCGCGCTGCTTGAGACCGCAGCCGACGAGGCGCGATGGGTGGCAGGCCAGATCGCTCGGCTGCTCAGCCTGCCGCCAGGGACCGCGCCGGACGGGCGTGCCTGGCCGGACGGCCGGGCCGACGGGGTGCGTCCGTCCGACATCGCCGTGCTGTGCAGGAAGCGGGCGCAGTTCCCCGCGCTGCGCACGGCGATCGAGGCTCGCGGCGTCCCGGTCGAGGTGGTTGGCCTCGGCGGGCTGCTCACCGTGCCCGAGGTGCAGGACGTCGTCGCGACGCTCCGCGTAATGCACGACCCGGGCGCGGCCGACGCCCTGGCCAGGCTGCTGACCGGGCCGCGCTGGCGAATCGGGCCGCGGGACCTGGTCGCGCTCGGCCGCCGGGCCCGTACGCTCGCCCGGCAGGCGAGGTTGCCAGGGCGATTGCGGGAGGCACCAGCTGGCGTGCCGGATCCTGACATGCTGGCTCGCGCAGTCACCGATTTCACCGCGGATCCCGGCAGCCTGGTAGAGGCACTCGACGATCTCGGCGAGCCCGCGGCATTCTCCGCCACCGGATACGGCCGGCTCACCGCGCTTGCCGCGGAGCTGCGGATGCTGCGCGGCCATGCCGCCCGGCCGCTGCCCGAGCTGGTCGGCGAGGTCGAGCGCGCACTCGGGCTGGATATCGAGGTGTCCGCGCGGCCCGGCGCCGACCCGGCCACCTCGCATGCCGACCTGGACGCGTTCGCGGACGCGGCGGCGGCCTTCGCCGGGGATCAGGATGAGCCGACGCTTGGTGCCTTCCTCGCCTATCTGGCGGCCGCCGAGGATGAGGAATTCGGCCTGGAGGCGGGCCGGGTCGGCGAGGCGGACTCGGTCAAGCTGGCGACCGTGCACGCGGCCAAGGGCCTGCAGTGGGCCGCGGTTATCGTTCCCGGGCTCGCTGACGGGGCGCAGGCGCACATGTTCCCGGCGAGACCGCGGGTGACCACCCGATGGACAGAGAATCCGCGGCTGCTGCCGTTCGGCCTCCGGGGGGATACCGCGGACCTGCCCGGGCTGGCTGGCCTTGACGCCGAGGCGCTGGCCGGCTTCGCCGCCGGGTGCGCGGAACGCGACCTCGCCGAGGAACGCCGGCTGGCGTATGTCGGGGCCACCCGGGCGGCGTTCTGGCTCGGGTGCGCCGGCTACTGGTGGGGGAACGGCACATCCAGGCTCGGCCCGTCCGTGTTTCTCCAGGAGGTCCGCGCCGCGTGCGAGTCCGGCGCGGGCACCGTGGCGAGCTGGGTGCCGCCGCCGGAGCCGGACGCGGAGAATCCCGCGCTGGCCGAGCCGGCCGCGGCCTGGTGGCCGGGCGATGCCGGCGGCGCCAGGGTCGAGGCGGTACGCGAAGCGGCGGCGCTCGTGGATGCGGCGATCACAGCTGCCCCCGCCGCGGCTGCTCCTGCGGCTGCCGGCGGGACTGGCACTCGCGCTGCAGCCGCCGTCAGTGGTGCTGCGGCCTCCGCTGGGCTCAGCGACGCCGACCAGTCGATGATCGCGGCGTGGGCGAGAGACACCAGCCTGCTGCTCGCCGAGCGGGAACAGCGCCGCGGCGAGCAGTCCGCGCCCGTCTGGCTGCCGCGGCGTCTTCCTGTGTCCTCGCTCGTGATCATGGCCAGGGACCCCGCCGAGCTGGCCAGGCAGGTCCGGCGGCCGATGCCGCGGCCGCCCGCGCCACATGCGCACCGCGGCACCGCGTTCCACCACTGGCTGGAGGAGCGGTTCGGGCCGCAGCGGCTTCTCGACCCGGGTGACCTGCCGGGCGCTGCCGATGACGAGCCGGGCGCGGGCGCCGATCCGGAGCTGGCCACGCTGCAGCAGCGATTCGAGGCCGGCGAGTGGGCCGGCCGGTGGCCCGCCGAGGTCGAAGTGCCATTCGAGACGCTGATCGCCGACCGGCTGGTGCGCGGCCGGATCGACGCCGTGTTCGCCGACGCGCCGGACGGCAGGTTCGATGTGGTCGACTGGAAGACCGGCCGGCAGCCGGGATCGGCCGCCGAGCGCCGGGCGGTGGCGGTCCAGCTGGCGGCCTACCGGCTGGCCTGGGCGGCGCTGGCCGACGTCCCGGTCGGGCAGGTGCGGGCTGCGTTCTACTACGTCCGGGATGATGCGACCGTGCGGCCGGCCGACCTGCTCGACCTTGCTGGCCTGACCGCGCTGATAGAGGACATCCCGCTCGCCCGATAGCCCCCTCGCAGGCGCAGCACGGGGCGCGGCAGCCTGAAGCGGGCGATGACGTCGCCCTGCGAGGTCCGCCGCCGGCCAGCGCCTGGATCCGGGCTGCTGGTCACGTTCCCGGGGAGGCAACCTCCTCCCCGGCCGGCGCTCGCTGCGTAATCCAGCCGGCTAGTGCTGGTCGGACGGCTGCTGCTCGCGCCCGGCGTCCGCGGTGCCGAAGTTCACGTCCTCGGATCCGTCGTCCGCCGTGCCGAAGTTCACGCCGTCGGATCCGTCGTCCGCGGCGCCGAAGTTCACGCCCCCGGATCCGTCCTGCGCCTCGTCCGGTGCGGGCTGTCCGGCGGCGTCCCACTCCGGCGACCCGGCGGCCTCATAAGGCTGCCCGTCGGGTTGCCGGTAACCCCACGTGGCGCACATCCGCGCGAGCGCTGGGGAGACCTCGGCGGACCGCGGTGGCGGCGTGCCGGGCTGGATGCGGCCGGAGCGGATGTTCTTGGACGCATCGCCGAGGCCGGGCGCGATGCGGAGGTCGGCAAACTGCCCGTAGTCCAGCATGGCCGGCTCGAAGGCCAGCCCGAGGAATCTGCACAGCTGGCGGACGGTCGTCTCCGGGTCGGCGGTCAGGTCCTCGTAGCGGACCGTGTGGCCGGCCAGCCCGTTGCGGGCTTCCTCGACCTTGCGCATGTACCTGAGCGCGCTGGTGGTGACTTTCTCCAGGCTCCCGGTGCCGGGTACCTGCCACTTAGCATCCCAGGACGCATGCAGCGAGGCGACCACGGCCGCCGGGTGCCGCAGCAGGAAGATGAACCGGGCATCGGGCCAGCATTCGGCGATCCGGGGCCAGTACAGCACGTTGCTCGGCGTCTTGACCACGACGACGGGCTTGCCGCTGCGGGCAAGCGTGTCGGCGAACACGCGGTCCCACAGCATGTAGTCCAGGTCTTCCCTGGTTAGCTGGAGCGCCCGCAGGGATGTCTGGATCCATTTCGTTTCCGCCCGGACGATCATGTGCATCAAGGGCAGCTCGGGAGGCGCGTACAGCCGCGTGTGGCTGCCGAGAATCGCGCGCAGCAAGGTGGAGCCGGACCGCGCCGGGGAGAATATGAAGACCGGCATGGTCAGCATCCGGCCGCCAGCGGGCGGCGGCAGCACCTTCGTCCGGTGGCCCGGCGGCCGCTGAAGCTGATACCCGATGGTTCGCGTCAGCACCGAGTTGACTGGCTCTTTCCAACCCATGGAGAGAAACTTTACATATGGACGCGGGGTTACAAGCGCCTTACGGATCAACCTCGCGCCCATTGCCGCCTGCGGCGATGAGAGCGGTTGGCGTGCGCCGGCCAGCGTGACTGGTTATGCCTGTTGCGTCCCTTCCTGGCCGGGCAGCCGCCGGCCAGCACGGTTGCCCGTGCCGCGCCGCCCGGCCTCAAGTCCGGGGCCGGCCGGCGGCAGCAGGCCCGCGCGGTGGTGGCTTGCCGGCCGGCTGACGGCGCGGGCCGGCCGCTAGAGTCTGGATCATTACCTCGCCAGGGAGACGAATCTTCAGCATGGACGTTAGCGCCTACATCGACTCCCGCGCGCCGGAATTCTTCGCCGCTCTCCGGCAGTGGCTAGCTATCCCGTCGATATCCGCCGATCCCGCCCGGCACGCAGACGTCCGCCGGTCTGCCGACTGGCTGGCCGGGTATCTGCGCGCGACCGGCTTCCCGGTGGCGGAGGTCTGGGAAACCGGCAACGCCGGCGAGTCACGCCGCGGCGGGACGACGGGGCGCGGCGGCGCGGCGGGAATGCCGGCGGTCTTCGCGCACTGGCCGGCCGCCGACCCGGCCGCGCCGGTGGTGCTGGTCTACGGTCATCATGACGTCCAGCCGGTCGAGCCGCTCGATGAATGGGACTCACCGCCATTCGAGCCCGCCGAGCGCGACGGCCAGCTGCTGGCCAGGGGTGCCTCGGATGACAAGGGGCAGGTGCTGTTCCACGCGCTCGGCACGGCGGCCTGCCTGGCGGCAGACGGCAGTGACACGCCGCCCGTCACGCTCAAGCTGCTGATCGAAGGCGAGGAGGAGTCGGGCTCGCCGCACCTTGCCGAGCTGCTGCGCAGCCAGCGGGACCGGCTCGGCTGCGATGTGATCGTCGTTACGGACACGTCCATGTGGGCCGCGGACGTGCCGTCGATGTGCGTGGGCATGCGCGGGGTGATCGACGCGCAGATCGACGTGACCGGGCCGGAACGGGACCTGCACTCGGGCTCATTCGGCGGCGGGGTGCCCAATCCGCTGCACGCGCTCGCGGACCTGCTGGCCGGGCTGCATGACGGTCACGGCAGCATCACGCTGCCCGGGTTCTACGACCACGTTACTCCGCCTTCTGAGCAGGAACGGGAAATGCTCGGCCGGCTGCCCTTCGACGAGCGGGCATGGCTGGCCGAGGCCGGCCACAGCGGCGCCGCGGCCGGCGAGGCCGGCTTCAGCACCCTGGAACGGATCTGGATGCGGCCGACGGCCGAGATCAACGGGATGTGGGGCGGCCACACCGGCCCGGGCGGTAAGACGATCATCCCGCGCGAGGCGCACGCGAAACTGTCCTTCCGCCTGGTCGCCCGACAGGAGCCCGCGGACGTCGCGGCCGCGCTGCGCAAGTACGTCGCCGAGCGCACCCCGCCGGGGATCGAGGCAACCGTGACCATCAGCGGTCCCGGCGTGCGGCCCTGCTTCTCGCCGGTCGACTCGCCAGCCGTGCTAGCGGCGCGCCGTGCCCTGCAGCGGGCGTTCGGCCGCGAGGTGCTCTTCACCCGGGAGGGCGGCAGCGGGCCGGAAGCCGATCTGGCCGACATCCTGGCGGCGCCGCTGGTTTTCGTCGGGGTAGGCCTGGATCAAGACCGCATACACGCACCGAATGAGAAGGTCGACATGGCGCTGCTGCTGAAGGGAGCGGAGGCGGTCGCCTACCTGTGGGACGAGCTCGCCGCGGCGGCCGGGGACCTGGCGGCCGCGCGTTGAACGCCGCGCCCGGCGCCTTTGCGGAGGACGGCTATCACGCCGACCCGGATGACGCAACGCTGACCGGGCCGGGCGCGCTGGCCGCCCCGGGGCCGCCCGGTGGCCCTGGCGGCACGGGCGGCCCGGCGGGGCCGGGGGTTCTCGGCACGCTCACGCTGGCCCGCAGCGCGGTGGACCGGGCGGCGGAGCGCCGGACCGACACTGCCTGGCTGGATGCCGCCTGGGCCGAGCCAGGCACCCGCGTGCTTGTCATCGATGACGGCCAGGCGCTAACCCGGTTCACCGCGGGCGGTGCAGAGCTTGTCTTCATTCCGCCGCCGCAGGCGCCGCCGGGTGTCAGGTTCCTGCTGGGCGTGGACGCGGCCGGGGTGGTGTATTTCGGCGTGCTCGGCCCGCTGCCGGACCTGGACCCGGATTCGGCCGCCGGCGCCCGGCCGGCCAGCCTGCGGCAGGCGGGCCAGCTACTCGGTGACCGGGATGCCGGGCTGATGACGCATGCGGTCGCGCTCGCCAACTGGCATGCGATCAGCACGCACTGCTCGCGATGCGGCACGGTCACCGAGCCTGCTAACGCCGGGCATGCACGGCGCTGCCCGGCCGACGGCAGCGAGCACTTCCCCCGGCTGGATCCCGCAGTGATCATGCTGGTGACGGATCCCGCCGACCGCTGCCTGCTCGCGCGGAACAGCCGCTGGCCGCAGCGGCGGGTGTCGATCCTGGCCGGCTTCGTGGAGCCGGGCGAATCCGCCGAGCAGGCCGTAGCGCGCGAGGTCCTGGAGGAGACGGGCGTCAGCATCGGCGAGGTCAGGTACCTGGGCAGCCAGCCATGGCCCATGCCGCACAGCCTGATGCTCGGCTTCCGTGCGCTGGCCGCGGGCGGCCAGCAGATCCAGGTCGATGCCGACGAGATCGCCGAGGCCAGCTGGTTCTCCAGGGAGGAATTGCGGGCCAGCGTGGCAAGCGGGGACCTGCTGCTGCCGCCGCCGGTATCGATCGCGCACCGGATTATCGAGTCCTGGTACGGCGAGGAACTCCCCGGCGCCTGGTAAGGAGCATTGGCCGGGCGGCGTGATCTCGTGATCCTGGCTGATGCGCCGGTCAGTCGTGGCAGGATGCCGGCATGATCCAGCAGTCCCCTGCCGAGCCGGGGCCGTTCGCCATCGATCTCGATGCCGAGGCCATCTTCGGTGCCTGCGCGCCTGCGGACGCATTCGCCGCCGTCCTGATGGAGGCGCGCGTCGTGCTGGCTGACATCGCCAGCCCGCTGCACGCCGAGCTGTGGGGTTCGGACATCCTGGCCGCGCTCGGTGGCAGCGACGCGGCCGCCGCCCTCGTGCCCGTCGCTGCGGCCGCAGGCACGGTGCCTGCACTTGCGCTGCTGCGCGCGCTCGGCGCGGTGGGCTCACCCGGGCTCCGGTCTGCCGCCGCGGCCGCGGCAGGCCGTCTGGCCGGCGGCGGGGTCACCGAACCTGGCTGGGCGGCCGCGGTGGGCAGTCCGGCGATCGGCGAGTGCTGGTACTACGGTGACCAGCGCGGTGCCCAGGAGGCGGTGACCATGAGCTTCGCCTACGGGCAGGCCGGACATGTCGTCTCGGTGCTTATCGACCACCGCCGCGGCGGGCGGGTCAAGGACGTCTGGGTGGGCGAGGCGGAGAACGTCCTCGCCCGCGCCAGGGCCATGTCCCGGCTGGATCCGAAGATTGCCTTCGAGATGATCAGTCCGGGCAGCGCTCGCGCCAGGCTTGAGCGGGCGGTCGTGGCCGGCGAATGCCCGCAGCAGCCGGACGAGGCAGCGAACGTCGCCTCGGCACGGGCCATCCTGCGGGCGCGGGTGGCGCACCTGCCGCGGCACTAGTGCCATAGCAGATCACGTTTGCCCTGCCGTTCCGGCGGGCGGCTTTCCGGCAGACTGGGCCGGTGGCAGATCGCCTGCGGGTGCGTGAGATTGATGATGATGAGGGCCGTCGGCTGGTGCGGGTCGTGCGGCGGGGCAGCGGGTCGGTGGTGACGTGGCGGCGGGCGCAGATGGTGCTGCTGTCCGCGCAGGGCATGGACGCCGCGGCGATCGCGAAGGTCGCCTTCACCAGCGAGGACCGGGTCCGCGATGTGATCCGCAACTTCAACGTCGACGGGTTCAGCTCGCTGTACCCGAAGTGCAGGCTCAGCTTTCAGGCTGGCCCGGCTCGAGGCCTCCGTCATGTCTCGGGCACATTCAGTCACGTCGGACCGGCAACGGCGGCACCCAGGCTCCAGGTCCGTGACCGACGACAAGCCGCTGGACCGGACAACGGTCAACTCCTGGGAAGACATCGGCAAGCGCAAGGCCGGCAAGCATTTCCTCCGCGAGATCACCGATGACTCCCTCGCCTGCCGGCGTGATCAGGAGAAGAACGCCGCCGAGGCCGCCCTCGACGGGATCTACGTCATCCGGACCAGCGTCAGCGCGGACACCCTCGATTCCGCGGGCACCATCACGGCCTATAAGAACCTCAAATATGTTGAGCGTGACTTCCGGATAACTAAGGCCGACGACCTGGACCTGCGGCCCATCTACCACTACCTCGATAACCGCGTCCGCGCCCACATTTTCTTGTGCATGCTCGCGGCCTACCTCACCTGGCACCTGCGCCAGGCATTCGCCGGGCTCACCTTCACCGACCAGGACATCCCCGCAAACGACGATCCGGCCGCCCCCGCCCGCCGCTCAGCCGGGGCCCGCGGCAAAGACGGCGCAAAGCACAACAGCGACAAGCTTCCCGTCCGCAAATACGGTGACCTCCTCGATCACCTTTCCACGCTCAACCGCCAGACCGTCAATTTCGGCGGCCAGCGAGTCGAGAAACTCACTAACCCCACGCCTATCCAGCGCCGCGCGTTCGAACTGCTCGGCGCTCCGGTGCCGCTCACCCTCCAGTAGCCAGTACCAGCCACCCGCCGGGCACCCGTCGACGCCATCGTCCCAGGTCAGACAGCTAGACCCAACAACCAAGATCACGCAAGTTCGGTCTAGCTGGTCGGGCCGACCGAGAGCAGCCGCATCTCTCTGGCGCGCTGCACCGCTGAGGAACGATCCTGAGCCTGAAGCTTGGCGTAGATGTTGCGGATGTGGGTGTTGACTGTATTTACCGAGACCGATAGCGCGCTGGCGATCTCTGGCCGGGAGAGGTTCGTCGGGAGGTACCGCAGTACCCGTAGCTCGCTCGGACTGAGTTGCTCAATCTCTACCAGCGAAGACTCATTACCCGGTGCTATGGATGATCCGCGGATGACCTCGACGATGTCGGTAACCAGCGCCGCGTGAGCTGTCTCATGCCACGGCATGGCTTCGAGCAGCTCAAGTGAGCCTGTTATCGCGAATGGCAGGACAAGCCGGTCCGCCTCCGACAGGGCCAGTGCGCTCTCGGTGGTCGTGGTGGCAGCGCGCTGATCGCCGAGTTCGCGGTGCGCGAGCGCCGCCAGCAGGTTTGCCTCAACGACTGTCACGTAACCGATGGCTGGAGCTATGCCGTCCAGGACATCTTGCACAGCAGCGAGAGCGGCGGCCGGGTTGCCCTCGGCGAGGCAGATGGCCGCCCGGGCATTACCAATCTCGCCAGAGTTTGCCAGGCCGTCGTCCAGGGCTGCCAGCGACGCCCGGGCCTCGCTGAGCTTCCCGAGCCGAGCTTGGGTGGCCAGCCGCCAGCTGGTCAGCTGCCTCGCCAGCGCGTGTGAGCCTTCTAGCTGCGCCTGCAGGTCTTCGGCCGCGCTGTATTCCGCGAGCGCCTGGTAGCGCATCTGGCGGCCAGCGAAGAGCATGCCGGTGCCCATGTGCAGCAACAGCCTGATGCCCGGCCCGGAGTCTGTCTCCAGAGCGCGGGCGGCGCGTTGCAGCCAGCGATCGGCCTCGTCGAATTCACCCGCCCAGATGAGAGCGCCTGCGAGGTTCACGAGCGCCGGCGAGATGACCGGCTCCGCGCCCCAGCCATGTTGCTCGGCGAGGGCTATCGCCTCTCGGCACCGCCGCCGCGTAGTTGCGAAGGGCTCGATCTTCGATGCGAAGGCGAGCTCAGCCAGGCAGGCCACTTCGAGGTACGGACGTCCGATCCTCCGCGCAAGATCGGCGCCCTCTTGCAGGTGCCGCTGGCTGTCCTGGTTTCCCAGCGACCACGCTTCGACGGTTCCGAGATTCATGAGCGCCACCGCGCGCAGGTCGCTGTCGAACGCGATGTCCTCGTCGGACTGCCCGGTTATCGGCGAGGCAAGGAACCTGACCTGCTCGACTACCCCCGCGAGGTGGCCGCGCTTCCGCGCCAGCGACAGTCTCAGCGCTGCGGTCGCCACTTCGAGGCGGTGCTGGCGGTCTACCGGGGTTGCAGCGATCGAGGTTCCGGCCACTGTCAGGTGGGCGGCAGCCTCGTCCAGGCGTCCCCGGGCAAGTTCGCTGGTTGCGCGCGCGAGAGGGATATCCGGGCCCTCGGTGACGGCACCTGGCGGGAAGGCTCGTAGCAGCGTCTGGATGGTCTGGGCTTGTCCGTCAAGCGTCAGGCCGAACGAGTGGTCGGCGAGCAGCCGCGCCGCGTCGGACCAGTCACCCGCGGCCTGAGTATGCCGGATGGCGTCGACGATCTCGCCGTGCTCGCTAAGCCATTCGGCGGCCAGCCGGTGCAGGACCGGCAGTTGTTCGGGCAGCCTCCGGCGCAGCTCAAGCCGGAGCAAGTCAGCGAAGAGGTGGTGATACCGGAACCAGGTTCGGGCCGGATCGAGCGATACGACAAACGCGTTGGCGTCTTCGAGGTCGAGCAGGATCCCCTCGGAGCGGGGGTGCCCAGTCAGCAGATCCGCCAGCTCGCCGTTGACGCGGTCGAGCAGGGAGGTACGGAGCAGCAGCTGCTGAACCTCGGCCGGCTGGCGCTCCAGCATTTCGGCGAGCAGGTACTCGGCAACTGTCCGGCTGCTGCCGGAAAACTCCGCGACAAATCGCTCGGGGTCAGGGTGGCTGGCCAGTGCGATCGCCGCGAGCCGCAGGCCCGCGGCCCAGCCTTCCGTGCGCTGGTGCAGCGTCGCGGCCCCGGCTTCCGACAGTGCGATACCCGAAGCCTCCAGGAACTCGCGGGTCTCGCACTGCGTAAAACGCAAATCTGCGGTACGGATCTCGGCCAAGTCGCCGGCCAGGCGAAGCTTGTGCAGCCGTAGCGGCAGACTACGCCGCGTCGCGAGGATCGCGTGCGCATGCTGGGGGAGCTTCTCCAGTAGCCGGGTTAGCTGCGTGAGCGCTTCCGGCGAGGTCAGCTCGTGCAGATCATCGATGACCAGAAAGGTGCGGTCGCTTTGCTCGGCGAGCTCCGAACGAACCCTGTCGACGATCGCCCCTGGGTGGAAGTCGGGTGTCGCTGCCAGCTGCTCGCCTTCGCCGGAGGTGCCGCGGGCCTGCCGGATGGCGCTGAGGACGGCGATCCAGAACTGCTGGGAGTCCTGCTGGTTGCGCTGGACCTGGACGACTGCCAGCCGATACGGCTGACCCGGCCCATCCGCCCAGGCCCGCAGCAGCGAGGTCTTGCCGCTGCCTGCGGGGGCCGAGATAAGCGTTACCTTGGCTTCGGCCGCACGATCGAGGGATGCCAGAAGTTCCCCGCGCTGAATCAGATGCGGAGCCACCGGACCCGGCTTTCGGTGGTTTGCCCTCAATGCCACGCCTGAACTCGATCCCCAGCGCGCGCGCTAGCCTGCTGCCATCCGACTGTCAGCACCGTGTACAGGTTACGTGCCGGGGCGGCCAGCGCAACAGCGCTGGACCGCGTTACGCCATCCAGGCGCCGGGTCACCAGATCCTGGCGATGTGGACTCACCTGGTCACGCCGGACGATCGGTGCATGGGCCCTGCGTGCGCCAGGTACATGATCCGGATCAACGGCCATCTCGGCGCCACGTTGCTGACTGCGTTCCCGATGATGGCATGATGCCCGCCAGCGCCGGCAGTATGGCAACGGCCAGCAAGCCGCCGAACCGGGCCACGTCGTTGTTGACCGCAGACGCGATGCCCGCATGATCAGAGGGCGCCGAGCTCATGGCGGTGGCGGTGAGGGGCGCCACCGTGATCGCGAGCCCGAGCCCGAACACGACGACCGCCGGCAGGACGTACAGCACGTAGCTGGGCCCGGACGGGGCCAGCGTGAGCAGGGCCAGGCCGGCGCCGGTCACCAGGGGGCCGGTGCTCAGCTGCAGGCGGGGCCCGATCCGGGCGGCTCGCCGGCAGGCCAGTGAATGGTCATCACCGGATCTTGGTGATTCGCCCCGTGCTGGCGATGTTCGGCGGTGCGCTCGAACGTGCAGGCCGACGGGAGACGACCGGCCGAGCTTGGTTCAGGCGCCGTAAGCCGGCAGAATCGCTCCGCTCACCGGCGCCGCGGCCTCGCTGACCAGGAAAGCGATCACGGCAGCGATCGCTTCCGGCGCGACAGTGTGGGCCATCACCTCATCCGGGAACAGCGTCCGGTTCGTGGCGGTATCCAGCAACTGAGGCGCGACCGCGTTCACCCGGATTCCGCGCGGGCGCAGCTCGACATCCAGGATCCGGGTCAGGTGGACCAGGGCCGCCTTGCTCACGCTGTAGGCCGCCATGCCGCCGGACGCCTCGATCGCCGGCCGGGCGGCTACGTGCACGACCTGCCCGACGGTAAGGCCGGACACGGTGAGCCGAAGTCACCTGGTTCTGGTGATTTTCGTTCCGAGGTCTTCCGGATCGCCTCCGGGTGGTCATGCCGTGCTCGGCTAGGCGGAGTCCCGTTCTGCGCCGGCGAGATGTGCCGACAGGAGCTGTCCGGCTCGGTCCAGCGCCGCGGCCGCTTCGTCGAGGATCGGGGAGTAGGCCTGGAAGACGTGCGGCACCCCGGGGGTGATGTCGAGGGTGACCGCGACATCGGCGATGGCGGCCTGCCGGGCGAGGCGGACGGCGTCATCGAGGAGGACTTCGTGGGTTCCGGCCTGGATGATCAGGGGCGGCAGGCCGGACAGGTCGGCGAATACGGGGCTGATCAGGCCCAGAGCGGCGTCGTGTCCGGCCGTGTAGTCGGTGACCCGGGGCTGGAGGAGTTCCCGGCTGAGCAGCGGGTCGGCCTTGCTCTTGGTTTCGATGGTCGTCCCGGCCAGGGTGAGGTCGGCGTACGGTGACATGACGTAGGCCGCGGCGGGCAGGGGCAGCCCGTGATCGCGGGCGTTGACCAGGGTGGCGATGGCGAGGCCGCCGCCGGCGGACTCTCCCGCGAAGGCGATGTCCGAAGGGGCCGTGCCGTTGTGCAGGAGGGCCTCGTAGGCGGCCAGGGCGTCGTCGACCGCTGCGGGATACGGGTGCTCGGGTGCGAGCCGGTAGTCGACGGAGATGACCCTGGCACGGGTGCGCCGGCCGATCTGCGCGGCCAGGCCGGCGGCTTGGAAGGCGTCCCCGATGGCGTACACGCCGCCGTGGAAGTACAGGACAACGTGGCGGGGCTCGATTCCGTCGATCGTGATCTCGGCGGTGGGGACGCCGCCCAGTTCGGCTGCTATCACGGTCACGTCGGCGGGCAGTGGCTGCGCCGAAGTCAGCTCCCGTAGCAGTCGCCGTTGCTCGTTGACGTCGCTGCCGACGGGGAAGGCTCCCTGCCGCAGGATTGCGTCGAGGACCTCTTGCTGCTCGGTGCTCACGAAAGAGCTCCCTTCGGTTGGGGTCGGCTCGGCAGCGCTCCCAGGCGAGCCTGCGATGTCAATCCACCGCTGAACTTTCTGCCGCGAGGCGGGCAATGGCCAGCCTCGCCGCCAGGCAGGTTAGGAGGCGTCACCGGATCCTGGTGATTCGCGCGACCGGAGCACCGCAGAACCGGGGGAGCGGAGTCTTACGTGATGACGGTGTCGGCGTCACCGGATAGCAGGAGTTGCGGGACCTGGCCGAAGGCATACGTGGCATCGGCCGTTAGCGTGAACGTCCAGATCACGTCGTAGCGGTCATCTGGCCAGGACTTCGGGATGACGGTGCCGCTCGCCAGCGGCAGCGCGGACGCGAGCGCCGGGATGTGGCTGTGCTCCCAGCAGATCAGCACCGCGCCGGGGCCGCTGTTCAGCACGGTGGTGGCGAGCTGCGGCTCCCGTCCCTTGGCGAAGTCGGCGGCTATCTCGACGCCGAGCCGGTCAGACAGCCCGCGGAGCGTCTGATGGGTCCGGTGGTCAGCGGTCTTGCTCGGGCGTCCGTACGAAGGTGAGATCAGCATCCGGGGAGCCTGGAGTCCCGCTCGCAGCGGACCGTGCGTGGGATCGAAGAGTGCCGCCAGTGCGCCGGATCGCTGCCAGCCGCGTGGCAGCAGCGAGTGCTCGTTCCGATTGCCGCGGAAATCTACGCCGGAGTGCGCGGCGGGATGCTTGGGCGCGAGGTCCTGCGGCTTCTCGCCGTGGCGGATGATGTAGACGGCCTCCGGCAACGCGGATTGATGGCTCATTTCAAGAACCCGGTCGAGGCGGCGACCTTGCTTGTCACGAAATCCGAGGTTACTGGCCGCCGAAAGGTTCAGGGCCGTCAGACCAGCGGGTCTGACGGCCCTGAACGGCCGGGTGCATCAGGCCACCATGACCAACCTGGCCATCGCGGCGAACGGGGTGTTCCTCGGTGTTGTGTTCGTCACAGGCTGCGGGCCGTGATGTCGCCGTGGGCGGTGGTGGCGTGGATGTTCAGGTCGGCGGCGCCGTCGTTCTTGAGGCCGTTGCTGATGCGGCCGTGGGTGGTGCCGGCGTCCAGGCAGGCCGAGACTCCGGCGGCGGCGCGCACCGAGATCGAGCCGGCCTGGGTGGCCAGCACGACCGTGCCGCGCCTGGCCTCGGCGATCTGGATGTCGCCCCTGGAGGTGCGGATCTGCGCGTCGCCGCCCAGGCGGCCGACCGAGACGTCACCGTCGACGGTGGTGAGGCGGGCGCTGGCGGCCTCATCCAGCTTGATGGAGGCCCGCGAGCTGTCGAAGGCAACGTCGCCGAGCCGTCCCACGGTGCGGAACTCGGCGCTGGCCGCCTTGGCCTCGACCCGGGAACCGGCGGGCAGCTGGATCGTCACCTCGATGGATCCGGAGGGTCCGAAGAACTGGTTCTTCGCCGAGGACTCGATCCGCAGGACGCCGTCGCCGTATTCGACCTTGGTCTGCTCCGCCACCTTCACGTCGCGGCCGTTGGAGGTGTCGGCGGGCAGGACCTGCACCGTGGTGTCGGCCCGGTCGGCGGCGATGAACTGGATGCGCCCCGCGGGGATGTCCAGGACGGTAGAGATCGGGGCGGGTGTGTCGAACTTCTGCATCGTACTCATCTCTTACGCTCGTTGTTTCTGATATTGGAAACGCTACGTTGCCTTCTTGGATTCGTCAACAATATCGTTGCAACTTAATTGTACCTATGCAGTTCATAGCCGTATAATCGTTGCAACGACTCTGGCGTTAAATGCAACAATGACCAGTGGGTCGTTGCAACAGACTAGAGGTGAACGCTACAGTGGAGACAGCACGCAAGCGCGAGGGAGCGCCCGGGAGCAGCAAGGAGGACGCGATGCCGGGAGGCAGGCTCACCCAGTCCGAACGCCAGCAGATCGCGCTGGGGCTGGCCGACAGCCTCGCCTACGCCGAAATCGCCAGGCGCCTCGACCGTCCGACCTCGACGATCACACGTGAGGTGATGCGCAACGGCGGCCCCACCGCCTACCGCGCCGACCTGGCCCACCGTGCCACCGAACGCCGCGCCCGCCAGCGCAGGCGGGCCACGTCCCGAGGGGCCCAGACGCCCCCGCAGGCAGACGGACGCGACGCCGAAGCCGTACGCGAGTACGAGGAGATGTTCACCACGGCGCTCATGCAGGCAGGCACGCCCAAAATGATGGCCCGGGTGATGGTCTGCCTCTATACCACCGACTCCGGCAGCCTCACCGCCGCCGACCTCGTTCACCGCCTCCAGGTCAGCCCCGCATCCATCTCCAAAGCCATCGCCTTCCTGGAGAGCCAGGACCTCGTCCGCCGCGAACGCGACCAACACCGCCGCGAACGCTACGTCGTCGATGACGACCTCTGGTACCAGTCGATGATCGCCAGCGCCCGGTCCACCGCCCAGCTCGTCGACACCGCACGGCAAGGTGTCACCGTCCTCGGCCCCGACACCCCGGCCGGCGCCCGCCTCGAGAACGTCGCCCGCTTCCTCGACTTCGTCACCGAAAGCCTCACCCGCGCCGCCGAGCAGGCCCGCGAGGTCCTCTACGCCAAACCCGAAACCCGCGAGCCCAACGACCAGTGATCCAGGGGCGACCCGGGATCACGCCCGGGAGGACGGCCCTTCAAATGGGTCTGATTCCGGTGGGCGGGAGACGGGCGGACGAGGCGTGGCCTTTGCAGCTTCCGCGGTCATCCGGGACCAGGTGGTCATCGTCAAACCGGTCGCTGGTCTCCCCAGTCCGCCAGCGTCCGTGGCAGTAGTGCGCATCCGTACCTCGCTGCCGTGGACCCGCGTGGAGGGGTGGCTATGCTAGCGGGTATGCGCCGAATTCTCCTGGGGGGCGTCGCGGGAGTCCTCCTGCTGGCCGTTGGTACCCGCGCCGCCGACGCACTGGGAATCGGCGGGCCTCGTCTCCGCTGCGGTTGTACGGAGACTTGCTGGTGCAAACGTCCGGGTCTCACTTTCTTTCGCTGGGTAACGCCCGGGCGCTGGCACCACATCGGTCTCACCGCCGAGGAGAAGCGGTCCCGTCACTCGCAGGCATGATCAACAGCGGGGGAGGACCGGAGGATGACCGCCGTTGCTGCCCGGCCAATCCACGGCGTGCCGAAGTCATCGCCGGGAGTGGCCTTGACCAGGGATTTTACGGGTGCGCCGCCAGGGACTCGAACCCGCAGATTAAGAGTCCGCTGCTCTATTCGATTTTACTGATTGATCTCTATCGGATAGTACCGGGACGTGCCGTTTTGTGTCGGTCGGCAGACGACCGTGGTGCCGGTGCGTACCGGTCTCTGCCGGGGCGTACCGGGACTGCCGAGCAAACATCGAGCAACCACGGAAACCGGAAGGTCTAGACCACTACGAAAATGATCATCATAGTCGGCGGAAGAACCGCTCCTAGTGGTCCAGAGTTCCGGCGCGGGAACTCCCTTCAGGTCTAGTCACGATCCGTAATCTCCGCCCGTCCCGGGGACGTGGTCACGATCGCCGACCGGGCGTGACGGCTGGACCTGCGGGATACCTGTCGTGCAACTCGGATGTACCCGCCC
>WNGQ01002381.1_pt1 | contig 24223 bp, 32 predicted proteins | sample 5407661 | NCBI WGS metagenome assembly WNGQ01 (sample SAMN13153382, study PRJNA577476) | soil metagenome | isolation source: 60 cm soil or saprolite under Garry oak tree replicate 2 | place: USA:California | collected 2016-06-15 | reverse complement strand
CGGCGCAGGCGCCGTTTGGTCGGGATGGATTCTCGGCCGCCTTTTCGGCCGCCCACCAACGGGTGCGGATACGTTGTATCAGCGAGCTGGAAGAAGTCGTGGTTGTCGGCGAAGTCGCTTACACGCGCAGCCGGGATGCGTTGTCCGTGACCCAGCGCGCCGGCGGGGAAGCGACGCAGCTCGCCGGACATCGTATCACTGTATACCGCAAACAGCCCGATGGCCGTTGGCTCCTCGCCCGCGATGTCCACACTTTGTCTCCGGTGGAGAAGTGAGGTCGCGGGAATGTCATGCTCGGCGATCAAGCCACCAAAATGCCGAACAAATCGCTGCAGGCAACGCGGGATGGCGCGTCCAGTTCCGCTTCGCAGGTATTCCACGGAAGCGTGCGCCTGACGGGCAGCCCCGAAAGCTTTCGGGGCTATTGCCAGGGGTGTGGAGCCTTCCCGGAAATGTATCAAACCTGGCAGCCTCAAACCGGGAGAGAGCTAGAATCGGAGGACAGGGTCAAAACTAACTAAACGCTCGTAAGCACTGTAAGAGCACGGAGCCATACGGGGCTGATTAAGGCTCCAGCCAAAAGGGCATGCAGTCGAGTCCGGGTTGTCGAACGTGACCCGGCGCGAACTCAAAAGACTGCCGGTGTAGCAGAGCAGACCTAACCCCTCCCGTATCCAGTGCAGAACATGGAAAGGCTGTTGCTCCGGGCCACGCGATTGGTGGCCGCCCCAACCGTAAGGCAGGGAAGCGGAGACAGCATTGAGAAGGCCGAAAAAGCCAAGGCCGGTCTGTAATGGACCAGATATGCCCACGTCGGCCAGGTGTCGAATGGCAAGAAAGCATGTGGAACCACTTCCAACCGGGAAAAGCAAATGACGAGCGACGCCAATCGCTTGGTGCGTCCTGGAACTGTCGCCCAAAGGAGCGCAGGTCGAACGGCCACAGACCAGTATTGCCAAGTTGCACGAAGGGATTAGGATGCGTTCTTAAGATGCGTCGCTTTCCAACGCGCAGCGGGTCGGCTCAGACGAGCTTGGCCTTAGAGAGGCTTGAGCTGTGTGTCCCGACCGAGTCGGGATCACGCACGGTTCTTAGGGGGGCGTGGGCGGGTTAACCGCCCGCGCCTACCCGGTCCGGCAAGAGCACGTCGGAACGAGTTTATTAATATGCCGCACTTCACTATATTTGATCGACGCAAGTACCGCACCGTGCCGGCGCGTGAAGGTTACGCTCAATGGGCCGCGACCTACGAGGACACCATAAAGCGTGATATGGATCTGTGGTTGCTCGGCGAGATCCAAAGCGTCACCTGGAGTGCCGTCGAGCGCTGCGCGGATCTCGGTTGCGGAACGGGGCGCACTGCCGCATGGCTGGCGAGCAAGGGCGTAAAAGCGATCGATGGGGTGGATGCCACGCCCGAGATGCTGGGTCAGGCTCGCACACGGGGCGTGTTCGAGTCCCTCCGCCTGGCGGATGTTTCCGCGACCGGACTCCCATCGGCGAGTTACGATTTGGTCACGACGTGCCTGGTTGATGAGCATCTCGCCGAGCTTGCGCCGTTGTACGCGGAAGCATCGCGGCTTGCCCGGCGTGGTGCGGCGTATGTGCTTGTTGGATTTCATCCGTTTTTCATTATCGCAACAGGGATGCCTACGCACTTCCAGGCACCCGATGGCGAGCCGGTCGCAATCGAGACGCACGTGCACTTGTTGTCCGACCACGCGAAAGCGGCGCTCGCGGCCGGCTGGCAGATGGCCGAATTGCACGAACAGGTCATCGATGATCGCTGGGTGGAGATGAAGCCAAGCTGGGCGGCATATCGAGACGTACCAATCAGCTTCATATGGGTGTGGCGACGATATGAGATTTGAGTCCGTATTCGATGCGGCTAACCATTCGCTGCAGCGAACCCGGCCATCGCGTCCAGGTTGCAAGCGAACGCCTTCGTGGGCCGGGTCGCTGAGCTTGAGTTTGTTCGGCATGGCGCGTATGAAAATTTGCGACAGAATTCGAAGGCCAATAGCTCTTGCTTTCGCCATGTCACTGTTTGTCGTCGCGCTCATAGCGATCGTCACTACAAAAACAACGAGAAGGACGAGCGGCATGACATTTTACGAGAACACTACCTTCAAGTTCATGGTTTCAGTTGTGCCCGACAAATGGGTTGATCCTACAGGGCACCGGTTTTGGGTTGCCCAATGGCCGACCGGCACGAAGTGCGTCGCTGCAGTTAATGTCCCGGTTGCTGGCCGACAGGTCACGTTCAACTTGTTGAGGTGGTCATGGAGAGGATAAGGCCGCCGAACAAAACCGGCTGCAGGCAAGGCCGGGATCGCCCCTCGGTTGACAGTCGGACATCGCCGCCCCGGCCTGCCTGAGCCGGATCGTTAGGCTGCATTGCGCGCATCACTATGAGTTGGGACATTTACGTCCAGGACATTCCCGAAGGGACTCAGTCACCAGCCGATATCCCCGACGACTTCCAGCCGAAGCCTCTCGGGAAACGCTCGGACATCATTACACGTATCCGCGAGGCTGTTCCTTCGGCCGATTTTTCCGATCCCACTTGGGGGAAGATTGACGGCCCAGGTTTTTCGATTGAAGTGGGCATGAGCGGCGATGAGTTGGTGCAGAGCTTTGCTTTCCATGTGCGCGGCGGCGATCTGGCTGCCCACGTGGTTGCCGACATTCTCCAGCACTTGGGCTTTCGTGCGTTCGATCCGAGTTCAGAGAGTGGCATTTTCTGCATCGGCGCAGATGCAGCCGATGGCTTGCGTAGGTGGAGAGCGTACCGGAACACAGTTTTGAGGAGATGAACGGGCGGCCCAACCAGACGCTGGACCGAATGACGAGGAGGGCGGTCAGCCGATCGTTCCAATGCGGGCGTCCATTGCGCGCTCCTCGTCATCGGTCAGCTTTTCGTTAAGCCTAGCAACCGCGGGTTCATGAACACAACAGCCACAACCTACCGTCCGAGTCCCAGGCGTGTTTCGGTAATAGGGTTCGTCCTGTGCGCCGTTTTGGCCATCTTGTTCTGGAGCGTTGGAGCGCTTAGATGGAATATCTGGATCACCAGGTCCATCAGCGTGGTCTGCGGCCTGGTCGCTCTCATGCTCGTTTTCTACAAGGAAGTCAGCATTGACCCCACCGACGGGGTTGTAAGGGAGATCACACTCTTATTTGGTTTTCTGCGAGTCCGGAGGCGTGACCGGCGGTTCAGCGAGTTTCGCGCTGTCCGTTGCTATGTATCGAGCGAGAGCGAAGGCGGGCGTAAAACATGGGCAGTAGCACTTGTTCCAGCGGCTGGCTACCCGCTCGATTTGCGATATTTCTCTGACGCAACAGCGAGTTTCCAGGCCGACGAGTTCGCAACTGAACTCGGGCACACGACCGGCTTGGAGGTGAGACATGAGACGGCTTAACCAGGCTGCTTCACGCAACGGCGCGATGGCAGTCCCGTTCGCTTTCGCACGCCCTGAGCGCGCCGTGGCTGAGCAGAATCGTTAAGCGACATCGCCAGCATCAACACATGCTTACCCCCGAACAATTCAGCTTGCGGTGGCGGTCGGAAGTTGTGGCCAAGGACTCAATTCCCGAAGATGTAAAACTCCTCACCGCCCCAGCTCAGCAACTCGCTTCCGTCCGGCTCCCTGAGTCAGCTCGTCGGTTCCTTGCCGAGGCGGGCCTGCCCAAAGGGTGCGCCCCCTTCCTGGGATTCGAAGAGGTTGGAAAGGGTCTCCCAAGAATTTGGGAACGTTACTCCCCGGGGCAGTGGCGGCCAGAGGAGAAAGCCGGCTTGGAGCACTATTTGTTGATCGGTTACGATGATGAGGCGGGGAATCCGATTTGCGTTGATGAACGAGACGGCCGGGTGTTCGTGGTCGAGCACGAGCTTCTATTCGACCCCAAGGCGAGAGAGGCCCGAATCATGTTCGTTAACTCCGGCATAGCTGAGCTTGCAGAGAGCCTTCTGGTGTTCAACACGACTTCGCCTCCAGAGCGTCTGAAGGCGTGCGAAAAGGTTGATCCACCGGCAGTCGCCAAGGGCGCGTTCTGGTCTCGCGAGGCTGCCGCCGCACGGGAAAATGAGAAGGAGGGCAACGACCATGGCCGGAAAAAGCCGTGGTGGAGATTCTGGTAACTTCGACTATGTCGCTTAACAAGCGTAGTGGAGGCGACGGCGGGATTCCGCGTCTGTTGCATACTGTCCGCCCTTGACCCGACGCGCCTCACCACGGATGTTTAGGCGCAGTAGCGCACATGACACCTTTAAAGCCATTGAAAGTCGTGCTAATCGCGTCCGGCGTCGTGGTCTTGGCTGGTTTTGCGTTCTCCCTGGTTTGTCTAGCCCATTTCCTTGGGTATATCGAAGTCCCGCCGTTGAGCTTGGGGCGCAGTCCCAACGCTGGATTTCTCCAACCGTTTTTCAGCCGGTCCATGTTAGTTGTATTCGTGTTGAGCATTGCACTGTGGAGTTCACGCCGCTGGATGTCAGTCATCGGTTTGTTCGCTTGCTTTGTGTGGCTTGCTTTAGCTTTGCTTCCAGTGGTATGAAATACCGAGACTCTGCGCCTAACGAAATCCGTCGAGCGAACCGCCGCCCCGCTTCTCCGTTCAACGCCGGGCGGCAGTTCGAGAGTGCCTTGTGCGCTCCACCGTCCTTGTCGGCGGCGGTCGCTCACCTCTGTCGTTATACCCGGTGATGCGCGCTTGGCTTCAAAAGCATGACCTGACTGCGGAGGAGTTCGATGCTCTCGACAGCTCCGCCGCGAAGCGCAAGCTTCACAGCTTCGATTGGGCATCTGAGTGCGAGCGGCAGGCCAAATCCGGCGGCGAAACCTGCGATCCCGGGTTTGGTCTAGTTGTTGGCGATGGGCACATTCTGCACATCTGTCCAGGGGCGAACGGAGCGTGCAGAGTACACTTTCACTTTCCAACTAGGAGGAAGTTCCTGGGTCTCATCCCGAAAACGGTGCAGCAGTCGCGGATGTGGGAAACCGTTTCGCCCCAGGAGGCCGACCGCATGATTGACAGAATGTTCCTTGGAGAGTTTGATGCGCTTAAGATCCGGGTATAACATTTCACTTGAGCCGACAGTCGCCGCGCTTTCCGTTTCCCACGGCTGGAGGAGGTTTGCTGGCCGGCGACTTCGTCGGAGCGCTGTCTCCGGCGGCTGCGGCTCAGTTCGTCGTTAGCCATGAAACTTCGGCGTCTGGCTTTTGCCACTTGTGTCATCGCCTTGTTAGGAATTGTGGCATTTGCCAGGTCGCGATTCAGCGGCGGCAGCTCAACCCAAACAAAGCTTCATGATGCGATTCGAAACGCTCAGCAAGTCGTCGTTGTTGTTCATTCAAGCCCATGGGATAATCCTGAGCCGAATGAGGAAGCAACGAAGAATTATAAGGAGCAGATATTTCAGACGGTCGAGCTTCTTCCGGCCCAGCGCGAATCTTTGTTGCACGCCCTTCCCAAAGCAAAAGACATAAGTGATTCTACGGCTACGGCTTGCATCTTCGACCCGCATCACCGAATCGAGATTATGAAGTCGGATGGAAGCAGGCTTGTTTGGGAGATTTGTTTTCATTGTGGCGAACATTTTGTCGAGGGCGATCGAGTCAGAATATTGCCTCTTGGCTGGCCTGACTCTTTGAAGAGCTTCTTTCAATCGCAAAATATCAGAACAAACGTACCGCAGAAATGAAGGCTAACAAGCGTGCTGCAGGCAAGGGCGGGATTCCGTCTCTGTTGACAAACGAACGCGCTCGGCCCGCCCTGCCTGAGCACGAGTGTTAGGCGGCAGCGCACACTGGCCAAATTCGACACCTTATGAAGAACGCAACAAACGGCCAGTCCTTGTTGGGCGCATTGGCTTTGTCATTAGCGGCCTCGTTCACCGCTTGCCAAAGCACGCCGACGCGAACTGCTGCAGAACTAAAACGTCTCCAGGGCTATTGGGAAGGCGAAGGGGCGGGAGGCAAATGCTCCATAAGCATCACGGGCAACTCGCTCCACTATCATGTCGGCACGAGCTGGTATAAGACGACATTTACACTGCCTGCAGGCACAGACCCACAGCAGCTACACGCCACCATCAAAGATTGTTCACCACCAACGAGCAATGCCATCGGCAAAGTGGTCTTCGCCATCTTCAAGATTGAGGACGGGACACTCACCTTGGCCGAGGACGACATGTCCGACAAGCCGCCGAAAACTTTTCCCAGCGCCTCGAGCCGCTACAACGTCATGAAGGTTCAGCCTCAAGAAAAGAATACCGAACCACCCATAACCAAATGAACCGAAAACGCCGTGATGTCGCGCGCGATGTTTCCAGCAATGCCGCCTAACAAGAGCTGCAGCGAACCCGGCCATCGCGTCCAGGTTGCAATCGAACGCCCTCGTGGGCCGGGTCGCTGAGCTTGGGTGGTTAGGCGTATGAGCATCTTGACAGTTCAACAACCCACAAAGAAAGTATCAGCATGAAAAACATCACACGTAAAATCATCATCTGTGCGGCATTGGTTATCGGGAGTCTTCTTCCGGTCGCCGTGCAAGCGGACGGGAACCAGGGACATCACGAGTCCGGCATCATCGGCCGAGTCCAAATAGAGCAGATTGGCGTGCGGCTTCCGTGGCAGGTTAGAGTAAGCACGGATAGCTTCAAAGCCGTCGCCGTTCTTCAGACGGATGAGGACGGACAGTTTATCGTCAATTTGAAGCCAGGCACTTATCATCTCAGCGCGTTTGTCGGCGGGAACGGGAGCGCGAGCTTGGGCGGTCCTCCTATTCGAGTGACGGTTACGAAGAAAGACTTCACGCTAGTCGAGTTACCTCTTGGTTTGGGGCCGCAGTGACCGGAATGATCCCTACGCCTAACCAGAGCTCTGCAGCGAACAGCCGCCGCGCTTTCCGTTTGCGAGTCGCGGGTGACTTGACCGTCGCCCCTGCGCTCCACCGGCGCTCTCCGGCGGCTGTCGCTGAGCTGGGTCGTTAGCCCAAATTGCGATGCTTATGAAAACTACCATCCTTCGTTGGAGCAGCGTGATCGCTGCAGCCCTATCTGCCGCTTGGGTGATCTTACTTGCGGCGCTTGTCCTTCGCTGCAAATCGAGCGTCCAGCCCTTCCCAGTATTGGCCAAGTTCTCGCCATTTCATGAGCATCTCATGCTCACGGATCGTTGGCTCAGACTGTTTCCGCTTTTTGCATTGGTGGCAGTGGTCCTCATCTGTGCTGCATGGTATTGGGAGCGGAGCTTTCGCTGCGTACGCGCAGTCGCCATTGCAAGTGCAGTGATCGTGTTATCGTCGCTGCTGGTCATTCTGCTGAATCCGGGAGGCTATTTTTCATGGTTTCTCAGTTGACGAAAACTTGGGCTAACCAGATCACTGGAGCCAACGCCGGGGAGCGCCTCGGGTTTGCCGGGAAGTCGCGGGTTGACCTCCGTCATCGGCCCGGCGTGGCTGAGTTCCACCGTCAGGTGGTGCGAATTCGCACACATGAAGATTGATCCACACAGTGTTTACGTCGGTATGGGCCTCGTTGGCGCTGTCGCAGGCGGCCTCGGCATCTGCCGGCGTAGGCTGTCGCGTATTTTCGGGGTCTGCATCGCTGCGTTCCTCTTGTTCGAGTTGTTTTGCCTTGTCGTGTCGCTCCCTTTTATTGAAGGCGCGTGGTGGGGAGTTCACATGCCCTCGGCCATTGCTCTCGGCGTCGACGAGGTTGTAGAGCGTCACGGTGCAGTTGTAAGCACAGCTTTTCATCTTGGAGATTTTTTCCTTTGGTCAGCACTCATTACCGGAATATTCTGGTTTCGAGACAGGAGACGAAGGCATGAGACGGTCACCTAACAACGCACATTCAGTGGACGCGGCAATTCCGTTTCTCTCTGTTATTGCACGTCATCGGCGCCGCGCCACTGATGTGCAGCGTTACGCATATTCACTTGTGCTTCCAGCAACTTCCTTACAAGAATCCGACATGACCAAGACATTCTCTGTTTACGCAGCGCTGTTACTTCTTGTGCTTTCGCTCTCTGCGTGCCAGACCACGGTCAAGCGGAGCGATTCAATTGTGGAAAGAGCAATCGCCGCCTGGAATTCCCACGATCCGGACAAAACAGTTACTGCCTATACTGATGACGTCGTCTATGAAGATGTGCCGCATCGCATTATTTGTCACGGCCGGGCTGAACTTCGCGAGTTTGTGGCTGGTTGTTTCGCTTCGGATGGCGATGTGAAGGTTGAGTTGGTGAAATGCTGGGTTCACGATGGTCACGGTGTTATGGAATGGGTCTGGCGTGGTGTCGACATAGAGCAGTTCAAAACCGGTAAGCCGTTTACCATTCGGGGCCTCTCCATCTTTGAAGTGCGCGACGGAAAGATCTCGCGCGACAGAGATTATTACGATGTGGCGACGCAGATGCTGGACGTTGGCGCACTGCCAAAATAAAGCGCCTAACACCAGCATGCAGCGGATGCGAGCCAGCGGGTCGGGTCAGCAACAATTTGGTCGTCGTTGGCGGCTGGCTCGCACCGCTGATGCTGAACGTTAGTCCAAAAGAGTCATATATGCACCGTTCACCCCCGCCGAAGCCAGCAGTCATGCTGACCTTGGCTGCCCTTACAGTGGAACTACCCTTCCTCGTCACCTGTCTGTTGGTCCAACTGCTTAAGCAATGTCCACACTGCCGGCACGAGTGGTTGAGTTGGCCAATCCTGGCGGGCGCGTTTCCTTGGTACTTTAGCGCCTTCACTCTTCACATAATCCCCCGGGACCTCAGCAACCTCCAGGTCAGGTTCGGCTGGGGCGCTTTCACCACGTGCCTCATTGCCCTGACTTTCCTCGCCAGTTGGCGAAGCGGCGTTTGGCGGCAACTCCTCGCTGGTGGGTTGGTCGTCTCCAGCGGTCTGGCCATATTGGCCTTCCTTTTAATCGCGGCATGAAATTCTGGACTAACCCACTCCCTGCAGCCAACAGCCGCCGCCCCTCCCCGGCGGCTGAGGCTGAGGAAGGGCGTTAGCCCAAATGCACCCGTGAGACTCATGGCCTTTCTAGGATTCCTCGCATCGTTCTTCGGCGTAGGCTGTAAGCAGTCAGATCAGCCGTCAACAGGCGAGCCGTCGGCGCCCCCGCCCGCACAGGTGATGAGCGAGCTACGGACCAAGATGTTGACGACACCGCCGTCCGAGTTTGGCATCGTTAGTAGCACTGGTTTCCCGAGGGTCTAGGGTGTTCTGATGGACTGGCCTTTGGGAGATCACATTGCCACCGTCGTATCACTCTGCGACGGGAATGCCAGTCTCTACAGTACCTCCACATTCGGCGTCATCGGTGGTGTTGGGCACGACTCCGTCCGTGCGGCTGCCGCTCGGTTCGTCAGGACAGCCGAGAAGCATCACGACGAGGCAGTTGTTACGCGAGAGTATACTTATCCGAAGGGCGGCCACGTCAGGTTTTACCTGGTTTACTTTGACGGTGTCAGGATGATTGAGACGGACATGGACGCGCTCACCAGTGGGAAGGACAGCCGCTCGGACTTGTGGACTGAAGTCCAGCGAGTTCTCACAGAGTTGCGTCTGGTGACAGAGAAGACCGACAAAAAGCCATGACAGGGTGGGCTAACCAAGCGCTCGACCGAATGACGAGGAGCGTGGTCAGCCGAGTGTTCCAATGCGAACGTCCTTGGCGCGCTCCTCGTCATCGGTCATCTTTGCGCTAGGGCAAAGTATTTAGCCGTTCCAAGACGCTGATTATGTCGAACCTTCAAGCGGAAGATCCACTGGCGGTCAAGGTTGTTAGGGCGATCCACTCTGGCGAGATCGAGGCGCTGCAGCGCCTGCTTGTCGAGAATCCCAGCTTGGCAACCACGAGAATCGTTGATGCCAAGGGGGCCACTTGTACGCTGCTGCACAAAGTGGCCGATTGGCCGGGGCACTTCCCAAACGGTGCAAGGTGCGTAGCCATAATCGCCGCTGCAGGTGGGGATGCGAGCGCGCCAATTATGTTCCTGGACTCGACGAAACGAGACGAGACACCTCTCCACTGGGCTGCCAGCAGCGATGACCTGGCCGTGCTGGATGCTTTGCTTGATGCGGGCGCCGATATTGAAGCGCCCGGCGCGTGCATTGCCGGTGGCACTGCGCTGGATGATGCGGTAGCGTTCGGGCAGTGGCGCGCAGCACACCGGCTCGTCGAGCGCGGGGCCCGCACTGCAGTTTGGCACTCGTCGGCGCTTGGCTTGATGGATCGCGTTGAAGCGTACTTCGCTGGTCCCAAGATCCCACCGCTCTACCCGTGGGGGGCCAGTAAAGGCGCATCTCTGGACGCGGTCACGATCGCCTTCTGGTGCGCGTGCCATGGGGGGCAGCGCCCTGCAGCCGAATATCTCCTTGACCGAGGCGCCAAGCTGAACTGGATTTCCGAGTGGGATGCGCTCACGCCGCTTGATGTTGCCCAACGCGCTGATGCCACGGAGCTGATCCGGTGGCTGCGCGGTCGGGGCGCCAAATCAACCAAAGAACTGAGAGCTTGAGCATGTTGACACATTCCAGTTCCAATCAGAGACAAGGACGGAGCTTGGGGCCTAACAACGCCATGCACATGGACTCCGCGATGACGTCGAGACTTCATATCGGAGATCAATGGCGCGGAGCCAGTGATGGCGACCGTTAGACCACTTCGCCATGCCATCGTTACTCGAAAAATGGAATCCGGTTGCACACGATTTCGGACTCATTCGAGCGCCGTTTGACCGGGTTCTCGCCGAGTTGCAGAATTGGCACAGTTCCGTTGGCATGGAGTATTCGCGCACCGAGATTACTTCTTCTCTTGGCGATGCGTTCGAGTCACTACTTCCGCTTGCGAGCAGCAAGATGAGGCGTTTGTTTGTGGCGACTCGCTCGGACTGGGTGGCTTGTTTCCAGAATGGCATCCAAGGTTCAGATCCGTTTCCAGCTATGTCTTACTTGGCCACTCGCATCGGAGTTCTCGCCATGAGAGTTTGCTCCACAGCAGATAAGGCCAAGTATCCGGCAGTGATTTGGGAGGTGTATGCGCCAGAGTCATTAGGTGGCAAGCCACCATTGGGTTACCGCCGTTCCATAGCAGCTATGAACGACGGCGGGCGCTGGATATTTGAGGAGTCTGGGGAGCGATTTTCCTTTGAGCAGGTCGAGCGGTATGAGGAAGGTCGCAAGCCTGACCGATTCACTCGTGAGATGCTTCGTGACTACTTGAGAGAGTTCGGCATTGAGCTGTTCTCGGACGAGTTTTTACGCGTTGATGCGGCATCGCCAGCTGTGCGTTTACAGCAGCGCACTCGAGGATGGAGCGCGCCGGAGTTTACGCTCGAAGAGGTGGTTGCGGGTGTTCCGTGGCAGAGAGGAGAGTAATGCATGATCACAAGCCAGTGGTCTAACGCCTCGATCGCCGCACTGGACGCGGGGACGGCGCTCAGTTTCCATTTCGGATTTCATCGGCCCGGCGCCAGTGAGTTTGTGCGTTAGCCGGGCAAGACGGACGAGCGTTCGGATGGAGTTGTTTGACAGTGACTCGCAGCACTAACAAGGCAAGCCGATGGCTCCTGGACGGGGATCCCGCCGTTCGCTGGCAGGTGCTCTTGGATGTCGTCGGGGCCGCGGCAAGTCTCGTTGAGCGAGAGCGGCAACGCGTGGCGCGCGAGGGTTGGGGAGCCCGCCTGCTCGCCAGGCAGGACCCGGAAGGCACTTGGGCTGGAGGGTTGTCCTCGGACGGCGGGTTGTACTCCCCAAAGTGGATTTCCACGACCTACACGATGCTGCTCTTGCGCGACTTCGGTTTGCCGGCCAGCAACCCGCAGGCACAAAAGGCGTGCACACTGCTCCTCGACCAAGGCCTCCAACGCGACGGCGGCATCAATTACGGTTGGACCCCCAGCGAAACGTGCATCACCGGAATGGTGCTCTCCATTCTCGCCTACTTCGAGTACGACGATGACCGGCTCGACACGATTGCGGACCACCTGCTCGCCCAGCAGATGCCCGATGGTGGTTGGAACTGCCGGCGGCGGTTCGGCGCGACGCATGCCTCCGTCCACACGACCATCAGCGCCCTCGAGGCTCTACGGCTGTACGAGACCAACCGCCGACGCAAAGTCCGGGCGGTGCGTGCCGCGCAACGGCGCGGGCGCGAGTTCCTCTTGGTGCACCGGCTCTTCCGCTCGCATCGCACCGGCGCGGTCATCAAGCCGATATTTCTTCAGTTTTCGTTTCCGCCGCGCTGGCACTATGACGTGCTCCGGGCCCTCGATTATTTCCAAGCCGTCAAGGCGCCCCGCGACCCGCGCCTGGCCGAGGCGATCGACCTCGTCCGCCGCGGCCAGCGCGAGGACGGCCGCTGGCCGCTGCAAAACCGGTACAAGGGAAAGACCTATTTCGAAATGGAGCGCGTCGGCGCGCCCAGCCGCTGGAACACCCTCCGCGCCCTGCGGGTGTTGAAGTGGTGGGACCGGAGTGGCTAACCATTGCGCTGCAAGCCAACGCGTGGGAGCCGTCGTGATTTGCCGGCTTCGGATTTTGGTTCTTTCATATCTTTGGCCGCGTGGCTTAGCTTGGGTCGTTAAGCGGCATAGAGCTTTTCGCGGTCCACAAAACACACAACAAAACAGAGAAAGGAAACATTATGAACGGCATATCTGAATCCATTGTAAAGGAAGTTGTTCTCGTCCACGGCGGCTTCGTGGACGGCTCCGGCTGGGAAGAAGTCCATAGAATTCTCAGGAAAGATGGCTACAACGTCAGCATAGTTCAGAATCCAACCATATCGCTCGCCGATGATGTTGCCGTAACCAAGCGTGTTCTGGCGACGCATAGCGGTCCCGTGATTCTCGTTGGCCACTCCTACGGTGGAGCTGTAATTACAGAAGCCGGCAACGATCCCAAGGTTGCCGGGCTTGTTTATATCACTGCCTTTGCTTTGGATAACGGCGAGTCGGTATCATCGCTTATCAAGGACCCTCCGCCCGGCGCTCCCGTACCGCCGATACTGCCACCGGTGGACGGCTTTCTATTTCTCGACAAGGCGAAGTTCCCTTCCTCATTCGCCGCCGACGTGGAAGCTGAAAAAGCCTCGTTCATGGCCAACTCTCAAGTCCCGTGGGGCGTCGAAGCACTCAGCGGCACGGTCAGCAAGGCGGCATGGAGAACCAAGCCGAGTTGGTATTTGATTGCCACCGACGACAAAATGATTCCACCGCCGGCCCAACATTTCATGTCCAAGCGCGCGGGTGCGGCAGTCGTCGAGGTCGCGGGCAGCCACGCAATCTATGTGTCGCAGCCAAACGCCGTTGCAACGCTGATTAAAACCGCCTCCAAAGGAGTGAAGAAAAAGGCCGGTTCCTAATATCTTCAGTCGTTGATTTCATATGGTGGTCTTGCTCATGACACTTCCGCCTAACAATCGCTCCAGCCAACCGCTGACCGATTAGAAAATTACAAAGTTGAAATTAGAAAGTAGAAAACTGAGAATAGAGCTCGCTCCCGTCAGCGGTGGCTGAGGTCGGTCTCGTTAGGCGGCATCGAGGTATGCGTATCCTCCCTTATTTTTCAACGCCTGCTGAGTTTCGCGCTCACGACGCGGAGGGCGCAGAGATTGCGCGCCAGCTTCGGGGTGCCATCCAAAGTGCCGAAGCAGAGTTGCAGGTTGAGCATGTCGGCAGCACCTCTGTTCCAGGGTGCGGCGGGAAGGGCATCATCGATTTGGCTATACTGTATCCGCAAGGACTCCTGGCCCGTGCGAGGGCGGTTCTCGATGGACTTGGATTTCAGAAACAGGGTGGCCCGGAGCCATTCCCGGAGAATCGGCCCATGCGGGTGGGATGTGTTGAGCATGATGGCCGTCCATTTCGGATTCACGCCCACGTCATCGCTCTGGGTTCAGAGGAGCATGGCGAGTTGGTCTGGTTCCGAGAGACCCTGCGTGGCGACTCAGCCCTAAGGCAGAGTTATGAAGAGCGCAAGCGAGCCGTTCTCGCGATGGGCATAGAGGATCCGCTCGAATACTGCAAAGCAAAGGGGGCATTCATCACCGATGCACTCAACGAACGACAACCTGCCGCCTAAGGCGCTCCAGGCAACAGCCGCCTGCCGGTTTGCTCAGAGTGAAATACGATCGTCATCGGCGGCTGGCTACCGTCGCTGACCTTTTTCGATCGGCGTCTCGAAGCGCGTCTTGAGGATGAATGCCTCAGCTCCTTCAGCGGGTGGCCGTCGGGCAGTCTCCGGTGTTCTACTCGTTGCGGTCTTCCTCATTCATGGTCTGGTCGGTTTCATACTTTACCGTGGGAGAGTAGTCTCACGTTGGCCCATCTGCGACTCGGATTTGATTGTCTTCGCAGCGCCACTTCTATTCGCACTCACGGCGAATGCTTGCGTGCTCTTCTCGTCTCCCTGGCTGCGTCCGCGGTCATCGTTACGATACTTTGGATTGTCAACCATTTGCTTGGTTCTGGGCTTCCTTTCCACCTGGTGTTACATGGTTCTTGCACTGAACAGTTACGGCAGTTGAAATCGCTGCGCCCAACAAACCGGAATGAGGAAAGCACCAAGCACGAAACTCCAAGCACCAGGGAAGTCACAAACCACAAGCCGGCCTGCGCTTGAAGCTTGATGCTTGGAGTTTCCCTGAAGCTTGGTGTTTGAAGATTGAAGCTTGCTATTCGCACTGACGGCGTATGCTTGCGTGCTCTTCTGGTCTCCCTGGCGGAAACAGCGAGGAACCACAGTGAGCGCATGCGGAGACCCGAGCTGCCAGACCTTGCGGTTTTCCTTTTTCAATTGCCACAGTTCGACCAAACGATTTTCATCCCTTCATGACCATGTCCACTACTCGCCGCGATTTCCTGAAGCAAACTTCGCTCGTGACCGCGGGCCTTTCAACGCTCGGTGGCGCCGGTTCGTTGCGCGCCGCCGGGAGTCCCAACGAAAAGGTCGTTGTGGCCATAATCGGCTGCAACGCGCGCGGCATGGATCACATCGCCGGCTACCTGTCGCTGCCCAACACGGAGATTGGCTACATCTGCGACGTGGACAGCCGCGCCGTCGAAAAAGGGATCGCCGCGGCTGCGAAAAAACAACCCGGAAAGCCGCATGGACTAAGAGACTTTCGACAGATGCTCGATAAGGCAGAGGTGGACGCAGTTTCCATAGCCACGCCCGACCACTGGCACGCGCCGGCCACCATCCTCGCCTGCTCAGCGGGCAAACACGTTTATGTCGAAAAACCCGGCAGCCACAACCCGCACGAAAGCGAACTGATGGTCGCCGCGGCGCGCAAACACCAGCGCGTCGTGCAGATGGGCAACCAGCGGCGCAGTTGGCCGTGGGTGGTGGAAGCGATGGAGGCCTTGCGCGCCGGCGAACTGGGCAAGGTGTTCTTCGCGCGCGCCTGGTACACCAACCATCGCGGCTCCATCGGCCATGGCAAGCAGGCGCCGGCGCCGGACTGGCTGGATTATCAGTTATGGCAAGGACCAGCGCCGGAGCGGCCATTCCAAGACAATCTGATCCACTACAATTGGCATTGGTTCTGGCATTGGGGTACGGGCGAACTCGGCAACAACGGCATCCATGCGCTGGATCTGGCTCGGTGGGGCCTGGGCGTTGAATGTCCGCAGCGCGTCACTTGTGGCGGCAACCGTTATCATTACCAGGATGACCAGGAGACTCCGGATATTTGTGTCGCTACGTTTGATTTCGGCGACAAAGCGATAGCCTGGGAAGGCCAAAGCTGCGACCCGCGCGGGTTCGAAGGCGCGAAGTTCGGGGTGAGTTTTTATGGCGAGAACGGTTCAATGGTCATCGCCGACAAGTGCAGGATTTACGACCTCAACGACAAGCTCGTGCGTGAGATTGAGGGCCAGTCGCACGACGTTCTGCATTTCAGCAACTTCATCGAAGGCATTCGCCAAGGCAAAGCCTTGAACTCGGAAATCGAAGAGGGCCAAAAGAGCACGCTGCTCTGTCACCTGGGCAACATTGCCTGGCGCACCGGCCACACCCTCAATCTGGATCCGCAGACGCGCAACATCATTGGCGACCCCAGCGCATCGGCTCTCTGGCGCCGCAGGTACCGGGCTGGCTGGGAGCCGAAGGTCTGAGCGCGGGAGCCTAGCGCGACAAAAACTACAAGCTTCAATCACCAAGCTTCAGGGAAACTTCAAGTTCCAAGGTTCAAATGGGCCGCGTGTATCGCTTGTGGCTTGTGGCTTCCCTGGTGGTTGGAGTTTGGAGTTTGAAGCTTAATTGGTTGGGCTGCGACGTCGCCCCAAATCAAGCCCAGGACGCTATCTCTTCCTCAAAATCCACAATTTCTTTAATCTGCGCCAGAAACCAGCGGTCGATTTTGGTCAACTGAAAGATTTCTTCGATAGTGAAGCCTGCGCGCAGAGCGTGGCGGATGAAGAAGACGCGCTCGGCGTTGGGGATGCTGAGCCTCTGGGTGATGAGTTCGCGCGGTAGGAGGTCACGGTCCCCATAGACTTTGTCGCCTACACGCCAGGGCTTGCCGTCGCCGCCCAAACCGTGGCGGCCAATCTCAAGCGAACGCAGGGCCTTTTGCAGCGATTCCTTGAACGTGCGGCCTATGGCCATGGCTTCGCCGACGCTTTTCATTTGCGTGTTGAGGGTCGGATCGGCCTGCGGGAATTTCTCGAAGGCGAACCGCGGGACTTTGGTGACGACGTAATCAATGGTCGGCTCGAAACTGGCTGGAGTTTCGCGGGTGATGTCGTTCTTGATTTCGTCGAGCAGGTAACCCACGGCGAGTTTGGCGGCGATTTTTGCGATGGGAAACCCGGTGGCCTTGGAGGCCAAAGCCGAGGAGCGGGACACGCGCGGATTCATTTCGATGATGACCATGCGCCCGTTTTCCGGATTGACCGCGAATTGAATGTTCGAGCCGCCGGTTTCAACCCCGACGGCGCGAATGACGGCGAACGACGCGTCGCGCATGATTTGGAATTCCTTGTCCGTCAGCGTCTGGATCGGGGCGACGGTGATGGAATCGCCGGTGTGGACGCCCATGGGATCGAAGTTTTCGATGGAACAGATGATGACGCAGTTGTCGGCCTTGTCGCGCATCACCTCCATCTCGAACTCTTTCCAGCCCAGCAGAGATTCCTCGACCAGGATTTCTGAGACGGGTGAAAATTCCAGGCCGCGTTTGGCTATTTCGTCGAACTCGACGCGATTGTAAGCGATGCCGCCGCCGGTGCCGCCGAGGGTAAATGCCGGCCGAATGATCAGCGGGAAGCGGCCAATCTTTTCGGCGATCAGGCGCGCTTCATCAAGTGTGTGTCCGGTGCCGCTGATGGGCACATCCAGCCCGATGGAAATCATCAGGTCCTTGAACACTTGCCGGTCTTCGCCGCGCTCGATGGCTTTGGCGTTGGCGCCGATCATCTCGACGCCATACTTTTGCAGTGTGCCACTTCGAAAAAGGGCCATAGCGGTGTTGAGGGCGGTTTGGCCGCCCAGCGTCGGCAGAAGGACGAGTTTGTGGGGGATTGGCGATTGGTGATTGGTGAACGGTGATTGGTTGAGGGGCACGCCCATGCGTTTCATTTCTTCGAGCTCGCGGGCGATGACTTTCTCGACGCACTCGGGGGTGATCGGCTCAATGTAGGTGCGCTCCGCGAACTCGGGGTCGGTCATGATCGTGGCCGGGTTGGAGTTTACCAGGATGACGCGGTAGCCCTCTTCTTTGAGCGCCTTGCAGGCTTGGGTGCCGGAGTAGTCGAATTCGCAAGCCTGCCCGATGATGATGGGTCCTGCTCCTACGATTAAGACGGAATGAATGTCGGTGCGCCTGGGCATAAACAAAACTGCGGAGAGTGAAAGGCATTCTCATCGTGTTGTCATTTCCTTTCTGCGGTTGCACCGAGACAGAAGCGCGGCGGCTGGCCGGGCCGCCACCAAGATCCAGCCGGGTCGTGGGTCTAAGAAGTATGGTGCGAGCTTTGTTCACGCTCCAGCGCGCGCGCATAACTGACGATCCGCCGGATGAGGCTGTTATAGTGCGAATGAGCAGCGGTTCCGAGGCGATCATTCAGACGCGCGTAGAGCTCGTGTTCCCAGGGTCGTGGAAAAGTCCGGGCCGGAATGTCAATTCCCAAGCGCCTGAGTCGCGGGGCGGCAATGAGAACGAGCAGGGCGAAATCGGTGAGCCGATCCTGCGCCAGGTCGGCAAGCCCGCGTTCGACCAGGTCCTGGCCCGGCAGTGATGTTTGATCTGTCTGCCTTATCACACCTGTGCTCCTTGCAAAAAACCCTCTACCTTTCGCTTGAACTGCGGCGGGTCTATAGCGGGGTAGCGCACCAGGCCAGGTTCAATCAGCGCGAACCTGTTCCTCAGCCCATCAACGCTGACGTAGCCGCCGCGCAAGAGGCTGCTCACATCCTTGAGGTCTTGTGCATGGCCGCGTTCCAATTTGGCCAGCGCTTGCAGCGAAAAATCGTAATGAAAAAACTGCACCTGCCCGATGGATTCGATGTGCCGGCTGCATTCCCGCCAATCCGGAGCCCGTGGTATGAAATCATCAGGGGACGCCAACTCCACATTAATGTTGAGGCGATTTTTCAGCGCGGCGATCGCTTCGAAGGCGCCCTCAGGCTCAGGGTCCAGCTTGAGGTCTATATCAATCGTCTGCTCTCGAAAGCCCAACAACAACGCCGTGGCGCCGCCGGTGAAGTACACTTTGCCTGGGCTTCGCGCCGCCGCCGCAAGCTGCTGCATGAATTGTTTGAGGGTTTCGATGGTAACTTGTTTCCTCATGCGTCAAAGGATTCGGTTGCGCGAGCATGGCCGAACCACTGAGGGGCTTGCTGAGTTTGGATCTATTATTGGATCTGGTTTTATCCTGGTTTGTTCCAACCCATCGAGCCGCCCAGCGGCAAGGGTGTAAACTGCCGGCGGATTGCGTCAAGGTCAAAGGCATCCCGCTCCGGCAGTTTTACTGAAACTTTGCGCTGCCTTTCCGCATAAGTCGCTATACCATTGCTCGGTTGGTCTTATGAAATGCTGTTTCGCGAGTCGGACTTGGGTGCTCGTCCACCCAAACCCTCACAGTGCCGGACGGGTTCGAGGTGGAATTGGTTGGCGGGCCGCCCTTAGTTGAGCGGCCCATCTCCGCCGCGTTCGACGACCAGGGCCGGCTTTATGTTACCGACTCTTCCGGGTCGAACGAAAAACCGGACAAGCAATTAGACGAAAAGCCGCATCGAGTCGTGCGGCTGGAGGACACCAAAGGCAACGGCCACTTCGACAAGGCGACGGTATTCGCGGACAAGATGATGTTTCCGGAAGGTTGCCTTTGGTTCGATGGCTCGGTGTACGTCTCCGCGCCGCCGAGCATTTGGAAGCTCACCGACACAAATGACGACGGCGTGGCCGACCTGCGCGAGGAGTGGCACCAGGGCAAGACACTGACCGGCTGCGCCAACGATCTGCACGGACCGTTCCTGGGACCCGATGGCTGGCTTTACTGGTGCAAAGGCGCTTTCGCCAAACAGACTTACGAGCGGCCCGGTCAGAAGCCCTTTGTCAGCCGCGCGGCGCATATTTTCCGCGCGCGCCCCGACCATAGCAGCCTGGAGCCGGTGTTGACAGGCGGCATGGACAATCCGGTCGGCGTAGCGTTCACGGCCGAGGGGGAGCGGATTCTGTGCGGCACGTTCTTTCAACAGCCTGCCGAGGGCAAGCGCGACGGGCTGATCCATGCGATTTATGGCGGCGTTTACGGCAAAATAAACGACGTGACCGATGACCACAAAAAGACCGGCGACCTGATGCCGATTATGACTCACTTGGGGCCTGCGGCGCCGTGCAGCGTGATTCGCTACGAGTCGCGCGTGTTTGGAGGTGAATACCAGGACAATCTTTTCGTGTGCTGCTTCAATTTACACAAGGTCACACGCCATGTGCTCGAGCCGGACGGTGCGACGTTTAAGACCAAAGACAGCGATTTCCTGGCTTCGGACAATCCGGACTTCCATCCGACTGATGTGATGGAGGACGCCGACGGCAGCCTGCTGGTGATTGACACTGGCGGCTGGTATAAAATCTGTTGCCCAACCTCTCAACTTCCCAAGCCCGACGTGCTCGGTGCAATTTATCGGATCCGCCGCGCGGGCGCGCCGAAGGTGGAGGATCCGCGCGGGCTGAAGCAGGCCTGGCGGACCATGACGGCCAAGGAACTGGTGAAATTGCTCGGGGATGAGCGGCCAGCGGTGCGAAAGCGAGCGATGTGCGAGCTCAGCAAAATTGGACCCACAGCGGTGGCCGTCGTGGCCGAAGTGTTGAGAGAGTCCGACTCCATTGAAGGACGGCGCAATGCCGTTTGGACACTGACGCGCATAGGGACCCCCGCCGCGCGAGAGGCGGTTTGGGCCGCGCTGGACGACAAGTCCGAGAGCGTGCGTCACGTGGCGCTTGAGTCGGTGAGCCTGTCGTGCGATAGGGCAGCCCCGCAACGGTTGGCAACGATCCTGCAGAATTCGGGCCCGCAACTGCAACGCGTCGCTGCGGAGGCCTTGGGCCGGATTGGGGATAACCAGGTGGTTCCGGCATTACTCACCGAGGCAGCCCAAAGGCGCGACCGTGTGTTGGAACACTCGCTGACTTATGCGCTGATTGAAATAGCTGATCCGCTCGGGACCGCCGCTGGTCTCAGTGCCAGCAGTCCGTTCGAAAAACGCGCAGCGCTCGTAGCTCTCGACCAAATGGACAATGGCGGACTGCAGCCGGAACGGGTGGCGCTATTGCTGGCATCGCCCGATCCAGTGCTGCGCCAAACCGCCTCGTGGGTGGCCGCTCATCATCCAGACTGGGGCGGTGCGCTGAGCGGATTCTTACGCGAACGGTTGTCGTCGGGGATTCTGACCGAGGCGGAGCGAGAGGAGATGAAACAGCAGTTGGCGCAGTTCGCTCGGGATGGTTCGATCCAGGAACTGATGGCGGCGCTTTTGAAGGAGCCAGCCACGCCGGCAGGCATACGAGAGGTTGTTCTGCGCGCGATGGCGCTGGCTGGATTGAAAGAAACGCCTGTAAACTGGGCCGGCGCAGTCGGTTCATGCCTGGAGCAGAATGACCAGCAGTTGCTGCGTTCGGCGGTGGCCACCGCGCGGGTTCTTTCCCAGGTCAAAACCAATGCCCCGAACTTCGACGAGGCCCTTCGGCGAATTGGCGGCAACGAGGGTCACCCGGCAGACTTGCGCCTCGAAGCCTTGGCCGCTTTGCCCAATGGGCTGCTCTCAGTCGAACCTGAGTTGCTGAGGTTCCTTTGCGCCAACCTCGATTCCACCAGGCCAGTGAGCACGCGGGGCGCCGCGGCCATTGTGCTGGCAAAAGCGAAGTTAACAGACCAGCAATTGCTGGCGCTCGCCGATACGCTCAAGACTGTCAGCCCACTGGACACGAGCAAACTGCTTGGCGCTTTCGAGCATTCCACCAACGAAGCGGTCGGCCTGAAACTGATGGGGGCACTCAAGGAATCCAAAGGCCTGGCCAGCCTCCATCCAGACCTGCTTAGGGCTTTGATGGTGAAATATCCCCTTACGGTTCAACTGAAAGGCGGCGAATTGCTCTCCTTGCTCAAGGTTGATACCGCCAAGCAGGCTGCGCACATTGATGAGTTATTGGGTGCCCTGAAGAACGGGGACGTACGCCGAGGACAAGCGCTGTTCAACAATCCAAAAGCCGCCTGCGCCTCTTGCCACGCCATCGGTTACCTGGGTGGGCAAGTCGGGCCGGACCTGACGAGCATCGGCCAGGTCCGCACCGAGCGAGACTTGCTGGAAGCCATTGTGTATCCGAGCGCAAGTTTGGTTCGCAGCTACGAATCCATCATCGTGCGCACCAAAGCCGACGAGGAATACAGCGGGGTGTTGACCAGGGACGCACCAGAGGAGGTGGTGCTGGCGACTGGTCCGGGCGCACCAGTGCGCATCGCGCGGGCGGACATTGCCGAGATGCGGCCCGGTACCGTGTCCATCATGCCGGCGGGTTTGGACGAACAATTAACCCGGCAGGAACTGGCCGATTTACTGGCGTTTTTGAAGGCAACCAAGTGGGGCCCAAGATAAGCGCGGAGCAAAGAGAACTCAAAAAAAAGCTGCCCCGCCCCTCCGTAGGAGAGGCGGGGCAGCGTTTTTCTTAATTAACGCCCAACGATTTGCGAGCGTAGGCAGGCTCGAGCTCAAGGTCATCCAGGACCGGCACTGGCTGAGGCACAACCGCAGGTTTGGCCACACCGCCGTTGAGGCTGATGCTCAATCCGACCAAGCCGGTAAAACAAGCCAGTTCGGAATAAAGCGAGCCAAACACCGCGATAAACGCAATAGTCCTGGCCACAAAATACGCCAGCAGGAAGGTATTAAAGTGGCGGTGCGCAGGGTCGCCAAACTGATAATTCCGGTGCAGCACGCGCAAAGCTGCCACCATAAACCACACGAAGCCGATTACCCCAAAAATCCCGAACGACACAATAACCGACAACGGGCCATTATGATAATCGCCGGCCAACTCGGCGCCTTCGCCAGCACTCTCGCTGGTTCTTGCCATCACCTGGAGCAGGGGGACGTCGTTGGCGTCGTAGGAATAGCCTTTGCCCATGAGGAGGTAATGCGGTACCTGCGGCCACACATGCTTCCATATATTGAGCCGCCATTCGGTGGAGCCTTGGGCGTCGAGCCTGGCGATGGGGTCAATGGGCAGAGGCAGAAAGCTCAGGCTTCGCTGGATGTTGAGCGGCAACCGATCGGTGAAGGGGGCCAGCACCGCGCAGCCTAAGACGGCCAGCAATATCAACGCCGGCAACAGACGGCTGCGCATCAATCCTTCAAAATAAAAAAGCGCTGCGAAAGTGAGGATGAGCTGAATCGCTATCGATCTATAGCCGCCCATCATCCCCACCACCGCAAAAGCCAGCAGTATCAGCAGCCGTCCAGCTCGCCGCCAACTAAACAGTTCCCCAATGCCGTAGCGAGACAACATGGCGCAAAAAACCGCCGAACCGACCATCGCCAAGCCGCCAGGCCGCGCGATCATGATGGTCCGGGTGACCGTCTCGTTGGGGAAACCTGCCCAATTGCTCACCGGGAAGATCAGGAAGATGAAATAAAAAAATGGGTTTACCAACGAGACGAAATCGCCGACGCCCTGAGTTGCGAAGCCCAGGAAAAACAGCGTTACATAGAAACCAGCGCGCTGAGGGGGCATCCGCTGGGCAGTCAGGGCGAAATAGCCGACGATAGCGGTGATCAGCATAAGGTATTTCTTGCCGCCGACGATCTGACTGCCGAAAACCCTCAGGCCGATGCCGCCGGTGCAGGCAGCGGTAATGAGGATGACCACAGCCAAAAAAATCAAAGGCCGCACCACCGTTGGCACATGCAGGAACCGCAGCTTCCGATTCAAAATGTATTGCACGATCGAAATCATCAAGCTCAACCAGGCCAGGACCATCCCGACTTGAGGCTGGCCCGGCAGGAAAAACAGCACGACGCACATGTTCCAGGAGGCGATCAGCCAAACAAAGTGCCAGCGCAGCAACAGGGGAATCATCAGCAGGAACAAAACCAACCCTACCACGATAAAGGTGGTAAAATCCAATGGGCTGGCCATCCGATAACCTAAAAGCACCGCCAGCGGCACGCAGAGGCCGTAAATCAAGAGGGAGCGGTACAATGAGGACGCGCTAGTCATGCTCGATTAAGACAAGTAATGATCAAATGAGGCCCAGGTATCTTAATGGCATTGGCCATGTCGCAGCCTGATTAGAATAACCAAGCACCTGTTTGGCAATCCCCTTTTTCTTTTCGGTGGGGAAAGGGGCGCATCTGCTGGCCTGCCTATTCTGGCTCTGGTCTTGGGGGCGTTGCTTTATGAGCAGAATTATCACACGTTGGTTCAGCACACTACCACCAGGGCGGGAGGTTGAGGCGGGAACCGATAATTTCTTGATCGACCACGCCATATCGACCACGATTGACCGGCATGCTTGAGAATGTTGCGGCCGCGGCGGCACCTCGCCTTCCGGCTCGCTCGCATTTGGCCTGGCTCTGCCCCGCCCGCCGGTCGCCGCTGCGTTATGGCATTTAATTCCTCCAAAGCGCCCCGGACCTTGGTATTGTGGATTCTCTTTTGCGCGTTCGCCAATTGCGCTGGCTGGGGCTTGTCCGCGATTCATCTCCT
>WNGQ01001489.1_pt1 | contig 24241 bp, 26 predicted proteins | sample 5407661 | NCBI WGS metagenome assembly WNGQ01 (sample SAMN13153382, study PRJNA577476) | soil metagenome | isolation source: 60 cm soil or saprolite under Garry oak tree replicate 2 | place: USA:California | collected 2016-06-15 | reverse complement strand
AGCGAAAGCCTAGCCTCGTGGACCAATGATTAAGTAACGCACGGGTCTTCGCACCGCCAGATGAAGACGTCTCTGACCTCCTTCGACCTTCGCGCTCTGGTCGCCGATTGGCAAGGGCTGGTCGGTGGGCACGTCGACAAGATCTATCAGAGGGAGGACGAAGTCATCTTCCGGATCAACCTGGCCGGTGGCGGGAAGGCCGAACTCTACTCCAGGGCGGGCCGCTGGCTGTGCCTGCATGAGCTCGAAACGAAACCGATATCGCCGCCGCCGTTCGCGCAGATGCTTCGGCGGCTGCTCGACAACGCCCGCATCGTCGCGATCGAACAGCGGGGATTCGACCGGATCGCGGTCTTCGCGGTCGAACGAGGTCCCGACGCGCTCCGTGTCATCTTCGAGGTCTTCGGGAATGGGAATCTCATCGTCACGAAAGGCGAAACGGCCGTGGCGGTGCAGTCCCCGCAGGCGTTCAAGGACCGCAAGGTCCAGGTGGGCGAGCCGTACGCGTTCCCTGCGGCGGGCGTGGACCCGCTCGAGCTCGACCGAGGTGGGTTCGCGGAAACGGTGCGAGGTGCGAAAGGTCAGGTCGTGCGGGTGCTCGCGAGCATCCTCAATCTTGGCGGGACCTACGCGGAGGAGTTGTGCCTCCGGTCGGCGGTCCCGAAAGAAACCAAGCTGCGAGAGCTGACGGATCCGCAGATCGATGCGCTCTACACGGCGCTCAACAACCTTGCGGTCGCGGTCGAGCAGGAGCGCCGCCCGGCGGTCGTGTTCCAAGCGGGCCGAGCGGTGGACGCGACGCCCATCGAGTTAGTCCAGCACCAGGGCCTGGAGCGCCGCGAGTTACCGACGTTCAACGAGGCCCTCTCGCACTATCTGACGGTCGCGGAGCCGGAGGCCGAGGGAGCGAAAGCCGAGGGCGCGGCGGCGAAGTTCCTTCGGCGGATCGCGCAGCAAGAGGAATCCTTGGCGTCCCTCCAAGAAGAGGCGACCCGCCTCGAGGCTCAGGCGGTGTTCCTGTACGGCCACTACCCGGTGTTCGACGAGCTCCTCAAGGCGGTCCGGGAAGGCCGGGATCCGCCGGAACAAGGCCAAATCAAGGCGATCGACCGGAAGGAACGCACCGTCACGTTGTCGATCGGCGACTTTGACACGATCACCCTGGATTACGAGAAAGACGTGACCGCGAACGCGCAAGCGATGTACGACCGTCGGCGTGATTCGCTGCTCAAGGCGCAACGGGTCGAGGAGGCGATCGCCGCAACCCGGGCGGAGATGGAAGCCGCGACCGCGAAGGCGGTCAAGGCCGCCAAGCGTCCTCGCGTGAAGGCGACGAAAGCGTTGTGGTTCGAGGCGTACCGCTGGGCGCTGTCGTCCGAGGGGTACCTGATCCTCGGAGGCCGCGACGCCCGCACGAACGACCAGCTCGTGAAGAAGCACCTGAAGGAAGGAGACCGGTACGCGCACGCCGACGTCCACGGCGCTCCGTCCACCGTGATCAAGGACGGGGCGAAGGCTTCCGAGGCGACGTTGCGGGAAGCGTGCGAGTTCGCCCTGGCGTACAGCAAGGCGTGGTCCGCCGGCCTCGCGGGCGGGAGCGCCTACTGGGTGTTGCCCGAGCAGGTGTCGAAGCAGGCGGAGTCCGGCGAGTTCCTCCCTCGAGGAGCGTTCGTCATCCGAGGGAAGCGGAACTACGTTCACGATCTCCCCATCCGGATCGCCATCGGGGAGGTCGAAGTGGACGGCCACCGGAAGATCATGGGTGGTCCGGTGTCCGCGGTCGCCGCCCGCGCGGCCCGGCATGTCGTCCTGGCTCCGGGAAAAGAAGATCGCGAGGCGGTCGCGAAGCGACTCGCGCTGACGTTCGCGGTGCCGATCGAAGAGATCGCGCGGACGATGCCCCCGGGCGCGGTCGAGATCGTCGAACGACACGGGCCCGATGCGTGACGCGCGGCAAGCCTTTTGCCCCGGGCGGCCATACCGCGCCGTCGGGTTTTGGTGGGGTCATGTCTCAAGCCGACGCCGTGGTCGTTACACTGCCCGAGGACGAACGACCCACGCGATGGTACAACATCCAAGCGGATCTACCGGAACCGCTCCCGCCTCCGCGGGACCCCGAGACGGGGCCGTCGCGAATCAAGTCGCTGCCGAACCTCCTCCTTCGGGAGTGCCTGCGCCAGGAGAATTCGACGCAGCGGTGGATCGACATCCCCCAGGAAATCCAAGAGCTGTATCGGCAGGCGGGTCGACCTCGGCCGCTGATCCGCGCCCGACGCCTCGAGAAGCGCCTCGGGACGCCCGCGCGCCTCTACTACAAGGCGGAGTTCTACAGCCCCACGGGCAGCCACAAGGTGAACACCGCCCTGGCGCAGGCGTGGTACGCGAAGGAAGAGGGGTACGAGCGTCTCACGACGGAAACCGGCGCGGGCCAATGGGGGACCGCGCTCGCGTACGCGGCGAGCCTCGCGGGCCTCAAGACGACGATCTACTGGGTCCGCGCGGTCCATGACTGGAAGACCCAGCGGCGGCAATTCATGAAGCTGTACGGCGCGACGGTCCACCCGTCCCCGAGTAAGGAGACGGCGGTCGGCCGGGCGCTCCTCGCGAAAGACCCGCACCACCCGGGGGCCCTGGGCATTGCGGTGTCAGAAGGGCTCGAGGACGCGCAAGGGGACGACAAGGCGATCTACTGCCTCGGGTCCGTGCTCAACCATGTGCTCCTCCATCAGACGATCATCGGCCTCGAGACCCAGCGGCAATTCGAGCACGCGGGCGAGTATCCCGACGTCATGATCTCCTGCCTCGGCGGCGGCTCGAACTTCGGCGGCTTCGCCCTGCCGTTCCTCGCGGAGGCGATCCACGGAAAGGACGTCCGCTTCATCGCGGCCCAGAGCGCCGCCGCCCCGAACCTGCAGGGCGAGTACCGCTATGACTTCGCGGATCACGCGGAGATGACGCCGCTCCTGAAGATGTACACCCTCGGCCACCAGGCCGAGATGACGCCCGTGCGCGGGGACGGGCTGCGGTACCACGGTTGCTCCCCGATCCTCTCCCTCCTCCGGCACCGCGGGCTCATCGACACGATCGCCTATCCGACGGACGAGCGGCACGTGTTCGAGCGCGCCCGCATGTTCGTGCAGTCGGAAGGGTTTCTGCCGGCGCCGGAGAGCGCGTACAGCATCGCGTGCGCGATCGACGAGGCGCTGAAATGCAAGGATTCCGGCGAAGCGAAGGTCATCGCGTTCAACGTGAGCGGCCACGGCTTCATGGACATGGAAGGGTACGCCGACGTGTTAGGCCTTTAGGCGAAACCGAGGGCTTCCCGCATCAAGTTCATATCCGACCTGCGGGTCCTTGAGGATACCCAGTGTGGGGAGTGGAGTCCATGGGAGCGTACGCGAGGACCATCGCCTTGTTCTTCCTGCTGACCGGCATCTTCGTGCTTTTCGGCTGGGCGATCGGCACGGTCTGGCTCGGCGATTGGATTACCGGCGCAATCCTGTTCCTCTTGCTGGCGGGCGCGATGAACGCAATCGCGTACTTCGCCTCTGACAAGATCGTCTTGTGGTCCTATCGGGCCCGGATTGTGACGGAGGCGGAGGCGCCGGGCCTCTACCGCGTCGTGCGGCAGGTGACGCAGCAAGCGAACCTCCCGATGCCCAAGGTGGCCATCGTCCCAACCCAAACGCCGAATGCGTTCGCGACGGGTCGGAACCCCGAGCACGCGGTCGTCGCGGTGACCGAGGGAATCCTCCGGCTGCTGAGCGAAGACGAGCTCCGTGGGGTCCTCGCGCACGAGGTGTCCCACGTCCGGAACCGGGACATCCTCGTGATGTCCGTCGCAGCAACCCTCGCGGGCGCGATCTCCTTCATGGCGCGGATGTTCTGGTGGAACAGCCTGTTCGGCGGGTCCCGAGACCGGAACGGCAATGGGGCCGCGACGATCCTCGCCGTCGTCGGGATGGTCCTCGCGCCGATCGCCGCGCTCCTCGTGCAGCTGGCAATCTCCCGCAGCCGGGAGTACAAGGCGGACTACAGCGGGGCGAAAGCGAGCGGGCAGCCGCTCGCCTTGGCGTCCGCGCTGGAGAAGCTCGAAGTCGAGAACCGCCGACGGCCGATCGCGTTCGGCAGCCCGGCGTCCCAGAGCCTCTTCATCGTGAACCCGTTCCGCGGAGGCGCGTTCGTCCGCATCTTCAGCACCCACCCGCCGATCCAGGAGCGGATCGCGCGCCTCCAGGCGCTGGCGCAGGGCGTCGACCGGTACTGAGGCTCAGCCGAACTCGTGCCCCACGTGCCGTCCGTGGCGGGCGTCAAGGTCCTTGATCTGGTCGCGGACCTCGAGGTTTGGCTCGAGGACCTCGAACTCTTCGAGGTAGTTCCGGTCCTTGTAGACGACCGTCGTACGGCCGTCCTTCACCATGCGGATCACGAGGTTGAGGTCCCCGCCGCCTTCCGGGCCCTCGTACAGGGTGTAGAAGCCCACGAAATGGCCGAGGATCTCCTCGAAACCCGAATGAGGGTAGTAGAACCGGAACCGGACGCGGTCTCCGGGATAGATGTCCATCTTGTCGAGGAGCTTGTCGTCGAGGACGCCCGCCTTCTTGAGGATGCGTCGTTCCTCGGTGATGTCGTCCTTCTGCTCGACCATGTTGCGTGCAGGCACAGCCCCCGTCCCGCTTAAACCAGTGCCTCTCACGCGTCGTGGGAGCCGCCACCGTGACCTGACGAATGAGAGCTGCGGATCTCGGCGATCCGCGTCCACCCGGCCCAGCGCCGCTCGATGGCGTAATCCAACGACCATCGGCTCGGGCCGAACGTGGCGTTGATGACCATGAGCAAGAGGAACACGAACGCGTAGATGATCCCCGTCCCGATGTCCGTCGAACTGGGACCGTAAGGACCGCCGAACCCCTCGGGCACGGACCAGATGACGAGGCTCAGGAAAATCCCACCCGTGTATGCGATCTTTCGCATGAAGCCGAAGAGGAGGGCGAGCGCGACGGACAGCTCGAGGAGGCCGATCGTCGTCGTGAAGAAACCGGGGTTCGCGCTCACGGTCTGGCTCCAGAAGCCGAACCACGGTTGAAGCCAGCCGGGCTGGCCCGGGCCGGCGTCGGAGACCATCTGGGGCAGCGAGTCCGCGACCCCGGGCTGGAATTTCAGGGCTCCGTCGATGGCCCAGACAACGCCGAAGACCACCCGGATCGCGGTCTTCAGAAATCCCACGTGCCGTACGAACCAGTTGTCCAAGTACACCTGGATGGAAGCCATCGTGGCGCCTCGCGGAATTCGACTTGCTCGACCATTCCGGGGGTCGGGACATACACCGTTCAACTTAAACCAGCGTCCGGTCGTCCCCCGTCGTTCCCGGTGGCGGACCGCAGCCAACCTGGACTCCGGGCGGCACACCGGGCTCGAATCGATACCGCGGCGGCGATCTGGGACTGGGGGAACTACTCGCAAAAATACGTATTGGCCGCGAAATACGGATAGTAGGTATCGCGCCTTCAAGAGCCCCTCCCTCTCCTCCCGCGGCCGAGGCAACTTCATGGCGGGTCTCCCGGAACGCAGTTCTCTCTCCGTGAGCAGGACTCTGTTGATCGCGATCGTCGTGGCCGCGCTGGTAGGATCCGTGGCCGGATATGCGGCCGGCTACCTTTCGCGTGCGCGACAGCCCGCGCAGGCCCGGGAGTTCTGGGTCTTCACGGTCGTGCTGCCGTTCAACGACAGCACGCCGGGGTTCCCGTCACACGACTACTTCGCGCCGGACCGGATCACCGTCAACCAGGGCGACTCGGTGACGATCCACTTCTTCAACACGGAGACCGAGCCGGAGGACCATACGTTCACGATGGACGCACCGTATGCGATGAACCACGTGCTGCCGTACGGCAACACCACGACATTCTCCTTCGTCGCGAACACGCCGGGAATCTTCGCGTACCGCTGCGAATACCATCAACCGACGATGACGGGCTGGCTGGTCGTCTTGGAGGATTAGGCGGCTGCAAGGTCGAACGGCATCATTTCCTTCTGACCGCGTTCGCGTTCACGAACGTATGTAATTGCGAAATTATTATGGACTAGCCGATTCTTGAGGCGATCATGGAGCTGAATCGAAGCCGTTGGGCGGGTCGTTTCATCGGGGCCGCCATCATCCAAGGCGCGATTGCGTTCGCCATCCTGGGCGTCTTGATCGGGATCAGCGCATTGCAAATAAATCCCAGTCCCGGACGGATCGTCGCGGGAGGGGACACCTGCTCCGTCACGATCACCAATCAGACCGCGGGGACGGGCACGGCGACGTGCTCGAGTGCGGGGATGTGGTTCGTGGTCGGGATGATCGGCTACGGTCTCGTCGGCGTGCTGGGGGTCGCGATGAGCGCGCTATTCTATCAGCACCTCGAGGTGACCCTTGGCGCGGTTTACACCGGGTGGCGGAATGTCGTGGCCTGGCTTCACCTGGTCCTCGGTGGCGTTGGTGCGAGCGCGGGGACCCTCCTCATGGCCTACGGCGGGTACATGGGAGGCGCGGCGTTGCTGCCGGTGTCCTCGGGGGGCCTCGGCAAGAACGCGTTCTACGTCCATACGAACATCCTGAACCCTCTCGCGCCGTACATCACCGCCCTCCTCGGAATCGCCCTCCTCGGGTTCTTCCTGGGAGGAATCGGGTACGTCACCGCGTGGTGGTCCGCCCGGAAGAATGCGGCCCCGGCCTGAGCCGGGAAGGGCACGACCTCGAAGGACCGGACGTGGGGCTACCTACGCCGGTTGTCTCCGGCGGCTGGCCCGGATCAGGCGTCCATGTACCGGTAGAACTCGTACGGCGAGGGCCGGAGCGAGGTCTGCAGGTGCTCGTCGAGCTTCAGCTCCTCGTACTTCTCGAGGAGGTCCTGCGGGAAGACGGACTTGAGGAACATGTAGTCCGTCTGCAGGTGCTCGATCGACTCCTTCAGGGACCCGGGGAGCTCGCGGACGCCGTATTCCTTCCGCTTGCTCGCGCTCAGGTGGTACAGGTCCTCGTCGACCGGATCGCCCGGGTCGAGCTTCCGCTTGACGCCGTCCAGGCCCGCGCAGAGCATCGCGGCGAACGAGAGGTACGGGTTGCACGCGGGATCCGGCGTACGGTACTCGATCCGCTTCGCGGCCTCAATCCCCTGATAGTACATCGGGATCCGGATGTTCGCGCTCCGGTTCCGCTTCGACCAGGCGATGAACACGGGCGCCTCGTAGCCCGGCACGAGCCGGCGATACGAGTTCGTCGTCGGGTTCGTGAATGCGCAGAGGCTGCGGGCGTGGTCCATCAGCCCGCCGATGTAATACCGGCAGGTCTGGCTGATCTCGGCATACTCGTCCTTCGGATCGAACATCATGTTCTTGCCTTTCGTCCACAGGCTCTGGTGGACGTGCATCCCGCTCGCGTTGTCGCCGAAGATCGGCTTCGGCATGAACGTGGCCATCATCCCCATCTTGTGCGCGACCATCTTCATCACGTACCGGTAGGTGACGACGTTGTCCGCCATCGGCACGAGCTCGTCGTAGCGCATGTCGATCTCGCACTGCCCCGCGGTCGCGACCTCATGGTGGTGCGCGTCGAGCGTGAGGCCGAAGGAATCGATGAGCACCCGACACGCCTCGTTGCGGAAGTCCTGGAGGCTGTCGACGGGCGGCGCGGGGTAGTAGCCTTCCTTGAACCGGATCGGGAAGTTCTTGCCGTCGCTGGCCTGCCAAGGAGCCTCGCGGGAGATAATCTCGTACCCGGCACCGGACCACGGGTTCCGGACCGCGTCCGCGGTCGGCAGCATTCGGATGCCGTCGAACACGAAGAACTCGATCTCCGGACCCCAGTACGTCGTATCGTAGCCTTGGTCCGCGGCGAACTGGACGGCTCGCTGGGCCATGTAACGCGAGTCCCGGCTGAATCGCTCGTGGCTGCCGCCCTCGTACACGTCGACGAAGAAGCGGGCGGTCTTGTGCGCTCCCTCGTACCATGGCAACACGGCCAACGTCGATGGGTCGGGGTCCATCACCATGTCGGACTCGTGGATTTCCTTGAAGCCCTTGATCGACGAGCCGTCCAACTTGCCGACCCCACGCTTGAACTCCTCCGGACCCAAGGATGTCGAAGGAATCGTGATATGTTGAAGCGCTCCGAGGAGGTCGACGAACTGCAGGTCGATCCACCGGATCCCCTCGGTCTCGATCCGTTTCAACGCCGACGCCACGGTCATCTTCTTGGACTTCGCCGGGGTGCTCGAAGCAATCGCCATGCCTTTCCCGCCTGGACGGACCGCCGTCCGTCCGTTGCGTTAGCGAGAAATATGAACATATATAAACTGTTGGCCTCAGAAACCGTACATATGACCGGAATCCTCATATTCTGTGGGACATTGTTCGGAACCTCCCGCACGGCCGACGCACAATCCGAGCATTCGGCCGACCGGAGGACGGAGAGACTATGGCATCCTCGGAAGGACTCGATGACCTCGACGTTCGGATCGTACGCCTCCTCAACTCAGACGCGCGCAAGTCGTTCCGAGACATCGCAAAGGAAGTCGATGCGAGCATCAGCACGGTCTCGAACCGGATCCACAGGCTCGAGGAGGACGGCGTCATCTCGGGATACGTCCCGCTCCTGAACGAATCGAAACTTGGCTTTGACGTCCTCGCGGTCGTCGGGGTGAAGATCCACAAAGGCAAGCTCCTCGAGGTCCAGCGCCGGATCGCGAAGGACGAGCGCGTCACCCACGTCTATGACGTCACCGGCGAGTGGGACTCGATCGTCGTGGTGCGGCTGCGGACGACCCGCGAACTCGACGCGTTCATCAAGCGCCTCGGCTCGATGGAGTACGTCGAGAACACGTACACGCAGGTCGTGCTGAACGTCGTCAAGGAGGAGCGCCGCGTCCTCCTCTGACTTCCCGCGGGATGCCTACGGAACGTTTATGGGCGTACGCCCGGATATCTCGAGGGGGAGAGTGGAGGGCAATGGCCGACCTCCTGAACTTCAATTCGGACCGGGAGCTCGAGTTCACTCCGGGCCGCCCCCTGGAGTTCGACGCCCGGCGTCCGCTTGAGTTCGATTCGCGCCGAGCGCTGGAATTCAACGCGAATCGCGATCTCGGGTTCGGCCGCCGCGGCGTCGTGTTCCGCGGGTTCGTGTGCCCGATCTGCGGCGCCCTCGTGACGGAGGACGCGAAGCGGTGCAACGAGTGCGGGACCGTGTTCGACGATGGCTCGAGGGCCGGCGGGCCGCCGGCGCCGACGGTTCCCGGCAAGACGGCTCCAGCGCCGCCGAAGCCCCCGGCGACCCCCGCGCGACCACCCGCCACGGCGACGTACTGCGCGTACTGCGGCGCGAAGGTGAAGCGCACGGATACATTCTGCTGGAACTGTGGTGCTCGCGCGAGCGGCGCCTCCGGAGTCGTGAAGCTGCCTTCCCAGAAGGTCGAGTCCGTCACGCGTGACTGGCGTCAGGGGAGGTGAAACGATGGCTCTCCTCGGTCTGAGTCCGTACACGTGGGTGATGATCATTTTCCTCATGCTCCTCATCCTGGTCCTCGTCTTGGGAGATATCGGAGGGCTCGATTTCGATCATGACATCGGCCTGGATGTCGACACGGGCCTCAGCCCGCTCAGCCTGCCGATCGTTTCCGCCTTCGGCACGGCGTTCGGCGGCTTCGGGACGATCCTCGAGACCCTTGGCTTCGGCTCGATCGTCACGCCGGTCCTCGCCGCCGTCTTCGCGATCCTGGTGGCCGGCGGGATGTACGTGGTCATGCTGAACCTGTTCGTGAAGAGCCAGGCGGAGACGCGGGTGGATCTCGCGACCCTGGTTGGGTACAAGGGTCAAGTCATGATCCCGATCAAGCCGGGTCAGCCCGGCCAAATCGTCGTTGTGACGCAGGCGCGGGGACGCACCCTGCTCCAAGCGATTTCCGAAGACCCGATCGGGACGGACGAGCACGTCGTCGTCGATTCAATCGTAGGGAACTCGGTCAAGGTGCACAAGGTGTAGGAGGGAGTGAAATGGCAGACGGGGATATCATCGTATTCGTCGTACTGGCAATCGTGGGTGGCGGGTTTGGGACTGTGCTGGCGTACGCGAGCCGCTACAAGAAGGTCCCGCCGAATATGGCGATGGTGATCTACGGGAAGAAGCAGCGCGGGGCCGGTGGCCGCGGATATACAGTAAAATCGGGCGGCGCGAAATTCATTTATCCGATCTTCGAGTCCGTCGAGTGGCTCAAGCTCGACGTGCGCACGTTGGATCTGGTCGTCACGGACATCGTGACCGACGTCAAGCGATCCGGCGCGAAGATCAACATCAAGGCGGTCGCGCAGGTTAAGATCTCGTCCGACGAAGCGACGCTGGACACCGCCGCCGAGAACCTACTAGGAAAGACCGAGCAGCAGGTCGATGAGATTGCGCTAAAGACACTGGAAGGACACGTCCGTGGCGTGTGCGCGACCTTGACGGTCGAGGAGGTCAACTCGGACCGCGACGCGATCGCGTCAAAGATCCTCGGTATGGCGGGCAACGACCTGCGGAACATGGGGATCGAGATTCGATCCTTCGTGATCAAAGAGATCGAAGACGCGATGGGCTACTTGGACGCCCTCGGCGTCAAGCGGACAGAGGAGGTCAAGAGGGACGCCCGGATGGGAAAGGCGAACGCGAACCGCGAGGCGACAATCGCAGAGGCCCAGGCGGCGCAAGAGGCCGAGAAGGCGAACGCGAGCGCGGAAGCGAACGTCGCCCAGTTCCACCGGGACCGAGACATCATCAAACAGCAGTCGGAAGCGACCGTCGAGTTCGAGCGGGCGAACAAGGAGATCGCCTTCCAGCTCCAAACCGCGAAGCGGCAACAAGAGCTAATCGTCGAACAGCGGAAGATCGACATCCGGGCAAAGGAGCAAGAGGTCCTGGTTCAGGAACAGGAAGTCCGACGGCGGGAGCAGGAGCAGATGGCGGCCCAGGTCGTGCCCGCGAAGATGCAGGCGGATGCCGTGGCCGCCCTCGCGGATGGCGAGAAGCGAAGGTCCATCATCACCGCCGAGGGCGAGAAGGAGCGTGCGATCCTCGTCTCGGAGGGCGAACGCGAGCGTCTCTCGCGGACGGCCGCCGGCGAGGCGGAGCGCATCCGACAGGAAGGGACCGCGGAGGCGGACATCATCCGACTCAAAGGCGAGGCGCAGGCGTACGCGATCAAGGCGACCGGGCTCGCGGAAGCGGAGGCGATGCGCGCGAAGGCGCAGGCGTGGGAGCAGTACGGCCGCGCGGCGGTCACGCAGCTCATCGTCGAGAAGCTTCCGGAGATCGTCGCCAACGCGGCGAAGTCGCTCGAGACGACGCAGAAGCTCATCATCATGGGCGAACGGGGCCCATCGCAACTCGTCGGGAGCGTCGTCGACATCGCCGCCACGGCGCCCGCGCTCGTGAAGGCGCTAACGGGGATGGACCTCTCCGAGCTCGCGGGCAAGCTGAAAGACATCTCGAAGTGAGCCCGTGGGCCTGAACTACTGCGGCGCGTGCGGGGCGCCGCTCCAACCCGGCGCGGCGTTCTGTATGCACTGCGGAGCGCCGATCCCAAGGTCAACACCCGTCGACATGGGAGCGCCTCTGGCTGTCCCGTCGCCGGCCCCCGCACAAACTTGGCCTCCCTCGACTCCGCCTTTCTCGCCGCAGATGCAGGCGCCGCCGACAGGACCTGGATACTGGCCGGGACAGCCGTATGCGGCTCCGCCCACGAAGAGGAAGTCACCCTTGCTCCTGGTCGCGATCGTGATCGTCGCTCTCGTCGTCGTAGTTAGCCTCGCCGCGGCCGTCTACGTACTCACGTCCGCGAAGGCGCATATCGTGGGCATCACCAAGATGGGTCTCGATGGGAACGGGAACATGACGTTTGACGTGCAGCTCGCAATCGAGGGCGCGTCGATCGGTGTCGACAAGCTTCACCTGCACTTACGCGCGTTCGAGAATGGGGTCCAGTACGGATCCGGCATCTATTTCTGGAACCAATATGCCCTCTCGGTTGGAACGCATACGTGGGGCCTCCACATCGCGGTTGATCCGAACAACCTGTCTGCGTTCACCTACCGTTTCACGCTCGAGGTCAACGGGAGCGTGGTGGAACAGACCACGGTGACGTGATCCATGGATAAGGCCGCGGTCGAATGGTCCGTCGGGATGGATCCGAATCTCGCGATCGACGCGTGGTCCACCGCCGCGCTCCTGGCGGCCGTGCTCGAGGCCCTCCTCGAGGAGCCCGAGAAGCTCGCGGTCGCATTGAGAGTCCTCGCCGGGGCGACAACGTGACCTTTGCCCGCGCGGCTATAGGTTCATCACGACGACGTCCTTGACGGCCCGCATGCCCTGAAACGGCAGGATGAGCCGACCTTCCGGATCCGTCTTGATTCCTTTCCTCGGCACGTTCTCCGCCGGGAGCACGAGGACGTCGGACAGCTTCCCGCTCTTCGTGTTCACGATGAAGTTCTCAATTGTCCCCAGGATCTGACCGTCGTTCGTCATGACAGTCTTGCCCCGGAGCTCCGTGGCAAACTTCTTCATCCCATCACCCGCATCGGCGAGGGCCCGTTGCGGCACCGCCGCGGCGGGATCCCATCCCTTTGTCCGACAGACATCCGACGCACGATATATGAACGTTCCGCCGCGATGTGGAATCAGCGCCGCGGGGGCGTCCAGTCTTCCGGCGGAGGAGGCGTCATCATACGGATGCTCTTCAGGTAGGGAAGGCTGGCCCCGACGATTCCGAGAACGACGGAGATGAGGACGAGCCACCATCCAAGGCCCGCTCCCCACGAAACTTGGGTGGGGCCGGTGTTTGTGTTCCCCCAGAACCCGCTGACCGTGAACGTGCCGAGGTCGGTCGTGGCGGCTCCGGGAATCGCGAAGATTGGATAGAAGATGGCGAGGAGCCCGACCCCGACAACGAGGAGGGACGTCAAGAGGAGGCCCAGGGTCGGCATCGTCCGTCCAATCTTGAGCGAGAACATCGCGAAGACGACGGCCGTCAGGAGAAGGAACGCGACATCGACGGCGTAAGAGAGGCCGAGGACCCCGGCGACCGTAGGGAAGGTGAGGGGGCTGTATGGGAGGATCGTCGTCCGCGTCCAGACGCCGCTCTGGAACCGCTCCGTGGCTATCGTCGTCCACGAGAACGCGCTGACGTCCTGCGTGTTGCCCGTGAAGACGCCCAGGGACCAGACAGGGAGCGCGAGGGAGAGCAGGGCAAGGAGAATCGCAAGGCCGAGGGCCAAGCGCGACGGTCCGAGGCCCCAGACCCGTCGGGCCCACGCCCGCAAAGGAGGGAGGCGCATCGACCCCGCAAGCAAGCAGGTGGATAAAAAAGGTCCGACGTGAATTCGCGGGACGTCAGCGGTACAGGACGCTCTCTTCGCGCTTCCGCTCGACGCCTTTCTTGAAACGCTTGTCGAACTCCTCGTAGAACTTGATCGTGTCCGCATCGATGCTCGGACGGACGACCTTCATGGCTTCCTGGAAGTGCGTCGTCGACACGCGCTTCGCATGCTTGCTCTCACGGAGCGCGATCATCGCGGCTTCACGGCACAGCCCTTCGATGTCCGCGCCGGAGTAGCCGTCGATGTCGACCGCGAGCTCTTCGAGATCGACGCCGTCCAGAGGCATGGTCTTCGTGTGCACCTTCAGGATCGCGAGGCGCGCTTCCCGGTTCGGGGTCGGCACGAGCAGGATGCGGTCGAATCGGCCCGTGCGGAGCATCGCCGGATCGAGCCGGTCCGGACGGTTCGTCGCACCGATCACGACGACGCCTTCGAGGGACTCGAGGCCATCCATCGACGTCAGGAGCTGGTTCACGACCCGCTCGCTCACCCCGCTGTCCGAGTCGAATCCGCGGACGTGGGCGACCGCGTCGAGCTCGTCGAGGAAGACGATGCATGGAGCGACCTGCTTCGCCTTCTTGAAAATCATCCGGACGGCCTTCTCCGATTCGCCGACCCACTTGGACATGACCTCCGGACCTTTGATCGAGATGAAGTTCGCCTCGGACTCCGTGGCGACGGCCTTCGCGAGCAGAGTCTTGCCGCTCCCGGGCGGGCCGTACAGCAGGATGCCACGCGGCGGCCGGATGCCCATCCGCTTGAACGCCTCGGGATCCTTGAGAGGCATCTCGACGGCCTCCCGGAGCTTCATCTTCACGTCCTCGAGGCCGCCGACGTCGGACCAGTTGACGCGCGGCACCTCGACGAGGACCTCTCGCATCGCGCTCGGCTCGACCTCCTTCAGCGCGAGCTTGAAGTCTTCGCTCGTCACGCGCATCTTCTCCAGCGTCTCCGCGGGAATCGGCTTGTCGAGATCGATCTCCGGGAGGTACCGCCGCAACGCCTTCATCGCCGCTTCCCGGGCGAGGGCGGCGAGGTCCGCCCCGACGAACCCGTGGCATACGTCGGCGAGTTCGTTGAGAAGCCGGTCCCGATCGTCCTCGACGCCTTCGATCGGCATGCCTCGCGTGTGGATCTGCAGGACCTCCTTCCGGCCCATCCGGTCCGGGACGCCGATCTCGATTTCCCGGTCGAAGCGGCCGGGCCGGCGCAGCGCGGGGTCGATCGCCTCGTCCCGGTTCGTCGCGCCGATGACGATGACCTGACCGCGGCCCGAGAGCCCGTCCATCAGCGTGAGGAGCTGGGCGACGACCCGACGCTCGACCTCGCCGGTGACCTCCTCCCGCTTCGGCGCGATGGAGTCGAGCTCGTCGATGAACAGGACACTCGGCGCGTTCTTCTGCGCCTCCTCGAACTTCTCCCGGAGGCGTTCTTCGCTCTGGCCATAGTACTTGGACATGATCTCCGGCCCCTGGATGGAGTAGAAGTTGGCCCCCGCTTCGTTCGCGACCGCTTTGGCGATGAGCGTCTTGCCGGTCCCCGGCGGGCCGTACAGGAGCACTCCCTTCGGCGGATCGATGCCGAGGCGCTCGAACAGCTCCGCGTGCTTCAGCGGGAGCTCGATCATCTCGCGGACCTTCATGAGCTCCTCCTTCAGGCCGCCGATGTCCTCGTAGGTCACGGTCGGCGTGAGGACCTCGCCTTCGCGGACCGGCTCCTCTTTCATCTCGATGATCGTGTCGTCCTGGATCTGGACGATCCCTTTGGGCGCCGTGCTGATGACCATGAACGGAAGGGCGCCGCCCATGAGGGCGATGCCGGGGACGATGACGACGTCGCCCTTGTTCAGCGGACGTTTCAGGAGGCCGCGCTTCACGAAGTTCTCGATCCCTTGGCCGAAGGAGATCTTGTGGCCCTCGCTGATGATCGGCGCGATCGTGATGCGCTCCGCCGGCAGGACCTCCGCCTTGCGGACTTCGACCTTGTCCCCGAGGCTCACCCCGACGTTGCGGCGGACGAGGCCGTCAATCCGGATGATGCTCTTCCCTTCGTCCTCTTGCATCACGCGGAACAACTTCGCCGCCGTGGACTTCTTCCCGATGATCTGGATGATCTCGCCCACGTCGACGCCGAGCGCCACGCGGGTCTTCGTGTCCACCCGCGCCCGCCCCAGACCGACGTCCGACTGGGGCGCTTCCGCGACCTTGAGCACGAGGCGCTCGGTCACATCGCTTCGAACTCCGCCTTGTTATTTCAAGGTTGCCATCCGATAATCGCACGTCGGCGGCGGAGCCGCGTCACGCTCCCCTCACGATGGCGTCCGCCGTTCGCGGACCTCGCTCGACTGATGGACGACGAGTTCCTTCGCCTCGACGACGTCGATGCGGCAATGGGGCCCGATTCGCACCTCGTCGCCCCGCACGAGCGCCGCCGTGGTCGCCTCGAGTTCGACCTCTTGGCCCTCGATGCGCTCCGCGATCAGTTCGCCGCGGACGCGGAAGAATCCCCCCGTGGCCTGGACGCGGATCTCCTCCGCCTCGATCGTCGGGATCTTCGACGTCCCGCCGAGTTCGATCATGACCTCTTCGGCCTTCAATCCGCCGTCGATCCGTACGGCGCCGCTCGAACGGAATTCTTCGACCTGCACCTTGCCGCGGACTTGCAACGAGCCGCTCGCGGAGAGTTCCTCCGCTTCGACGTCTCCCTCGACCTGGAGCGAACCGCTCGTCTCGATTTCCTCGGCTTTCAGTCGGCCCGCAACCCGCGCCGAACCGGCCGATCGGAACTCCTCGACGGTCACATCGCCTTCAAAGGAACAGGCGCCCGCCACGCGAGCCGTCTCGGCGATGAGCGGCCCCTGGACCCTCCCGCTGCCGGCCGATCGGAACTCGACGGTCTTGACGGGGTTCCCGCTCACGACGCCCGATCCGACGATCTTGATCGTCTCGTCGCTCAGCCGGGCTCCTATGCCCGAGAACTCGACGGCGCGCATCGCCTCGCCGACGGCCCGCACCGCCTCCTCCGCCGCATGGCCCGCGTCTTGGGTGGCCTGAGCCACCGCCGCGCCGATCGTCGAGCCGATGTCTGCCACGGTCGGCTCGGGTTCTTCCGGCTCCTCCGGTTCGGACTCGTAGCGGGCCTTGATCTCGAGATACGTCTTCTCGGAGATCTCGCCGCGTGCGAGTCGCTCCTCCAGCCGGCGGAGGATATCCTGCCGTTTCATCGACTCCACCAGAGAGTGTGGCTCGTCGCGAAAAACGTTTGCGTCCCCACGGGCGGATCGAACCGGTTCCACGCGGTCGGGCCGATCGGTCCGGGCCGCACCTGCGGCTTCGTCACCGGGTCGTGCATCAAGAGACGTGCGAGCGGGTCGGTCAAACCCGCCTCCTTCGTGCCGAACATGCGGGTTCGATGGGACGTGCGTTATTTATACGAACGTCGCGGATAAAAATGTTAACGTCCGCCGGGGTCTCGACATCTTCTCCCTCGGAGGAGATGGCGTCGGAGACGGAGTGGAAGAACGTTGAAGTAGGCTAAGGTGGCTCGCCGGCGGGGATGGCGGAACCTCTGGAGCTCATCCGTATTGCGGCCTCGGAGACCCGCCGCCAGATCCTCCGATTGCTCCAGCAAGGGTTCGATCATCCCGAGGATCTCGCGAAGAAGCTGAAGATCCGGCGGACCTCCGTCGACAAGCAACTCGCGGAACTGTTCTCCTGGGGACTCGTCGACCGTGCGGCGGTGTTTCCGCCGAACGGCCGTCCGCGAATCGTGTACCAAGTGACACAACGGGGGCGAGACCTCCTCGACCTGCTCGAGCGCGTCGTGAAGGAATACACCGCCGGCTTCCGGACGGACTTCCAGCGGGAACTCGAGTCCCTCGAATCGAAACTCGCCGCAGGCGAGATCGCGGAGGAGATGTACTTCAAACGGAGGAAGGATCTCGAGGCCCGCTACACGCTAGCGCTTTGAGCCGCGTTCCTTGCGCCGGGCGCGCTCGATCGCCTCGTCGAGCGAGAGTTCGCCTCGGGCAACAGCCCCCGCCAGCTCCGTGGAAATCGTCACGATGCCGCCGCTTCCGAGGCGGGAGCGCCGCTGAATCTCGCGGACCTCGCCCGGTGTCGGGCGAATCTCGAACGGGGGGACGGCCCGCGGGCCCGGCGTCCGGGCGATCTCGATCGCCGCGTCGACGTCCGGCTGGGGGCTCCGATGGGTCGTCCCGGCCTCGTCGACAATCTCCACTCGCAGGCGGTCCCGCGAGAGCGCGTTCAGGATCCGATTCCGGTTCGTGGGGTCGCCGTGGCCGACGCGCACCTTCACCTCCTCCGCGGGGAACGTCCGCACGGCCTGGTGCACGTGGAACGCGACCGCCTCGGGACTCGCGGCGATCCGCGTGTCGATCACCTCTCCGTCCCCGATGATCGCGACTCCGGGCTCCCGGCCCGGGTCCACCCCGATCCAGAGCTCCCGCCAGACGGCCTTGCCTTTGAGCAGCTGGAGCGCCTTCGCGATCGAGGCGTCGATGTCGTCGACCCGGACGACGTGCGGGAAGCGAATCTTCGCCGCTTCGGCGGGGGACGTCAGGATCGCCCCGACCGACTCCGGGACGCGGCGGGCGAAGGAGAGGCTGGCAAACGGCAGGTCCCGCGCCTTGAGCGCGGCGACGAGGTCGTGATAGAGGCGGAAGTCTTCGGTCAGGATCGCGAGGACCTTGCGCATCGCGAGAGACGAACCGACCACGGGCGGATAATCCTTCTGCGAATCGGCCGTTTTCATAAATGATTCACATCGGTGATTATTGAGTCGGAACCGATTCATATCCATCTCCCGCATTGTGTCGGGAGGAGATTCATATTCTGCAGGATCAGGTCGCTCCGGAACTCGACGCCAAGGGCTTGCTTCTCCGTGACGCGCTGGCAATCGTGACCGTCGTGGGCGCCCTCGTCGCGTTCTATGGGATGATCAAACTCGTCTCGTACCTGGCGGGAATCCCCTCTCCCTAAGGCCTGCGGAACCGGTCGAAGGCGCCCCGCGCGCCCCCATCCTCCCCTCGACTCCGGCCCAACTGCTCGAGCAACCGCCGCTCCTCGGCGGTCAGGCGGGTCGGCGTGACGACGACCACGCGCACGAGTTCGTCGCCCCGGCCGCGCCCCTGGAACCTCGGGAGCCCCTTCCCCCGCAGCCGGAGCACCGTGTGGCTCTGGATGCCCGCGGGCACTTGCAGCCGACTCCTCCCGTCGAGCGTCGGGACCTCGACCTCCGTGCCGAGCGCGGCCTGGGAGACGGAGATCGGCAGATCGATGAGCACGTCGTCGCCGTCCCGGACGAACCGCTCGTGCGGGGCGACCCGAATGACGACGTACAGGTCCCCCGGGGGCGCGCCCGCGTCCCCCGCGAGGCCGCGTCCCGGCACGCGGAGCCGGACCCCCTCCGGGACCCCGGGCGGGATGTCGACCGCGATCGTCCGGTCCTGCTCGAGGCGGCCGTCGCCGTGGCAGCGGGGGCAGGGGGCCTCCGGCCACTGCCCGCGGCCGTTGCACTTCGGGCAGGTGGTGATCGTGATGAACTGGCTGTGGCCCCGCCGCTGGGCGCTGCTCACCTGGCCCCGGCCGGCGCAGGTCGGGCACGTCACGAGCCGCTCCCCTTCCGCCCCCGTCCCCCGGCATGCCGGGCACGTCATCGGATACCGGACCGTGATCTCCTTGCGGCCGCCGCGGGCGACGTCCTCGAGAGTGAGCTCGACCTCGACGTGGGTGTCCTGGCCCGCCGCGGGCCCGCGGCGGCGGCCGACGACTCCCCCGCCGAAGAACTGCTCGAAGAGGGAGCCACCGAACCCCCCCGAGCGTCCGAAGACCGACTCGAAGAAGTCCCGGCCGAAGATGTCCTCGACGTCCGATGCGTGGGTGAAGCGGGACCAGTCGAAGCCCTGGCCGCCCCACACCTGCTGCTTCAGGCCCTCGGCGCCGAACTGATCGTAGATCCGGCGCTTGTCTTCGTCGATCAGCGCCTCGTACGCCTCGGAGACCTGCTTGAACTTCTCCTCGGCCGCCTTCGGGTCTTCCTTGTTCAGGTCCGGATGGTACTTCTTCGCGAGCCGGCGGTACGCCCTCTTGATGTCGTCCTTCGAGGCCTCGCGGGGAACGCCGAGGACCCCGTAATAGTCAAGGTCGGTCATCCGGCGCCCGTCCCGCCCTCAGACCCCCGCTCACTTCTTGTCGACGTCTTCGAAGTCCGCGTCCACGACCCCCGAGTCGGAGGGCCCGCCGGCGTCGCCGGCGCCCGGCGGAGGCGCGGGGGCGGGGCCGCCTTTCCCATACATCTCGACGCCGATCTTCTGGGCTTCCACGTTCAGCGCGTCGACGGCGGCGCGGAGCTTCGAGATGTCGTCCGTCTGGAGGACCTTCTTGAGGGCCTCGAGCTTCCCCTCGACGGACGTGCGGGTGGCCTCGGAGATCGCGGATCCGTGCTCCTTGAGGAGCTTCTCCGTGGCGTAGACGAGCTGGTCCGCGTGGTTGCGCAGCTCGACGAGTTCCCGCCGCCGGCGGTCTTCCTCCGCGTGGCTCTCCGCGTCGCGCATCGCCTGGTCGATCTTCCCCGGGTCCATCCGCTGCGGCGCCATGATCGTGAGTTTCTCGGTCTTCCCCGTGGCCAGGTCTTTCGCACTGACGTTCAGGATGCCGTTCGCGTCGATGTCGAACGTCACCTCGATCTTCGGCACGCCGCGGGGGGCCGGCGGCATGCCGGTCAGGTAGAAGCGGCCGAGGCTGACGTTGTCGGCCGACATCGCCCGCTCGCCTTGCAGGACATGGACCTCCACGCTCGACTGGCCGTCCGCCGCCGTCGTGAAAATCTCGCTCTTCCGCGTCGGGATCGTCGAGTTCCGCTCGATCAGTTTCGTGAAGACGCCACCGAGAGTCTCGACCCCGAGGCTGAGCGGCGTCACGTCGAGTAGGAGGATGTCCTTGACCTCGCCGCTCAGGACGGCGCCCTGGATCGCCGCGCCGAGCGCGACGCACTGCATCGGGTCGACGCCCCGTTCCGCGGGGCGGCCGAGGATCTTCTCGAACCGCTCCCGGACGACGGGCATGCGGGTCGGGCCTCCCACGAGGATGACGTGGCCAACGTCCGAGAATTGCCAACCGCCGTCCTTGAACGGCTGGCGGATCGGCACCTCGAGGCGCTCGAGGACCGGCTCGACGAGCTGCTCGAGCTTGGCCCGCGTGAGCTTCTTCTCGAGGTGCAGCGGCTGGCCGTCCTTCTGGGCGATGAACGGCAGGTTGATCGTCGTCTCGACGGTCGAGGACAGCTCGATCTTCGCCTTCTCCGCGGCGTCCCGGAGCCGCTGCAACGCCTGGCGGTCGCCCGACAGGTCGACCGAGTGGTCCCGCCGGAACTCCGTGACGAGCCACTGGATCAGGGCGTTGTCCATGTCCATGCCGCCCAGCTGGGTGTCGCCCGACGTGGACACGACCTCGAATACGCCGTCGCCCATCTCCATTAGGGTGACATCGAACGTGCCGCCGCCGAGATCCAGGACGCAGATCTTCCCCTCGCCCTTCTTGTCCAGGCCGTACGCGAGCGCGGCGGCAGTGGGTTCGTTCACGAGCCGCAGGACCTCGAGTCCGGCGATCTTGCCCGCGTCCTTCGTCGCCTGACGCTGATTGTCGTTGAAGTACGCCGGCACGGTGATGACGGCCTGCGAGATCTTCTCGCCGAGAAACGCCTCGGCGTCCGCTTTGATCTTGCGGAGGATCATCGCGGAAATCTCCGGGGGCGTGTAGTCCTTCCCGTCGATCTTCACCTTGTAGTCCGTCCCCATCTTCCGCTTGATCTGCATGATCGTCTTCTCGGGGTTCAGGACCGCTTGGCGCTTCGCAGGCTCGCCGACCAGGATCCCGTCCTTGGTGAAGGCGACGACGGACGGGAACATCTTCCCGCCGTACGCGCTGCCTTCCGCGCTCGGGATGATTTTCGGCGTTCCCCCTTCCATGTACGCGGCTTCCGAGTTCGTGGTGCCGAGGTCGATTCCGATGATCTTAGCCATCTGCCTCACCTCACTCGTTGACGACGACTTGCGCGGGCCGCAGCACGCGGTCGTGGTACCGGTACCCTTTGCGCACGACTTCCTTCACGACGCCTTCTTTTGAATCTTTGTCCTGGACTCGCTGGACGCAGTCCATGAGGTACGGGTCGAACGGGAGCCCTTGGGCGGGGATCTCCTGGAGGCCCGCCTCCCGGAGAGCCTTCAGGAGGTTGTCCCGGACCATCCGGACGCCCTCGCCTGCGGTGCCTTCCAGCCGCGCGGCCGCGGCGTCGAGCTCGTCGAGGACCGGCAGGAGACGCGCCAGGAGGGTCTCGTGGCCGAACTTCAGGATCGTCTCCGTGTCTCGCTCGGCCCGCTTGCGGTAGTTCTCGAACTCCGCCTGGAGGTACTTGAGCCGCGTGAGCAGCTCCTGGTTCTCCCGGCGCAACTCCGCGACCTCGTCGCGGCTCGCCGGCGGCGCGGAGGGCTCGACCGAGGGCCGGCTTTCGCGCTGCACGGTGGGAGTCTCTTCCGCCATCCTACACGCCCCTCCGCACGCGCACCCGGTGCCCGCGCCGGCGCGGGAGGCTCACATCGAGCACGCCGTTCCGGTACGTCGCCGTGACGGCCTCCGGTTCGACGGGGTGCGCGAGTTCGATCTCCCGATGGAAGACGCGGCCGTCGGCTGTGAGCGCGTGGACCGTCAGGCGAGTGTTGGTCGAGGTGACCTCGAGGGTCTCCTTCGACGCGCCAGGGAGTTCGAGCGTGACGTAGATCCGGTCCGGCGCCACGACGATATCGATGGCACCTGGCTCGACGTGACGCTCGTCCGCGACCGCGGAGGGAGGTCCGAGGACCGGGACCCGCGTCGCCGCCACCGCCGGGAGGCTCCGGTGCGCGTCGAGGCGCCTCAAGAGTCGGTCGACGTCAGCGGGGGAACCTTCCCCCTCGCGGGACGGATCGGAGACCATGGGGACCACCCGAGGGCCCCCGGAAGGGGCCCTCAGAATTCCTCGCCGTCGCCTCCGCCCTCGCCGCCTTCGCCGCCCTTGCCCGGGCCTTTGCCGCCGCCCTCGCCGGCCCTGGCTGCGATGACGTCGTCGATGCGGAGGATCATGACCGCCGCGTCGGCCGCCGAGGAAATGGCCTGGCTACCGACCCGGATCGGTTCGATCACGTTCTCCTTCTTCATGTCGGAGACCTTGCCTGTGAAGACGTTGATCCCCGCGTATTTGTTGCCCTTCTTGTGCTCCTTCCGGAGCTCGATCAGGATGTCGATCGGGTCCAGCCCGGCGTTCTCCGCCAAGGTCCGCGGGATCGCTTCGACGGCGTCCGCGAAGGCCTCGATCGCAATCTGCTCCCGCCCGCCGACGCTCGACGCGTAGTCGCGCAGGGTCAGGGCGATCTCCGTCGCGCTCGAGCCGCCGCCCGTGATCACCTTGCCGTCCTCGATCGCGACCGAAACGACGCTCGTCGCGTCCTCGAGGGACCGCTCGACCTCGTCGACGACGTGCTCCGTGCCTCCGCGAATGAGGATCGACATCGCCTTCGGGTTCTTGCAGCCCGTGACGAAGGTCATCTCGTCCTCGCCGATCTTTTTCTCGTAGACAAGCTTGGCGTACCCGAGGTCGTCCTTCGAGAGCTCGTCGAGCTTCGTGACGACCTTGCCGCCCGTGGCCTTCGCGAGCTTCTCCATGTCCGACTTCTTGACCCGCCGCACGGCGTAGATATCGGCCTTCGCGAGGTAGTGCTGCGCGAGGTCGTCGATGCCTTTCTGGCAGAAGATCACGGTCGCGCCGCTCTTCTTGACGATGTCGACCATGCGCTTCAGCATCGACTCCTCCTCGTTCAGGAAGGCTTGGAGCTGCGCCGGGTCCGTAATCTCGATCTTCGCGTCGATCTCGGTCTTCTTGACCTCGAGCGCCGCGTCGACCAGGGCGATCTTTGCGTCTTTGACCTCACTCGGCATGCCGGGATGCACGCGCTCCTTGTCGACGATGACGCCGTCGACGAGCGATGTGTCCGCGATCGAGCCGCCCTGCTTCTTCACGACTTGGATGTTGTCATCGTCCACGAAGTAGGAGTTGTCCGCGCGCTGCTCCGCAACGGTGGAGACGGCCTTCACGGCGATGTCGGCCAAGAGCTCCTTGTGCCCGCTCGAGGACTTCGAGGACATCGCGGTCATCGCGACCTTTCTCAGGACGTCCGCGTCCTTGATCGAGATCTTCGTCGCGACCTTTTCGAGGACCTCTCGGGCCTTCTCCGCAGCCTGCCGGTACCCGGACGCGATGACGGTCGGGTGGATGTTCTGCTCGATCAGGTCTTCGGCCTTCTTCAGCAGCTCCCCCGCCAGGATGACGGCCGTCGTCGTGCCGTCGCCCGCCTCCTCGTCCTGGGTCTTCGCGACCTCGACGAGCATCTTCGCGGCGGGGTGCTCGATGTCGATCTCCTTGAGGATCGTCACGCCATCGTTCGTGATGACGACGTCCCCGAGGCTGTCGACGAGCATCTTATCCATTCCCCGCGGCCCGAGCGTCGACCGCACGGCATCCGCGACCGCTTTCGCAGCGGCGATGTTGTTGAACTGCGCTCCCTTGCCGCGATCGCGGCGCGTCCCCTCTTTCAGGACCAGAATTTGCGTACCTGCTGGCATCATGGAAGTTCCTCCGAACCCGGATTCGGGCCCTACCTATGTTGGGACTTCTATATGAATATCGCGCTGACCGGTACTGTCCCACCAACTGGGGATGGACTTGCTGTCCCGTCGCGGGTGCCGGGGCGGATCGACCAATGGCATCAGCGGGCGGGGCCCGCAGCTACCAAGTCGGTTCTTCTGCG
>WNGQ01001519.1_pt1 | contig 24268 bp, 25 predicted proteins | sample 5407661 | NCBI WGS metagenome assembly WNGQ01 (sample SAMN13153382, study PRJNA577476) | soil metagenome | isolation source: 60 cm soil or saprolite under Garry oak tree replicate 2 | place: USA:California | collected 2016-06-15 | reverse complement strand
CGGATTGGGTCGGCGATCCCCGATCCTGGGCGGCCAGGGCAGCAACCTGCGCCACGACGCCATGGGCGAAAAGCACCGGCGCAAGCGAGCCCCGCACCGTCGATCTCGAATGGGTTGGCAGCGACGCCGTCAAAGTCGATCTTCCGGCGCGGGTTTATTACCAGCCCGGACCGAAGCCGCAGGCGAGCGTCAGCGGCGACGACGAACTGGTCAGCCATGTGCGCATGCGCGACGGCACGCTCACGTGGGACACCGTCGTCGACTGCTTCCCGGCGGGCGAACTCGTCGTCCGGCTCTCCGGTCCAGCGGTTCAAGAGTGGACCATGCACGGCTCCGGTAAACTCGACCTCTCCGATATCAAGCAGGACACGTTGCGCATCGCCGTGCACGGCAGTGGCGCCGTCACCGCAAGCGGCGAGGTCCATGAAGTGTCGCTCCGCGCTACGGGCTCGGGCAGCGCCGACCTCAGCAGGCTTGTTACCCAGCAGGTCAGCGCGCGGATAAGCGGCAGCGGGGAAGCCGACCTCGCGCCGCGCGAGGAGGCCGATATTTCCGTCTCCGGCAGTGGGGGTGTCCGGCTGCACGGCACTGTGGCGCGGATCCACTCGCACGTGTCGGGCTCGGGACAAATCAAACAGGTGCCATAGGCTCGCCGCGATCAAGCAGTCGAGCGCAACACGGAGGTGACGTCGATGAACAAATCGTCTTGCCAAGACCTCGGAGAGCGCGCCGCCGAGCGACGCAAGACCAGACTGACGAACGCGTTTGCGGTCGGGCTGTTGGGGCTGACCGTAAGCTTTGGGAAATTTTCAATGTACGGGAGGGTTGAGGTGAAGCATTTGGTCGGCGCGGCATTGCTCGTTCTCCTGTCATTCCAACGCGCGCATGCCGACCCTGTCGGCGAAACGCATCGTGTGACGACCGAAAAGACGGCCGTCCTGCGCGACGCCGAGCGACGCGACCAATTGCGCGTCACCATCTGGTACCCGGCATCGAAAGATTCGGTTGAGCAGCCATTGGTCGTCGGCCCACCGGACAAGCCCTTATTCGAAGTCGGATCGGTCGCGTTCGACGCGCCTTTCGCCGATGGCGGGTCGCGTCCGATCCTGCTGTCGGCGCCTGGTGGTGGCGCCAGCGCTCGCATGGTGGGCTGGTTCGGGATCGCCATGGCCCGCGCCGGCTATGTGGTGATCGCGGTCGACCACCCCGGCGATAACGGCGACGATGTGAAGACGACGGCGGCCATGCTCCTCGCCTGGGACCGCGCCGAGGATCTGCGCTCAGCTCTCGCGGCGGCCGAAAATGACCCTGTGATTGGGCCGCATCTGGATCGCGCGCGCGTCGGTGCGGCTGGCTTGTCTTTCGGCGGATACACGGCGCTTGTCGCGGCGGGCGCGCGATCCCTCGATTTCGATCGTCTTGTCGCTTTCTGCACCGAGAATCCCGACGATGGTACCTGTCATCAGCGCGCGCGCGACAGAACACCGACGACGGCCGCCGACAGGAAGAAAACTCAGGATTTGCCGGAAATCGCCGCCGAGCGTGCCCGCGCGGGCGAAAACCATGCCCTGCCCGAAGTGCAGGCGGCGTTCGTCATGGCTCCGGGGCCCATTCAAATGCTCGATCCCGCAAGTCTCGCAGCCATGCGCAAGCCGGTCAGCATCATGCTGGGCGATGATGACATAGACGTGCCGCCGGCGACGAACGGCCTCATCGCGGCCAAGGCGATCCCGGGGCGACGCTGTTACGGCTGCCGGGCGTCGGTCACACCGATTTTTTGCCCGATTGTACCGACGCCGGGCGGGCTACATTCCCGCAGTGGTGCACCTTCAGCGTCCCGCAGGCGGACACCCATCGTCAGGCGATCGCGGCAGCGCAGGAATTCTTTGCCAGGACGTTGGTGAAAGCGCCTTAGCAGGGAACTCATCGCAGAGTCCTCCCAAAATCAAACGATTTTGGGAAGATTCGTGATGCTCCCAAAGTGGGTGAAGCCGACGAGCAGGTGGTCGTGGACCAGTTCGTACCGCTGCTGCAGCGGCTTGGCGTTGCTATCCCGGTCACGATCGTACCGAACATGAAGCCCTCCGACATGATCGGCTCGCCGGTGGCGTTGCGGGAGGTGGCGCGCGCGAGCGTGCGGCAGAAGTAGCCGCGCGATTCGCTACCCGGAGGCCTACCCCCCGTAGCTCTGCACCAGGCTTCCCGCCACCAGCGACCAGCCGTCGACCAAGACGAAGAAGATCAGCTTGAAGGGGAGCGACACCACGACCGGCGGCAGCATCATCATGCCCATCGACATCAGGACCGAGGCGACCACGAGGTCGATGATCAGGAAGGGGAGGAACAAGAGGAAGCCGATCTCGAAGGCGCGCTTCAGTTCGGAGATCATGAAGGCGGGGACCAGAATCCGCAGCGACATGTCGGCGGGAGTGGCCGGCGGCGCCTCGCCCGACAGGTCCATGAACAGCTTGAGATCCTTCTCGCGCACGTTCTTCTGCATGAAACCGCGCAGCGGCACGGCGGCGCGCTGCATCGCCTCTTCGACGGGGATCTGGTTGGCGATCAAGGGCCTGATGCCGTCGTCGTAGGATTTCTGCAGCACCGGCCCCATCACGAAGGCGGTGAGAAACATCGCCAGCGCAATGATGACGGAGTTCGGCGGCGCGGTCGCCGTCCCCATCGCGGTGCGCAACAGCGACAGCACCACGACGATCCGGGTGAACGACGTCATCATGATCAGGATCGACGGCGCGATCGACAGCACTGTCAGAAGCGCGATCAGCTGGATCGCGCGTTCGGTGACGCCGGTATTGCCCTGGCCGCCGAGATTGATGCTGATGTCCTGCGCGAGCGCAGGAGACACCAGCAGTCCGGCTACTATCAGGGTGAGAAGAAAAAGGACTCTACGCGGGACGAGCGCCGGCCTCACGAAGACGACGACTTCGAGCGGCCAAGCAACGAGGCCATCTCGTCTTCCAGACTATCGAACGGACTGCTCGGCGTCACGGGTGCGGGGGACAAAGCCGGAGCCGGCGGGGCCGCCGGCGGCGGCTCGCTGCTGCGGGGCTCGCTTCGCGGCGCGCTGCGGGCGGCGGGCTGCTGCGGCGGCTCGGGGGCCACCGGCGGGGCCGCGGCTTCGCCGACCGGGCGACGCAGGGCTGCTTCCAGCCGCTGTGCCATCTCGGCAAGGCTCTGGTCCGCGCTCGGTGGCAAGGGCGGCGCCCGCTCCGGCGCACGTGGCGGCGGCTTCGGCGCATCGCTCGGGCGAGGCGCACGCGGCATCATCGGCTCACCGCGCGGCGCGGCCCGTGGCGGCAGCGGCGGCATCGGCTCGGAACGCGGTTCAGATCGGAGTTCGGGACGCGGCTCCGGTCGAGGCTCGGAGCGCGGCTCCGATCGAGGCTCTGATCGAGGCTCGGAACGCGGCTCTGGTCGTAGCTCGTTACGCGGTTCCGGGCGCCCGCCCAGCGGCTCCAGCGCGAAGCCCGCCATCGGATCGATGCGCCGTTCGCCCATCGGAATGTCGCGTCGTTCCGACAGCGCCGGGGCGGGGCGGCGCACCTCGTCGGGGAAGGGCTGCCGCAGCGGGCGCGGCGGCAACTCCGGCATCGGCGGCGGTTCATGCTCGAACGAATCGCCCCGCGCGGCTTCGCCGTCGCTCCAGTTCGCGGCATCGGGCAGCGGCACGATTCGCGGCAGCGGCGGTTCGGCAGCGGTCACGCTCGGCGGTTGCCGTTGCGGCAGCTGATCGCGGGCCGGAGACGCGCGCACGATGTTGGATTCAACGACGATGTCGGTCGGGCCGCCGATCATCAGGAGATGCTCGATGTTGTCGCGCCGGACCAGCACCAGGCGCCTGCGGCCATCGACGGCCGCGGCGTCGATCACCGCCAATCGCGGCATCCGACCACGCTGGGTGTTGGCGCCGAGGCGGCTGGTTGCAAAGCGGCGCACCAGCCATGCGGCAACGCCGATCAGGGCCAGCACGGCCACGAATGCGAAAAAGAATGTCACTGCAGGCATGCTCTGTCCCCGGCAAGTTCCACTTTCATTTGGCCTCCCGCCCGCCACAAATGGCACAGAAACGGCGAACGAGGCTGAAGAGCGGAACCATGTCTTAACGCCCACGGCAAGATGTGCCCGCCGGCCTGACCCTTAATAACCCATGAATCGGCCGATCCAAAATTACTTCTTGGGATAAGTGTCCGCGCCAAGTGGCCGAGTCAGCGCCATTTTTGTCGCGAAAGCCGATGAATTGCGGGTCTTGGCGCTTGTCCTGTGGAGATCGCGTGGGCGCATCTTAACCGATTGTTAACCATACACACGGCAAATTCTGCCTACCGGCCGGGCCTCCACTTTCCGGACGCGGCAAGGAGCTTTGGCGCGATGTCCATCGGCGATCTTCCGGTCTTGTCGGCGTTGCGCACCAAGATGCAATGGCACCAGGAACGCCAGGGCGTGCTGGCCGAGAATGTCTCCAACTCCGACACGCCGAATTTCAGGCCGCGCGACCTGGTCGCGCCGAAGTTCGAGAAGTCGGGCGCGCCCGCCGGAACCATGGGACCACTGGCGATGATGCAGACCAGTTCCGGTCACATCGGATCTGCGAGCGGTGGAACGAGCTTCGACCAGAACCGCAAGGTGGGCTTCGAGACGCGGCCCGCCGGCAACGCCGTCAACCTCGAGGAGGAGATGATGAAGGTCTCCGCCAACCAGATGGACTACGCGGCGGCCACCTCGCTCTACAGCAAGAGCCTGCACCTTCTGAAGACCGCGATCGGCAAGGGCTAGCACCTGATGCTCGACAGAGGAGGACCTGATCATGGCTGACGGCGACGACTTCATGCGCTCGATGGGAATCGCGACCTCGGGGTTGCGTGCCCAGGCGGGGCGGATGCGGGTGATCTCGGAAAATATCGCCAATGCCGATTCGACGTCGCCGACCGTGGGCGGCGATCCCTATCGGCGCAAGGTTCCGACGTTTTCCTCCGAGCTCGACCGCTCGCTCGACGCCAAGGTGGTCGCGCTCGGCCGGGTCAGGCAGGACCCCTCGGCCTTCCGCATCAAATACGAACCCAACAATCCGGCGGCGGATGCCGCCGGCAACGTCAAATACCCCAACGTCAACTCGCTGGTCGAAATGACCGACATGCGCGACGCGCAGCGATCCTACGAGGCCAACCTCAACATCATCAGCGCCACGCGCAGGATGATCCAGCGCACGCTCGACATCCTCAAGGCTTGACCAGGGAGCAATGAACCATGGCTTCACCGACAGTCGCCGCCAACGCCTATGCCAGTCTCGCCCGCATCCTCGACACCGGCGGGGCCGGCAAGGGCGGCGATTCGAGCGGGCCCTCCTTCAGCGCGGTCCTGCGCGACGCGCTCGGCAGCGTGGCGGAGGCCGGCCGAAAATCGGACGCCCAGACGGTGGCGATGGTGCAAGGCAAGGCCAACGTGATGGACGTGGTCACGGCGGTGGCGGAAACCGATGTCGCGGTCTCGACGCTGGTGTCGGTCCGCGACCGCGTGATCCAGGCCTATGAAGACATCATGAAGATGCCGATCTGAGTTTAGTCGTCATTGCGAGCGCAGCGAAGCAATCCATATCGCCGCAGGCGAAAAGCTGGATTGCTTCGTCGCAAGCGCTCCTCGCAATGACGGGGTGGGATTTTCTGCAAAAGAATAGGAATAATAATGACCGGTCCTGAAACTCTCGACGTGGCGCGCGATGCGATCTGGACCATCGTGATCGTCTCCTCGCCGCTGATGGTGGTCGGCCTCGTGGTCGGCGTCGTGGTGTCGCTGTTCCAGGCGCTGACCCAGATCCAGGAACAGACGCTGGTGTTCGTGCCGAAGATCCTGGCGATCTTCGTGACGCTCATCCTGGCGCTGCCGTTCATGGCCGATTCGCTGCAGGCGCACATGATGCGGATATCGTCGCGAATCATCGGCGGTTGATGCAATCTATGTGTAAATCATGCGCATCGACATCTCGTTCCTGCCCGCGCTCGCCGCCGCCTTCATGCTGGCCTTTGCCCGCATCGGCGCCATGGTGATGCTGCTGCCGGGGCTCGGCGAGTCCAATATTCCGGTCCGCATCAAGCTCTCGATCGCGCTGCTGCTGACGCTGATCATCCTGCCGCTGCACCGCAATGCCTACCAGGTCGACCTGCAGTCGCTGACGGCGCTGCTGGTCCTGATGCTGCACGAAATCGTGATCGGCATCGTGCTCGGCGCCACCGCGCGGGTGACGCTGTCGGCGCTGCAGGTCGCGGGAAGCGTGATCGCCCAGCAGATGGGACTTGGTTTCGTGACCGCGGTCGATCCGACCCAGGGCCAGCAGGGCGTCCTGATCGGCAACTTCCTCACCATGCTCGGCGTGACGCTGCTGTTTGCGACCGACAGCCATCACCTCGTCATCGCCGCGCTCAACGACAGCTACAACATCTTCTCGCCGGGCGAGAACATGGCGAGCGGCGACGTCGCCTCGCTCGCCACGCGCGCCTTCGCGGCTGCGTTCAAGATCGGCCTGCAGCTGTCGGCGCCGTTTCTGGTGTTCGGCCTGGTGTTCAACATCGGGCTCGGCGTGCTGGCGCGCCTGATGCCGCAGATGCAGGTCTATTTCGTCGGCGTGCCGCTGTCGATCTTCGCGGGCTTCCTGATCTTCGCGCTGGTGATCGTGGCGATGATGGGGAGCTTCCTCGATTACTTCATCGGCGTGATGCACGAGATGATGCCGCTCAAATGATCGTTCGCAGGATGTGACCGATGGCCGACGAGGACGACTCCTCAGAAAAAACAGAAGACCCCACGCAAAAGCGCCTCGACGACGCGGCCGAGCGCGGTGACGTCGTCAAGAGCCAGGAGATCAACACTTGGTTCGTGCTCGCGGGCGGCACCTTGATCCTGTCGACCTTTTCCGGCTCGATCGGCGGCGGGATCGAGCTGCCGCTGCGCAACCTGATCGCCAATTCCTGGATGATCCACACCGACGGGCCGGGCTTGCTGCAGCTCGCCAAGAGCCTCTCCTTCGCAGTGCTGGCCGCGATCGGCGTGCCGCTGTTGATGCTGGCGCTGGCGGCGATCGCCGGCAACATGATGCAGCATCGGCTGGTTTGGTCGGGCGAACAGTTGAAGCCGAAATTCAGCAAGATCTCGCCCGGCGCCGGTTTCAAGCGGATCTTCGGCAAGCAGGCCGCGGCCAATTTCGGCAAGGGCCTGTTCAAGCTGACCGCGCTCGGCGCCGTGATGACGGCCATCCTCTGGCCGGAGCGCCATCGCCTGGAAGCGCTGGTGCGGTTCGATCCGGCGGCGCTGCTCGGCCTCACCACGTCGATGACGATGCACCTGTTGGGCGCGGTGGTCGCCATGCTCGCGGTGGTGGCGATCGCCGACTATCTATTCCAGTACCGGCAGTGGTTCGAGCGGCAGAAGATGTCGCTGCAGGAGATGAAGGAGGAGTTCAAGCAGTCCGAAGGCGACCCGCACATCAAGGGCCGGATCAGGCAGTTGCGCCAGCAGCGCATGAAGAAGCGCATGATGGCGGCGGTTCCCAAGGCCTCCGTGATCATCACCAACCCGACCCACTATTCGGTGGCGCTGTCCTACGAACGCGGTATGTCGGCGCCGGTCTGCGTCGCCAAGGGCGCCGACAACATCGCGTTCAAGATCAGGGAAGTCGCCCGCGCCCACGACGTCCCGATCGTGGAGAACGTCCAGCTCGCCCGGGCGCTCTATGCGACCGTCGACATCGACGAGGAGATCCCGGTCGAGCACTATCACGCGGTGGCCGAAATCATCGGCTATGTCATGGGCTTGAGGCGGGGGCTGTCGGGGCGGCGGACCTGACGATGGCGGTACGGCGCGGGGAAAACCGCGCCCCAAAGTCCTCCAGAAGCACATTTTGGCGGCGAAACAGCGACTGGGCTATAGAGTGGATTGTGTGAGTCGGGCTTGCGCGTGCAGGCCCGATTCAGGCACTCAAGGCAGGCGCGGGCGACAAGCGCCTGACGTCCTTAAAGCCCGATAGGCCGCATCCAAAGCTCATGACCGCTGAAACCGACAATGATGCGCCCCGCGAGCCCTTGGCCTTGCACGAGCCGCCGCGGCGGGCTGGCAGCATCGTGCTGGTACTCCTGGTTGCGGGCGGGCTGGTCGCGGCGGCGCTGGCGCTGATGAGCATCGGCCGCGTCCAGGCGCAGCCCTACATTCTCGCTTTGCTGGCGCTGCTGGCGATGGTCGGGCTGTTCAACCTGTTCGCCTTTGCCGCCGGTATCATCCGCTTCGTCGACCGGACTGCCGACAATCCCGTGATGGGGCGGATCGTCGACCATGCCGTCGACGGGATTGCGGTGACCGACCCCCGCGGCCACGTGATCTATTTCAACGCCTCCTATCTGGCGCTGACCGGCGCCACCGGCGCCCAGGACGTGCGCCCCGTGGAGCGGGTCTTCATCGGCAATCCCGACGTCTCGGAGGCGGTGTTCCGCCTGCTCAAGGCCGCCCGCGAAGGCAAGCGGCAGCAGGAGGAGGTCAGGATCTCGGGCGGCGAGGGCGGCCATGGCCGCTGGCTCAGGATGCGGGTGCGTGCGCTCGGCCGCAGCAAGCGGGAACTAAGGTACGCAGTCTGGTCGATCGCCGACATCACCCGCGACCGCGAACGTCAGGAGCACGTGTTCCAGGAGTTGCAGCACGCCATCGAATATCTCGATCACGCGCCGTGCGGCTTCTTCTCGGTCACGGCCGCGGGCCAACTCGCCTATGTCAATGCGACGCTGGCGAACTGGCTGGACTACGATCTCGCCGAGATCGGCTCGGGCGGCTTGAAGCTGACCGACATCGTGTCCGGCGATGGCGCCTCGCTCCTGACCTCGATCGTGGCCGTGCCCGGCGAGGTCAAGACCGAGGTGTTCGACGTCGATCTGCGCCTGCGCGGCGGCAAGACCATGCCGGCGCGGCTCTATCACAAGCTCGCCTTCGGCGCGGACGGCGTGCCCGGCCCGTCGCGGACGCTGGTGATCAGCCGGGCCCGCGACGATCGTTCCGATCCGGAGCGCGCCGCCGAAGTGCGGTTCATGCGCTTCTTCGACCACACCCCGATGGCGATTGCCACCGTGGACCGCGCGGGCGCCGTGGTGCGCGCCAATGCCCGCTATGCCAAGCTCGCGCAGAGTCTCAGCCCCGACGGCATGGCCACCAAGTCGATCTTCCGGGCGGTCAACGCCCGCGACCGCAGTCTTCTGATCGCCGCGATCAACCAGGCGGCCGAAGGGCAGGGCGACATCCCGCCGGTCGAGGTGATGCTGGAAGGCGCGCGCGAGCGCTGGGGGCAGTTCTTCGTCACCTCGGTCGAGGAGGACGAGCGCGAGACCGAGGCGGCCATCGTCTATCTCCTGGAGACCACCGAGCGGCGCGCGCTGGAGAACCAGATCAACCAGTCGCAGAAGATGGAAATGGTCGGCCAGCTCGCCGGCGGCATCGCGCACGATTTCAACAACGTGCTCTCGGCCATCATGATGGCGAACGACTTCCTCCTGAACGCGCACAAGCCGACCGATCCGTCGTTCCAGGACATCATGCAGATCAAGCAGAACGCCACCCGTGCTGCGACGCTGGTGCGCCAGCTGTTGGCGTTCTCGCGCCGCCAGACCTTGCGGCCGCAGGTGCTCGATCTCGGCGATGCCTTGTCCGATCTGACCATGCTGCTGCGCCGGCTGATCGGCGAGAAGGTCAAGCTCGATCTCATGCACGGCCGCGATCTGTGGCCGGTGAAGGTCGACGTTTCGCAGTTCGAGCAGGTGGTCGTCAATCTCGCGGTCAACGCGCGCGACGCGATGCCCGACGGCGGCAAGCTCACGGTGAAGACCGCCAATGTCGGCGCCGAGCAAGCAAGCCGCCTCGCCTATAAAGGCATGCCGGCGGCGGACTATGTCCAGATCGAGATCACCGATACCGGCACCGGCATTCCCGCCGAAATCCGCGACAAGATCTTCGAGCCGTTCTTTTCCACCAAGGAGGTCGGCAAGGGCACGGGCCTCGGGCTGTCGACGGTCTACGGCATCGTCAAGCAGACCGGCGGCTTCATCTATGTGGATTCGGAGCCGGGCCGGGGCACCTCGTTCCACATCTTCCTGCCGCGCCATCATTCCGAACAGGAACTGGTTGTCGCCGACGCGCACGGCGCCAACGGCGCGGGCAGGGAGGTGGCGGTCGCCGAGTCGAAGCCGCGCGCCGATCTCACCGGGCAGGGCACCATCCTCTTGGTCGAGGACGAGGAGGGTCTGCGTTCGCTCAACGCCCGCGGCTTGCGCTCGCGCGGCTACAGCGTGGTGGAGGCCTCCAACGGAGTTGAGGCCATGGAGGCACTGGAAGAGAGGAACGGCGCGATCGACCTCGTGGTCTCCGACGTGGTGATGCCGGAGATGGATGGTCCGACGCTGCTGAAGGCGATGCGCGAGCGCAATCCGGAGCTGAGGATCATTTTCGTGTCGGGCTATGCCGAGGATGCCTTCGAAAAGAGCCTCCCCAAAAACCAGCAATTCGCCTTCCTGCCAAAACCCTTCACGCTGAGCCAGCTGGTGGCCGCGGTGAAGGAGACCATGACACCGGCATGAGGCGCCGGGACCTGCCGTCAGGTCGCGATCGAACGCAGGATCGCAGGTTCCGCGTGCGGCGCCCCCGCGACCCGGGCCAAATATGATCGTCATCACATCATGCCCGCGACGGAGCGCCGCAGCCGCTAACCTTGCGTGACGGCTTCACTTTTTGGCAATCCTGCCCATCTTAGAGGCACTTCCCCATGCCGGGGATCTTGGGAAACGAACATGACATTCACGCAACGCATGCGCATTATGGTCCAGGCGATCGCCGTGGTCCTGTCGGTGGCGCTCCCGTCGGTGCTCGTTGTTTCCTCGGCCGATGCCCGCATCGGCGGCGGATCCAGCGTGGGTTCCCGGGGCACGCGCACCTTCTCCGCGCCGCCCTCGACGTCGACCGCGCCGGGCACGGCGCTTCCGTTCAATCGTACCGCCACCCAGCCGGGCAGTCCGGGAATCGGCTCCGGAATTGGCGGCGGTGGCTTCTTCAACCGTGGCGGCGGCCTGCTTGGCGGGCTTGCGGCGGGCTTTCTCGGCGCCGGCCTGTTCGGCATGCTGTTCGGCGGCGGGCTGTTCTCTGGGCTGGGCGGGCTGTCCTCGGTATTCGGCCTGCTCCTGCAGCTCGCCCTGATCTTCTTCCTGGTGCGCATGGCGATGTCCTGGTGGCAACGCCGCAACATGGCCTCGCCGGCCTATGCCGGTCCGGGCGGCGGCCCCAGCCCGCAAGCGGGCGTTCGCAACGGAATGGGTGGAATGGGTTTCGGCCTTGGATCAGGAACCGCACCGCTGGAGATCCAGCCGGCCGACTATGAGAGCTTCGAGCGGCTGCTCGGCGAGATTCAGGCCGCCTGGTCGAACGAAGATACCGGCCTGCTCGGCAAGCTGGCGACGCCCGAAATGGTCTCCTATTTCGCCGGCGACCTCCAGCAGAACCGCGCCCGCAACGTCATCAACAAGGTGTCCGCCACGAAGCTCCTGCAAGGCGATCTCGCCGAAGCCTGGCGCGAGGGCGACACCGACTTTGCGAGCGTCGCCATGCGCTTCTCGCTGATCGACCGGACACTCGATCGCGCCACAAGTCGCCTCGTCGAGGGCAGCGAGCAGCCGAGCGAGATCACGGAGGTGTGGACCTTCATGCGGCCGCGCGGCAGCAACTGGGTGCTTTCGGCGATCCAGCAGACCAACTGATTGGTTTTGACGGAAACGATAAGAGGCGCCGTGGTTTGACCGCGGCGCCTCTTGCGTTGTGAGAGGTGTCATCTGGCGTTTGCGGGAGCGGAATAATGGGGACGCGAAGCTGTTGATGTGACGTGCCAAGACCTCAATCGAACACATCAAGAGACCAACGGGAGGATGGAATGATCGCGTCTGCAAAACCTGTCCGGCTACTCGGCCCTGCGACGATGACGCGTCGAAGTCCTGGAACTCGTCGCATCCCTCGCGCGGGCCGGACGGCGGCTGCTCGCAAGCGGACCTCAAGAGCACCGGCGGCGACGGCCTGCTATTTTGCTTCGCCGTGAACTAAGGTCCGGCAACCGCATTCCCCATCGGGAAATTGGCTCCGCGTCCTCGCAACCATGCAGCGCCTGCCAGGAAGGATCCCCATGCGCTACGAGCTCTATTACTGGCCGACCATCCAGGGGCGCGGCGAATATGTCCGCCTCGCGCTGGAGGAGGCCGGCGCCGACTATCTCGACGCCGCGCGCCAAGGTAACGGCATGGGCGCGATGATGCGATTGATGGAGGCCAAGACCGGCATGCCGCCGTTCGCGCCGCCGTTCCTGAAGGCGGGCAAGCTCGTGATCGGGCAGACCGCGAACATCCTGTTCTATCTCGGTACCCGTCACGGGCTTGCGCCGAAGGCGGAAGCCGGGCGGCTGTGGGTGCATCAGCTCCAGCTCACCATCACCGATCTGGTGCTCGAAATTCACGACACCCATCATCCGCTCGGGCCCAGCCTGTACTTTGAGGACCAGAAGGCGCCGGCGAAACGGCGCAGCGAGGAATTCTGGAAAGAACGCGTGCCGAAATATCTCGGTTACTTCGAGCGGCTCTTGCGCAACAGCGGCGGCTCCTATGTCACCGGACGCCGCATCACCTACGTCGATCTTTCGCTGTTCCAGATCGTCGCGGGGCTGCGCTATGCCTTTCCCAAACGCATGGGCGCGTTCGAGCCCGCCATTCCCGGCCTCGCCGGTCTGCACGACCGCGTCGCCGCGCGGCCGAACATCAAAGCCTATCTCGACAGCGAGCGGCGGATCGCGTTCAACGAGGACGGCATCTTCCGGCACTACAAGGAGCTGGATGCTTGAGGCGCGGATGCGACCCCGCGTGCCGCACCTCTCCACGCTTCGCGGGGCGAGGAGCGCGCCGTCACCGGTTCCGTCCGCATGGCCATTCATTCGTCCAACAAGAATGGCAACGAAGACGACCAGGAGGACGCAGCCCATGGCTCAACAAAAGCTCTCAATCGCCATTGTCGGCGCGGGCATGGGCGGGCTAGCTGCGGCTGCGACGCTGCGTCAGGTCGGCATCGACGTGAACGTCTACGAACAGGCGCATCGGTTCGTGCGTATCGGTGCGGGCATCCAGATGCTGCCCAATTCGTCCCGCGTGTTGCGCGGCATCGGCGTCGAGCAGAAGCTGCGCGACATTGCCTTCCAGCCCTATTCCCACCTCAATCGGGTCTGGGACACCGGCGAGATCAAGCGCGAATTGCCGATGCCGGAGAGCCTCTACGGGGCGCCGTTCATGTGCATGCATCGCGCCGACCTGCACGAGGCGCTGTATAGCGTGCTGCCGCCCGAGATCGTCCATCTCGACAAGAAGCTGATCGGGCTCGATCAGGCGCGAGGCCAGGTCACGCTGTCGTTTGCGGACGGCACGACGGCCGTGGCCGATGCCGTGATCGGGGCCGATGGCGTCCACTCCCTGGTGCGCGATCTCATCATCGGGCCGGACGCGCCGCTGCACAAGGGACGCATCGCCTATCGCGCGGTGTTCTGCTCCTCGCTGATGAGCGGCGAGATCGGGCCGTCGCGCACCAAATGGTGGGGCCCCGACCGGCACATCGTGATGTATTATACCCGCAGGGACCGCGCCCAAGTCTATTTCGTCACCAGCGTGCCGGAATCGGCGGATTGGCTCACCAAGGAATCCTGGTCGGCCAAGGGCGACGTGAAGGAGCTGCGCGCGGCCTATGAGGGATTTCACCCGGAAGTCCGGATGGTTCTGGAGGCCTGTCCGGATTGCCACAAATGGGCGATCCTCGAGCGCGAGCCGCTGCCGCGCTGGAGCGACGGTCGCGTCGCCTTGCTCGGCGACGCCTGCCATCCGATGACGCCCTACATGGCGCAGGGCGCGGCCAGCGCGATCGAGGATGCCGCGGTGCTGGCGCGCTGCCTCCAAGCGTTGGGCAAAGAGGACGTCGAGGGCAGCTTCCGTCTCTACGAGGCCAACCGCAAGCCGCGCACCTCCCGCATCCAGGCGATCTCCAGCGCCAACACCTGGATGTCCGGTGGCAATGACGACACGTCCTGGCTCTATGGCTACGACGCCTGGACCGTGCCGCTGAGCGGGCTCAGGGAATCGGAGCAGGTCGAGTGAGCGGGCGCGTCACCCTCGCGCTCACCCGCTCGGGGTGTTGGGACGTCCGATCATGTCGAGGCCGGCGCATCACCAAGATCAAGATGGGAGACGATGATGCGCGCCGACGAACTGGTGCTGGGCGAGCTCGCAGAACCACCGCGGGTTGCCGCGATCGCGGCGGACCCGGCGCAGGCCGCGCAGCTGATCGACCGGATGGAACGGGTGCCGTTCTGTTCCTGGCACATGCGGGCCCGCATTGTCATGGGCAGCGCGACCTTCCTCGATGCGTTCGACGCGCTGTCGCTGGCGTTCGTGCTGCCGATCCTGGTCCGGATGTGGTCGCTGTCGTCGGTCGAGATCGGATGGTTGATCGCGGCGAGTTATATCGGCCAGCTGGTCGGCGCGCTGCTGTTCAGCCAGTTCGCGGAGCGCTACGGCCGGGTGCCGAGCGCGGCCGCGGCGACGGCCATCATGTCGGTGATGAGCCTCGGCTGCGCATTGGTGGGCAGCTTCTGGTGGCTCTTCGTCTGCCGGCTGGTGCAGGGTATCGGGGTCGGCGGCGAGATGCCGGTCGCGGCTGCCTACATCAGTGAATTGTCGCGCGCCCAAGGCCGTGGCCGCTTCTTCCTGCTGTATGAGATCATCTTCCCGGTGGGGCTGATGGCAACCGGCCAGATCGGCACGCTGCTGGTGCCGCTGTGGGGCTGGAAGACCCTGTTCCTGATCGGCGGTATTCCCGGCCTGATCCTTGCGGTCCTGGTCGCGCGGCTGCCCGAGTCACCGCGCTGGCTGATTGCGCATGGCCGGCTGCGCGAGGCCGAGGCGGCGATCGCCGCCGCCGAAGCCAGTGCCCGCCGCAAGGATCCGGGCTTCGAACCGCGGGGCTCGTCGGGGACCGGTTCGGCGGTCCCGCAGCCGGTGGCCGAAACGTCCGGCCTGAGCGGTCGAGGAAACCGTTGGCGGGAGCTGCTGTCGCCCGCCTATCGTGGGCGCACGCTCATCGTCTGGACCTTGTGGGCCAGCGCCTTCTTCGTCGCCAACAGCCTGAACAACTGGATGCCGACCCTCTATCACACGGTCTACGGTTTGGACCTGCGGGATGCGCTGCGCGCCGCATCGATGACCAACATCTGTCAGGTGGCCATGCTCATCCTCTGCGCCTTCACCATCGATCGCATCGGACGGCGCAACTGGACGGTCGGCGCCTTCGTCACGGGGGCGCTGCTGCTCGGGGCGCTCGCGATCGGCGGCACCAAGGACCTCACGCTCGTGATGGTGCTCGCGACCTTGGCCTATGGCGTGATCGGCTCTGTCAACGCGGTGCTCTATCTCTATACGCCCGAGGTATATCCGACCCGCATGCGCGCGATCGGAACCGGGCTCGCGACCTCCTGGCTCCGTCTCGCCTCGGCCATCGGGCCGGCGCTGGTAGGAATAATGGTGAATAGGCAGGGCATCGACGCCGTCTTCGTGATGTTCGCGTGCGTGGCCGCGATCGGGGCTGCGGCCGCGATGTCGATGATCGAGACACGCGGTCGTCAGCTCGAGGAGATTGCGCGCTAGTGAGCGCCGATCACGTCATGCTGGAAGGAGCCTGATAGGGCCGCCGCCACTCAGTCCGCTCACCGTCTCACCAAAGGCCCGGCACCAGGCGATAGCGCACCCGTTTCGTGTAGTCGGCATAATCGGGCAGGCCGGCGATCAGCGCGCGCTCCTCGATACCGGCGCGAATGGCGAGCAGCACCGCGAACAGCGGCACCGTCGCCACGCCCCACCACGAGCCCAGCAGCAGCGATGTGCCGACGAGAAACAGCACGCCGCCGCTGTACATGGGATGGCGGACCACGGCGTAAGGGCCGGTGGAGACGACGTGGTGGCCGCGCTCGGTCTGCAGCTTGATCACGGGCGCGGCGAACGAATTTTCGCGCATCACCCGCATCATGATGGCGAAAGACAACACCAGGAGCGCCAGTCCCAGCGCCTGCAGCGCGACCGAAATTTCGAAGCGGTGCAACCGCACGTCGAGATCAATGACGAGGAACCAGATCAGCGACGCGGCGCCGAACACCAGCATGAAGACCTTGTCGGCGGCCGGCTGGTTGCTCTGCATCATCGGCCGCATGCGCTCGGCGAGCAGCGCCGGATCCGTCCTGGCGAGCCACAATCCGCCTGCGATGCTGAGGGTCGCCATCGTGCCAAGGAACACCCATGCGGCCGGCCAGCGCAACGTGCCCGCGGGCGCGAATAGCAGCGCGCCCATGGCGGTGATCCAGATCAGGTTCTGGCGCAGCAATTTTGCGATCATGGGCGCGCCCGTTCCTGGGGGCGCGGTGATCGCGCTGGTTTCCGGCGAACTTGCGGCACCGGCGACAACTCTCGAGGTGGGCCGAAGGTCCCTCAGGCGAGCTGGTCGACCCGCGTGCCCTGCCCGGGAGGAAGAGGGGCCGGCGTGGTTCGCGACGGGCCGCCGGCCTCGTCGGCATCTCTATCATTCTTGACTGGCGTCGTCGGGGGCGTGCTCGCCTGGTGTGAAATCACCGGTGTCGGGCTCGGAACACTGGAACTCACGCTTGAAATGGCCATGGGCAGTCCTTTGTTGCGTCCGAGCCTGCTCGCTGGACGCGAAAGCCTCATGAATCCGATCCGTAAAGTTCGATGCAACCATAACTGGTCAAGCGGGATAGTGAACGCGAGGCTCAGAGGTCCGGCGAAGCCGGTGGTAGCACCGTAGGGCCGAAGGAACACCAAAAGGGGCGCCGAAGGGGGCCAAGGGCCGCTCTACTGGTCAGTGCCGCGCGAAATCGTGATCGAGGACTCGGTCTTGGTCCGCATGCAGCGCATGTCGAGCCGGCGATAGCGGATCGAGACGTCGTCGCCGCGCAGGAACCCCATGCGCTTCACGCAGCGCGTCGTGCCCTTGACCATGTCGTCCTTGGGCAAGGTGAAGATGATCGCGCTCGCGCCGGCGACGAGGTCGATGAAGGCCGGCGACGGCTTGCGGTCGCTCTTGGCAAAGAGCTGGTTGGAGAAATTGCGCGACGTGCAGCCCAGGGTGATCTCGCGCGCATTCGGATGCGCCAGATAAATCACGCCCGCGGCCGTCTGCCCCACGCGGATGCCGTCGATCTGGTTCTTGAGCTGGCCCGCGAGATCGTCGCAACGGTCGGCGCGCGCGGGAGAGGCTGTGAGCGCGGCAAAAATCGCGAGCGCGGCGGCGAGCGGGATCAATCCGCGAGATTGTAGTGTCAATGTCATCGTCAAAGCCCCTTTGCCGCCATTGAAGCGTCCGCGCGCGACAAGCGCAAGGCTGGGCTTTGGAGGCTGGGCTTTGGAGGGCGGGCTTTGGAGGAGCCGTCAGAGCGCCGCGCGCAGCGCGACGTTGAATGCTTCGGGCCTGGTCAGGAAGGCGCAATGTCCGCCGCCTTCGATCAGCGTGAGCGTGCCGCCGAGCTTTTCCGCCATGAACCGGCTCGCTGCGGGCGGACAGGCCATGTCCTGTTCGCCGCAAATGACGCTGACGGGAGTTCGGATGGCGCCGAGCTGCGGACGGAAATCGGCGCCGCCGAGGCTTTCAAAGCAGGCGAAGGTCGCGTGCGGTGGCGTGGCCAGCATGATCCCTCTGATGAAATCGGCGTCTTCGGCGGCGTCGGCTTCCGGAAACATCATGCCGCAGAAGGCATCGACGCCGGCGCCGTAGTCGGTCGCAAGCAGCTGTCCCAACTGCTCGACGGCGGCCGGCGGCACCGCATCGGGCCAGTCCGGGCGCTGGATCAGGCAGGGCGACGAGCCGATCAGGATCAATCGGGACGCGAGTTGCGGATATGTGGCCGCAAACGCCATGGCGATCAGGCCGCCCATCGACCAGCCGGCAATGACCGGCCGCACCAATTCGAGATGGTCGACCACATGTTTCAAATCGCTGACATAGGTATCGACCGAATAGCCGGAGGCCGGCTTGTCGGACTGGCCAAATCCGCGCAGATCGACGGTGATGACGCGGCAGGACTTGGACAACGCGTCGACCTGGCGCTTGAAGACCTCCCCGCTCATCATGATGCCGTGGAGCATGACGATGGACGTCTCGCCTTCTCCGCTGTGGTCGACGTGCAGCAGGCAGCCGTCGGGCATCACGATTTTCACGGGTCTTCCCTCCATGTTGACGGGGAGAAGCCTAGGTTTCACAATGCGCGGCGACTATCCCTGATTTCTGGGATGGCGGCGAAGACGGCTCTGGCAGCACTGGCGACGCCCATGACGCTTTCCTTGTCTGCGCAGGATGTGACGCTGTTCAAGAGGGTCGGCGAAGCCCTGCTGCAGCCACTGCCGCGCGACTGGCTGATCGCAAGGCCCGATCTCGCATCCGACCTGCAGCGCCTGCTGGCGATGGATTTCATCGGGACGACCAACTGGAATCCGCGGTCCCGCGCTTACGAAAATGCCATGTGCGCCGGCCGCGGGCCGGACATGGCGCGCGCCTATGTCGAGGAATTCCAGCGCTGCGATCCGATCTCGCCGGTCCTTCGCAAGCGTCGCGGTCCGACCCCGATCTATTCGGCGATCAGCCGGGACGCGCTCAGGCGGACCCGATATTTCAACGACTTCCTGCGCGTCCACCGGACCACCGACGGCATCGATCTTCACCTCTATGACGGCGACATCAATGTAGGCGACTTCCGATTCTGGCGCGCCGAGGGGCGCACGCCGATCGGCTCGCGCGAGGTCGCGCTGCTCAGGCTGCTCGAGCCCGTGCTGTTGCGCGCGCTGCGCGGCCTGCGCGATCAGGCGCCGGAGTTGAACGCCTGCGCCGGTCTATCGTTGACGGATCGCGAGATCCAGATCGCCTCGCTCGTGGTGCGCGGCCTGACGGACCGCTCAATCGCGGACAGGCTCGAAATCAGCTACTGGACCGTTCGCACCCATCTCGAACACATCTTCCGCAAGCTCGAGGTCAAGAACCGTGCCGCGCTCGTCGCGCGGCTCGCGCGGCCCCGTTCGTAAGTGCAGGCGCGGTCGCGAGAGGAAAGCCGGTGCCTGCCCATCGAGGCGTCGCCCGAGGGCAGGCTTCGTGTGGATCATGCTCTAGAAGTAGCACTTCCCGTCGTGATTCTTGGACACTCTCGCACGCATGCGCTGGCAATCGTTGGCGTAGGTCTTGCCGTCGCAGCCGCACACCGGGAGGAAAATCTGAGGACAGAACCGCGGCACCTTCGCGCAGGTCCCCCCGATGTCGGGGAAGAAGCATTGTCCAGGCGTCTTCTGACAGAACAGGCCAGCGTTGCAGTGTTGCGGCGGGACGACAAAGCCGTCGCAGGCCTTGCCGACTCCGACCGCACCAGCCCCGGTGGGAATTGAAATCATAAGCGCCAGTGCCGTTACGAATGATATCGCAATAGTGCTCTTCACGGTCGCCTCCCTCGCTGCGTTTGATGAGTGTACAAAACAACCAGAGATTATCATGGGGATCTTGACCGAATAAAGAAGGACGCGCTCGCTTCGGCCCGCAAACACTGACATCGCGCGGCTGGTCGGCGGTCTTGCCGGATCAGGCAGGCACTGCGAAACCTTCCTTTTGTCCCAAAAGTGCATAGAATCTGATCGTCGCCGGGTGGCCTTGAAGCAGGCACTTCGCGGGCCTTAAATCGAGAGCCGCCCAAACCGGAGCCGGAAGGGGTGAACTGGCTCGCGCAGCGTGCTACATTGCCACCATGACAAGACTGCTCGAACAGGCCTTGCGCCAGATCGAACAACTGCCGGAACATGAGCAGGACGCTGCCGCCGGCGCGCTGCTCGACTATGTCAGGCATATGCGCGACATGCGATTGACGGATGCGCAGGTCGCCGAGGTGCGCCGCCGCAGGGCCGATCCGAACCGCAAGCTGGTATCTCACGCTGACGCGCGCGAGCGCATCACGCGGCTTGGCTCATAGCGGGGTGACATGAAGCTTGTCTTCGACGATCAGGCGCTAGCCGATCTCGAAAACATCCATAGTTGGATCGCCCAGGACAGCCCCGCCACCGCAAAGAGCGTGGTGGACCGACTTTTTGGCAGCATTGAGTTGCTGATCTCGTTTCCGTTCATAGGTCATGTCGGTCACGACCCGGATACGTTTGAATGGGTGGTCCCGCGATTGCCCTACATCGTGGTCTACGAGGTCGATCAGGCCCAGGAGCAGGTCATCGTCACTGCAGTGTTTCACGGGGCGCAAGACCGCGAGGGCGATGAGCGATGAAGAGCTGCGTCGTACTGGGACCAAATATAAGGCCCGTCCGGAAACCTTCCTTTTGTCCGAAAAGTGCGTAGAACCGTACAATCGCCGGACGGCCTGCTTAAGGACGCGTCCGCTTCCAAAACCCGCGAGCCCCCCATGAACGCCCCCACCGCCTTTCCCGATCAGCAAAAGCCCGTTCCGCCCTACAAGCACACGCCGCTGTTTCCGCTCGGGCCCGACACCACGCCCTACAAGAAGATCACGGCCGAGGGTGTGCGCGTCGAGAAGGTTTTCGGCAAGGACATGCTGGTGGTCGCGCGCGAGGCGCTGCGGGCGCTCTCGGAGGCCGCCTTCGGCGAGATCAACCATTACCTGCGCCCCGGCCATCTGAAGCAGCTGCGCAACATTCTCGACGACACGGAGGCGAGCCCCAACGACAAGTTCGTGGCGCTGGATTTTCTCAAGAACGCCAACATCGCCGCCGGCGGCGTGTTGCCGATGTGCCAGGACACCGGCACCGCCATCATCATGGGCAAGAAGGGCTGCAACGTCATCTCAGATGGCGATGACGAGGCGGCCTTGAGCGAGGGCGCGCGCGACGCCTATCTGCGCCGTAACCTGCGCTATTCGCAGGTCGCTCCCCTGTCGATGTACGAGGAGAAGAACACCGCCAACAACATGCCGGCGCAGTGCGAGATCTACGCCGAGGGTGAGGACGCCTACAAGTTCATGTTCATGGCCAAGGGCGGCGGCAGCGCCAACAAGAGCTTTCTGTTCCAGGCGACGCCTTCCGTCCTGACCAAGGATCGCCTGCTGGCGTTCCTGAAGGAGAAGGTGCTCACCCTCGGCACCGCGGCGTGCCCGCCCTATCATCTGGCGATCGTGATCGGCGGCACCTCGGCCGAGCTCTGCATGAAGACGGTGAAGCTCGCGTCAGCGCGTTATCTCGATGCGCTGCCGACCCACGGCTCGGCCGACGGCAATGCCTTCCGCGATCTCGAAATGGAGCAGGAGATCCAGAAGATGACGCAGTCGCTCGGCGTCGGCGCGCAGTTCGGCGGCAAATATTTCTGCCACGACGTGCGCGTGATCCGCATGCCGCGCCATGGCGCCTCGCTGCCGATCGGGCTTGGCGTATCCTGTTCGGCCGATCGCCAGGTGCTCGGCAAGATTACCAAAGACGGCGTCTATCTCGAGGAGCTCGAGCATAACCCGGCGCAATATCTCCCGGCGGTCGAGCAGGCGCTCGGCGGCGAGGTGGTCAAGATCGATCTCAACCAGCCGATGCCGGACATTCTGGCCACGCTCGCGCAACACCCGATCAAGACACGGCTGTCGCTGACCGGCACCATGGTCGTGGCGCGCGATTCCGCGCATGCCAAATTGCGCGAGCGGCTGGAGAAGGGCGAGCCGCTGCCGGACTATTTCAAGAACCATCCGGTCTATTACGCCGGTCCCGCCAAGACACCGGAAGGCTATGCCTCCGGCGCCTTCGGGCCGACCACCGCGGGGCGGATGGATTCCTTCGTCGACCAGTTCCAGGCGGCCGGCGGCTCGATGGTGATGCTGGCCAAGGGCAACCGCGCGCCGGCCGTGCGCGAGGCCTGCAAGAAACATGGCGGCTTCTATCTCGGCTCGATCGGAGGGGCGGCTGCGAACCTCGCCGAGCACTGCATCAAGAAGGTCGAGGTGGTGGAATATCCCGAACTCGGCATGGAGGCGATCTGGCGCATCGAGGTGGTGGATTTCCCGGCCTTCATCATCATCGACGACAAGGGCAATGACTTTTTCAAGGAATTGAATTTGGGGTAGGGCGCTTAGCTCTCTACACTCGTCATGGCCGGGCTTGACCCGGCCATCCACGTCTCTTTGTCCCGCGAGCAATAAAGCAGGGCGTGGATCGCCGGGTCAAGCCCGGCGATGACGACTGAATGTGTTGTTCGCTCCCGTACTCAACGCGGCGGCGGCAAGCTGCTCGTACCTACGCCCTCGTCCCCGTGAACGGGAAGCTGCCCATCGGGCCGATGCCCATTTCGCCGGAGATGCTGTCGCCGGCCACCTTGCCGGTGAACTCCAAGGTCAACGGCATCGGGTCGGTGATCGAGATCTTCCAGGAGACGTCGTCGCCGTTCACCGTGCCGTCGAAGATTTCGCCGGAGTTTCCGTCGGCGCCCTGCGTGCCGGTCAGCGTGGAGCCCGCGCTCTTCAGGCTCAGCGTCGCGTTGCGCTCGCCCATCGGGGTGCTCATGGTGATGCTCCAGTCTCCGTCCACGGCCATTGTCGTTCTCCTCGCGCGTCGATGTTCGCAAAACCGGAATGGTTCTGGCATTGTGTCGGCGGCGGTATAGCGCATCTCGTTCGGTAAGCCCAATCGTCTTGCTTCGCTCGAGAACGCCTTGATCAGGCGTTTGCCGCGCGGATCCGGCTGATGACGAGGATGCGAAAGGCGACATATTGCACGAGGAAAGCCGCGATCTCGGCGCCGACGGCAATGACGGAGACATAGAGCGCCCATAGCTTGATGTCGCCGGTGATTGCGACCGCAATGGTGCCGGCGCCGAGCGCGAACATCAGAACCGCCCAGGCGAAGCCCGCGACGGTGACATACTCCGGTATGGTGTCGACCACGATCGGCGGCACGTAGCGCAGCATCCAGCCGCGCTTGAGCATGATCGCGCCGATGGCAAAATGCGCGATCGAGGGTTTTGCCAGCACGAAGCGGGGATCGTGGGTCAAGAGCGTTGCGCTGCCGAGCACGATCACAAGCGCCAGGCTCGCATAGGTCATGAAGGCGAGCGGCACGCCGCGGATGCGCGAATAGATGACCTGGCCGAGCGCGCCTGCGATCGCGACCGAGGTCGCCAGCACGACGCTGTCGGTGACCAGATAGATGACGAGGAAGACGATCGTCGAGAGGAAGTCGGTCGCGAGCCTCGCAAATACGTCCTTCATCAATCGCTCCGGGGTTGGATCGTGCGGTGGTCCGGCTTCAGATTGTCTGACTTGACGTTGTCGGAGTCGAGACCGGGCGAACGCTGGAAGTTGCCGCGCCCTCATGCTTGATGCGCTGGTAGGTCGGATACCATTTGGTGAAATAGAGCGCGCTGTTGCGGGCGGCAAACGCAATCGCAAGCCCGGTCCAGAACGGCAGGCCCGGCACATACAGCATCGCAAGATTGGAGAGCATCATCAGCAGCGCCGCCACGGTCCAGGCGCCCGTGATGATGTAGTTGGCGCGCAGAAAGCCGGGCATCGCCGCGGTCTCGGCGGGGACGGCCTCGATCGCATATTGCAGCGTGAAGGGGCGGCGGAAGAGCATCGAACCGAGCGAGATTGCGAAGATGCCGATGTCGACGGCAAGCTTGACCGCGGAGGGGCTCATCGCCGGATCGAGCAGGATCACATGAAGGCCGAGGCCGGCAAACAGGACCGCCGAGCCGGCGCCGAGGATCTTCGCGCACGGCATCGAGCACGATGACGGCCAGGCAACTCGCCGCCGCAGCGAACAGGCTCGCCGTTGCCGTGGTCACGACCATCAGGAAGGTGAAGGCGCCATAGGGCGCAAGGATCAGGAAGATCGCCATGGGCAGCCCCCTCGGGCCAATCTTTACGCTGTACAGATAAATAGAGGCAAAGCCCGATGGCGTCAAGGGCCATCTTTACATTGTCAAAATTAGTTGATCGTGGATATGAATTGACGTTATTACAACAGCTCGACCGTCGATCCGTCAGCGCAGCAGGAGCTTTGACAGGATCAATAGCGCACAGGCGATCAAGAGGCCGATCGTGAGCGTCATCCCGCCGATCCGGCCGATGCGAAACCACAATGTGTTCGGCGCGGCATACATGCCGAGCGGATGAAGCAGCCGCGCC
>WNGQ01008683.1_pt1 | contig 24271 bp, 22 predicted proteins | sample 5407661 | NCBI WGS metagenome assembly WNGQ01 (sample SAMN13153382, study PRJNA577476) | soil metagenome | isolation source: 60 cm soil or saprolite under Garry oak tree replicate 2 | place: USA:California | collected 2016-06-15 | reverse complement strand
TCCAGTTTTGGGGTCCGGTTGAAAGGTAAGCAGCCCTGTACGCGCCGCGTCTGACGGAACTGTAATCGAAGTCGGAATGCCCTTGGTCTGGCGCAGCCCCTCATAATCGCCGAAGATAAAGGTCTTGTCCTTAACGATGGGTCCGCCTGCCGAGCCACCGAACTGATTGCGCCGGAACGGCGGCTTCGGGTTGCCGCCTCCGACGTTAAAGAAATCATTCGAGTCAAGGGCGCTATTCCGGAGGAACTCGTAAGCGTCGCCGTGGAACGTGTTCGTGCCCGATTTGCTGACCGCGTTCACGACCCCGCCGGCGGCTCGTCCGTATTCGGCCGAAAAGCCGCCCGTCAAGACGGAAAACTCCTGGATGGCGTCCACACCGAGGACCACGCCGATTACGTCCCCGGGGGCGGCATTCGCGTAATCCACTACGCTTATGCCATCGATGCGATAGTTATTGAACGTCGTCCGGCCGCCGGAGATGGTGTACTCGCTTCCGAAGCCGCGGTTTCCGCGTGCCGAGGTGTCGTAGCTCATCTGTGTCTCGATCTTATCGACGCCGGGCTGCAGCGTCGCAAGCTGGGTCCAGTCGCGCCCGTTCAAGGGCAGCTCGCGCACGGTTTGGGCTTGGACTTCGCCGCTGAGCGTTGACGAGGTGAGCTGTATGGCCGGGGCCGCTTCGGTTACTTGCACCTTTTGCGTGGTTTCCCCGATTTTCATCGCTATATTGAGCTGTTGCTGAGCGCCAACCGCCAGCTCTATGTTCGACTGAACTGCCGTGCTAAACCCTGGGGCCGTAACGCTGACCTCATAATTGCCCGGCAACAAATTGGGAATCGAGTAAAAGCCTGCAGAGTCGGTGGTGGCCGCTCGGGTCACGCCCGTTGCCGTATTCCTGGCCGACACTTGCGCCTTGGGTACGACCGCGCCGGAAGGATCATTGATTGTGCCGGACAAGGTTGCTCCGGCCACCTGAGCACGCACCTGACTGGCGAACACAATGGATACTGCCAACGCAAACGAAAGTAGGATCAAAACGCGATGCGTTCCTGGCAAAACACTGCACATAGACACACCCTCCAAAGGTCAGATCATTTTGGACCGATCAGTTGTGAACCGATCACCGCGATCGTTTTTCAAATCCGATGATGCCGTTCGCCTGTAAGAAAAAGGACACACAGTCTCCCTCGAGAAATCCCTACAATTACCGAATTATGCGTGGCGGTTTAGCACTGGCAGCGCGTCGATGTCAAGCCAAAACAGCCTAACGGCGCGAAAAGTGGGCGCAGATGTATGGCTTACAAATTCACAGAAGGTCGCCTCTGCAAACTTGTCAGCGCGACGCAGTCTCCTTCGAAGGCGTCCCACGCCTTGAAGTCGGAGGCGGAGTGACAATACTGGCCAATTTTCGGATCATACCGTCGGCCTTGCTCAAAACGTAGAGTTCGCCGTCGCCGCCCAGAGCCATGCGGATGTCCGCGCGCCCGCCGCCGTAGGCAATGCCCTCAGGATCCAATTTGGCCTCAGGATGCGCCGGATCTTGCGAGCGAGTGGTCGCCGCGCCGTTGCCCGGCAGCACATGATCTGCTGGCGGCATTCCTCCCTTGCGCGCGTACGTTTCGGCCACAATGTCATACATCCGGCGCTTGGCAGGTTGGCCGGCGCCTGCCGGACCTTTGTACACAATCTGCAACTCATGAATTTGCGCCTGCTGGTCACGTTTTCCGTGCGCGGCAAGCATCTCCGCGAAGTCGGCATAAAAAATCCTGGCGGTAGTCATGTCGTTGAAAATATATTTTCCGCGAAGCTGCGGCATCAGCTTGCCGCGGTAGACGAAACCGTTGCCAATGCTGTCTCCCTCGCGGTGACTGTAGACGGCGACCGCGTATAGCGGTCCAACGGAATCATTGATCCCGTCCACCTTCAGGAGATCTTTCTCCGGGAAAGGGACTGGCGGATTTATGAGGCTGCCCGTCTTGCCTGCATCATTGACGAAAAATTGTTCGTTCCCCTCACGCTCCGCGTAACCGTAATTGCCGCCTTTGGTGATGATGTCCACCTCTTCCCAATAGTGCACGCCAATGTCATCGGCAATCAGCGTTTTCGACTCCACATCCCATTGCAACCGATGCGGATTGCGCAAACCATAGGCATAGATCTCGCCGCGAGCGCCGCCCATGGACACGAAGGGATTCGGGTCCGAGCCGGCGGATGGAACTCTGTATCGGCCATTCGGGCTGAGCATGTCTTGCGGACGCAAATTGATGTCCGGAGTGATGCGCAGGATCTTGCCCACCAGCGTATCGAGCCGTTGCGGGAGGGTGTGAGATGGCCCCGGCGTTTCCCCGGCTGCGCCGTCGCCAATCGAAATGTAAAGATTGCCATAGTCAGCGTCCCCGGGCCGAGCCGTAGGGTTAAAGACCAAGTCGGCCATGGGGTGATTGCGATCGTAGCCGGTCCGCAAAATTTCGCGCGTCGTTCCCTCAAACGTGGAATTGCGAATATTCGTGTCCGTCCACTCCACGAGTACCGATTCAAGATGGGCGGGCCCCGCAGGCGGATTCACCGCTGGAGTCGTTGAGTATCCCTTGAGATCCAGCGCGGACAGGCGCGCATTTGTTGCGCTGGCGGACCCATCCATGTCCGGTTTTTCCGTGTGCACCGTATAGAACTTGCCGTTTTTCGCGTAGGCGGGATCAAAAGCAAATGAAACAATACCGGCAGTGTTGCCTATGTCCGAGACGAACTTCGGGAAAATCTCCGCGAAATTGAGATAGGGCGTGAACTTCTTCGTGGCTTTATCCAGAATATAGACAGTGGAACTTTGATCGTCCACGAAAAAGCGGGAATTTGCGAGTGGGGCGTTTGCCGGCTCTGAGCGCAGAGAAGTTACGCGGCCCAATTGAGCTTTGTGGTCGATTGTGCCCGGAGTCGCGCCTCCATGCGTCGGACTCGAAAGCGGCAGATTCGCATAATCTTCCAGCAAGACTGCTGTGCCATCTTTGCTGATTTGTGATCGCGAAGGGTACTGCGCGAAGATGACGGCCGCGCTCGTGAATAGGACGGCCAGCAGGGCGAATCCAAAACGAGATCTGGCATGTCGCCGGCTTATCTTTTGCTCCCTTGTCATGGTGGCGGCCCTCCTGTTTCTCATTCTTCTCAGCAGATTGGGACTCAAAGTGCCCCAACTTTAGTATCGTGCAGCCCTACGAGTCAAATGGCCCGACGCTCCTTCGCCCTACGCAACCAAAACTACAGAGAGCTCTCCGGAGGGAGTTGATCTCGTATACAACCTCAGCTTTCCAAATCGCTCCACCTTCGACCAATCCTGAATCGACTCCAGACTCCATACTTGCCGGAGACCAGTGGGCATATACTGGGCGCCCCCCCGGGAGGTTCCCGGCAGACTTCGAGGAGGAGACGCCATGGAACACATCATCGCAAACTTACTTCGGGACTTCGATCAAGGGAAAATGACGCGGCGGCAACTGATTCAGAGCCTCGCGCTCGCGGCGACGGCAGCATCAGCTGCGGCCGCGATTCCGGCAGTAGCCGCGGCCGATAGCCAAGTGCTCAAGGCGACGAATTTTAATCACGTTTCTTACCAGGTCGCCGATTATGCGAAGACGCGCGATTTTTATGCGAGCCTCTTCGGGATGCAGGTTTCCGAAGATAACGGAATGCAGTGCCGGCTGACGTTTGGCAACAACATCCTCATTGCCCGCACTCGGCCTTCCGGCACGCCGCGCGTCGATCACATCGCCTACACCGTCGCCAACTGGGATAGCAACAAAGAACAGGTCGAAGCGGAACTGAAGCGTCGCGGGCTGAAGATCATAAGCGGCGATGTCAAAACGAGTTTCCACGTCGCAGATCCAGATGGATTTGAAGTACAGCTCGGCGGACTGCGGCAGTAAATTCGCTTCGCCGCTCATTCTTACGGGAGAGCTCCAAGTCTACTTGGCTTTGTCCGGGGTCTTGTCGAGTCCCTCTGAGGCGGGCTCGCCATAAAACTCGTTGTATTCCCTTGTCTGCGAGGGCGAGCACTCCTGCTCAAAAAAATCGAACTTGGGTGATTGCAACCTCAACGACAATCGGTCTAGGGCGACCCAAGGTTTTGTGTAGTACTTCGGGTCATCGATGACGATTGTCATTTCCAGATGTTTTGCGTCCACGCGGTGATAACGTTCGATCACATGCAGAGCCTTGCTGTGGGGGCGGCCCGCGTTATCGAGCCAGGTCTTGTCGTTGAATCCGTTCGACTCCGCCTCGAATGTGTAATCGTCGATCCATTTGCCTACCGAGTATCCCCACCACCTTGATTCCGGAAGATCAGGCAAATAACTCCAGCTCGGGTTTTCGGGATTTTTGGGCAGTTCTCGCCCGTCAGTCCAGATCACGCGCCATTTCTTGTTGAATTCGTAAAGGATCACCACGTTATCGGGATTCTGCATGATCCAGCTGGTTCTGAAATTGTGAAGCACGACGCGCGGGAATCCCTGCGGATCACAGCCGGGCATCGGATCATTGGTTTGCACCGGTGGAACTTGTCGGTAACCGAAGGTCGGCTTATCCGCCAGATAAGCTTTCTGCCCCTCGGGTGTAAAAGGCGGCTCATGCCCCGGCTTCCCATCTGCCGGTATGGCCTTCGCTCCATCGGCCCCGACGTCGTCCCCTAGCGAACGGGCGGGCTCCCAGATACCAGACAAATCGCGGCGTGGAGCGGGGCCGGGCTTTTCATTCGGGACATCCGGGTCATAGACCGCTCCCGGCTCTCGCGCAAACGGTATTACCACGGTTTGTGCATGCGTGAGAGGAGCCAGCATCCATGCCGCAATTAGGACTGCCGTGATCTTGGCAAACGTGGATGGGTCTGAGGCCTTGGACATCGCAACGTGCCTTTCAATTGGAATTGTAGGTTCTCGCTGGCCGCAACTCGCTTAAACACCATCAAGCTGTGTGATTACACCTGCCGCGGGATTTCCGCCGATTACGGTTTGGACTCTTCTTCGGCCTTGGGCGCGTCGGCTTTGGTCCCGTCGGGTTTGTAAATGCCTGCTGAGCGCGTATTCAAAACTTTGCCATTCGCAAAAGCGACGCTTAGAATGCTCCCGCCGGGCCTGCCGTTCCTGAGCGGTTCGAGGCTGACGGTAATTTCGTCCCCAGGTTTAAACGAATCGCTCCTCCATCCGTTTCCGATCATGTTGATCGGAGCTTGCGTTTCCCCAACCCAATGCGCCACTTGGCCGTTATCATCCGTTACGTCGAACCTCAGGAGACAATGCGGATTGGCCCACAACCATTCCACAACTGTCCCTTTCACTGTAACTTTTTTCTCGGTATCAAACACCGCGTTGGCGTGGTGTGCGAATAGAGGAGCCACCGCGATCAGAAGGCCTACAGTTACAACCAGCACCGGAATACGCCGAATTCGCATTGCGATTGCCTCCCAGCTAAGGCGAGTTCTAGTAGCGAGAGTTTACAGCATAGCCACGGGTGAGTGAAACCAGATTCAGGAGCACCGGAGGCCAACGAGATTCATTGCCCATTCGCTCACGCTTTGACGCGGACCATGTCAACCGAAAGTCGGCTAGGGATCTTACAAGCTTGCTGTGAGCAAAAATAAAGCCCCGGTCCAAGCTGAACGCCAGATGTGCTCCACCGCGCCAGAGTGCTGTACAATGCGCATACTGCGTCTCGCGTGAAAGAGTCCCGTGTCTAGGAGGTCTAGGATGAAAATGCAAGCCGTGGCCTCGTCTGCTGTCTTGGCATTCGCAGCCGCCCTGTCGTTGTCTGCCGGCCCCAAACAAACCATGCTCATGAACCGCCTGGGACCGTCGCAGATGACCCTTTACATTGCCAACGCCGATGGCTCCCGCGAACGTCCTTTGTTTTCCTCCTCCGGGTTCGATTACAACGCTTCGTTTTCGCCGGACGGCAAATGGATTGTGTTTACCTCCGAACGCAACGGCTACGGCCAAGCCGATCTCTATCGCGTCCGCGTGGATGGCTCGGGACTCGAGCGCCTGACCGATGACCCGGCCCTTGACGATCAGGCGGCATTCTCTCCCGACGGGAATCAGGTGGCCTTCGTCTCAACGCGCGGCCAGCATACTGCGAACGTCTGGATCCTGGATCTCGAGACACGCAAGCTGCACAATTTGACAGGCGGGCCGGCCTTGCAGGCGCGGGCGGGCAAGCTGGACGGCTTCTTCCGGCCCTCTTGGTCGCCCGACGGCCAATGGATCGCGTTCTCGTCGGACCGCAATTTCGATTTCAAGCCGCACGATTTTCCCCAGCCGGGATGGGAACATCCGCAGGAGTTGAGCATCTACGTCATTCATCCCGATGGACAAGGGATACGCAGATTGACGATGCAGGCAGGTGTTTCCACTGGATCGGCGAAATGGTCGCCCGATAGCAAGCGCGTGGTGTTCTATGAAGTGCCCACCGCACAGACCTTCGCGGCCCGCATTTACGCTCAGGAGATGGTCACCTCTCAGATCGTCTCCGTGGACGTCGACAGTGGCGCCAGGGTAGAGCACACCTCGGGTCCCGGCTTGAAAGTTTCACCGCAGTACTTGAGCATGGATCGGATCGCATATTTGGTCAAAGCCGGGCCGAATGCCGGACTCGCCTTCACTTCGGGCGCCGCGGGCATGAAGGGAATGTTGCGCAATCCGGCGTGGTCGCCGGATGGCACGGGGGTGGTGTATCAGAAGGTGGATTTTACGGCCCGGCCACAGAATCAGCCGCTCTATAGCTGGGATCCGGATATGGAGGTCCAGTATACGGATGTGTTCCCAAGGTTTTCGCGCGACGGCAAGTTAGCCATCAGCGACATCAAGAATCTGGCCACGACGGCGACAGCATCGATCTCGGTCATGAACGCGGACGGTTCCGGCAAGAAGGTGGTCTTCTCTGACAAATCGGGCGCGGCCTTCGTGCCCACTTGGTCTCCCGACGGGCAGTGGATCGCTTTTGGATTCGGCGGCTTCTTCAACGCGCGGGAGACCGTCCCCGCAAAATTGATGATGGTGCGTTCCGATGGTTCGCAAAAATCCAAGGATCTCACCAAGGGCCTGCCCAATAGCGGATTCCCGACTTGGTCGCCGGATGGAAAGCAGATCATCTATCGTGTTTGGGGAGCCGGCGAGTACGGGCTGCGAGTGTTGAACCTTGACAACGGCTCGATCAGAACGTTGACCACAGAATTGGATAATTTCCCTGCCTATTCGCCCGGCGGAGACCTGATCACCTTCACGCGCCGCGACGCGAAGACACTCGACTACGATATCTTCACCATGCGCCCGGACGGCACCGAGATCAAGCAATTGACCACTACGCCCGGGAACGACAGCCACTCTTCCTGGTCCCCCGACGGTCAGTACATTCTCTGGTCCAGCGCGCGCTATGGTTTCAAGGACGAAGCGCCGCTATACGACAATTCCTTCCAGCCCTTTGCGCAGATCTTCATCATGAAGGCGGATGGTTCTGATCAGCATGCGCTCACCTATAGCCGTTGGGAGGATTCCATGCCGGCAATCGTGCCGCCGGCAGCAAAGAAAAATACACTGACACGTGCAGACCGCTTGAACTGAGTGGTCGCTGGAGCGGCCCTGCGCAATAGCTCCACCCGGCAGCCAGCGCATCGCCATTGACACACGGGCTGCTATGGGCGTATACCCAAGCAAATCCATCTGGGGGCTTTCGATGGCAGATCACGAGATAATGAACCCCGGTACTTCAGCTCCAATTCTTGTTTCGAGGCGCGACCTCATCAAGGGCGTGATCGCGGCGGGCGCAGTATCTTCCGCGAGCTATCTGTTCCGCGCCTCCACCGTGTGGGCCCAGGCATCCGCTCCTGGCGCGGTGGAACGGTTGGTCACGCTGACGGTCAATGGCCAGCAGCGGCGCGTCGACGTGATGAAGCAAGAGACCCTGCAGACGACCCTGCGTTACAAACTGGGTCTGACCGGCACGAAGCTCGGATGTGATCGCTCCGAATGCGGCGCTTGTACCGTGCTGATCGATGATGTGCCGCACTACTCATGCTCGGTGCTGACGCACACCGTGCGTGGCAAGAATATTGTCACGATTGAAGGGCTAGCCTCCGCGGACGGCAAGCTGCACCCGGTCCAGCAGGGCACCATCGATGAACAAGGGTTCCAGTGCGCGTTTTGCATGTCGGGGTTCGTGATGGCCACGGTCGGCTATCTGAAGACGAATCCGAACCCCACCCGAGCCGAACTAGCGCACGGGATTTCCGGCAACCTGTGCCGCTGTCAGGACTACGACAAGATTCTCAACGCCATGATGCGCGGTGCCGAGAATTTGAGGAGGGCTAACCGTGTCTAATAATGTGCCCGCGACCAAATACAAACTGATCGGCAAGAACTACACTACGCCTGACCTCCTCGCGAAGGTCACGGGTCGGTCGAAGTACGCCGAAGACTATCGCGCCGACGGCATGCTGTTCTGCAAACTGCTGCTCAGCCCGATGCCGCACGCCCGGGTCAGAAGGATTGATGCGCGCGCGGCGCTCGCAATGCCCGGCGTTAAGGCCATCCTGACTGCGGACGAGTTGCCTCCTCCAGCCGACAGCATCAACGATAACGGCACAGTGATCCTGGCAAACAAGAGAGGAGATCGTGGACTCACCATGGAGCCGTTGTTCCATGGGGATCCGATTCTCGCTGTGGCCGCAGTCGATGAGGTCACCGCTGCCGACGCCATCGAAAAAATTCGCCTGGACCTTGAGCCGCTGCCATTCGTGGTGGACCCGCTGGTAAGCCTGCGGCCGGGCGGGCCAAACGCGAGAACGGATGGCAACGTTTGGGTCCGCACCAGTGCCTGGAGACTCGCACCGCCATGGCCTACTGGCAAAATGGCAAGGTCTTCGTTCACAGTGGGGCGCAGAGCACTGCCCAAGCGGTCCCAGCGATCGCGCGATGGCTGGGCATCGATCCCGACAATGTGGTTTTCATCAGTGAGTACACCGGCGGCGGATTCGGAAGCAAGATAACGGGCGCCATCTCATTGATTATTCCCGCACTCCTCTCCAAGAAGGCGAATGCGCCTGTGATGATGCGCATCAGCCGCGAGGAAGAGCAGTACATCGGGCGCGGGCGTCCAGGCTTCCACGGCCGTATGAAGGTCGGCTTTGCCAGGGACGGCAGGATCATGGCGCTCGATATGTTCGTGATCTGCGATAACGGTCCCTACGACCAGGTGGGCGATGCCGCTTCGTCGGGCCGCATCGTTTCGCTGCTGTATCAGCCGCTCGCCATGCGCTGGCGCGCGGTCACGGTCCTCACGAATACGCCGCCGCGCAGTGCGCAAAGCTCGCCGGGAGGCATGCAGGGAATCGCGCTGATGGAGCCGCTGCTGGCGAAGGCTGCGCGGAAGCTAGGAATCGATCAAGTCGCCATCCGGCGCATCAACGCGCCCGAGGGCAAAGCGAAATTCGGACCGCTGATCGCAGGCAAGCAAGCTTACGCCACAAGCGCCTTCCTCAAGGAAGCGCTCGACCGCGGGGCCGAGATGTTCAAGTGGGACGAGAGAAAAACGCTCCCGAAGCGAAGCGGTACGAAGGCGCGCGGCGTTGGGGTATCGAGCAGCTGTTACGTCGGTGGCTCGATCGGGTTCGATGGGCTCTTCGTCATCAAGCCCGACGGCCGGCTCTACATCCAGTCGGGAATCGGTAATCTCGGAACCGAGTCGGTGCACGACGTACACCGCGTGGTCGCGGAGTTGGTCGGCGTGCCCTGGGAAAAGTGTGAGATCACTTGGGGTAACTCGGCAAAGAACCTGCCTTGGGCTTGCCCCTCGGGCGGCAGTCAAACGACTCACGCCATGACGCGCGCCGCGCATGCCGTGGCCATGGACGCGACGAAGAAGCTTCAGCAGATCGCGGCCAAGGATCTCGGCGGCAGGCCCGAAGAATACCTAGTCGCTAACGAGCGCGTCTTCCGTAGGGGCGGCGGTCCCGGCATGACCTTGGCTCAGGCGGCGAAGCGTGCCATCCAGCTCGGCGGCATCTACGACGGCCACGAACTGCCCAAGGACATCAATAAGTTTACGGTGGCGTCAGCGACAGCGCTCGCCGGGCAAGGCTTGCTCGCTGTGGCCAAGGATAATTACCCGCGCGACGGCGTCACCCATTCCTATGTCGCCACGTTTGCGGAGGTCGAAGTCGACCTCGAAACAGGTCAGTATCGCATCGTAGATTTCCTGGCCTACGCGGACGTCGGCACGGTGATTCATCCGAACGCCCTCGGCGGGCAGATCCTCGGGCGCTCGATACTGGGCATCGGCCATGCCATCGGCCAGAAGTGGGTTTATGACCAGCATTACGGTCTGCCGCTGGCTAAGCGGTTCCACCACACCAAGCCGCCGACGATCCTGGATATTCCGCAAAACATGCGCTGGGCGGCGGTCGGTATTCCGGATCCGGAAACGCCCATCGGTGCCCGCGGTATCGGTGAGCCGCCCGTCGGTGGCGGCTGCGCCGCAATATTGAACGCCCTGTCAGACGCGCTGGGGGACGAGATCTTCCGGCGCGCGCCGGTCACTGCGGACGCGATTCTCGCGGCGCTGGAAGCGGGCCGCTCGATGCAAGAGCCGCTGACAGCGCACATTTGAGTCTGGCCCCCGCAAGTGCGATGCAATAGAGACCAGCGGAGAGAGCGCAGGAGGACGCAAATATGGCCGTGATACACGATGTGATGCCGGCGTTCGAACTTTTTCAACCGGCGACGGTCGACGACACGATGCGGTTGCTCGGCCAGTACCGTGAAGACGCCTGGGTGATGGCGGGTGGTTTGGACACATTCGATTGGCTAAAGGATCGCATCAAGAGGCCGAAAGTCGTGGTCGACTTGAGCCAGGTCAAGGAACTGAGCGGAATCCGCGAGGCGGACGGGGGCCTGGAGATCGGGGCGACGACTACGTTGACGGAGGTAGTGCGACATCCTGTCATCCGGGAAAAATACAGCATCCTGTCAACGGGAGCCGAAGCGGCCGCGTCACCCCAGATTCGCAACCAGGGCACCCTTGGCGGAAACGTATCGCAAGACACGCGCTGCTGGTATTACCGCGCGGGCTGGCCTTGCTATCGTGCGGGGGGGAACACTTGCTTTGCGGATACGCCGACAGCGATCAATCGCGAGCACGCCATTTTGGGGGCGGATCGTTGTGTGGCTGTGAACCCGTCAGATTCGGCGCCCGCGTTGATCGCGCTGGACGCCAAATTTGTAATCCGCACGCCGAAAGGCGAGCGCATCGTGAATGCGGAGGACTACTTCATTGGCCCGGGCGCCGATATCACGCGCATGAACATTTTGCGGCCGGGGGATCTCCTGACGGCCATCCGTCTGCCCGCGGACTGGTCTGGAGCTAAGTTCTATTTTGAAAAAGTGCGCGATCGCAACGTGTGGGATTTCCCGCTGATGAACGTGGCCTCGGCCATGGTGATCACTGACGGCAAGATCGAGCGTATCCGGCTGGCGGTGAACGCCGCGGCGGCCCGGCCGCTGCGCCTCGTCGCCGTGGAAGACGCCGTGCGCGGTAAAGAGCCAAACGCCGCCACCGGCGAAATGGCCGGGCGACTAGCCGTCGAGGGCGCACGGCCCTTGCGGTTCAACGGCTACAAAATTCCGCTGATGCGGAACCTGGTGAAGCGCGCCATCGGCGGCGTGGAGAAGGCAGCATGGGCTTAATCGAGTGGGCTACAAGTCCGTGGGGTAGAGAGGTTCCCATCCACATCGCGTTCGGGCTCTTGTGGGTATCGTTAATTGGCGGTTTGCTGTTTCTGGTTGTGCATGCCCTGTATGTCGGCTACTGGGCGAAATCCGCCCAATCGCATTCGGCCCAGGCTGTAGGCGCTTCCTCCGGGATCGCTGGCATCCCCGAACGCGTCGCGCGGCACTCTTTCGGCGCGCGACTCTTCCATGCGGTGATGGCGCTCGCCATGTTCGCGCTTCTGTTTACTGCTTTCCTCCCCAAGATGGGCGTCAAATTCGCCTGGGTGACCTACCATTGGATCGCCGGGATCGTCCTTACCGTCTCCGTGATTTATCACCTGTTTCATGCCACGTTCTGGCTGGACTTTTGGTCGATCTGGCCTGACCGCGTGGACCTGGAGGATGCTTCCAGAAGATTCCGGCGCGCTTTGGGACAAGCCGCTCCCGCGCCACGCAAGTTCGCCAAATACCCATTGGAAAACAAGCTGTACCACCTGGCCATCCTGTTTGCCGGACTCGCGGTCATCGGGACAGGCATCCTGATGATGAGCCGCGTGCGCACGCCTTTCTTTGCGCGAAATCCCTATCTGTTTGGCTTCAGTGATATGACCTGGGGCTGGATGTATGTCTTGCACGGCCTTGCCGGCATCGCGCTTGTCGCCCTGATCATCGCTCACGTATATTTTGCGCTGAGGCCGGAGAAGCTCTTCATCACCAACTCAATGATCTTCGGTTGGATGAGCCGCGAGAAATACCTGGAACATCACGATCCGCAGCGCTGGCCCTTAGGCGAACGAACGCCCGAGGCGGGAGCGTCGGGAGGATCAAAGTCCAGGGTTCCCGCCTAGAAGATGGGCGAGGACATCAGCGCCCGCTGCGACGCCATCGAAAAATGTTATGAGTTCATGCTGGCCTACGCCGGCCAGGGACTGCTTGGCGACGAAGGTAGCGCCTCCAGCGGGCAGGTGCGCGATTATCTCGAACGTGCGGCCGATGCAGTTTCGGGGCTCGCCGGAGCCTACGCGGCCGCGGTGAAACAGGAAAAGTTGGAACACGCGGAATCGTATCCCGCATTTCTCGGCGTATTGGAGCGGGACGCTCGCGACTCCCTCGCCGCCATCCAGCTTGTTTTGGCGCAGACCACTATCAGCTCTCAGTTGATCGATAACCTGAACGCTTCGATCCACCTCCGAGCCCTGCTCACAGATCTCTTCTTGATTGACGAAATCCTCAAGCCGCAGCGGGCGCGGGAGAAACCCGCAACCGCGGAATAGCACCCGCAGATGAGCGGCATCTCGCGACGAAAGCTGATCACAAGAGGCTTGGCGGCCGCAGCAGGCGCCTGCGGCTTGGGAGTCGCCGCGCGACTGGCCGACCGCTACGGGCTAATACCGCCTGATCACGCCGGTATCTACGGCGCAGGCGAGACCCTCACCTACGCGGCTCAAAAGCTCCTGATGTCGCATCATTCACTGGCCCGCGAGTTCAACCGCAGCGACATTTCCAAAGTATTTCCAGTAAACGGTGAAGTTCCCGAGAATGAAACCTACCATCGCTTAGTGGCCCATGGATTCGCGGACTGGCGACTCACGGTGGAGGGCCTTGTCGCTCATCCCCTCGCTTTGTCCCTCGCGGAGCTGAAAAGTTTTCCTTCGCGCAACCAGATCACCCATCAAGCATGCGAAGAGGGTTGGTCCTTCATTGCCGAATGGAGTGGTGTGCCTCTGTCCTACGTTTTGAATTTAGTCGGGGTCCGCCGCGAAGCAAAATACATCGCCTTCTTTCCCTTTGACGAATCGTGGGACAGCCTGGACATGTCCGACGCATGGCATCCGCAAACTTTGCTTGCCTACGGCATGAACGGTCAGGAGCTTCCCACGCCTCACGGTGCGCCCGTTCGCCTGCGCGTCGCCCGCCAACTGGGCTATAAGAGCGTGAAATATCTCTCCCGCATTACGGTCACCGACACACTGAAGAACATCGGCAAGGGCTTAGGATCCATCTCTCCGGAAATCGGCTACTCCTGGTACGCGGGCATCTAACGCGACTCGCGGCGCCGCTTGGCCACGCGCCGGCTCGCAGCGGAACCGTCCAAGAGTAGCTGGGTGTATACTCAAGGCCGTCCCGGGAATCCAAAGTCGAAATTTCACACGATACCTGCCGGAGAAGAATTTATGATTCCGTTTCTCCAATGTCGTCGGTCAACCACGATGTTCGGGCTTGCGCTATTTGGAGCGATGTGGGCATCCGCCGTAGCCAGCAATGCGCAGGAGACGGCCCCGCTCGGTCACAATCAGTCTCAACCTGCGCCTCTCGTGCAAGAACACAAGACCGTCCGGGTATCTGACCATGTCTATGTGATTCCGGACGGGCGTGTGAATCTCGTTCCGAACATCGGCATCATTGTTGGAAACCGAGCGACGCTGGTGGTGGATGCCGGAATGGGGCCGAGAAATGGCCAGGTCGTTCTCCGCGAGCTTGCCAAGGTCAACAAGAATGCCGACCTGTATCTCACGACGACGCATTTCCATCCGGAGCACGTCACGGGCGCTCAGGCATTCCCGGCAAACACCAAGATCATTCGCTCCGAAGTGCAAGAGGAAGAGGTGAAGCAAAAGCAACCCGTGTTCATCCATAACTTCAGTCAGAGGACTCCGGAAATCAAAGCGCTGTTGCAGGACGTCAAGCCTCGTCCGCCCGATATTCTCTTCGATCGCGAGGTAAAACTCGATTTGGGTGGAGTGACGGCTCGGCTGTTTTTGGTCGGGCCGGGACACACGCGCGGAGATACCGCCATTTACGTCGATGAAGATAAGGTTCTCTTCACCGGCGATGTGGTGGTCAACCGCTTTTTTCCCATCTTTCCCGACAGTGACGCAAACGGAAAAAACTGGCTGGGCATCTTGAATCAATTCGAGGCGCTTCAGCCGCGCACGATTGTGCCGGGACATGGCGAAGTAGGTGACGCCGGACTTGTCAGCAAGGAACAGTCTTACCTTAAGTCGCTCCAATCACGCGTCGCACAACTCAAGGCTCAGGGAAAGTCTTCCGAAGAAACAGCGAAGTCGCTATCCGAGGAGTTTCGACAGAAATATCCGGACTGGGAGAACCCCGGCTGGATTTCCGACGCGGTCAAACATTTCTATTCGGAACCCGACTGATTTTGAGACACTCCGTGGAGTGCCTCCATGCACTTGACTGTGACCAAAGCTGTCTTTAGAATCGCGTCCAGTTTGGTAGAATTGTCCGAACCGAGTGAAAGACCTAGGTTCTGTCCTCGCCTAAGAGGGAGGTGACCCGTGAAAGGCAAGTTCCTGACGTTTTTGGCTCTGGGCATTTGTGTTTCGATTCTTGCGCTTCCGCTGTTGGCGCACCACGGCAACGCGGCATACGACACGGAGAAAAAAATTACCGTGAAGGGAACCGTCGTACAGTGGTTGTGGGCCAATCCACATTGCGTACTTCAGTTCGACGCAACCGATGACAGCGGCCAAGTGGTGCATTGGGGCGCGGAGACCGAAAATGCGACCACCATGACTCACAGCGGCTGGTCCAAGCAATCCTTCAAGCCCGGGGACGAAGTCACGGTGACCATGATCACCGTCAAGAACGGCAAACCCATTGGGCGCATCGTTGAGGCCGTGCTACCCAATGGCCAAAAGCTGGCGGGTCGCGTAATCCCGGCCCTTCCGTCGTCCAGACCCGAAGATTACCCCAGGCAGTGAGGAGTCGCTCCGGCGCCCCAGTCTGGTCCCGATCTTGCCGGGGTGCCCTTACGCAATACTGGCTCCAAGAGTGAGATCTAGATGATGGAAAAGATTCCCACGATGCTGAAGCGCTTGGTTACCGCGAGCGCTGTACTAGCAGTCTTGATATTCTCACTTCTTGGGCACTCTCAAACCGCGCCGTCCCAATCAAAAGCTCCGCAGGATCAGAAGACGGCGCCCGCTGGTCCCGGCGCGGAATCTGTATACGTCGACGGCTGGGGACGGCCAATAGCCACACCCGTGATCGATAAATCAGCTCCTGCGCCACGCCAGGACATTTCCGGAACTTGGGACCCGGGCGACCGCGGAATCCAGCCGCTCGGCTCGAGCGCCATGCCCGAAGACGGCAAGCCGGAGCATCGCCTGCCTTTCACTGCTTTGGGCCAGGAAGCGCTCAACCGCACGAAGCCAAGCAATACGGTCAGGAGTGTTCTTCCCGCGGAGACCAACGATCCAGTAGTAACCTGCGATCCCCAGGGAATGCCTCGCGAAGATCTTTATGAGCTAAGGACCACGCAGATCCTTCAGACGCCCGTAAAGATCGCCGTTCTGTACGAATTTACCAAGATATGGCGGGTCATCTGGACGGATGGGCGAGAGCTCCCCAAAGATCCCGAACCAAGGTGGTTCGGCTACTCGGTCGGCAAGTGGGTGGATGATTACACGCTCCTGGTGGAAACCACAGGGCTGGATGAGAGAACCTGGATTGATCGAGCCGGTCGTCCCCATAGCAGCGACCTGCGCGTGGAGGAACGCTTCCATCGCGTGGACCGTGACCACTTGGAGCTGACGGTGACCATCAATGATCCGCAAATGTATACGAAACCTTGGGTAGCCCTCGATCGATTGCAGTTCAACTTGCAGCCGGCCAATTTCGATGTGCGGGAGATGATTTGTTCGCCGTCAGAGCTTGCGGAATACAATAAAGTGATTGGCAATCCCGCTAGCGAAAAAGCCCACTAACAACTGCGCCCAAACTGCTTGCGGAATTTGACGCTGCGCCCGCGGCGATCAGGAGCTTGACGATGGCCGTTTCTCCCTCTTCGGGATCGCAGGCAATCCGATTCGGAGTCTTCCAGCTGGAATCGCGCGCGCGCGAGTTACGCACGCGCGCCATCAAGGAGGTATTCCATGACTAGATTGGAGTTTTACCTACGTGCGGGAGTGTTTTTTCTCGTCGGAGTTGCTGTCGGCACGCTCCTCATGCAGCGGACTGCCGCTCAGGAGAAGAGCGCGAATAATGGGCTCAAGCTGCTCGTCGTGGGCATCGCCGTCAAAGACTATCCAGAATCGCAAAATTTCTACGAGAGGAAAATGGGATTTAAGACGGCATTCGAGTTCAGCCCTGATGGCAAGCGGACCACAACTTATTACCAGATGGGCCGTGACTCCTTCCTGGAAATGCAGTCGGCGACCGCTGATATGCCTGAGGGGTTGTCGCACATCCACCTGTTGACGGATAACTTGAATGCTACCGTGGCTCGCCTTCGGCAGGCCGGCGTGCCGTCGTCGGCGCGCACTGCGACGACGCCCGGCACCGTGACCGAAATTGGCATGGTCCAACCGGCGAATGTAAGGAGCGCGAACGTTTTCGATCCCAACGGCATCCGACTCGAACTAAACGAATGGCTTCCTGAGTCACTCACAAAGAAAGCGATGGACTCTTGGAAGTAAGCTGAGAAACCTAACGGTGGCCTAGGCGCTGGGCACAGAACGTCAGGGCTAAATGCCCGAAATTCGTGTGAAGCGTTGCTGGGGTTGAGCGAAAGCACGGGAGTTTTTTCAAATATCGCACCTCGGAGGAGAACGCAAATGGCAACAATATCGAAACGTGCTCGGGTCTTGCTGGGAGCAACCTGCATTGCCATTGTCCTGGCAATAGGGGCTGCCGTATGGCCGCAGTCGCCTACGCTCAACATCACCGTGACCGGACAGTCGATGATCCGCTCCGATTTCCGTGTTCACGCGCCTAATGAGGTCGCCACGATATTGCCCTTACTGAAGGGCGACGTGATATTCACTAATTTTGAAGCCACAGTGATAGAAAAGGAGCAATCGACGCACGATGGCAGGTTCCTCTCCCCGCCGGAAGCGCTCGACGCGCTGAAAGCTTTGGGCTTCAACCTGCTGGCTCTATCGGATAATCATTCGTTTGATCTGAAGGTTTCGGGCGTTCAGAACACCCTCCGCGAAGTGAAGAGCCGCAACATTGTTCACGCCGGGATTGGAAACAACCTGGAAGAAGCCGCTGCGCCGGGTTATCTGAAGACGCCGAAGGGCACCGTTGCCATCGTAGCGATGGCCTCGGGCCTGATTGCGGAGGGAGGATCGGCCACCGCCGCCCGGCCGGGCGTAAATGAGCTGCGCATCGAAGCCGGGGGCAAGCCAAACGAATCCACGACTCTGCTCCCTGCCGAGCCGGGGAACGAACCGAACGCGGAGGACAAACAACGCATTCTTCAGAGTATCCGGGATGCCCGCCAACGTGCCGATCTTGTCATCGTGTATGAACACAATCACGTCTTTCTGAACAGGCCGTTCGGGGCGCTCTTCAGCGAAGAGTTGCCCGAACGCTTAGCTCCAGCGGATTGGCTCAAGAAATGGACCCACGAAGAAATCGATGCCGGCGCGGATATCATCGTCATGCATGGCGCGCCTCTCATACACGGCGTGGAGATCTATCACAACCGGCCGATCTTTTATGATCTGGGCAACTTCATCTTTAATGTTCCGCCCACAAATATACAGCTTGACGAGCCCATCAACTGGGAAAGCGTGGTCGCGCATGTCCAGTTCCAGGGGAAAAACCTGCAATCGATTACCTTCCAGCCCATCGCCATGAATAAGATTGGCCAAGGCGAGCCCGACCTGCACGACGAGCACACCAATAATCTCTTCCTCGCCAAGGCGAGCCCGACCTGCACGACGAGCACACCAATAATCTCTTCCTCCAGACTCGCGGCTTGCCAAAGCTCGCAACCGGCGATCAAGCACGCTATATCCTTCAGCGGCTGGCGGACTCCTCACGGCCCTTCGGAACCACAGTGGAGGTGAAAGCAGATACAGCGGAGATTAAACTGAAAGGCCGAAGTTAGGTCAAAACGACATTTATCGTACGCGATCAGCGCGGTGCCACGAATCCACCCCGCATCAAGCCTCGGCATCTGTTCGATGTGTCGGTGGGCGACGGAAGGTCGCCACCTGTAGACGATCAGGGATGAAGTTGCGGGCGTCGGCAGGGCGTCGGCAGGCGCCTTTTTCGTGGGGTCCCCGGACCCCCGGGGAATCCCCTTAACCCGGTGGAAATATAGGGTTATTCCCTGATGGCAGCCGTAGACGAAAAACCCTACACTCTTTGCCTTAGGGATCTATGCGACGGGTACAAATACTGTTAGCCGATGATCACGAAGTGGTGCGCAAGGGTCTGCGCGCATTGCTGGAGGCCCACCGTGGCTGGAAGGTAATTGCCGAGGCCACTGACGGCCGCGAGGCGGTGGAAAAGGCCACGGATATGCGCCCGGATGTGGCCATTGTGGATATTGGCATGCCCTCCCTCAATGGGCTCGAAGCGACGCGCCAAATCGTGAAAAAAGCGCCTCGCACGCGCGTTCTGGTCTTGACCATGCACGACACCAATGCGCTGATTCAGCAGGTGGTCAAGGCCGGAGCTCGCGGTTACGTGCTCAAGTCAGATGTGGCCAGCGATTTGGTTTCGGCCGTGGAAGCGCTCTGCCGTGATCAAACCTTCTTTACGTCCAAAGTCTCTCAGGTCATTCTGGACCGTTACGTGGGCAAGTCCGCGGGCATGGAGATTTCTCCCGATCCGGACTCGCCTTTGACTCCTCGTGAGCGCGAAGTCGTTCAACTTCTCGCCGAGGGCAAGAGCAGCAAGGAAGTCGCCGCAGTCCTGGGCATCAGTGTAAAGACGGCCGAAACGCATCGCATCAACTTGATGAGAAAACTCGATTGCCATTCCGTGGCTGAGGTCGTCAGATACGCCGTGCGCAACTTGATTGCGGAAGCTTGACGACGGCCCCCTCTCCGCCGCACGTAACCCTTCTCGGCCGGCGGCGCTCCGGCAAGGCCTTATCAAGAAAGCCTAAGGAACAAAGGGCGTCCTGCCTCGTAAGGCGAATTTGCCACCCGAATCCATTGCTATGGGTATTTCGGCCAAGATCGGCCTCGCTTGCGTTCTAGATAGGCTGCCTCTTCTAGACAGAAGGCATTATAGATAAGGCCGAGGGGACTCATGCCAAAGCGCGCTCGCGTTGCAATCGTCGTGGCTGCCATGATCATTTTTGCTATTGCTTGCTGGACCTCGTTCGCTCTAAGGTAGAAGCGAGCGGACCTGCACTTAAGACTGTTGCGGTTCAATACTCTACACTCAAAAGGATTTAAGCCGCGCCTGCTGAGGTGGTTCGTGCCGCTGCCAATGGCCAGGCTAAACGCCAGTAGTCCCTGATCCCCGAAACATTTGAAAGGAAGCAGCTTACTGATGGGCGGTGATGAGCCCTGATGCCATTGTCCCCATTTGAGCCTCGCGGCTTAGCCCCGGGCGGCTCCATCTGTAGGCCACATCCACAGCGTTGCTGTCACAGTAAGGACACCGGCCGTGTCTGCTCAAGGCGTCCACCATCCGTAGGCAATTCGCACAAAACCATTCGTAGTCGCTCATCCGTTCCATCTTCTGCCCCCTTGTATTTACCCATCCCCCACGTCCGTATACCAACTGATTCGACGCGCCGGTCACGCTTTAGGGTGCATCGGAGAGACCTGAGTCCACAATCGGGCAAGACCCTACGCCCGAACGCGGTCTGTAAAGACTTACGTTATGGTCGGCGCCGGCACGGCAAACGAGCAAAACCTCTTGTTTTCAATGGGATTATGAAATGCGTGGGTGGTCTTGGTTCACCGGGCTGTAGCATAAAGAAAGCCCAGCCGGTTCAGGGTGCCGGCGGGCCGGTTCGCCAACTACCTTCCCCTGAACTGAACTGTTGATGCAAAAATCTCCAACGAGGGGCAACTCCACATTTCTCGAACTACGCATTTCGCGATCAGTTGACCACCTGCGGTAAAATAGATTTTAGAGTTTTTGTAATGGACTCTCGATCGACGAAGGAAGCAGCTTGCGCCATACTGTCAGCCTGGCTCTGACGTAAGTTCTTTGGATTGCGTCGTTACAAAAGGCTCGAGCTAAGTGTCCTGAAATGTGCACATGCAAGTCAGGCCACTTATCCCTTTTAGAATGTGCACTTGCATAAAAGCGGGGGGAGGGGGTCTAGCGCGGGGCGCTCCGAAACCTGGCGCCTCGCCGCCTTCACGATGCGGCGAACCATCATCCGCGACTTAGAAAAACTTGTCGGAACTTCCGGCGTGTTATCGAGTACCGAGGATTTGCTGCTCTACGAATACGACGGTTCCGTCGAAGAAGCGCGCCCCGACGCGATCGTCTTTCCGCGCGGCAAGCAGGATGTGGTGGAGATCGTCAAACTGGCGAATCGCTATGATGTCTTTATCGTGGGCCGGGGAGCAGGCACGGGGCTCTCCGGCGGGGCGCTCGCGAGGCAAGGTGGAATTGTTTTGGCGTTCTCCCGCATGAACCACATCTTGGAGATCGACGCAGAAAATCAGCGGGCCGTGGTCGAACCCGGCGTTGTGAATCTCGATCTCTCGCGCGCAGCCGAGAAGTACGGCTTGTATTTCGCTCCCGATCCTTCCAGCCAGAAGTCCTGCACCATTGGCGGCAATGTCTCGGAAAATTCCGGCGGGCCGCATACGCTCGCCTACGGTGTTACTTCCAACCATGTCACCGGCCTCGAGTTGGTCCTGCCTGATGGCAAAGTTGTGCAGCTCGGCGGCCGGGGCACGGAGACGCCCGGCTATGATCTCACCGGCCTCGTGGTCGGCTCGGAGGGAACTTTCGCGCTGGTCACGGAAATCACTGTTAGACTTCTGCGGCTGCCTGAAGATGTGCGCACGCTTTTGGCCATATACGACTCGCTCGAAGATGCCACCGACAGCGTCGTGGATATCACTGCTCGCGGAATGATTCCCGCAGCTTGCGAAATGCTCGATGGCTGGACTCTCCGCGCCGTCGAAGCCTATGTCCATGCTGGCTTTCCTCTCGATAGTGCCGCCGTTTTGCTGATAGAGGTGGAAGGCGTGCGCGAGGCCGCCGAAGCCCAAGCCGCCCAAATCAGCGAGATTTGCCTGCGCCACCATGCGCGAGAAGTGCGCCGCGCGCGCGACGCTCGCGAACGCGCCCTGTTTTGGAAAGGCCGCAAAGAGGCCTTCGGCGCCGTTGGCCGCGTCTCGCCATCTTATTACGTGCTCGATGGCGTCATTCCGCGCACCAAGCTCACGGCGACGCTCCTGCGCATCGAAGAAATTGCCAAACGTTACCGCTTCGTCATCGGAAACATTTTTCACGCTGGAGACGGCAATCTGCATCCGCTGATTCTTTTTGACCATCGCGATCCCGATCAGTTCCAGCGTGCCCGGGCCGCCGGAGCGGATATCATGCGGCTTTGCGTGGAGATGGGCGGCACGCTTACCGGAGAACATGGCGTGGGCATGGAAAAGAATGAGCTCATGCCGCTGATGTGCAACGAAACCGACTTGGATTTAATGCGCAAGGTGCGCGCCGCATTCAATCCTGTAGGCCGGCTCAATCCCGGTAAAGTCTTGCCCCTTGGCAAGGGCTGTGGAGAAACGCGTCTGCGACCTTTTCCCCTCTCTGCGAGTGGGAAGGCATGAGCCAAGTGGCCGTATCGCTTGCTTCGCGCCTCGGAGAGTTTGTCGGCGCCGGCCGCGTCCTCACCGATCCAGCTTCGCTTGCTGCCTATGAAGTGGATGGCCGCCGGCCCTCTGCGGCTCTGCTTCCCGGTTCGGTTGCTGAGATAGCTGAAATTCTCCGCTTCGCTTCCGCCGAGCGCCTCGCCGTAGTCCCCGTTGGCGGCAAAACGCATCTGCACATTGGCATGCCGCCGCACCGGTATGACCTTGCTCTCGACGTTTCGGGAATGAACCGCGTGCTTGCCTACGAGCCGCACGATCTCACGCTGGGCGTTGAGCCGGGCATAACCTACGCCGAGCTCGATCGCAGCCTTCGCGAAAAAGGTCAGTTCCTGCCTCTGTCGCCGCCTTTTGCGGAGCGCGCCACGCTTGGCGGAATCGTCGCCGCAGCCGCGGACACGCCATTACGCTACGCTCACGGCACGGCGAGGGATTTCTTGTTGGGGGTCGAGTTCGTCACCGGTGAGGGAACGGTTTCTAAAAGCGGCGGTCGCGTGGTGAAGAATGTCACTGGCTACGACCTGCACAAGCTTCTGATCGGCTCGCTCGGAACTCTGGCTGTCATTACACGATTGAACTTCCGCACGTTTCCATTGCCGCCTAGCCAGAAGATGTTCGTGGCGGCCTTTACCGAGCAATCGGACGCCTTCGCTTTTTGTCGCGCCATTATGGAATCTCCGCTACAGCCGAGAATAGTGGACGTCCTCAATCCCGGCGCGGCAGGGCTCTTCGCCGCGCGTGACGCCGGTTCCCTGATTCGGGGTTCCTGGTTCGTCGTTATTGAAGCAGCCGGGCACGAGGCGGTCCTGGAGCGCCACGCCCGCGATCTTGCTGCGATGTCACAGGACGCACGCGCCGCCGAATTTATCGCTCTCGACGCAAACCAACGAGATCATCTGTTCGGTGGCCTTTGCGAATTCTCGCGAATCGCGTTCGGTGCGACTTCCACCGCGATGGTTTTCCGTGTCACCGCTCTTCCTTCCGCCATGCCGATGCTGCTCGCCGAAGTACGCAAGCTCGTCGAGCGCCACGCATTCGATTGCGCCATTCTGATTCGTGCTTTAGGCGTCGTGTACCTCGCCCTTTTGCCCCCCGCAGACCCGAAGATATGCCCTCAATTGCTAAACTGCGCACGCGAGCTGACGACCCTCTGCGCCACCTCCGGAGCAGCCCCCCTGATCGAGCTTTGTCCGCTGGAAATAAAAAACGCGCTCAGCATCTGGCCCCAGGTGGGAAGCGAACACGAGATTGCCCAGCGCCTCAAGCGCGTCTTCGACCCGCAAGGCATTCTCTCGCCCGGCCGGTTTCGAGGAGGCATCTGACTCCGATGTCGCAGATGTCGCCAAGCACAACGGCGCTTGAATCTGCCTCTCCGGCCAAGGGCCAGAGTGGCTTCCACGGCGCGGACCGCCCCCGAGACGTGGACTACCTGCATTGTATTCACTGCGGCTTGTGCCTCAACCATTGCCCGACGTATCGGTTGTGGGGTCTCGAAGCGGACTCGCCCCGCGGCCGCATTCGTCAGATGGTCCTCGTGGACGAAGGGCGGCTGGCGCTCGGCGAGTCTTTCGTCCGGCACATTGACCAATGCCTGGATTGTCGCGCCTGCGAAACGGCCTGCCCCGCGGGAGTGGAGTACGGCAAGCTGGTGGAGGCGGCGCGGGCCCAGATCGAGCAGAATTATCGCCGCCCGTTTTCATCGCGCATCGCCCGGAGCCTGGTCTACCGCCATTTACTTCCTTATCCGCGCCGCATCGCTACCGTGGCGCGCCTTGCGCGTTTCTATCAAAACTCCGGCCTGCAAACCGTAGCGCGCGCGTCGGGCTTGCTTCACCTGTTGGGACTGGCGGATCGCGAAAAATTGATGCCTACGGTGGAGAAGGAATTCTTTTTTTCGCGGCTGGGGCAGACCTTTGCAGCGCAGGGTAAGCGACGCGCTCGCGTGGCGCTTTTTGCGGGATGCATTTC
>WNGQ01001485.1_pt1 | contig 24274 bp, 17 predicted proteins | sample 5407661 | NCBI WGS metagenome assembly WNGQ01 (sample SAMN13153382, study PRJNA577476) | soil metagenome | isolation source: 60 cm soil or saprolite under Garry oak tree replicate 2 | place: USA:California | collected 2016-06-15 | reverse complement strand
GGAGCTGCGTGACGATAGTGGTTGCAAAATTCTGGCCGGTCACATTGCCACCTAGCAGGTTGTTGCCGGTCCGGGTAGCCATCAGCGCGAGGGTATTCGCCGGCCCCTCACGTAGAAAGCGCGACTGTGGGCGAGAGCGCCCCATGATGCTGGCCCGCCATCGTTCTTCGGTGGGAAGTTCCAGGGCAGGATCTAAACTCGCCAGTACTGCAGAGATGGCCTGACGAAATCGTTCCAGGTCTTGCCTGGTCAGGAACCGTGCCAGGAGTCGCCAAGCGTCTTCCTTGGAGGCTAAGCGCCAGGTAGTTCCAACTTGTCGCACTGGCGGATCGGAGACATACGCGTAGCGAACCAGATCCTCGCCGACCTCCGTATACGGTCGCCCAGCCAGAGTCGTCAGAACGTTCTGATCCCCTTCGACCGTTTCATCCCAGCTCCCCGCCAGCAGGGCAGGGAGGAGAGGGCGAGCTTGTTCCGGTGCTGCCCAAGCAGGTTGATGGACGGTGGGATTCAATGCCAGCTGACGACGCAGCGAGAGCAGGCTGCAGTGGGCGATGAAGGCCATCGATGAGGCTTCATCCGGATCGAACCCCATCGCCCGAAGAGCTTTTTCGGCTTCCTGTCGAGATGGACGTGGAAGCACCACCATCCCATCAGGTCCGGCGGTTTCACGCCCCAGTGGGATCAGAACATGATGGCCCTGACGAGTGGCCAGGTGGGTTTCAACGGGGGCAAATGTTGGAAGCAACACGAGCGGCTCTGCTGCATACACCATCTGCCGCCAGGCGGCAGGGCTGTGCACTATCACGGTGCGGGCGAAGAATGTATCACGCTTCGTTTTCGGCTGTTGCTCAAAAAGAGCGGCAATGAACGCAAGCGCTTCTTCCTGCGCATCGGCCTGCACAGGCAAGGCGCTAGGTGGTGCCTGAAGCTGCTGGAGGAGATGGTCCGCAACAGCATCGCGACCAGAAATAATGAGTTCTGTCGAGAGCGGCGGTTGGGTGGTTTCCCGCCAATTGATCCAGAAAGATTCCAAATCCTGGACATCTCCGGGATTTTTGCCCAGGAGGCGCGAAATCCATTCATGAACGGCGGGAGCAAGAGTCAACCATGCTTCCAGGTTGTCGGCATCCAGGACACGAACGTTCCGCCAAGGTCCAACCTTTCGCTTCTCGGTGGCCCAGCCCTCTTTCCCCGCCCAGCGGCGCGGAGTGACAAAAACAAAGGTCGTTTGTGATGGGTCAATGCCGAGCGGGTCGGCAGAACGCTTTGCATAATCCTCATCGGCCTTTCGCTTTGGCCTCGGGTCAACGCCCATCTCCCAGACCGACGCCTGAGCTGGTACGAAGGCATTGCCGAGCCCAGCTTCGAGGATCCCATCATAGCCTTTATACCTAGTTCCCTCACCGGACGGCATCTCGATGTGCGTGATATCGCCAACAGTCACGAGAATGAGCCGGCGCACAAGCTCTGGGAGTAGTCCTGGTGCATCGATGCGATTCGCCCACTGTGTTAGGTCAGAGGCATTTGCCTGCGTTGGAAACACAGTCGGCCCAGGCTCCTTCAGATTACGAAGATGACGTGTCAGTCGCTGCCATTGTTCATCGGGCAGGCCCTGGGCCTCGCGGAGGAACAGTTGCGCGGCTGCACTGGCACTGATAGTGTCTTCAACGTCGGTGGGGAGTTTGTGCGTAGTGGCAAGGAAGTCCTCTGCCGGTACGCCGAGAATGGTACACAATGCAACGATAGTATCTGCGGCGGGCGGGGGCAAACGTCCGTTTTCGATTTTGCTGATATAGGAAATATCCAGATTAGCTCGCTGCGCCAGATCACGCTGGGACAACCCGGCCTGATGGCGCAAGGCCCGAATTCTGGCTCCAAAAGTCGGCTCCATGAGGTGCTCCTCCTTTGTCCTAAGTACAGCCGGGCAGAAGTTCGTAGCGCGCTTTTCTGACAAGCAAATAAGAGCAAGAAGCCTTCCTCAGGAATAGAGAACTCTGCATGATATGTTCTAAAAAGAGTATGGCTTGTAGGTAGCACACCTCGTCATATGATGCGCAGATTCGGGTGCGCACTCGAATTGGGCAAAAAACTTCACGCCTGATCACCGACTTGACCGATCCTTCGATAGGAAGGTGTACACTTCTTTTGAGAAAGCTGACGCACGACACGGCCGAGTGCAGAACCTTCGATATGAGGACATCTTTTCACCGCTTTTTGTGCTACATTGTGAGAAAAGAAGCAGAAAGGAGCACACGTTATGGCTGAACAACTGATGGAGACAACGTTGCGCACCGCTCTGTGGCAGCAGTTCGGCGCGACGATCGACATGCTCGAAAACGCTTTGCTTGCCTGCCCCAGCATGCATTGGCATGGACTCCTCTGGAGTGACCCGGGAGCCCCAGAATACCCGACATTCTGGTCGATCACCCATCACACCCTCTTCTGGCTCGACTTGCATCTCACAGGCTCACTTGAAGAATTCGCTCCTCCTGCGCCCTTCACCCTGGATGAGCTTGACCCGGCAGGTGTCCTTCCCGAACAGCCCTACACCAAGGAGGAGCTACACGCCTATCTGGTGCATCTGCGCAAGAAGTGCCAGACAACGATTGCTGAGTTGTCTGGCGAGAAAGCGCACCAACAGGTCGCTTTCCCCTGGGCCAGGGGAAAGCAGGTGAGCTATTTAGAGCTGCTCTTGTACAGCATGCGTCACGTGCAGGAACATGCGGCCCAACTGAGCCTCTTTCTCGGACAGCACGGCATCCCGGACGAGGCGCTCGACTGGGTCGCGCGAGCGAAGGGTGAAGCGAGCCTCTGAGGCGCGCGGAGGCGCGAGTGGGCTACCGGTTGGTTCGCCTTCGCATTCCCCAACTCGAGTGCGCACCCCTTTCAAGCATCATATGGCGAGGTGTCGTAGGTAGTAGTGGTCTCTCTTGCAAGGAGGTGCAGCATGTCTCATCAACACTCCCAACGTTCTCGGCTTCTGGAGAGCCAGGAGCCGGATCAACTGAAGCGGCTGGCCCAGGCCCATCAGACCCCACAGGCCGTCGCCCGCCGTGCGCAGCTCATCGAGAGCGCTCATACCCATCCAGACTGGGGTACCAAGCAGATGGCACGGGCGTTGCAGCGTCATGAGAGCTGGGTGAGGAAATGGCGGCGACGCTGGGACGAAACGCATTCGCTCCAAGATGCCTCCCGATCCGGGGCTCCGCGTAGGTTTTCCGCAGAGGTGCGTGCCCAGGTGACAGCCTTGGCGTGTAGTCTGCCTCGCTCTCATGGGGTTCCGCTCGCTCATTGGAGTCGAGCCGAGCTCGCTCGCCAGGTCGCTGCTACCCCAAACTTGCCAGAGATCTCACCCCGTACCATTGGACGCTGGCTCTCGGCTGAGCAGATCCGTCCCTGGCGCTTCCATTCCTGGCAACACATCCAGGAGCCAGAGACGTTCTTGCAACGGGCGCGTCCGGTACTGCGGCTCTATGAGCACGCTCAGTCTCTCTTACAAGAGGGTGTCTGGGTGGTCTGCGTCGATGAAAAAACCTCCATTCAAGCACGTGAGGCTGAGCAAGCTCCTCGTCCAGCCGGACGCTTGCATCCTGTTTCTCAGTCACCGCGCTATCATCGCCGAGGAGCACTGCACCTGATGGCAGCGTTAAGCGTTGCTGATGGAATCATCTATGGCCAGTGCCATCCACGCAAACGCTTTCTCGACTTTGCAGCCTTTCTCCAAGCGATCCTGATCGCAGAAGCATTGCGTCGAAAAATCCATACCGTGGCCTTCATCCTCGATAATGGGTCAACTCATGCTCCCAAGCGCTTTCCAGGCTGGTTAGCCGAACAGTCCTTGTCCCTGGACCGGAAGGTAGCGTTCCAGGTCTACTGGTTGCCCACCAACGCATCGTGGCTTGACCAGATCGAGATCTGGTTTAGCTTGCTGCAGCGCAAGCTCTTGCACCCCAATCATTTTGCCAATACCGACGAGTTGCAGCGAGCGATCCTCGATTTCATCGTTCGCTACAATCAAACGGCCAAACCACTCGCGTGGTCCTACACAGTTGAGAAGCTGGAACACAAACTCGCGTCGAATTTCTGACCGGGAGTACTAAGGAAAGTGTACCATAGAATTGCAAAATTAGTCAATGCTATTGATAAACTACTCAACTCTGATCTGATAGCATACTGCCAGAATCTCACGCTACCCCCATTCTTGGCCCATTTCCAACATTTATGGTGCCAGGAGCAAGATAGTTAGATATAGCTGAAATATTCCTTAGAAGCCCCATCAGAGTGTTCCTCTCTGCCTGATTATCGATGCTGGAAAATCGGGTATGCTGAGAACAGCCACCACTTATCATCCGATTCAGGATGATATTGACAAATCACAAGGAGTACGCTAAAATGTCAAAAATTCTCTATCTTGATGAGGCCCGAGCACTTCAAAGGCATCTTTGACGGACGTGGGCAGGTTCCTACTAAAGGCTTGCTCACCACCCAACGCTTTGCTGCGGGAGCAATTTTAGTCTACCAACCGGCTTTATGGTATCAGTTCGAGAATCGCCTTGACCTGTGTATCGGCCTCAAGACTTTTCTCGAAGTGGCCTGAGTATTTATGACAAGGCCTCATTAAGATCATATTTTTACTCAACAAATGTGTTATACTATGTAGCCATAGAAGTGGCTAGTAGAGATCAAGTCAACTTAGACGCCCTTTCTAGACTCTCCACAGAAGGTTAGAAGCTGCTTGCCATGAGATGATTCTCGTTGGGTGAGTACATGCCTTAAAGTGGTTAGGTAGTAGTAGACGTCTGAGAGGTCGGGTAGGCATGAAGTATAACCAAATCGGCCGAGCCGTCATTCGGCTCTATTATCACGCGCGGACATTCCCTGTCTCATTGGAGACGGTAGTACTTGGTACCACTATCAAAGCCGGTCGCTATATGGATTTCGCGGAGCGTATCCGTCGCCGAGGGTCCGAGCTTTCTCATCGCCAAATCACGACCTATGCTAGGCTCGTTGGCGTAGATGAGAGTGAACTACGGCTTGCTGTTCTCCCGATGCTGGAACAAGCTAAGGTACTTGACTACACGATTACGAATGGGCAGATCTCGATCGATGAGTATGTTGGTGTCAGCGCACCGTTGCTCAAACAGATTGCTTTGACCTGGGAGGCGCTGGGACCGTCAGTAACGGAGAGGTGTGCGCTAGAATCTATCGAACTGGCCACCGCTGCCCCGCTCTACGAAAACGACCACTATGCGGCATTGGAGGTGATGGGTTTCTCAGATGAAACACGGACCGAAGCCCTCAAGGCGCTTCAAGCCATCGGTATGATTCGATACATGCAATTGCCAGAAGGACTCGTCATCTATAATGAGTATGTCTGGGGACACGGTATCGTCCCTATTGCTCGTTTTCTTGCCAACCTCCCTATCAATGAACGCGAGATATTAACGTCAATATCTACAAATGTAATTGAGCGTCCGGGCATTTCACTATCGCAATTCCACGATATCGACTCTCGCATGATTTCTTCAGCTCGCAAGGTTGGATTCCTTGACGCAACGCGTGTTGTGACCAGGGGCGGAAACGAAACCTATTTTGCTTTTTCACCAATCTTAGAAAGGGGCTTAGCGATCAACTCAACAGATGTGCTTCACGAGCGGAAGTTGTTTGTCGCGCACATTCTATTCGGACATCGAAATGCACCGCCTGCGACAGGGCGTATTCAAGATCCGCTTGTGCTGGTCCGGGCGCTCCTCCGAGAAGGTGAAGTAGGTCCGGCCTCCGCTATCAACACCGACTATCCCCTGTTGGAAAGCCATGGTATCGTTAAGGTCAAAGCATCATCTATCAGCGGTCGCGCCTTTCTTTCGCTGGTCAAGCGGGATGTGGTCGAAGAGAGCCTCCCTTTGCTGGAGGCGGCATTGGGAGACACGCCGGAGACAAGCGCTCGTCAGTCGATCAATTCTCTCTGGCTGCCTGGCAGCTTCAGAGGCCCCGAAGAAGACCGTCAGAATCTGCACGAGCCTTCGGAGGCCAGGGCTGAACTGTTCGAAAGCGCCATCAAGAAGTTGCGCGAAGACGCTCAAAAGGTCACGAGGGGAGAGCGACAATGACAGGAAAGGATTTGGAATGCCGAGTGGCTCGTCTACTCAATCGTGAAGGAGCATTTGTCCGCAAACGCGTCGATGTTACGAGATGGCTGGCTGATAGGGTACAAATCACTGATATCGATGTGCTGCGATATGAGTTTGGAGCTGATCTTTCCCTTCGCCGCACTGTGGTAGAATGTAAAAGTGGGGATGCAAAGTCCGCTCCCAAGGAGGTGGACCGACTCTTCTGGCTTCACGGTGTTCGCACCCTCGTCGGTGCTGAGAGCGCGCTGCTGGTCGTTGATAAGCAGCCGACCGCGCGAGTTCGTTGGGTCGCAGACACACTCAAAGTCGACGTCCAAAGCATCGAGGATGTATCCCGGCGAGAAGGCATAGTTGGAATAGCAACCAATGCCGATTGGGGCGCGCATGACCCAGAATATGTGCGATCCGAGGAACGCATCTTTAGGTCTGTGAAGGACGATCGATATCTGCAACGGGCCGTTTGGTTTTTTCGTTCGGATTTTTGGCACCTTGAGCCTGCTGTAGCGCTGAAGCGTACCGTTGTACTCATCGAGAATCTTTCGAAGCGCCTGACCGATAGTCTCCCACATGATGAGGCCGAGTCCATCCGTTGGCTGATCGCAGATGGCACCGTGTGCTTCGTACTGGCTGCAACCCAACTTGCGAGTATGGCAATCAAGCTCCCGCCCGCCGACTTTCGAACAAACATGACGGAACGCATGAGCGAGGGGCTCGCGCCTATAGCACAGTTGAAACAGCTTTCTGACGCAGTAGACCGCTACATACTTGGTGTCTTCAAACAAGCAGAGATACCTCCCCACATCTCCATCAGCGCTCTCGGCGCCTTTGCTCCGACCCCTCCGCCATACCTGGATCCACTGTTAGAAGTCCTCGAACGCTTCGGCGAAAAACCGCTTGCAGCTAGTAATGCCGCGCTTGCCCTAGATGTGCTCATCGGACACCGCATCAAGGGCGGCCACTTAAACTGGCCGGATCCGAGTGCATTCCAAATCCTTGATCCAGAGGCCACTCTTGGCTTAGTTCGAACAGCCCTCGCATTCCTCTCTGGCAATTTCGGACTTCCTAGCTTCGTCAGTAATGCAGTTCCAGGCCGCAATAGTACTCGAAAAGATGGATTGCCAGATGTCCAGCCAGAAGCAGGACCAAATCCCGAAGCCGATGGGGGATAAGCTCACAGGGCAAATCGCCCACATCCTGAAAGATTGATCTTAGGGGACGTCCTCCTAAGACCCGACGGCACTTGCACCGTCGCTTTTCTTATCGCCTTTAGGGAATAGAGCACTAACTTGTTTTTCAAGAAGACAAGCCTCTAGCATCATTGCTTCGTCTTATCGGTGAGTTTTTCGCAAGAGAGCAGCATAACTCTTGGCTATTTTCGCAGTCTCAGGGTGCTGTAGACCCGGCTGTTGTTCCCTAATAGCGAGAGCCCGGAAGTAGAGAAGCTCGGCCTCTGCATACCGACCTTGGGTATCATAAAGCCTGCCGAGGTCGTAGAGACTTTGAGACACTTCAGGATGCTCAGGCCCCAATATTTTCTCACGGATGGTCAGAGATTGCTGGTAGAGTATTTCTGCCTGATCATACTTCCCCTGATCAAGGTACAGGTTTGCTAGATTATTAAGGGTACCAGCAACATAGGGGTGCATCGGTCCCAGTGCCTTCTCATATATTTCCAGAGCTTGCTTGTAAAGTGGCTCTACTTGATCGTACTTACCCTGATGGTAGTAAAGTCTTCCCAAGTTATTCAAGGAGGTACCGACTTCAGGGTGGTTAGGCCCTACTACTTGCATCCAAATCTCCCGAGCCCGCATCAAAAGTGGCTCCGCTAGATCATACTTGCCCTGACGGCGGTAGAGACCCGACAGGTTGTTGCTGCTTATAGCTACATTGGGGTGATTTGGCCCCAAGGTTTCCTCGTACATGTCTCGTGCTTGCCGGTAGAGTATTTCCGCCTGATCATACCTCCCCTGGTCTTCATAGAGACTTGCCAGGGTATTGATACTGGTGGCTACATCGGGATGAGGTATTCCCAGGATCTTTTTTCGTATGCTTAGCGCTTCCAGGTAGAGTGGCTCTGCCTGGTCGTACTTTCCGAAAACATGATAGACCGCCGCTAAGTTATTCATGTTATTCGCTATGTCGGGGTGCTCTGGCTTTAGATTACACCTACGTATGCTTAATGCTCGTGAAAAAAAATCTAAAGATTCTGCATATTTGCCTAGCTCGTAGCAGACCTCTCCCAGGATGTCGAGGCTCATAGTGACATCGAGATGCCCTAATCCCAAGACCTTTTCATCAATATCCACAGCTTTTCTAGCAAGTTGTTCAGCTTGCACGAACTGCCCACGGTCACGTAGATAATGCCCTGCTTTACTAAGCAGTCGAGCCGCTTCTGGAAATGCAAGTTCATGGTCCGTGATGAGGGCCATGCATGCCTGGGCATGAGGAAGACACCGTTCACAGCGCTGCCAGTTGATGTAATATACGGTGAGAAACTCAACCTCTGGAAAGGCTCGATTGACTGCTCGGACGGTGCGTGCGGCCCATTGCTGTTGCAAATCCTCGCCCAGGCCGTCTTTGAGCACGGCCTGCACCAGCCGGTGGATGGTGAGTATTTTGGCATCACGATTGCGACGCACTAGGGAGTACTTGAGGAGCTCCTTGATCGCCCGGTCCAGCAGGAGCGGATCGGCAGCCGCAGGCTCCAGCACTGGCCCAAGTTCCGAGGTGCTAGTGGAGATAAGCTCTTCGGGGATGGCATCAGGAGCCAGGAAGGCGCAGAACCGCAAGAGTTCCGCTGCAGCGGGATTGGCGTCCTGCACCTTCTCGAAAGAGAGCTGGAAAGTTCCGGCAACTGCTTCTGGGTGATCAGGTGCCAGCCCGCCGCGCTCCCGCAGCATGGCGCTCCTATGCGTTTGGTAGAGGGCAAGATACTCGGCCAGGCTGCACTGTGCCTCCTCGATGTAGGCTCCCGCCTGGTCTAGGGCCAGCGGCAACCCGCCCAAAGCCTCGGTTATCGCTCTGGCCTGGGTCCAATCAGTATAGGAAGCCGTATCGAGCGGAGCATTCTGGGCCATGATTTTAGCACGCCGCAGCAGGAACAAGGCTCCCTCCTCCGGTCCCATCATCTCGACCTCGACGAGGTGGGCGATCGTTCCAGTCGCCTGCGAGCGGGTGGTAAGTAACATCTGCCCTTTGACTTCCAGAGGGAGGAAGTCGCCGATCATCTGCAAGTCCTCCACGTTGTCAAGGATCAGCAGCCAGCGGGTGAGAGTGGCTAGCCAGCGTTTCACTGCTTCAATCACCTTAGTTTGATTCTGCTCCTCCTTCTCCGGCAAGGCGAGCAGGGCGGCGAGTGCAGAGAAGTCCGAGGTGAGGAGTTCGCGCGACTCGGCCCGTACCCACAGCACGGCCTGGTACGCATCCTTGTAGCGATAGGCGTACTCGAGCGCCACCTGCGTCTTGCCGATCCCCCCCAATCCTGTAATCGCTTCCGGCTGCGTCAGCGCGGCAGTCTTTTTTGTTGTCAAGAGTTCGTGCAGCTGGGTGAGGATGACCTCACGCCCGGTGAAGAAGAGGTTGCGGCGATAGGGCACGTTCCAATAGGGAACCTGCCCGCGCCTGACGAAGCCGAGTTCCCTGGCACTCTTGCCAAAAAGGGCGCAGAGCGCCTGACGATAGCGTGGAGCGGGCAGCACCCCCTCTCGCTCCCAGCGGCCCACCATCCTGTCCTCGGGAGCCCCGATCTGCTCGGCCACATACTCTCGCGACCACTCGCGCCGCTCGCGCTCGTACTGCAACAACTCGTTGGGTCTTGCCTGCTCACCGTTGTTCATCGGAATGGATCTCCTCCAGGGGCTTGCCACCCGGCAAACCATGCCTCAATTCACTCAAGAGAAAGAGCTATCATAGACAGACCCTATACTGTTGCTTCCATTGGTTCCTCTATTAGAGATAGACGTAATATGTTTAGAAATAGACGTAATACGTTGGTTAGGACAAAAAAAGAAACATGCCCCCGCTTGCCCCCAAAAGACCTGTTGTGTAAATCCCCGTGCAGCTACCTTATCCCTGGACAGCCTGGCACAGGCCTAGTTGGAAACGCGCGGCGTGATGGCCTGTGCTGAGCTGGGATCGCCGGGTTGAGTTGTCCCGGCCAGAGGGATGGAGTCATGAACCATCTTACAAAGGAAGTCCTTTCAAGGGCCTGCCACCTCGTCCTGCCGATCCTCGTTGTCTCGTTGCTGGCGATGACATCCCTGGATACCGGGCAGGGCGAACCACCTCCTGAGCCTTCCGAGGGAGAAGAAACGATCCTGGATGTCGTCAAAAAGGCGCAGGCAGGAGACAAAACTGCTTTCACGATCCTGTACGAATCGTATCACCTGCGCATCTATTACTACTTGCTTCGCATGGTGGGTAATTCCGAGGACGCCTCCGATCTAGCATCCGAGGCCTTTGCCAAGGCCTGGCGCGCCATCCCGGGCATCCTGAATGGGCGGCGCTTCAGCAGCTGGCTGTACAGGATCGCTACTCGTACGGCGCTGGACCATCTCCGCCGCCGCAAAAGAGACCAGGCGCGCTGGGGCAACCCTGATGAAAACCTCAGCGATGAATACTCCACCAGCTTTGAAGACGAAATCGAGGAGCAGGAACTGATCCAGCTCGCATTGGCGCAGGTGGCGCCCAAACCTCGGGCGTGCCTGCTCCTGCAAATTGAAGGGTTCAGCCAAGAGGAGATCGCCAGACAGGTGGGCCTGCAGAAGAAGAGCGTGGGCACCTACGTCAGCATGGCGCGCGAACAGTTCCGCCAGTCCTATCGTCAGTTGAAAAACCAGTAACTGGTACAAGGGATGGGAGCAGGAAACGAGGTACTTCCTGCTCCCATCTCTCCCATACAGGCAAACGTAGGGCCGCTTAACTTCCGTTCGAACTTTTGTACTTGCAATATATCCTGCCCTAGCCGTTACAGAAGAAGTGAGGATACATTCCCCCGTCATTTCTCTTCGGAGGAAGATTCCCCTGCTGTCAGTTCACCCGAAGCTAAGAGCAGGGAAAGCTCCAACACGCTTTGTGCAGGAAGATCCCTGGCTGCCTTCACTCTCAAATAGAGCATATCCAGAATGAGTGTTAGTTCCACAAGCACCGCTACGATACCCAGGAGGATGCGTGCCCATGCAAGCTCGGGAATGCCCATCAGGAAAAAGAGCAGCGTGAGCGCACCTGCCATCGTCACGCTGCTCCCAGTAACCAGCGTGATGATCCTCCCCTTCGGCGTATAATCAGGGGGTAATTCGCCCTGTGCCAGCTGAAACAACTGTCGGCGCGTTTCGCATCGCTTCAGGAGTACTTCTCTACTGGTTACAGGTCGCCGACTCGCATGAATAGAGGCTACTCCGCCAAGCGCGAAATAGAGACAAATAGCGGCGCCAGAGAGACCTGCTACCACACCCGCAACCCACCTGCCGTGAAGAAAGAGCAAAGGCATCAAACAGACGGGAACGAGGAGAAAATACACGAAGCCGGACAGGATCAGGATGATGCCAAATCTCCATTGCGCTTGGCGCATTAATAGTAGGCGCCGGTAGTGTAACTCAAATTCTGGATTGGACGACGTTCGTTGGCTCATAAGCTCCCTCCATATTCTCTGTGTCATGTGTCTCCTCTTGTACTAGATACTTTCAACTGTATCGTCGACAACAGGCTTTCCAGCCGTTTAAAAGCCTTCGCATCATAGACGGTAGTTATGGCTTCACTTCCTCACGATGGGGCTGCTTCAAGGTGTGGAATGCTATGCGGCAATTCCAATTCAAACCCCCAAACCTCCAGTTTTCAGGAAATAAATGCCGAGAAGCAGGCTCGCTATAAGGCAGACAATGCTGATGAGAATGACGATGCTCACCCGCTGTATATGAGGGGTAACTGAGAGAAAGGGCGCGTACCAGGATAACCGGTTGCGAAGTGATCTCCCATATACTCTGTCCAGTACCGGTAAAGGCGAGCCGATGTCGTTGCCTGCGGACTGCCCGGGTATTGGAGGGAGAGTGGGAGGATGAAGGAGTGCCACACCCGCCGGATAGCTACGAATGCGGTCGTCCATCAATCGGTATTCAGCACGAACGGCTGCGCACACCGTGCAATATGCAATGTGAGTCTCAAGTTCGTCCCACTCTGCCGGCGAGAGATCATCTGGATGTGTTGCGGCAAGTTTTTCTGCCCAGGCTGCGCATGGTTGAAACATTGGATCCTTCATTGAGTCGATCTTCCTTTTTCACTTGGAGTGCGAGCAGTAACGGAACACTTTACGATGCGAAGAAACAACTTATAACCGGTACGAACATATGTTTGCGTAATATCCCAATGGAGTGAAGGCATCCCGCTCAACGCGGGGCTTCTCAGATGGGACTCGTTGTGGGCGAAACAGGGCATTCCTCACGTTGCCTTCACGCGCTATGTACGTCCGCTACTGCTCGCGTCTCCTCTACCGGTACCACTGGCACTGGTCTCGCTGGCATGCCCGGCAGAGGATTTCTGCCCACTATCAAACGGTTGGTGGAACGTCGTCATCTGGCAGTTGAACTGAACCCGGGACAAGTTGTGCTACAACCGATTCTGACTCCTCTTTGACGAAGTATGGCTCAACCGCATAGTGCTGAACGTACAACCAGAGGAGACGCTCCGCGTCTGGAAAATCATAAGAATACGGTCCAACCGCATGTCCTGGAGGAACCAGCGGCCCTGTTTCGAGGGGAACACCAGGAGGTAGAATTCCGCTTCCTGTCCCACGAGCGCCGGACGCCCGCCCAGGTTTGCACGAATGCCCAGGCGGCTTTCTACCATCTGCGGGCTACGGCCGTCTTTTACCAGTTTAGCCATGACCCCGCCCGGCATGAACACCTCATCTAGCTCTGGCACTGTATGCTCCCAGATCGCTTGCACCCAGTCCATGAGGACATTCGTCGCCAGTTCAACCTGCTGCCTTTCCGGTAATGTGCCATTGCACTCAGCAAGCGTTAGCACACTTACTCTCTGTTGCAGCACGTCGATCGCGGGTTTCAGCCTGGAAAGTTGATGCGCGTTGTGGTAATCGAGCTCCTTATAACGCTCGCTCAGAAGGAGTACGCTATCAGTTTGAAGAGGCACTATCGAAAGACGCAGAGCCGCGGCGGACATAGTCATGAGCACATGTGCGTCGTGCTGTTCCCTGCTTTCATGCAGGGGGTGTTTTCTTGCTTGCCCCTCGAAAAATGGCTTTTCTCGCAACTCCTGCTCGATCAGCGCAGGTGTCTCTTCTCCTATTAACCTCAACAGCGCTTCGGCAAACACCGCTATCTCTTCCCTGTTGCTCGCAAGCCCATCTTTCAGGCGTTGGAAACCGAACATTATAGTGCATACTACTAAGATGAGGCACTGTGGAAGTACAGAGAATCTAGAATATCTCACTCTTCTGGGAAAAATACTTTCCATGGTAAGCCTCCACTAATCGCCCAGTACAATAATTTCATCATTGCATTATCGCTTTATTCTCTATGACGCAATCGACATAACAGAATCCCATAAAATTTAGGTATTTAGATGTGATTACCCTGAGATTCGTCAAAAATATCATTGACACGATAAGAAAAAATCGGTAGATTAAATTATCATGATTCTACTTAATAAATGACCAAAATGTGGATTGATTAGCGCAACGCTATGGAGGTACAAATATGCTTGTGCAAAAAAATGCTCACGAAGCAGCCCTAGTTGAAATTCAATTGCTGCCTTTAGAAGATGACCTAGATACAATAGCCACTGTCGGGCTGGTGAGTGACAGGCTCATAGATGAGGTGAGTGCATTAGAACACTATCGACTCGAGAAGGTAGTTCCTGCACAGGAAGCTCAAGGCCACAAAACTCGGAGTGATGTTGCATTTTTTCATCTCATGGCTAACTTGCTCCAGTATGGTCCGCAAAGCCTCGTAATGCTTCTCATTGCATCAGGACTCACGGCACTTCGGCTGCTACTTAAACAGCGGCGAGTGAAGAAGGTAGAAGTGAAGGTGGGAAACAAGACGATGGTTGTGGAAAATGCTGATCAGCATGTGGTGGAAACATCTCTGAGGCAATTCGAGGAGATATGCAAGCAAGAAAGCAAAGCTTTAACAACTACCACAAGCATTGAGATAAAGGCCTACGTCTCCAAGAAGAATAACCCAGCTAAGCAAGGTAAGTCGGAAAAGAAGGAGAAATCAGATATACAGAGCAATCGAGACGAGCAGACTATCTCGAACAAGAAGAAGAAATAAGCGCAGTACAGCATATGTTCAGGTTTTGCTTTGTAAAGACTGAAACCGAGAGTTGCCAGCATGCCATCTCTTACTGAAAAGCTCTACACCGTCTGTATTGGTGTCAACCGATGTCCACGTTCAAAGCGGCTCAAAGCCAAGTCATTAGATTACGCGGAGAAAGACGCTGTGACGGTATGCCAACTCCTGCTCCAGATGGGTGTCAAGGAAGATAACGCTTGCCTACTAACCGGAAAGAAGGCGACCTTGGAAGCCATCAATAGCGCTCTCAGAACATGGGTTGTGAATGAACCTGAGCCCGATGACCTCGTGCTAGTGTATTTCGCCGGCCACGGATTACCGCTTCTGGTAAAAGACGGAAAGGAAAAAGAGGATACCCACAGCGAGGTCTTCCTGGCTCCCTACGATTTCGACGAGCGGCGAATACTGGAGGATCGTGGCTTCAGGCTGGACGAGGCGCTAGGCTTGGAGCGTTTGCGCAATGACTTTTTTGTCCGTACGCTCTCACACAAGGTATTGTTTATCTTTGATAGCTGTTATAGCGGTGATTTCTTCGGCCCTAAATTCCGTTCGAGTATTACAGATCCAGTACAGGGGTACATCAAGCACATTTTCGCATCCACGACAGCTGGAGCACGCATCGCGCTCTCGAGTTGCCTACCCACGCAAGAGGCCAGAGAAAGCAAACAATTTGGTCATGGATTGTTCACACATTACCTGCTTGAGGCACTCAGGGGAAATGCCAGAGAAGCCATACGTCATACTGGCTGCGTGACGGTCGGAAGTCTGTTTGACTATATCAGTGAACAACTTCCCGATGACCAAAAACCTGTACGCAGTGGTGTGGAACAAGATGCATTCAAGTTGGTGTGTTACCCTGACAAAGCTGAACCGATTCATCCCCCAACTTTGGAACCTGAAGACACAAAGCGAGCGGAGAGAGAAGATCGGCTCCGAGCAATGTTTGCAAACCATAGCGGTTTCATGCAAGATCGCTTAAGTAGCTTTGTAGGCCGACAGAGCGAATTGATAGAAATTCGTCGACGTATCAATACGATGCTGTCAACAGGAGGCTATATCACGATTACTGGTCAAGCGGGGCAAGGCAAGAGCAGCCTCATTGCCAAGCTTGTGCAGGAATACAATCCAGAAAAAGTAGCACATCATTTTATTCCCCTAAATCCTGGTCCTGACTACCAGGTGAACCTGTTGCGTGATCTAATGGCTCGGCTCATACTAAAGTATCACCTCAGCGACCTTTATTTATCCAGTGAGAGTCGTCCTGTTTTGCGGACTTACCTCCCCAGAGTGCTATTGGAGATCGCAGCGAAGAATGGGCAAGAGGTGATTTTCATAGACGGGCTCGACCAACTAAAAGAAGACCTGGATGGGGAGCGTGACTTGAGTTTTTTGCCCATAAATGTTCCAGAAGGAGTGGTATTTGTACTTGGCACTCGCCCCAACGAGACCTTAGAGCCATTAAAGTTACTCAAGCCATATGACAAGTACAATTTACCAAATTTGAGTAGGCAGGACTTCGACCTCATTCTCGACCATCGCGGAGTGAAGCTCAATAAAGCGTTGATCGACCAGTTTTATCGTGCGATGCAGGAGAATGCATTGTATTTGGATTTAGTAGCGAAGGAATTAGCTCAAGATGAGGCAACCACTCCAGAAGAGATTATTAAACAGATAGCTGATAATCCAGAGAACATCTTTTCGCTCTCAATGGCACGTCTGAAACGACACGCTGTAGAATGGAATGAAGTACTCAAACCTATATTGGGTGTGTTGCTGGCGGCTCGTGAGCCACTCACCCTAAGGCATATCAGACAAATCATAGGAGTAGATCAGGATCGGTCTATAGATGGTCTAGCACGGCTAGGTGGATTGATCGCAGATGACGGTAAGCAACGATACGCATTGTTTCATTTAAAATTATACGATTACTTACGGCAAGACAGTAATAGACCAAACAAAGAATATATTTTTGCTACAGATGAAGAGGAAAATTGGCACAAGGCTCTTGTGGGCTGGTGTGAGGGTGCTGACTTGTTAGTCATTTGGGAAGACGTGAAGCATGAGCCATCAGAACAAGCACGGCGTGAGTATGCTCGTTGGCATTACATCACACATTTATACTTTTCGCATGACTGGACACGACTCTTCGCCCTACTTAATGAAGGGAAATACGGACAATCGAAGGTACGTTATGATCTCAGTACACGTTCATATGCACAAGACCTAGACTATGGGCGACATGCAGCTGCGTGGGAGGAATGGCCGCTGGAGAAAGGGCTGGAGTATTTGCCGAATCTATGGCGATATACCCTATTAAGATGCAGTTTAGCAAGCAAGGTGGATAGATATCCTCTCGCAGCTTTTCGTCTCTTGCTCCTTCTGAAGCGAAAGCAGGAAGCATTGGATTTGGCTGAGTTGTTGACCAATCCTGTCCGTAAAGTGAGTGCATTGATTGAAATAGCGAAACAAATAGGAGAGCAAACGGATGGGAGACAAGAACAATTCCAGGTGTTTCTGAGAGCTCATGAGGTCGCAAACTTGATAGAAGAGAGCAGAGCCAAAGCAGAAGCGTTATTTAAGATAGGCGAGGCATTGATTCAGACACAAAACTGGAAACGGGCTGAGGTAGTCTGGGCGGAGGCTCAGGACGTGATTCGTACAATTAAGGAAAGCAAGATGAAAGCGGAGACCCAGGCGAAGCTGTACGAAGCTTTAACAAGGGCTCAGCAGTGGGAACGTGCCAAAGTGCTAATTAATACGATTGAGGAGAGCAGGACAAGAGCAGAAGCTTTACAAGAGTTAGTCGAGGTATTACCCCGAGCACAGCAATGGGAGCCTGCTGAAGCTGTCTGGGCTTTGACCGATGCGGTAAGTCCAGTTGTAGAAGAGCGCTTCAAGGCGGTAATTTACACTCTTAAGAAGAATGAACAGCAGTTCGAGACACTGATAAAGCTGGGTGAGGTGCTCATCCGTGCGCAACAATGGGAGCGTGCACAAGTAGTGTGGGAAGAGGCTGAGACGCTGATCCATGCGATTGAGGAGAGCAGAACTAGAGTAGAGGCACTGATAAAGCTGGGTGAGGCGCTCATCCGTGCGCAACAATGGGAGCGTGCACAAGTAGTGTGGGAAGAGGCTGAGACGCTGATCCATGCGATTGAGGAGAGCAGAACTAGAGTAGAGGCATTGATAAAGCTGGGTGAGGCGCTCATCCGTGCGCAACAATGGGAGCGTGCACAAGTAGTGTGGGAAGAGGCTGAGACGCTGATCCATACGATTGAGGAGAGCAGAACTAGAGTAGAGGCACTGATAAAGCTGGGTGAGGCACTTATCCATGCGCAACAATGGGAACAGGTTGAGGGTATATGGGAGCAAGTTGAATCAGCGATTCACACAATAGAGGAGAGTAAGATAAGATCGGAAGCCTGGCGAGAGTTAGGTGAGACCTTAGTACGGGCACAGCAATGGGAGCATGCTGAGAATGTAATTTATAAGATAGAAGAGGAAAGTCAGAAAGTAGTCGCAATGATTGAGCTGGGAGAGGCTTTGGCACAAGCCCAACAATGGGAACAGGCTGAAGGTATTTGGATGGAAACTTTTGTGGCTGTCGACTCGATAGTGGAGAGAGGCCAACGCGTCTGGGTGCTTGGGAAGCTAGGAGAGTCGTTAACACGAGTACAGAAATGGGAGCTGATCGAGAATGCCTGGGTACAAATTGAGAAGATAATCTCAGAGATTGAGGAGCCCATCCAGCAAATGCAAGCAGCGGCAGAGCTAGATACTGCACGGGCAAAGCTGAGTGAGGCGCTTATCCGTGTGCAACAGTGGGAACAAGCTAAGGCAGTCATTAATAAAATAGGGGGGAGTTGGATAAGAGCAAAGGCACTTCATGAATTAGGCGAAGCATTAGCAGAGGTACAGCAGTGGGAACAGGCTGAGGGTATATGGGAGCAAGCTGTATCAGTGATTCACACAATAGAGGAGAGTAAGATAAGATCGGAAGCCTGGCGAGAGTTAGGTGAGACCTTAGTACGGGCACAGCAATGGGAGCGTGCTAAAGTGATAGTCAGCATGATTGAGGAGGGTTGGATGAGAGCAGAGGCCCTGCGAGAGTTAGGTGAAGAGCTAGCCTTGGTACAGCAATGGGGAAACGCAGAGGCAGTATGGGCTGAGGCCGAAGCAGTGATCCGCACTATAGAGGAGAGCGCAACGAGAGCACAAACCCTGCGTGAGCTAGGTGAGGCTTTAGCACGGGCACACCAATGGAAGCGCGCTGAAGATGTATGGTTAGAAGCTGAAGCAATGATCCATACGATTGAAGAGCCTGATCAGAAAGCTTGGGCATTAGGTGAGTTGTGCAAAGCTTTAATACGGACTCAACAGTGGGAGATGGCCGAGGTAATAATCCAAACTATACCCAAGCGCAATCAAAGAGCACGAATGTCGCATGAGTTAGGCGAAGCCTTATCACAAGTGCAACAATGGGAGCGGGCCAGAGCAATAATCTACACTATTGAGGATGACTGGTTGAAAGCTGAAGCTTTACGTGAGTTAGGCGAGGCCTTAGCGCGTACACAACAATGGGAATACGCTAAAGCCGTATGGTCGGAAGCCGAGGCAATGATCCGCGCATTACTAAAGAGCGAACAGAGAACTCATACCTCAGAGAAGCCAAGTAAAGCATTAGTGCAAGAACAAGAATGGGAGACTGTCGAGGTAGTATGGGCTGAGGCCAAAGCATTGATCCACACCGTAGAGGAGCGTGCTAAGGAAGTAATCTATAGTATGTACGAGCGCAATCAGAGAACCTCTATCTCAGAGAAGCCAAGTAAGACATTACTGCAAACACAACAGTGGGAACGTGCCAAGTCAGTGTGGGCTGAGGCCAAAGCAGTGATCCGCACTGTAGAGGAGCGTGCTAAGACAGAGATACGTAAAATAGAGGAGCATGCCAAGGAGACGATCTATGCATTAAAGGGGAGCGAACAGAGAGCAGAAGCGTTGGGGAAATTAGGTGAAGCCTTAGCACGAGCTCAACAGTGGGAGAGGGCCGAGTTAGTGTGGGCTGAAGCGGAAGCAGTGATCCGCTCGGTAGAGGAGCGTGGGATGAGAGCGGAAGCATTGCTTGAGTTAAGTGATGCTCTTGCACAAGCCCAACAATGGGAACGCGCTGAGACCGTGCGGACTGAGGCTGAGGCGATGATAAGCGCCGTGGAGGAGCGTAACCAGAGAGCAGAGGTATTGCATAAACTGAGTGAGACACTGGCTCGAGTGCAACAGTGGGAACATGCCGAGGCAGTGATCCATTCTATCGAGGAACATGGTCAGAGAACTGAAGCACTGGAGAAGCTAGGCGAGGCCTTAGCGCAGGCTCAACAATGGGAACGCGCTGAAGCAGTGATCCGCACGATTGATGAGAATTGGACGAGAGCACGAGCATTAAGTGAATTAAGTGAGGCCTTAGCACAGGCTCAACAATGGGAACGCGCTGAAGCAGTGATCCGCACGATTAAGAAAAGCGACCAGAAAGCATGGGCGTTGGAAAAGTTAAGTAAGGCCTTAGCGCAGGCTCAACAATGGGAACGCGCTGAAGCAGTGATCCACATGATCGAAGAACCCTCTCATAAAGCCGGAGCGCTGATTGAATTAGGCGAGACTTTAGTGCGAGTGCAACAGTGGGAATATGCCGAGGCCGTATGGAGGGAAGCAGAGGAAGTAAGCCGTATGATTGAGGAACCAGATCAACGAGCATGGGCACTAAATGAGTTAGGGGAAGTGTTGATGCAGACACAACAATGGAAACAGGCTAAGGTTGTATGGGCAGAGACTGAAGAGGTAAGCCGTATGATTGAGGAACCAGATCAACGAGCATGGGCACTGGTGAAGTTGAGTGAGACCTTAGCGCATGGACAACAATGGGAGCGGGCTGAAGAGGTTATCCGGACGATAAAAAAACGCAATCAGCGGGTATGGGCGTTGGTGAGGTTAGGCGACTTGTTAGTATGGGCTCAACAGTGGGAGCGCGCTAGAGCCGTGTGGACGGAAGTTGAGCGGATGATTAGCACGATTGAAGACTACGATCAGAGGGCGGTGGCAATGCGTGAATTAGGCGAGACTTTAGTGCGAACACACCAGTGGGAGTATGCAAAAACTGTGTGGAAGGAGACCGAGGCGATGACCAACCTGATCGAAGACCGTGATCAGAGAGCATGGGCATTGGCTAGGTTAGGTGCAACCTTAGCACGAGCACAACAATGGGAGCAGGCTGAGGCAGTGATCCGCACGATTCAGATGAGTGAACAGAAAGTGTGGGCATTAAGTGAATTAGCAGAATTTTTAGTTATAGCTGGCGAATATGAGCTGCTGCTACGCATAGTGCAGCAATCGTGGCTACTAGCAGATACCAGAAATTATGCCATCAAACTTCTCCCGTTGGTTAATGGACTTATCCAACTCAAGCCTGACATAGGCACTGCCTTTTACGAGACCTTCACCTGGGTAGAAACCTTTTTGAAAGTGTGAAAAGACAAAGATAAGGGAAGTAACATACTCCGGTACCGGCTCTCCCTCTATTGATCTCAGCAGAGAGATCTAAAGGAAAAAATCGACGTGTCGATAAAAGGAGGTATGAGCAAGAAATCGACATCTCCCAAAGATTGGCGCGAAGGACGACGGATGCGCGCCTGGGAATTGCATGAACAGGGATGGAAACAGAAAGACATCGCTGCAGCGCTCGGGGTGAGCGAGGGAGCAGTGAGCCAATGGTTCAAGAAAGCCAAGACGCAGGGCATGCAAGCCTTGCGACATCAGCCCGCTCCTGGTGCAACACCCAAACTGAGTCGCGAGCAGCGAGCGCGATTGCCGGCATTGTTGGCCAAAGGAGCTGAAGCCTTCGGCTTTCGTGGGCAGGTCTGGACCACCGAGCGGGTGGCTCAGATGATCAAGCAAGAGTTCGGAGTCAGCTATCATCCAGCCCATTGTAGTCGTCTCCTTCGCCGTCTCAAATACAGTCAACAAAAGCCCATCCAAAAGGCGACCCAGCGCGATGAGGCCGCGATCCAGAGATGGAAAGAGCACCGATGGGATGAGCTAAAAAAAAGGCCAAAGACGAAAAGCGTACCATCGTGTTTGTAGATGAGTCCGCCTGGTATGTGTTGCCGATGGTGGTGCGCACCTACGCACCAATGGGGCAGACCCCGGTCTTGAAGGTCCCATTGACGCGCGATCATCTCTCGGCCATTGGTGCTATCACGCCGGAAGGAAAGCTCTGCATGCAGGCACAAGACCATTCCTACAAGAGCCCCGATGTGGTGCGCTTCTTGCAGTTGCTCCTGCGCGAAATCCCAGGCAAACTGCTGGTCATCTGGGATGGAGCTCCCATCCACCGTGGTCAGCCGGTCAAAGACTTTTTGACCAAAGGCGGAGCTAAACGCATCCATCTCGAACGTCTGCCTGCCTATGCTCCTGAGCTCAATCCGCAAGAAGGAGTCTGGAACTTGCTCAAGCGGGTCGAACTCAAGAATGTTTGTTGTCTTGACCTGCAACACGTCCAACGGGAGGTGCGTCGGGCCAAAGAACGGCTGAGACATCGCAAATCCATCCTTCGCCAGTGTTTCGCCTATGCTGGCTGTTCTCTTTAGTTTTCTATGCTCAGGTCAATAATTAGTGTATCCGATTGCTTCAACAGCTATGGCTTGATCTCAAGCAGTATTTTACGTTTTACAATGAGCAACGATTGAATCGATCACTGGGGTATCGCACTCCAGCAGCCGTCTTTGCTCAAGGAACCCGAGAAGCCAGTTCGGCACGTCCATGGTGCACAAACACACGGCCAAGAACTCGCAAGCCGAAGCGCGAGGCCATTGGAGAATGATGCTATTAGTACAAGAAAATGGAGACCACACAATTTTGAGTCCAGAGGATGAAAAAGAGCTTCAAAAAGGAAGGAATTACCACATCCAAGCTGCGGAAGAAGCCAGAAGTGGCGCAGATTGGCGGTTGGTCAATCTGACATTCGAAAATGCTCGTACCTGCTTTCGGAGAATCAGTGATATAGACATGAAGTATGAGGAAATAGCTAAAAGTTACCTCATGAACCCACATTCCGCAGTTTCAACCGGACGGATTATAGATTTTTTCATAAAGCGGCCCTAAGAGAGTCAGGATCAGCCGATGGACAGGTTGCAGGCGTAAGACGAGGACGAGCGAAGTTGCGGGAGTCTGTACATGGAGCAACTCAATGCCCTCACAACATTGAAAGACCCACCGCATCGTTGGGCGCGCCGTGGGCTTGTGCACTTGATCAGGAATTGTCTGCTGGGTCTGAGCCAGGCGGGAGCGGAGCCGACACTCGGCTAAGCGATAGATCAGGAGGCACAGTACCATGATGAAACTCAGCGCCATGACGCGCTCCGGCTTTTTCACAAAGACGGAGGAAGCCAGAAACAGCGGATCTTTCAAAAAGCGAAAGCCCCGCTCAGCGCCGCCTTGGTCTTTGTAGGTCGTCACCAGTTGCTGGTCGGAGAGAGCCGCCGGGTCCAGGACATTGGTGCCGACGATCCAGCAGGCCTTGCGCAAGGCTTCCTGCTCGACCTGCTCCTGATTGACAGTGACGGTGGTTACCATTTGCCACTGCTGGCTCGTGGGGTTAGCGTCTTTGCGTGGACGCCCCTTCCCCGCATATTGCGGATGAGTTACCAAGTCAGTGTGCACCTCCAGCCACACAGGTTTGCCCTTCAGCTCCCGTTCCACCTCGGCTCGCGCGTCGGCTTCGCCTGCGAAGCGCCGATGGGAGAGGTGCCAGCACTTTTGCTCCCAGGTGGCCTGCGCTTTGCTCACCTGTCGCTGCAGAGTCTGCTGGGTGCGTTGGAGAGAAGCTTGCGTGCGCACGACGACCCATCGTTCGCTCCCCTGCGGCAGGGCCATGTCGCGCGTGAACCAGTGCAGGGTGCCATCTTCGGACTGCTGCCAAGTCTCGCTGCCTTCTTGCAGGAGTGTTTTCGCCTCAGTCAACGTCTCTGAGACCCGGCTGACCCACTTTACTCCCGCCTGGTTCAGTTGCCTCATATTCGACTCGCTGTAGATGCCGTTATCGGCTACATACACACCGGCTTCCCCATCCGCCTCTCGCAATTGCTTTTGGATGGCCATGACCGCTGCGAGCAGGCTGACTTTGTCACTGCTGTTGCCATCGAGCGGCTGCAGGAACAGCGGTACATCCCCATCATGGGTCGTGGCCAGAGCCAGCATCCACTGCTTCAGATCGGCGCGGTGGTCGCGCGAGTAGCCGTAGGTGATGGCGATCACGGCTGGCTCTGCTGCTGTCTCATCCGCTCTGGCGTACGCTCCACTCACCGAGAACGAGGTGGTATCGATATGCACCTGCTCGGCTGTGATCCCAAAGATGCGACGGGCTTGCCAGGCAAGCCCGGCAAAGAGCTTGGTGAGATCGTGGGCGTACAACCAATCCAGTGTCCGCCCTAAACAATCATCGTTGAGCATCTCTGCCGTGATCCCCGCGCCCAGCAAATGCTCAATGGGCTTGTTGGCGAAGAACTGCGGCACCAAATACAACTGCCGATTGCTGAAGCCTAACCCATTGAGCACCATCGCCACCGTCGCCATTCCCACACTCACCTGTTGACGATTCCCGGGCTCTTGGGCATCCAGCCAACTGGCCAGTCCGATCTCTTGGCATACGCCTGCCACGATCCCCAGATGATCCAGCCGTTCATTGAGGTAGCTTTCCTCTAACCGCATCTCGAGCCTTCCTCTACAGTAGGCTCTACGCTACCAAATTCTCCAGAACCTGTCAATCAAACTGCGGAATGTGGG
>WNGQ01001983.1_pt1 | contig 24281 bp, 22 predicted proteins | sample 5407661 | NCBI WGS metagenome assembly WNGQ01 (sample SAMN13153382, study PRJNA577476) | soil metagenome | isolation source: 60 cm soil or saprolite under Garry oak tree replicate 2 | place: USA:California | collected 2016-06-15 | reverse complement strand
TGGCAACTCATTTCAAGAAGGGACAAACGATCTTGCGCGAAGGCGAGTTCGCGAATCGATTTTACTTGATCGAGAGCGGCAAGGTCGCGCTTGAATCCGGCGCTGATTTCGGCGAACCGGTAGTAATAGAAACGATTGGTCCGGGAGATTTGCTCGGGTGGTCATGGATGTTTCCGCCATACATTTGGCAATTCACCGCGCGCGCGGTCGAGTCGACCACAGCGATCTTTTTCTACGGCAGGATTCTGCGCGAATATTGCGAAAAGGATCATTCGTTAGGCTACGAACTTTTCAAGCGAATGAGTGTCGTGATGATGAAGCGCCTGCAGGCCGCTCGTAAGCAAATGCTCTCCGTCCACGTGCACGCCGCCTCTCTGGGGTCATCACGATTTTGTTGATGGCGCCGGTCGCTGTTTGGGATAGGTTTTTCGCCGCAGCAGCAAATAACTTCTTTCAGTTTGAATCCAGCGAGAATGACCACGCCCGGCTTGGACGCCGATGGTGCCAAAGAAAACGGGAAACTCATCGATGCCTTACGGCGTTCCAAGTTGTTTCGCAGCTACGAGCAAGTCTTCAGCGAGGCGACTGGGCTGCCTTTGGCGCTTCGTCCCGTGGACTATTGGCAGTTAGAGCATCAAGGGAAGAAAAATGAGAATCCGTTTTGCGCGCTGCTCGCTGAACGCCCGGCCACTCTGTCCGTTTGTTTGCAAGCGCACGAGGAGATGATTCGCCACACCGGCGACCTGCCGCACACCGTTACCTGTCCTTTCGGTTTAACGGAGACCGCGGTACCGATTAAACTCGGACAGCGAACCATCGGTTACCTGCGAATCGGACAGGTCTTGCGTCACACTCCGGCCAGATCAGATACGACAAAAGCGAGCGGCGAGCTGGCTCGAAATGGTGTCAGGTTTACAGGCGAAATTCGCAAGGCATGGGAAAAAAATCCGTTCATCCCGCCCGAGAAATACAATGCAATTGTGCGGCTACTCACGTTTTTTGCCGATCAACTCTCTGCATTGAGCAATCAATTAGTAACGGAGAAAAACAATGCCGAGCCGCCTCTCGTGCTAAAGGCGCGCGAGTACATCGACAAGCACAAGACCGAAGAATTATCGCTGGCTGACGTCGCGAAAGCAGCTGGGGCGAGCGTCTTTCATTTCTGTAAAGTTTTCCACAAAGCCACTGGCTTGAAGTTCACCGATTACGTCGCGCGCGTGCGATTGGAAGATGCGCGGACCCGGCTTCTTAATCCGAACCTGCGTATCAGCGAAATCGCCTACGACGTCGGGTTTCAATCGCTCACGCAATTCAATCGCACCTTCAAACGCGTCTTCGGACAATCGCCGAGCGATTTCCGCGCGCGTCTTTCATCAAGCAAGCGCACAGGCAAAGCCGCCTAACGGCTGATCGTCGGATTAACGAGCCAATCGCGCGGAGTACGCGGTCAACGTTATTGCCATTCCGGCGCTTTTAAGCACCGCGCAATGATTAACGTATACAGCGCCATCGTCGCCACCACACCCAATACAATCAGATATTCCATTTTTGTTTACCTCTTATTTGTCACCCCACCAAAACTGCCGCATTCTGCTCGGCCTCGTGCCGGGATTTGACGCATCCGGGACATGGATGACCCCATCGGTCGCATCGACAACCATGCTCTCCCGCGTTCAAGTCCAGATTGTCCCACGCTCTTATTGAAATATGACGCGCATCGGGCGCCGGTGGGCTCACGCGTTTCGTGGCGATACAACACTGATCGAGATATTCATCCATCGTCAAAACCAGTTCTGTTTTCATAACTGTTCCTTTCGCGATTCAGATTAGGATCGCCGCCACGGCCGCGCTCCGCGCCGCTTGGCTTTTGCTTTGCAAAAATTGCTCTAGCTCCAAGCGATGATGTTTGCGTCCGAAGCAAGATTCAGCGGGCAATTGACAAAGATGCAGAGCGCCGACGACATAGCAGCGTTTCAGAACGCTGCGAGGTGGTTAAGATGACGTCCGCGAATGGGTTAAAATCGCGCTTTGGTGGACAGCCGAGACCAAACGGAGGTCGTCCGCGCCTGAGCCTTTGAAAGCGACCTTCCGGAAAACTAAAACAGTTTCCAGGAATCGTCGGTTTAATTCCTTTGCCACGTTAACCGGCAACAGTTTCTCGGAATTTCAACCAGAATCACCCTGCATCCTCGATTACGAAGAATCCTGTTTCGCCTCCACCAGAGGTAACGTTGACGATTGGCGAACTGGATAGACGAACCATCGCGCCGCAGACGTTGCCTCGAAAGAGGAATGGGTTGGTGTCAACGAACATCGCCTGGAACCTCCAGTCCCTATCGCTGAAAATCGGAAACTCCTCCGTGTACAAATCGATCGCTTCCTGTACGACGTAATCTCCTGAAAGCGCAGTCGCGATGGCATTGTCCCACTCGCGCTCATCCAATCGCGAACCGAGATAAACGCCATGTCCCCCGTAATCGTCGTTTGGTTTGAGAACAAAAAGAGAGCGATTCTTATGGATGAATTCGAGGAGATCGATCGGGCGTCCCTTCCGTGTCGTCTTCCGATCGGCGACACGTCGAGTCCACGGCACTGAGCGACGGAACGCTTCCCTTTCGCTGTGCGTAAACCAAGTTTGATGCTCGTCGTCGCTAAGCATCTCAAACGCCGCCTTCTTGTGCATGATTTTGCATCGGAACGGATTCACGAGACAAACGTCGTGGTTCACGTATGCGCGGATGAGTGGATGCGTATTGTCGTAGCGGGCGAGGAATTCGTGGATGAGTATTCGCTTGTAAACAAGATCGATGCGGAAGATGCCGCATCGCAGCTCGCTGCTCCGGTATTCGAGATCGTCTGGCGAACAGATGATGGTGGGAACACCATGCGCCCGGAAATGATTCCGCAGTAGAACGAATTCGTTGGATGTCGGCAGGTTCTGCCAATCGAGAATCGCGATGTTCGGCACCGCCGTGCCGCCCCATTCGCGATAAGTGCTCAGCAGCGTTTCGAGCAGTCTTTCGACTGGTGAAAACTGGCGTAGACGGTAGCGCCGCGCAAAGGTTGCCATCGCGGGGAGCTCAAGCAACAGGCGATTCAGCCCCTCTTGATCCGAAAGACTTGAAGGATTCTCGGCGTTGTATTCTACAAATTTGATTTCGTCCTCGCGAACAAATGCGTCGAGCCGTGTCGTTATAGCAGCCGTTGAAAACCCCGGCTCGACAAGTGCCAGGTTGCGTTCGGCATCCGTCAGACCGAGTTGATGCATCAGACCCGGAGATTGCACGAGTGCGGTTGCAACCTTTTCCAACGCACTGGCGATCCGCTGCGCTGTCTGAGTAAGCGTGTGGAATTGTTTCTCATGAAGGAAGTGTGGCCTGAGCGCAACGCCAATCGGGCGTTCGCCGTAGAGCAGCCGGTTGATCCGCATCGCGCCGCGCAGTTTTTCGAAAACCGCAGGAGAGAGCGCCTCATCTGCCGCGAGCAGGTCGTGGTATTCGGCAATCGCCCTCTCCCGAAAGGCATGCTTCGTTGTTGTGCGTGTGTTCAGGGACTCAGCCAGCTGATCGCCAAATCTAAATTCCACCGACTGATTGAACAAGAGCTTTCCCCCGCAGGATCGACATCTTCCCCCTTGCGTAAGAGAGGAAACCGAACGTTTCCGGGAATGCAGTACAACGTGGCAGCGCGTCGCTGATTAGACCACAGCCACGCTTGCCCGCCCTGTGTTCAGCTACCGCAATAACTGCACAGCAAAAAGCAACGGACGTACATCGGTCGACCACGGTAGCGGCTAGATTCGGGGTAACCGTGAACATAAAAACTGTAGAACGAGCCGGCTTAAACCGACAAAATCCGCCAGGCCAATCTACGCCTGAATTCAAACACGGGCGACGCCTCGTGCAGAATCGTATCGCCAAGCCCGGCTATAAAACGTTGGATGCGAACGAAGCTGTAGCGCGCATCGCTTACGCGCTTAATGAGGTCATCGCCATTTACCCGATCACTCCGGCGTCGCCTATGGGCGAATGGGCCGACGCGTGGGCGGCGAGCGGAGTGAAAAATCTGTGGGGCACCGTGCCGGCGGTGATCGAGATGCAGAGTGAAGGCGGCGCGGCTGGAGTCATCCATGGCGCGCTTCAGACTGGCGCGCTCAGCACCACGTTCACGTCGTCGCAGGGATTGCTGTTAATGATTCCGAACATGTACAAGATCGCGGGTGAGCTGACGCCGACCGTCTTTCACATCGCGGCCCGATCGATTGCCGCTCAAGCGTTGTCGATCTTCGGCGATCACAGCGATGTCATGGCCGCGCGCGCGACCGGCTGGGCAATGCTTTGTTCGGCGTCGGTGCAGGAGGCGCAGGATATGGCGTTAATCGCCCACGCGGCAACGCTTGAATCGCGCATTCCGTTTCTGCATTTCTTCGATGGGTTCCGCACTTCGCACGAGATCTCGAAGATCGTCATCCTGCCGGAGGAGGTGCTGCGCGAGATGATCGATGACGGACGCGTGACCGAGCATCGCTCCCGAGCTCTTTCACCCGATCATCCGGTGATCCGCGGTACGGCGCAAAATCCAGACGTTTACTTCCAGGCGCGCGAGACAGTGAACCCGTTTTATGCCGCTTGTCCAGAGATCGTGCAGCGGACGATGGATCGGTTCGGTGAGTTGACCGGTCGGCGCTACGACTTGTTTGAGTATCATGGCGCAACCGACGCCGAACGTGTGATCATTTTGATGGGCTCGGGCTGCGAAGCGGTCCAGGAGACGGTCGATTTTTTGAACGCCGGGAAAGAAAAAGTCGGTGTCCTGAAGGTGCGCCTGTATCGGCCATTCGACGCGCGATCGTTTGTCGAGATGCTGCCCATAACGGCGCGTGCGGTCGCCGTGCTCGATCGCACAAAAGAGCCCGGCTGCGGAGGTGAGCCGCTCTATCTCGATTGTGTAAACGCGCTTTACGAGCAAGGCCACAGCGACGTACGCGTGGTCGGCGGCCGCTACGGTTTGTCATCGAAGGAATTCACGCCAGCAATGATCAAAGCGGTCTTCGACAATCTCGCGCAACCGTCGCCGAAAAATCATTTCACCGTCGGCATCGATGACGATCTCTCGCACACGAGCCTCGATGTCGATCCCAACTTCTCGATCGAGCCGGACGACGTTGTGCGCGCGCAGTTTTTTGGGCTCGGCTCAGACGGCACCGTGGGCGCGAACAAGGAGTCGATCAAAATTATCGGCGAGAACACCGATTATTTCGCGCAGGGATATTTCGTTTACGACTCGAAGAAAGCGGGCGCGATGACAATCTCGCATCTGCGGTTCGGACCGCGCCCGATAAGGTCGACATATCTCATCAGCAAAGCGAACTTCGTCGCTTGCCACCAACCGTTCCTGCTCGAGACCTGTGATGTGCTCAAGGACTTGGCGCCCGGCGGAACGTTTCTGCTGAATTCGCCGTTAGGAGCGGAACGCGTGTGGGGCCATCTGCCGGAAAATGTGCAGCGTCGGCTGATCGAGCAGCGCGCGAACTTCTTCGTAATCGACGGAAACAAGGTCGCGCGCGACTCGGGAATGGGCGGCCGCATTAACACGATCATGCAGACCTGTTTCTTCGCCATCTCCGGCGCACTGCCGGCGAAGGATGCGATCGACGCAATCAAAGATTCAATCAGCAAAACGTATGCGAAGAAAGGCGATGAGATCGTGCAGAAGAACCTGCGGGCGGTCGATGAAACGCTCGCGCATTTGTACGAAGTGAAAGTTCCGGATGCGGTCACGCCACCCCCGTCCGGGCCCAACGGACAGCTCAAGCACGCGCCCGAGTTCGTGCGCAATGTGCTGGGCGAGATCATGGGCGGTCGCGGTGATCGTGTGCCGGTAAGTGCATTGCCTAACGACGGCACTTATCCGACCGGAACGACGCAATGGGAAAAGCGCAACCTTGCCGCAGAAGTGCCGGTTTGGGACCCGGAAGTCTGCATCCAGTGCGGCAAATGCGTGATGGTCTGCCCGCACGCAGTTATTCGCAGCAAAGTTTATGAGGCGACGCTCCTCCAGGGCGCACCCACCACGTTCAAATCGCGTGAGGCGCGGCTGCCGGAATGGAAAGGATTGCAATACACGCTGCAAGTGGCGGTGGAGGATTGCACGGGCTGCGGGATCTGTGTCGATATTTGCCCGGCGCGCAACAAATCCGAAGCGCGCTTGAAGGCCATCAACATGCAACCGCAGTTGCCGCTGCGCGAAAGCGAGCGCGAGAACTGGAATTTCTTTCTTTCAATTCCGGAGCTGGATCGCCGTGAGGCGCCGAATGGGAGCGTGCGCGAAATGCAGGTGCAACAGCCGCTTTTCGAGTTTTCGGGAGCATGTTCCGGCTGTGGGGAGACGCCGTATATCAAATTGCTTACACAGTTGTTTGGCGATCGGCTCATCATTGCAAACGCAACCGGTTGTTCGTCGATTTACGGAGGCAATTTGCCGACCACGCCTTACACGACAGACCTGCATGGCCGCGGCCCGGCGTGGGCAAATTCGCTTTTTGAAGACAACGCCGAGTTCGGGCTCGGATTCCGCGTGTCCATTGACAAACAGCAAGAATTCGCCGGCGAATTGCTTCAGCAGCTTTCGCCGCAGATCGGACGAAGATTGACGACGGAAATCCTGAACGGGCGGCAACGCGATGAAGCAGACATCTTCGATCAGCGCGAGCGTGTCGCGGAGTTAAAGCGCAGACTCGGATCGTTAGGCGATCCAGTTGCAAAACGTTTGCTCGCGCTGGCCGACACATTCGTGCGGAAGAGCGTTTGGATCGTAGGCGGCGACGGCTGGGGCTACGATATCGGATACGGTGGTCTTGACCACGTCCTGGCAAGCGGCCGGAACGTCAAGGTGTTGCTTCTCGACACAGAGGTCTATTCCAACACAGGTGGTCAATGTTCCAAATCAACACCGCGCGCCGCGGTAGCAAAGTTCGCCTCCGGCGGGAAACGCGGCCCGAAGAAAGATCTCGGACTAATGGCAATGACTTATGGCACGATTTACGTCGCCTCGGTCGCGATGGGTGCAAAAGACGAGCACACATTGAAAGCGTTTCTCGAAGCGGAGGCTTACGACGGGCCTGCACTCATCATCGCCTATAGCCACTGCATCGCACACGGCATTAACATGACCACGGCCATGCAAAATCAAAAAGCTGCGGTGAACTCGGCACAATGGCTTCTCTATCGCTATAACCCCGATCGCGCAGCGCTCGGAGAAAATCCGCTCCAACTCGATTCCGCCGGGCCGCGCATGAAGGTCGCTGATTACTTCAAACTCGAGAACCGGTTCAAGATGCTTGAAAAGAGCGAACCGCGCGCTGCGAAAAAGTTGCTCGCACAGGCGCAGGCGGACGTGAGCGCTCGCCGCACATTCTACGAATTTCTCACCGCCAGAAAATTCAACCCCACGCCAACCTCATGAACCTAACGACCAGATATCTCGGCTTTAAGTTGCGCACACCCCTCGTGCCATCGGCATCACCGCTTTCAGAAAAGATCGACAATATCAAACGAATGGAAGACGCCGGCGCTTCTGCGATCGTGTTCCATTCACTTTTCGAGGAGCAGCTTCGTCGCGATCACCATGAGCTGCAGTACTACCTCGATCAGGGCACGGAAAGTTATGCGGAGTCGCTGACTTATTTTCCGGGGCCGGCCGAGTTCAAGGTTGGCCCGGAAGCGTACCTCGGCCACATCGCCGAGGCGAAAGCGGCGGTCGATATCCCAATCATTGGAAGCCTCAACGGCACGACGTTTGGCGGTTGGATGACCTACGCTCGGCAAATCGAGGAAGCGGGCGCTGATGCGCTCGAGTTGAACATTTACTCAATTCCGAGTGATCCGGAGGTTAGCGGGGAAGATATCGAAACGAGCTACCTCACGATTCTTGCGGCAATCAAAGCGCAGTTGAAAATACCGGTGGCCGTTAAGCTCAGCCCATTCTTCACGAACCTCGCGCGGTTCGCACAGCGCGCCGACCGCAACGGCGCCAACGCGCTGGTGCTCTTCAATCGTTTCTATCAGCCCGACATTGAACTGGAGACCCTGGAGATTTCACCCAACGTGTTGCTAAGCACACCGATGGCGATGCGCCTGCCGATGCGCTGGATTGCGATGCTCTACGGGCGGATTGGTGCAAACTTGGCGGCGACGAGTGGAATTCACCGTGCGACAGACGCGTTGAAAATGTTAATGGCGGGCGCCGACGTGACGATGCTCTGCTCAGTGCTGCTGCGACGGGGCATCGAACACATTCGCGTGCTGGAGCGCGAAATGCGGGAATGGATGGAAGAACACGAATACGAATCGGTTGAGCAGCTCAAAGGTAGCATGAGCCAGAAAAATTGCCCCGATCCGAGTGCGTTCGAACGCGCGCAATACATGCGGGCGCTCGCGATGTATCCAGCGGCGGATATTTAAAACCGCGCGGCGGTTGCTATCCTGTTTTATGAATTTTTGCTGCCGCGCATTTTGCGGACTTCCCTTGCAATTCCTGCAAGCTGGCGGCTCACGTCACTGCGCGGGATTTTGAGCTCGATTACGTAGACGCGGTCAGATTTTCGCGCGCAAAACAGAGCGGCGTCGAACTCGCCTTTTGTGGTCGCAGTGGCACTTTCACCTCCGCCCACGAGTTCGCAGATTTTGCCGTAGTTCCACTGCGTGATTAGGTTGAAACAGCCCTCACGAATCCTCCGCATCGTGCCGTAGCCATCGTTGTTGAGAACGATGATGATCGGATTTAGACCGAGCCGAACAATGGTCGAGATTTCAACGCCGGTCATTTGGAATGCGCCGTCGCCGACCACGACGTAAGGGCGGAGCTTCTTGGCGGCCATCGCGACACCGATGCTCGCCGGGACGGCGAAACCCATCGACATGTAATACGCCGGAGCGATGAACTGCGCCTGTCTGGTGCTGCGAATACCGACCGCGCCGAAGATGGCGTCGCCGATATCGGCAATGACACAGCAGCGCTCGTCCAGATGCAACGAAAGAATGCGAAAAACATCGACCATGGTCAGCGCGTGAGAGCGCTCGGCGTTTTTCAGCGGCTCGGGCAACGCGTGAGGATTGGGATGTTTAAAGCGTTTGGGCTTGATCTTTGCGGCGGCGAGCGACTCGAGAAAATCCCGAAACTGAATTAAATCGTAGCGATGATATTGAACGCTCACGCGCTCAGTCGTGGCCAGAACTGTGCGTCGGCGGTCCAGCTTCGCTGTGTAAAAGCCCATGCTCATATCGGTGATAAAAGTGCCGAGCATAAGGACGAGGTCGGCGGATTCGACGTACTTCCGAACGTGTTCGTCGCTGCTCATGGCGCCGCCATACACGCCGATGTAAAGAGGATGATTTTCCGGAACGGCGCTCTTGCTTAAGAGATCCGCGGCGATTGGAATGTTCATCCGCTCCGCCATTCGCACTACCAAACGAGCGGTGCGATAACGCGCCAGCTCGACCCCAGCGAGAATGACCGGTTTCTTCGCCGCACGAATGAGGAAAAGAGTCTCATCCAGCGCCGCCTCAAGCGTGCGGGGATCGGATTCTTCAGGCGCCGGTGCAGAAATTCCATTCACCGGAATTTCGAGGTCAACGATGTCGTGTGGGACCTCGATGTAAACGGGACGCTTGTGGCGCAGACACGCCTCCACGCAACGGACAATCTCGGAAGCAACCCGTTGCTCATCAAGCAGAACAGCGCTCGCGACCGTTACTTCGTCGTATATGCGGCGTTGGGTTTCGAAAGTTTTGACCTTGTGATGAAGCAGCGGATCTTTTTCGCGATCTTTCCGCCCGGGGGCGCCGCTCACAACGACAACCGGCGATTTTTCGGCATAAGCGCCAGCGATGGCGTTCAAAACATTGAGCCCGCCCACGCAGTAGGTCACACAGACCAAACCGATCCCGTTGATTCGCGAATAAGCATCGGCCGCAAAACCGGCGGCGGGCTCGTGCGTCATCGTGATGCTCCGGATTTTCGATTTCTCAAGCCATGTAAATGTCGGCAAAGCGAAATCGCCGGGAATGCCGAAACTATGTCGAACACCGCGGCGATAAAGGTATTCAAAAAGAAACTGTCCCAACGGCATCGCAGGCGGAAAGGAATCGATCTCGGGACGCGGCGTCTTTTTTGCAAAAACTGGAGACGCAAGCGCAGCGGCACCGTTGCCCTCTGGGAAGCGAACCGCTTCCCCGAAAGCTACAGCCGGATCCGTTAACGAATTAATCCTGCGACTCATCGTCATCTGCCCACGGCGACGTCAAATAATGGTGGCGTCGGTCTTCTTCGTTGTACGCGTCAAACGCGAGTGCCACCCAGCACAGGATCGGGAAGAGCAGGCCAATGCCTGCCGTTGCCAGGCCGAGCAGGATGCCGATCCAGACCGCCATCGGCATGCCGAGAAACATCCAAAGAAGACCAGCCTCGAAATGCCCTTTGTAGATGTGGCCCAGTCCCGGCACGATGCTGAGCAACGCTGCGATTGCGTTTTGCGCATGCTCCGCTTCTCTGCTGAGTGGCGTTGATAATGTATTCACGTTAATCACCTCCTCATTGCGGTTGGCTGTTACCATTCAGGCTGTTTTAAACAGCTCACTATGATTAGCGCGTAGAGCGCCATCATTGATACGACAGCAGCTAAAATCAGGTATTGCATACTTGGCTCCTTTATATCGTGACTAAGGCAACGATGAGTTTCGCGCTCTGCGTCGATTGGCTTTTGCTTAGCAAAAATTGCTGTGCCAAAAATCCGTTCGATTAGGCGATTGACCGCTGCCGATCAAAATAAGGCGAGCAATTGACAAAAGAGGGCGAGCAGGACCGGCTCGCTTAAAGTCTGATGAAGCGGGGTGATAAAGATGACACCCGCAAATCAGATCAGACTGCTCAACTCCCGAGGCCGGGAACGCGCTCAGCCGGTAGAAATTTGGAAGGCGCGAAAATTCATCCAGCAGCATTCGGATGACGAACTTTCGCTGACGAAAGTCGCGAAGTTTAGCAGCATCAGCGGTAATCACTTGAGCGAGAAGTTCAAAGAAGTGACCGGGATCAACTTTGTCGATTACATCGCCCGCATACGCGTCGGCAAAGCGTGTGATCTGCTGGAGAACTCAAATCTGCGGATCAGCGAAATCGCATTTGCCGTCGGCTTCCAATCATTGTCGCAATTCAATCGCGTTTTCAAAAAGCTCACGCGAAAATCCCCAACTCAGTTTCGGGCCGCCAACAAAAAACTCACCAAGAGTCACTGATCGCCTGGCAAAAGGTGCAGAATATTTTCCGTAAAAATGCGTAGTCGGGGCCTCGGGTTTTTAGCAACACTCTGTATCCGTGTGGGATTCGAGACTAACTCGATGGACCCACGGTAAGCGCGAGAAAATTTTGTGGGGCGTCGGGGGAACGGCCGCGCTCGCCGTGATTCTGCTTTCTTGCAGCACGTTTCAAACAAACCGAGCGATTCTCGCGCCACCGAGTATTCCCGGCGCGGAGTTTGTTGGCTCGGAGAGTTGCGAGACCTGCCACGAAAATATCACGCGCAATTTTCGAACTGCGACGCATGCGCGCCTAAAAGCACCGGGAGAAAACGCCAAGAACATCGGCTGCGAATCCTGTCACGGGCCAGGCAGTTTGCACGTCAAAAGCGGTGGGGCGGCGCACACGATTATCAACCCGCGCCGATCACCCGAAACATGCTTCCAATGTCATCTCGAGGTGCGGGCAAGTTTCCAATTGCCTCACCACCATCCGGTGCTGGAAGGCAAAATGAGCTGCGCCGATTGTCACAACCCGCACGTCGGAATGGCGATCAAAGGCGGCGGAACTAATGTGCAACAGACGCTCAAAGGCGGCGGTCTTGCTTTCTTGAGCCAAAACGAAACGTGCTTCCAATGCCACGCTGCACAAGCCGGACCATTCGTTTTTGAACATGAGGCTGTGCGCCAGGGTTGCGTGACATGCCATTCGCCTCATGGCTCGGTCAACCAGCGGATGTTAAATGAACGGAACGCAACCCTTTGTTTGAAGTGCCATTTCCAGCAGCAAACACAGCCGGGCAGAATATTTATCGGAGACACCGATCACACGAATTTCCTGCCTCAAGGGACATGTTGGTCGGCAGGCTGCCACGAAGCCGTTCACGGTTCTCAGGTAAATCCTCTACTTAGGTACTGATCTCGATCTCATGATAAGAACGGCTCGTTTCCCAACTCATGCAGGTCGCGTGGCGCGGAACCTCGCGTTACTTGCCTGTGCCGCTCTTTGCGCAGGCTATTCGCTCCAAGCCGGAGAAACAGGGGATGGAAAGTCGACGACGAGTACAACGACAGAAGAAGCCCCCGAGTACAAGAACTGGATCGAGCTCGGGATCGGTGGCCTGATTATTAATGGCGACGCCGCTCAATTTAAACAGGAACACCGGATGTCAGGCGACGTCTACGGCGGCATCCAGGATCTGCACTTCGAACAGACCGTGGGGAAGGACGGCCTGTTTTCGATCGATGGCCATGCGATCTGGGATAATAACGATTACGACGTAAAGCTGGAATTATCGAAACCGAATGTCGGTTATATCAAGGCCGGTTTTACTGAGTTTCGCAGTTGGTATGACGGAAATGGCGGGTTTTTTCCGCACAATGGCGGCACGTTTTTCCCGCCGCCGTTCCCAGAAATGCATATCGACCGGGGTGAGGCTTGGGTTGAACTAGGCTTACGGTTACCAGATTGGCCCGAGATTACCATCCGTTACTCGCATGAGTTTCGTGACGGGCAAAAGGATTCGACGATCTGGGGCGACACGACTCTCACCGGTCTCAAGGTAAATCCAACACGCAAGATCGTGCCTGCGTTCCGCGACATTGATGAGACACGCGATATTGTCGCCCTCGACGCGTTAAAGACCTTTGGTAATACCGATGTCAATCTTGGGATGCGTTACGAACATAGTACCATCGACGACAGCCTGAATACGGAGCGCGGCGCGGGTCAACTTCCGCCGACAGTACCGCCACCGGGCGCCCAGCGCTTTATTACGCAGCGTGACGTAAACAACCTGGATTTGTTTAGCGGGCATGCCATCACCGAAACACGGATTGGCGATTGGCTTTGGTTTACCGCCGGCTACTCCTACACAACTCTTGGCAGCGATATCGGGGGAAGCCGCGTCATAGGCACTCATTTCGATGCCGACTTCGGCGAACCTGTTCCTACTCTTCGACCATTCGATCATGGCTTTATCAACCTCGCCGGCACATCTCAAGTAAATGAGCACATTTTCAACGCGAACGTTCTATGGATGCCGCTGAAAGATCTGACCATCCTCACAGCTTTCCGTTACACACACGATGATAGGGAGAGCGACTCGACTTTCTTGGCCACGGATAGCACTCCAAATGTGCCGCCATTTACTCCGAGCAACCCACAGGGCGGAGCTCACCCTATAACGCCAGAGCCCGTGGCAGCGAGCGCTTCTACAGACTACAATAGGTTCGGCGAGCGCTTGGAGTTGCGTTATACGGGCATTGCTAACTGGCTGTTCTATGCGGAGGGCGATTGGGAAGAGGAATTCGGCAACCGTCTTGAGCACGAAGAAGGAGGGGAAGAAGCGGGCTTCGAACTCTTGAACGTCAATGAGGATACCTCCTTTCTCGGTCAAAAATATATCGTTGGTGCGAACTGGTATCCGATGATGAGGCTGAATCTGTCGGCGCAGTACTATCACAAAATCGCGTCTTATAGTAACGACATCAACTCCGCTATCCACCAACGATTGGTCGACGAGGATTGGGATACGGATGATGTGAACGTCCGAATTACGTGCCGGCCAAAGATTCCAACGCGGCTGGGCACGCTTTCCCTTGTCAGTCGGTACGACTTTGTGCGCAGCACAATCGACACTCAATGGGCCGTATTTTCAGAAGGTGAGTTCTTGAATGAGGAGCAGAGCGGCGTGATCACACGGAATGTGTTCACTGAGGCCGTCACCTGGAATCCGCTCGCGCGTTTTTATCTGCAGGCAAATTTCTCCTACGTCCTCAATCAAACCGACACGCCCGCGAATAACATCGATTTGGTCCCCAACACAAGCCCCACAGTCGTGAACTTTAGAAACGATTATTGGACGGTGACCAGCGGCGCTGGCTATATAATCGACGACAAAACTGACTTTTACACCGACTTTTCATTCTACTGCGCCAATGACCATTTTAAGAATGCTGGCGTTGCCGTGCCATACGGCCTGGGTGGAACAGAGTACACGGCCTCAGCTAGCATCACTCGCCAATTGACCAAGCAAATGCGCCTGCTGTTGAGGTACGGCTATTTTAACTACAGGGACGTGAGCTCTGGGGGCCATAACAATTACGAAGCGCATTCGGTCTATTCGGGTCTGCAGGTCCGTTTCTAATCTCCGAAATTCTGATGCGCGTGGTTGGATCAAGGGCAGCATCGGTATCGTTTGCCGCATTCGTGATTTTCCTGGTCGGTTGCGATCGGGACGACGGGAAAATCAAAGTTTATCGCGTCGCCAAAGCGCCACTCGAATCATCGGCCTCCGAACAGGGCACAATGCCAACGAACGCGGCTTCTCCAGCGTTTCCGGCAGGAGTGGCGCCCACCGGCGCAACGACCGTAACAACTCCGCCGAATTGGGAACCGCAACCATCCTCACAAATGCGGCAGGCCAGTTTCCTTGTTCACGGCGAAAACGGTGCGATCGCTGACATTTCGTTCGTGACCTTGGGTGCTGCAGGCGGAAATGTTCTCGATAATGTCAATCGCTGGCTTTCGCAGCTCGCTCAGTCGCCGATTACATCCGAGAAACTTGCCAGCACCATCCAAAAATTGCCCACCGCTCGCGGCGAGGTTGCGATTGTCGATCTTACCGGACAGCCGGAGAACGGCGATTCCAACAAAGATGGCAGGATTATCGGGGCCATCGCATCAGACGAAGAGCGCACTGTATTTTTTAAGATGCGCGGAAATCCTGCGCTCGTCGGTGCTCAAAAAGAAAATTTCATTAAATGGGTCAGCTCTGTTCGCAGCGCGAGCGGGACTCCGATCACGACACAATCGGAATCGAGCGCGGACTCCGACCAACCGCAGATCAAATGGGAAGTTCCCGCGGACTGGTCGCCGGCGCCGGCTTCGATCATGCGCTACGCAAGCTTTACTGCAACCAGCCACACCGGTGACAAGATCGACATCTCTGTTGTCACCTTCCCCGGAGATGGTGGAAGCGATGCCGACAACATCAATCGTTGGCGCCAACAGATCGGTCTGTCCGCGGTCGAGGCGTCCACGCTCCATTCAATGATCGTTCCGGTGAAAAGCGGCGACACGGATTTTCCCAGCATTGACATGAGCAGCTCGAATTCGCGATTGCTCGCCGCCTGGACACGCCGTAATGGCCACGCTTGGTTCTTTAAACTTACCGGCCCGCCCGAGGCCGTGGAAAAACAAAAACCGAATTTCGTGAAATTTGTTCAGTCCGTTCGATTCTAAAAACATGCTGCGGAAACTTTTCGATCTTATTACGTCGCTGAAGCTGACGATCGTATGTCTGGCCGCGGCGATGGTCCTTATTTTTGCCGGCACGCTCGCGCAAGTGCATCTCGGCATTCACGAAGCGCAGCAGCGTTATTTCCAAAGCTTATTTGTCTGGTGGCCACCCGAGAATCGCGGTTTCAAAATTCCGATTTTTCCCGGCGGTCATCTCATCGGCGCGGTGTTGCTAATTAATCTAATCGCCGCGCACGCGAAACGTTTCCGTTGGGCGTGGCGGAAGCTCGGCATTCATCTCACGCACGCGGGTCTCATCATCATGCTTGCCGGTGGGCTCTTTACCGATCTCTTCGCCGTCGAAAGTCACATGCGTCTGTCGCAAAGCGACACAAAGAATTATTCCGAGCATCCGCGGTTGATGGAACTAGCAGTCATCGACACGACCGATCCGCAGCTCGACCAGGTGACCGCAATTCCCGAGGCATTGCTGCGGCGCAAGCGAATGATCGAGCATGGCAGTTTGCCATTCGAAATTGTCGTGAAGAATTTCTTCCAGAATTCGCGATTGCAGATGCTCAGCGAATCGACGACCGGAGCCCGGCCAATCGCAAATCAAGGACCGGGCGCGCAAATCGCGGTCCAATCCACTCCGCGTGCGACCGGTGTTGATGAGCGCGATGTAGTGACCGCCGCGATCGAAATAGTACCGATCGATTTCGCGACCGGCGCGGCGGCGCCAGCGCTGGGCACCTGGCTGGTCTCGGATGCACTCGGCGTGCCGCAGACATTTTCCTGCGCCGGTCGCACCTGGCAGCTCGCGATGCGGCCAGCGCGCTATTACAAACCTTTCAGCGTGACGTTGCAGAAGTTCACGCACGAGAAATACGCGGGCACCGAGATTCCAAAAAACTTCGCCAGCTGCATCAGTTTGATCGATCCCGAGCGCGCGGTGAATCGCGACGTCCTGATCTACATGAATCATCCACTGCGTTACCGCGGCGAGACATTTTATCAGGCTGGATTTCAGCAGGACGACTCAGCGTCGATCCTGCAAGTGGTGCACAATCCGAGTTTCATCGCGCCTTATGTGGCGTGCGTGATTGTCGCTGCCGGATTGCTCGTCCAGTTCGGCTATCATCTGGTTGGATTTTCACGGCGGAGAAGGACTGCGCTCGCATGAAACGTTTCATTCCGGCAATTGTTTTCGGTTTCGCCTTGCTTTGGATTGCAGCCAGTTTTCGCCCGCCAAAGAGCGCGAGTGAAGATGTCGATCTTGCGAAGTTCGGAAACATTCCGGTCCTCGTCGGTGGCCGGGTCAAACCGCTCGATACGGTTGCGCGCAATTCCCTCCTCATCATTCATGGCAAACAAACGGTGCGGCTGGCGAATGGAAAACAGATCGCCGCGTTGCAATGGCTCAGTGATACGCTCTTCAACGCGCCGGTCGCCGATCAATATCCGGTCTTCGTCATTCAGAATGCCGAAGTTCTCGGCCTGTTTGGTTGGGAACAAAGCGACCGAAAATATTTTAGCTTCGCAGAATTGTCGCCGTTCCTGAAACAGATCGACGAGCAGGGCGAGCAATCCGAGAAGCTCGAATCAGTGCAACGCTCGGCTTATCAGAACGCAATCCTCAACCTGCGCAATGCCCTGGTCCTCTATCAGCGCCTAAAGAACAGCGTCCAGCCGGAGGACACTCAAAATTTCGCCGGCGAACTGGAGGCATTTGAAACCAGCGTCCCAGGGGCAGCAAAGGCGGCGCGCCGGCGCGAGATCGGCGAAAATTTCGACAAACCGAAACTCGACGACGCGGCGGAGCTGATCCAGCGCTACGAGAAGTTGTCCGAGATGGCTTACATTCTCGCCGTGCCGCCCGCCTCAGCGCAAGGAGGAGAATGGCGTTCGGTGGGCGACAGTTTGTTGCGCTCAGTCAGCACGGGAGAAATTCAGCCAATTGTAAAAGATTACGCGCTCATAGGCGACGCTTATCGGGCGGGCAATCGCTCGCTCTTTAATCAAAATGTCGATCTTGTGGCGAGTTGGATCGCGAAAGAGCAACCGAGTGCGACGAAACGCACATCGTTCGAATTTCTTTTCAACCATGTCGATCCATTCACTCACAGCATGGTTTTGTATGTCTTAGCGTTTCTGCTGGCGTGCGGCTCTTGGTTGGGGTGGAACCGCATGCTCAATCGTTCGGCGTTTTATCTCCTGCTGCTCGCGCTCGCTGTTCACACGTTCGGGCTGATCTCACGGATGTATCTGCAGGAACGCCCGCCCGTCACCAATCTCTATTCGTCTGCGATCTTCATCGGTTGGGGCGCCGTTATCGTGTCGCTGATCCTTGAACGAATTTTTCGTGATGGGATTGGCGCAGCCTGCGCCGGTGCGATTGGCTTCATTACGTTAATCATCGCGCATCATCTCGCCGGAAGCGGAGACACATTGGAAATGTTGCAAGCGGTGCTCGACACCAACATCTGGCTGGCGACGCACGTGGTCGCGATCACGACCGGTTATTCCGCCATGTTCCTGGCCGGCATGCTCGCCATCATCTACATCATCCGTGGCGTTTTTACGCGCTCGCTGAAAAAGGAGACGGCCGATTCGCTGGCGCGCATGACTTACGGCGTCGTTTGTTTCGCCACACTGTTCAGTTTTGTCGGCACCGTGCTCGGTGGCATCTGGGCCGATCAATCATGGGGCCGGTTTTGGGGTTGGGACCCGAAGGAAAACGGTGCGGTCCTGATTGTGCTTTGGTGCGCGATCATTCTGCACGCGCGCTGGGGTGGCTTCATTCGTCAGCGCGGATTAATGGTGATGGCCATTTTCGGCAACGTCGTCACGAGTTTTTCCTGGTTTGGAGTGAACATGTTGGGCGTTGGGTTGCATTCATACGGCTTCATGCAGAAGGCGTTTCCATGGTTAGTTGGATTTATGCTGAGCCAGCTTGCGTTGATGGCGATCGCTACAATGCCACTTGAACGCTGGCGAAGTTTTCAAGCATCGGCCGGCTCAGTCCGTTGAAACGATGATCGGCAAAAGTTTAGGCTTACACCTCCAAAATTGGCAGCAGAAACGACTCCAGAGTGAGTCATCATCCCATCGACAGAAAGGATCCAGCCATGAAAGCAATCGTTTCGATCGTAATCAGCCTCCTTGTAGCGTCGGCCATGTCCGTCCGCGCCGCCGACTCGAAAGCACTTTGGGATGCCAACTGCGCCCAGTGTCATGGCAAAGACGGGCGCGCCGACACGAAAATGGGACAAAAATTGAACGCAAAGGACCTGACCGATCCGAAGGTTCAGGCTGCTTTCACTGACGCCAAGGCCACCCAATCGATCAAAGACGGTGTCAAACAAAACGGCAAAACGACCATGAAAGCCTTCGGCGGAAAACTTACCGACGACGAAATCAAAGCGCTGGTTGCTTACACGCGCACACTGAAAAAATAAGCGGCAAGATCGACACCCGAAGTAACGCCGCGCCGCGCTGTTTACTTGAGGCTCTTGATGTAAGCGACTAGAGCTTTTAAGTCTTCCTCGCTTACATCCACAGGTTTCATCTCGCCTTCGAGCATCTTCGCGGTCGGATGTCGCAGAAGTTTTGACAACTCTTCGGCCGGTTTCTGCGCAGTCGCGCCGGGGAGTTTCGGCCCGGCGTTTGTTCCGATTCCGTTCTCACCATGGCACGCATCGCATGATTCACTTTCGTAGACTTTTTTGCCGGCGGCCGCGAGCGGATCAAGGAGCGCGACATTCGTAGCTGATAGCGTGCTGACAGCCGGTTCGGGCGCGAATGGTTCGCGCATGAACTGCTCAGTTTCTTCATTTTGTTTCGCTACCTGCTTGGCGATCGCAGGATCAAGGCGGTCTTCGTGTTTGCTCAGCAATCCGAAAGTAATAAGCGTGAGCAAGATTGCCGAAAAGATGCCTACGGCGATGGGTCGCCGCCACGGGCGTCGTTCCAAACGTCTGTCGATAAATGGAAGAGCAATGACCAGGGCCGCGGTAATTGTCGGGACAATAACAATGCCGACGACAGCCCACGGCCCTTTAAAGTATTTGAGCCACTGGAAAAACGGAAGGTAATACCATTCCGGCCGAGGAACATATTGCGTGTCGGCTGGATTCGCTTTGGGGCCAAGCTCGGTTGGCGCAAAATGCGCGATCAGACCGAGCACAAGGATCATCAAAAGCGCCACGATCGTGTCCATCACCACCTGGCGCGGATAGAACCGCTGGGTTGGCAATCGCGGGTTTACAGGATCTTCGCTTGGTGGTCCAGCCGCACCCGCTTTGCGGAAGAGATAGACGTGCGCAGCCACCAAACCCAGGATCGCAGAAGGCAGCAGAAAAACATGCGCGACAAAAAATCGTGACAGGGTGAGAGTGCCCATCTCGTTTCCACCGCGCATGAAACGCTTGAGTAAGGAGCCGGCCCACGGGATCTCGCTCGCCATATTGGTGCCGACAGTTGTGGCGAAAAAAGCTTTTTGGTCCCAAGGCAACAAATAGCCCGTGAAGGCCATCGCCAGCATTAGGCCAAGGAGTGCGCATCCAGAAATCCAGAGAACTTCCCGGCGACCTTTATAGGCACCGTATAGAAAGGTCTGGGTGAGATGAAGAAGCACCACGATGACGACCGCGCTCGATCCATAAGCGTGCAGACTGCGCAGAAACGATCCGCCGGTTACTTCCTTAACGATGTAGGCAACCGTGGTGTGCGCATGATCAGCAGTTGGAGCGTAATAGAGCGACAAAAATATTCCGGTGACTGTCTGTGAAATGAACAGGAAGAGCAGGACTGAGCCGAACACGTAGGCCCAGCGGGCGCCGCCCGGGATGGGTTCGTCCAATGCTTCATGCAAGAGTGAGCCGATCCCGGTCCGGCTATCCAGCCACTCGTACACGCGACTCCATCGGCTAGCGTGAGAACCAACAATTTTTTCGTCAGGCTTATGCGCGTCAGCCATGTCGCAATGGTCTTGTTAGGCCAGAACTTCCTTCTTGGAAATAAGCTGGCGGAAATATTGGTAGCGCACTTTCAACATTCCGTTGTCGATCTTGCTCTCCAGATCGTCCATGGACCGCGGGGCGGGGCCAGAAATGCGCGCGCCATCCAAGGCGAATACTGCCGTGTGACAGGGACAGATGAATTGCTGCTTAGCTTCGATCCACGGAATCGAACAGCCAAGATGCGGGCAAATTGGCGACAAAACGCGCAGCGCCCCATCCTTCATCGGCAAAACATAGATTGCTTTTTCCGAAACAATCTTTCGCCAGCCTCCACGGTAATCAACTTTTTCATCGGCGCGCTCAGCGATGCGAACTCGTCGATCTTGCCGACGTCCGACCAACCGATTTCCGTCGTTGTGGTGAGCAGCGGATGTAAAGCAAATCGAATGAGGGGCACCGACAACGCCGCGCCAACCACAACCGTGCCAAACCCGAGCAGCACACCAAGAAAAGAGCGCCGCGTCAGAGAGTCATCCTCAGCTACATTTTCACCGGGCACTTGGGTAATGTCCTGATTGAAATAGAGAGGTTGCTGCTAAGTTGGATTAAGGGATGGCGCACTGCTCCTGCGTTTGCACCAAATCGCATCGATACTCCAACGCCCCGGGCCGTAAAAGATAATGAAAAAGAAAACCCAGCAAAACACCAGGGCCAGCTCGCCTCCGTTCATGATTGGGAAAAACTTCGCCTCCACCGTGGGCACGGTTCCCACGTAAAACATGAAATAGGCCACTGCCATTTCGCCGCTCGCGAAAAACGCCGCGATGCGGGTCAACAATCCAAATGCAATCAGAAGTCCGCCGATGAGTTCGATCCAGCCGGCAACAAATGCGAGGCCCGACACCCCGTGACCCCCGCCGGGAAATCCGAAAAGTTTTTGCCCGCCATGACATGCATACGTCAAGCCAACAATTAGTCGCACGATGCAGTAAACTGGATCTGCAAATCGATTCAGAGGATTCAGAGAGTTCATAGCCGTTCAGCGTGATGATGTCGATCTTTCCTGTCAAGCCAATCGGACGATCGGCAAATTTTCCGTAAAAATGCGTAGTCGATAATTTGGCTTTTTGGCAAAATTCCGGCACGTGTCGCATTCAATATCAAAGGGCCGGCAACAACTATCGAGCTGCCGTGCTGCGCGCGCTGCGATTTTCGATGACAACTCGCGCCCACGAAAACGCAAGAGATGCGTAGTTAAAAAATCGCTAGGATTTTAACGTCGCCAAAAATGAATGAATGCCACCGATCCAAAACCTCTCGTAAGACAATATTCGCGCTCGCACTTGGCTTGCTCGGCACGCTCGCATTCGCTGCGAGCTCAGATTGGCGAGCCCCACCCTCGGCGGCTAATCGGCCAAACCCAGTGCCTGCAAACGCGAATACGATTGCGCTTGGACAAAAACTCTACGTGGCGAACTGCTTCACCTGCCACGGGCCAACCGGAAGTGGCGACGGGCCGGGCGCAGCGGCGTTAGAGAAGAAACCGGCGAATCTGAGCGAACGCATCAAATCGACCGGCGAAAAGGATGGCGAGTTGTTCTGGAAAATTTCGGAGGGACGAGCACCAATGATTACGTGGAAGGCAACTCTCTCGGAGACGCAGCGGTGGGAGCTTGTGAATTACATACGCACATTCGCCAAATGAAAATTCTCATTCAAGAAAACCATTATCGAGGAACAAGGCCAGCGGTCATGACATCACCAATTTCAAAAATCAGAAATATCAACTGGACCTCATCGCCAGCAACCATTAGCAGTTGGATAGCGCGCATTTTTTTTCCGATCGCCTTACTGACTACACTGTCGCTAGTTCAAGCCCAGGATGCCGCTCCTCCTTCTGACTACGTATCGCGCGCCGAATACGACAAGCTTAAAGCCGAACACGAAGCCATGAAGCAGGAGCTGGACGCATTGAAAGCGACAGTTAAACAACTGACCGTCAGCGCAGCCCAAGCGCCTGCGCCCGGGAAGGCCGTCAGCGAAGGGAAACAGGTGGTTACGGCGCCGCCTGAAGCCGCCACGGAGGAATTGCGCCAGGAGGTGGAGACACTCAAGACACAGGTGAAAGAAACGTTCCCCGGCACAACGAAATTTCTTCTCGCTGGTTACGGTACAGCTGGCTTTACCGCGCGCAGCGGCGAAGATCCGTTTTTTGACGCTGCATTCAACGCGCTTTTTCTGTTTAAGATGACCGACCGGCTTTTCTTCGAAGGCGAGATGGAACTCGAGTTCGAAGACGAAGAGACAACGATCAATCTGGAAGTGGCGCAAGCCGCCTACCTGTTGAACGACTACATGACAATCGGTGTCGGCCGGTTCCTGAATCCGATGAATTTTTTCGTCGAACGGCAACACATGAACTGGGTCAACAAACTTCCGGACAAGCCACTCGCGGTTTACGACGGCCTCTTTCCTGAATCGGAGATGGGCGGGCAACTGCGCGGCGTCGTTCCGATCGGCCCGACCAAACTTGAGTACGTTGGCTTTGTCGCGAATGCACCCGGTCTGATCACCGCTCCGGACGACTTCTCTGAGTTGGGCATGCTCGATTTCGATAATGACGCCAACTTTGGCGGACATGTCGCGGTTGGCGGCCATGTCGGGTTCATTCCGATTCCGCAATTGGAAGTCGGGTACGGGATTCAACGCTCAAAAGTTGGACCGCGCGATCATGCGGTGGAGAATATTTTGCAGTCCGTCGATTTTAATTACGTGAGCGATTCGGCGTTGCTCAAAGGTTTGATCAATTTCCGTGCGCAGTGGGGATGGTCGCACGTCGGCCACTTCGTTTACGATGCCGATGGCAGCCAAGGTTTCGGTCCGCTCGAGTTCAACAACAATCGCAACGGTGGTTATGTGCAACTCTCTTATCGTCCGACCCATATCGACAACGATTATCTCAAGAACTTTGAGGGTGTCTTCCGTTACGATCGGCTCAATCAATTGCACACACCGGTCGGTTTTGACGAACAACGGTGGACTCTTGGACTAAACTACTGGGTCACTCCGAGCGCCGTAGTAAAACTGGCTTATGAGTTCGACGATAAAAATGGAGGCGCACGCGACCAGGACGCCTTTATGATGCAAGCAGCGGTCGGGTTTTAATCATGAAAGAAATTCTAGCGAGGCTTTGCAAGTGGATTGGTTTGCCTGGGGCGACGATCATTATTTCGTGTGTTGCCCTGACGTGGCTAATTGGTTGCGCGACGAATAAGCAATCGGGAGAAGTTGCTGCCGGAACGACTGGAAAAAGCGGCGCGCAGCTTTGGGCGGAGAACTGTGTGCGTTGTCATAATATTAGATCGCCCAGTTCCCTGAGTCCCGCCCAATGGGAAGTAGCACTGATGCACATGCGTGTGCGCGCCAATCTCACTCCGGAAGAGCACAAAAAAATTCTCGAGTTCCTCAAATCAGGTAGCTGAGTTCACCATTCCCGGCCGGGAACGGTCTTTTTGACTGTCGATACACATGCGCGCGCATCGATCGGCGAAAAAGCCACGGCACATTTTCCGTAAAAATGCGTAGTCAATCGATTGCGCCTTCTGCGATACCATCTGTGCAAACTAGTTCATGCAAAAATTTTCAGGGCAAGCGATGACCCGCGCAGAAATGCGTTTTTCGAAGGTAGTGGTCACGTTCACGTTGCTGGTGTTTGATTAATCTAAGGTGGATCTCACAACCACTTACCTTGGGATAAGGTTGCGCACCCCGCTGGTGGTGTCGGCT
>WNGQ01001476.1_pt1 | contig 24301 bp, 16 predicted proteins | sample 5407661 | NCBI WGS metagenome assembly WNGQ01 (sample SAMN13153382, study PRJNA577476) | soil metagenome | isolation source: 60 cm soil or saprolite under Garry oak tree replicate 2 | place: USA:California | collected 2016-06-15 | reverse complement strand
GATACTCGCCGCGCTGCGCGACGAGGGGATCGAGACCGCCGACGGCCAGCAGGTCTTCCTCGAGGCTCGGCGGACCAAGACCCCCGACGAGATCACCCTGCTGACCCAGGCCTGCTCGATGGTCGACGCGGCCTATGACGCACTGTACGAGTTCCTGCGTCCCGGCGTGCGGGAGAACGAGTGCGTTGGCCTAGTCAGCAAGGTCCTTTACGACCTTGGCAGCGAGTACGTGGAAGGGGTCAACGCGATCTCGGGCGAGCGCTGCTCGCCGCACCCGCACGTGTTCAGCGACCGGATCCTGCGGCCGGGCGATCCGGCGTTCTTCGACATCCTGCACAGCTTCAACGGCTACCGGACCTGCTACTACCGAACCCTGGCCGTCGGCAGCGCGTCCCGGGCGCAGCGCGACGCGTACGTCCGCTGCCGCGAGTACATGGACGCCGCGATCGCCCTGGTCAGGCCGGGAGCCACGACCGCCGACGTGGTGTCGCTGTGGCCGCGGGCGACCGAGTTCGGCTTTCCCGACGAGACCGCCGCGTTCGCGCTGCAGTACGGTCACGGGGTCGGCCTGTCGATCTGGGAGAAGCCGATCTTCAGCCGGCTGGTCTCGCTTGACCATCCTGAGACGCTGGAGGAAGGGATGGTGTTCGCGCTCGAGACGTACTGGCCGGCGTCCGACGGCTGGTCGGCCGCGCGGATCGAGGAGGAGGTCGTGGTGACGGCCGACGGCTGCGAGGTGATCACGAAGTTCCCCGCGGAGGAACTGCTCGTCGCCGGGCGCAAGTACTGGACCGTCGGCGGGGCGCTCGACACCCTGCGCGAGAGCCAGTCGCATCTGAACACCGTTGCTGGCCGGGGGGGCGACCCCCCGGAACCCCCCGCGGATGCTAGTCGCGGCGAGGCCGGGCCGGGCGGCGGCGCGGGAGACGGAGGAACGGACCGATGACGACGCCACCAGCCGCGCCGGACACGATCGGAGCCAGCGAGCTGCTCGCGCTGTACGAGCAGATGGCGGTGATCCGCAGGACCGAGAAGGCGGCGCACGACCTGTTCCTGGCCGGGCTGGTCAAGGGCACGACGCACCTCGCGGCCGGCCACGAGGCCGTCGCGGTCGGCGCCAGCGCCGGGCTGCGCTCCGACGACTACGTCTTCGCCACCTACCGCGGCCACCACCACGCCATGGCCCGCGGCGCCACCCCCGAGGAGTGCCTCGCCGAGCTGATGAGCAGGGCAACGGGTTTGTGCAAGGCCAAGGGCGGCTCGATGCACCTGACCAAGGCGTCGGCCGGGATGCTCGGGTCGTACGCGATCGTGGGCGCGCACCTGCCGCTCGCCGCCGGAGCGGCCTGGTCGGCCAGGCTGCGGGGCAGCGACCAGGTCGCGGTGGCGTTCTTCGGCGACGGCGCGACCAATATCGGCGCCTTCCACGAGGCGCTCAACATTGCCGCGGTCTGGTCCCTGCCCGTGCTGTTCATCTGCGAGAACAACCTGTACATGGAGTACACGCCGATCGAAACGGTGACCGCGGTGCCGAACCCGGCCGCCGACCGGGCGCCCGCCTACGGCATTCCGGCCGAGGTCATCGACGGGAACGACGTGCTGGTTGTTGCCGATGCAGTCTCGCGCGCCGCACAGCGGGCAAGGTCGGGCCGGGGTCCGACGCTGCTCGAAGCGCGGACCTACCGGCATTTTGGGCACAGCCGCACCGATCCCGCGACCTACCGCCCGCCAGAAGAAGTGCAGGAATGGCTGGAACGCGATCCGCTTGACATCGCCAGGGCCAGGCTGGCCGCCCTCGGCGTCCCGGTCGAGGACGCCGTCCAGGCTGACGACCGGGCGGAGCGGCTGGTCGCGGCGGCGATCGCCGCCGCGCGGGCCGCGCCTGGACCCGACCCATCGGACGCGCTCACCGACGTATGGGCAGACGGAGGCTCGCAATGGCGGACGTGATCACCTACCGGGAGGCCGTGGCCGAAGCCATCGCGCGCGAGATGCGACGCGACCCGGCCGTGGTGTGCCTCGGCGAGGACATCGGCAAGGCCGGGGGCGTGTTCAAGACCACGCAGGGACTGTTCGAGGAGTTCGGCCCCGGCCGGATCTGGGACACCCCGATCTCCGAGCAGGCCATACTCGGCCTGGCCATGGGCGCGGCGATGACCGGGATGCGGCCCGTCGCCGAGATCATGTTCTCCGACTTCTTCGCGGTCTGCTGGGACTACCTGGCCAACGAGATACCCAAGATGCGGTACATGACCGGCGGGCAGGTCACCGTTCCGCTGGTGGTGCGGACCGCCAACGGGGGCGGGCTCGGCTTCGGCGCCCAGCACTCGCAGGCGGTGGAGAACTGGACGCTCGCCATTCCCGGCCTGAAGATCGCGGCGCCGTCCAGCCCGGCCGACGTCATCGGCCTGATGGCGTCGGCGGTCCGCAGCGACGACCCGGTCGTGTTCTTCGAGCACAAGGGGCTGTTCGCGAGCAAGGGCCCGGCGGCCCCGGCCGGCCACGAGGTGCCGCTCGGCCAGGCCGCGACGGCCAGGCCTGGCACGGACGTCACCGTGGTCGGGCTCGCGGCGACCGTGCCGATGGCGCTGGCCGCGGCCGAGCGGCTGGCGCAGGAGGGGGTCAGCGCCGAGGTCATCGACCTGCGCTGCCTGGTGCCGCTGGACATGGCGGCCGTGCTCGACTCGGTCGGCCGCACGTCGCGGCTGCTGATCGTGGAGGAGAACCCGTACCAGGGCGGCTGGGGCGGCACGGTCGCGTCGATCGTGGCCGACGAGGGCTTCGAGTTGCTGGACGCCCCGATCCGCCGGGTCGCCGCCGCCAGCGTGCCGCTGCCGTTCGCCGACGCGCTCGAGCAGCAGGTGATCCCGACCGTCGACTCGGCGGCCGCCGCGATCCGCGCGCTGCTCGCCTACTGACCAGAACGGGCCAGTCTCACGTCCCTGACCTACGATATGAACACCGCGTGGGCGGGCCGCTCGCGCCGACGCCGCGCGTCCGCAACACATGAAGAAGTCCTACGACCTGGCACGCTGGACAAGGTGGACGGTGCCGGGACCGCGTGGTCGCCCCGGTCGCACCCCTGCCGAATCTGCCGCTTCGCGGTCTAACCAACGTCTTGATCGTGCTGCTGTCCGCGCTGACCGCCGCCGTCATGACCAGGATCGGCATTCATGGGCCGGGCTGGCGCACGGGGTCCCAGTTGGTCGGAGTACTCGCTCGCGTACTGGCCGGACCACGTCACCAATATCGCGGCGGCGGCGATCATCGTCGTGTTCCTGATATGGCTCCGCCGCGCGGTATCTGGCGGGCTAACCTGTCGGCGCAGGATCGATCCAAGACAGCCTGGCTGCCCCCGCTGTGGTGGACAGCTTGGCTCCTCGCTGGCGGCGCGGTAGTCAGCAACCGTCCATCGTCAGCAGGCGCGGCCCAGTAGCGATGCTTGTCCGCCCGTGCGCGCCACCGAATCCACATATCACGACCCAGCGTCGATCCCATGCCCGACTTGTGAGTTTTGCCGAGCCACAGCTAATGACATGTGGCGGCGGCCAGGATCCGCGAGCCTAGGCCAGCAGCCTGCGGCCCAGCCTGGCCCCTCTTCGCGGCTTCACATCGATTGGGTATGCCCAAACCGGATACCTCGGGCGCCGAACTGACCCGAAGCCGCGGGAAGTAGACAGTCGCGGCGCGCAGGCCGCGAAGGATTCGGGCAAGTAAGGCTTATGGGCCGGCGCGCTGCCGCCCGACGATCGCCGCCCGACGATCGCGCCGCGGATGGTCGGTCATGCGGTCGGTGCGGCTGCCGGCCGCGGAGTTCGCCGAGATCGAGCGGATCGCAGCGCAGGTCGGAGTGCCGGTCGGCGCACTGATCCGGGGCTGAGTCATGGCCGGGCTGGCCGCTGGACGGGGAACCTCGCCGCGGGGTGCGATCGAGCATCTGGCCGAGGAGGCCCTGCATCTGCCCCGGCTCGCCGCCGTCAGTGACGCGGCATGATGACGACCGTGGGTGCCGGACAGGCGCGGCGCTGACCAGCGGCTTCGCTCGGCTCGCCGGCCCTTTACGTCGGCGCTGGGGTGCCGTTACCGGCGAATGGCGCAAGGCATTTGAAGCTCGCATGTGATTCATTTCATAGGAATTTTTCGACGATTCTTCCTACCTCTGCACGGCAGTTCGGGCATCGTAGAGAAACGAAAGCACCCCGCGTGCGCGGTGGGTTACGTATCGTAACCACTTTGTCGCCCTGAACCTGCGACGCGCCGACACGCCGCTGCCAGGCTGACGGGCACGATCCCGCCATGGCCGGCAGGTCCCACGGGTGGCAGTTGAGCACGCGAATGGCGTGCCCGGCCGAAAGTACACCTTGTCTCGCTCGCAATCGCGCAGCCATACGTCCACGTCCCGACTCACGATCGCTCTCAGCGCTCCGGCCTTCGCCGTGGCGGCCATCGCCGCCACGGGCGGCATTACCGGCAGCGCAGCCGCTCAGCCGGCTGTCCAGGCGCACTCGGTCAGTACCACCCGAGCCACGGCCACGCGAGCCACGGCCACCCGAGCCACGCGCACGACCGCGGCGGAATCCGCCACCGTCCTGACAACCCAGGCGACCGCCGCCGCGCGGCACCGCCTGGGGTGGAAGAGGGAGATCGCCTGGAAGATGATGTACAACCGGTTCGGCTGGCGGCCGAAGTACCAGTTCAGGTCGCTGAACAGGCTCTGGGAGCATGAGAGCAGCTGGCGCATTCACGCCTACAACCCGTACTCCGGCGCCTACGGCATCCCCCAGGCCGTGCCGGGCAGCAAGATGTCCACGGCGGGCCCGAACTGGCGGAACAGCGCGCGGACCCAGATCAGGTGGGGCCTGCGCTACATCAGGTCACGATACGGCAAGCCGCGCCACGCGTGGGCGCACGAGGTTGTGTACGGCTGGTACTGACGCCGGCTAGATCCGGCTAGATCCGGCTAGCTGGGACGCGGGTGGTCCGCCCGGCGCGGGAGCGCGGGCGGGCCACCGGCCCGGACGAGTTCGTTAGCGCGGTTACAGCGACTGGGCCGCGGGAGCGGGAGCGGGCGCGGCCTGCCACCCCGCGGCGTCGACGCCGCCCGGCACGGGCGCGGCCGGGTCGTACGGCGTCCTGGTGTAGATGAACGAGCCGATATCCAGCGCGTTGACCGAGCCGTCCGGCCCCGTGACCGGGACGAGCGGCTCGCCCGACTGGTAGCCGTCGATGCCAGTCCAGCCGCCGTCGCCGTCGGGCCTGAACCGCAGGGTCTGCCCGCCGCCCTCCCTGCGCAGTTCGAGCACGTCACCGGACAGCCGCAGCGTGTAAGGCGCCGGCCCCCAGAACCAGCTTCCGAGCATGTCGAGCAGGTCCTCGCCGACCCGCGTCGGGATCCACGCGGGCGGGCAGTACGGCTCGCCGTCGGCCAGGATCGCGAGCAGGTCGGAACCGAGCGACTGGCTGAAGCCGCTGGTGGAGTTGCACGCGACGATCGCGGTGTCGGCGCCGGGGGCGTCTGTGATCTGGACGACGGCGACGAATCCGGGCATCGACCCGGTATGGCCGTAGTGCCGGCGCCCGGCCGCGTTCCATAGCTGGAGGCCGAGACCGTAGCCTGCCGCCCACGGCTGCCCGGCCTCGTCGCTGAGCACGACCGGCTCGCGCATCTCGGCCAGCGTGGTCGGGGCCAGCGGCCCGGCCGAGTCGCCGGCCAGGAACCTCGCGAATGCGGCCAGGTCGGCGACGGTGGTCCAGAGCTGGCCGGCTGGCGCCATCGCCCCGGCGTCGTGTTCCGGCTCGGCGAGCAGTGCGTCGGCATACGGATGCACCGCGTAGCCGGTCGCGTGCGGCCGCCGCGGCCGTGTCGTCGTCCGGCTCATGCCCAGCGGCTGCAACAACTCGCTGGAGATCACGTCGTACCACGGCCGGCCGTGCTTGGCCGCCAGCAGCGCGCCGAGCAGGGCATAGCCGACGTTCGAGTAGTGCTGCCGTCGGCCAGGCCGGAACCTCGTCGCCTCCTCGCCGAGCGAGCTTGCCGACAGCTCGGCGAGCGAGAGCCCCGGCGTCCGCTCCCACCAGGGGCCCGCCGTCTCGGCCCGCAGGCCGCCCGCGTGCGAGAGGAGCTGGCCGATCGTCATCGGGCCGGCCGCGCCGGCCGTCGCGGCATCCAGGTGGTCGCCGAGCGGGTCGGACAGGCTGAGCCGGCCGGCGTCGCGCAGCCCGAGCACGGCGGCGGCGACGAAGGTCTTGGTGATGGACCCGGCCCGGTACTGAGTGTTCGTGTCCGGCGCCTGACCGTCCACCAGGCCGCGCGCGCCGGTCCAGATGATCTCGCCGTCGCGGGCGAGAATGGCGGTGACCGAGGGGAGCCGCTGGCCAGCTTGATCACGTGCGAGTCTGACGTCGAGCTGGCGCCGCGTCCTGTTATCGATCATGGCGCCCAAGGTTACCTGCGGCTTACCTTCCGGTCAGCCTGTTTTCCGGCACGGACGCTGTTGCGCCGGTATGACGGGAAGGCTGCGGCTGGGGCGGGTTGGCGGCGCCGGGCTGGCGCGTGCCGGACCTGCGGCGGACCTACTAAGCTGCCGGTGCCGTACCAGGAGCGACCGAAGGGGCCCGTTTTGCCGTATCGCCTGCCCGATGCCGACGTGGTCTCGATCATCGACGCGCCGCCGACCCCGCTGGCGTCGCCGTCCCCCACCGAGCGGTTCGTCGTCCTGGTGCACTACCAGGCTCATCCGCCGGTCGCCATGCTGGCCGGGCCGCGGTTCAGCCTGGCCGGGCTGCGGCTCGACCCCGGGCTGCGCGGGCGGCAGCGGACCAGGCAGTTCACCGGCCTGTCGGTGCTGCGGATCGGCGACGGCACCGAGCGCCCGCTCGCGTTGCCGGACGGCGCGCAGGTCAGCATCCCGGTCTGGGCGCCCGACGGCAGCCGGTTCGCGTTCACGGTCGACGAGCCAGCCGGGATCGGGGTCTGGACCTGCGACGCCGGCGGCGACGCGGATCCGGTCCAGGTGCCCGGGCTGCGGGTCAGCGACGTGCTCGGGGCCGAGCCGCCCGGGCTGGGCGGCATGGTCAGGTGGTCGAGGGACGGCCGTTCGCTGCTCGCGCTCGGCGTGCCCCCGGGTGCGGGCGGCCCCGCGGTCACCGGCACGGCTGACGCGGGACCGCCGGCCGAGCCGCGGATCGAGGAGGTGGCGGGCAAGCGGTCGCAGATGGCGACGTTCCAGGACCTGCTGACCACCGCGGCCGACGAGGACCGCTTCGAGTACCTGGCCACGACCGTGCCGCTGCGGGTCGACCCGGCCACCGGCGCGGCCGTGCAGCTCGGGCCCGCCGGCCTGTACCAGTTCATCGGCGAGTCCCCTGACGGCCAGTACCTGCTCGTCTACCGGCTTCAGCGGCCGTTCTCGTTCCGCGTGCCTTACGTGTACTTCGCCCGGCGCACCGAAGTGTGGACCGCGGCGGGCAAGCTGGTCACGGTCGTCGCCGACCTGCCGGTCAGCGACGAGGTGCCCAGGATGGGCGTGCCGACCGGCCCGCGGCAGGTCGGCTGGGACGAGCGGGCCCCGGCCAGGCTGCTGTGGACCGAGGCGCTGGACGGCGGCGACCCGGTAGCGGTCGCCGAGCACCGCGACGTGATCTTGCGGCTGGATGCGCCGTTCGACCGGCGGCCAGAGCGCGCCTTCCTGGTCAAGCACCGCTGCCTGGGCTGGGCCAACCTGGACGCGCCTGGCGATCTGCTGATGACCGAGCGGGACAGGGAACGCAGGTGGCTGACGACCTGGCGGTGCGACCTGGCCGATCCGAGCCGGAACACGGTCGTCTTCGACCTCGCCGAAGACGATGACTACGCCGACCCGGGCGCACCGATGACGCTGCTGCATCCCGACGGCACCAGGACGATCCGCCAGGACGGCTCCGCGATCTACCTGCGCGGAGACGGGGCCACGCCGGAAGGGGAGCGGCCGTTCCTGGACCGGCACGACCTGGCGACCGGGGAGACGACCAGGCTGTTCGCCAGCCCCGCCGACGCGCACGAGACGGTGCTCTGTTTCGCCGCCGGGGCCGGGGGGGAGGCCGTAATCTGGCACGAGAGCCCGGCCGAGCCGCCCAGCCTGTGGGTCACCCCGCTGGGCGGGCCGGGTTCGCGCCGCCGCCTGGCCGGGTGGCCCGACCCGCACCCGCAGCTCACCGGCCTGTCCAAGCGGCTGATCGTGACCGAGCGCGGCGACGGCGTCCAGCTTTCCGGGCTGCTGCACACCCCGCCCGGGTACGACCCCGCGCGCGACGGCCGGTTGCCGCTCGTGCTCTGGGCGTACCCGCACGACTTCGGCACCGCGGACACGGCCGGGCAGGTACGCGGCAGCACCACGCGGTTCACCAGGCTGACCGCCTCCGACCCGGCCTGGTTCGTGCTGCGCGGCTACGCCGTGCTGGCCGACGCCACCATGCCGGTGATCGGCGACCCCGAGACGAAGAACGACACCTACATCGAGCAGATCACCGCGGCGGCGGCCGCTCACGTGCAGACGCTGACCGAGGCCGGCATCGCCGACCCGGCCAGGGTAGCCGTGGGCGGCCACAGCTACGGCGCCTTCATGACCGCGAACCTGCTCGCGCACTCGGACCTGTTCGCGGCCGGGATCGCCCGCAGCGGCGCGTACAACAGGACGCTGACGCCGTTCGGCTTCCAGACCGAGCGGCGCAGCTTCTGGGAGGTGCCCGAGGTCTACGACCGCGTGTCGCCGCTGCGGTACGCCAACCAGATCAGCGCGCCGATCCTGCTCGTGCACGGTGCCGACGACGCCAACTCGGGCACCTTCCCTGTCCAGTCGGAACGGCTGTTCCAGGCGATCGGCGGGACCGGCGGGACCGCACGCCTGGTGATCCTGCCGCTGGAGAACCACGGCTACGTCGCGCGGGAGTCGGTGCTGCACGTGCTGGCCGAGCAGTTCGGCTGGCTGGACCGCTGGCTCGGCCCGGACTCCAGGCCCGCCGCTCCGGCGCACTCCAGGACCGCCGCTCCGGCGGCCTCCAGGACCGCGTGATCATGGAGCGGGCCGGTTCTGGCTGGGTCAGGTTGGCCAGACGTTGCCGTACGGCGACCGCTTGCGCAGGTCGCCGGCGAGCATGCGGCCGAGCTTGCGGGTCTCCCTGCGGTTGATCAGCCCGCCCGCCGCGGCGCCGGTCAGCAGCGGCCCGAGCGACAAGATGCTCCGGCCCGCCCTCGCGGCCAGCCGCCGCCGCAGCTGCCTGGCCAGCGGTGACCCCGCCGCGATGACCAGGCCGCCCGGTGCCAGCGCCACGCCGCGGCGCTGCGCCCACGCTCCGACGTACGCGGTCATCCGCTCGACCACATTGCCGGGCACGGCCTGACCGTATACCTCGTGCAACTCCGCGACGAGCTTGATCTCGATGCCGACCACCGAGAGGGTCTCGGTCGCGATCTCCACGCCGGCGGCCGGCAGGATCGGCAGCACGGCCCACGCCCCGACCGCTACCCCGACCGCGGCCGAGGCACGGGACGCGCCCGCGATCAGGGCGCCGGCCAGCTCGTCTGGCGAGCGGCCCGGAAACTGGGCGCGCAGCGTGGCGAGGTCCCTGACCGGGAGCCTGGGCGCCATCGCGAGCACCTGGCCGCTGAGCCAGCGGCCGCCAGCCGACACGCCGCGCCGGGTGACCCGTGCCCCCCGCCTGGCCGCGCCGGTCACCGCGGTGCCGATCCGCCGCTCATCCTGCGCCCGCCAGGCCCGTCCGGCCAGCCGGGCGCTGACCCGTCCGCGGACCCCGCGCACCCGCGGCGTGCGGCCCTGCCGCTGCTCGGTGTCGGCTAGCTCGACCGCCTGCGACACTGTCTCGAGCGCCGCCTGCGTAACCTCGTCTGGCTGGTTTCCGTTGGCCACCATAGTTCGGAGGTATCACACCGGGCGTCGGCGCACACGCCAGACCCCGCGTTTGCGCCGAATGCGGCAACCCGGCGGAAACGGGTTCGGGCGCGAAGCCGCCTGGTGCCGGTCCCGGTCGGCCTTCGGCAGCGAGCGCTCATCCCAGGTCCGGAAACCAGAGCTTGATCTCGCGGGCGGCCTCTTCCTGGTCGCCCGAGGCATGTACCAGGTTCTTGACGGGCCGCTGCTGCTCGTTGGCGATGTCGGGCGAGTCCGAGCTGAAGTCGCCGCGGATCGTGCCCGGTGCCGCCGCCACGGGCAGCGTATGACCGACGACCTTGCGGACCGTCTCGATCGCGCGGTTGCCGGAGATCACTATCGGGACTACCGGCCCGCTCAGCAAGAAGTCCGTCAGCCATGCGCGTACGGTCCGGCCGATTTCGGCGGGATCGTCGGTGCCGATGCGGTCCTTAGCCGAGATGCCGAGCTTGGCGTAGTCGGCGAGCGTTTTGTTACCGACGGCCGTCAGCCACTCGTCCGAGCGCGGATAGTGATCGGTGATGATCTCCGCCTGGTTCCTGGAAACCCGCATCGCCTCAACCACCAAGCCACGCTGTTCCAAGCGCGCCAGGATGACGCCGGTCAGGCCACGTTCATAGGCGTCAGGCTTCACGATCACAAGGGTGCGCTCTTGCATGAATGCGGCTCCACGCGCGACGAAAGGGACTTGGTCAGGGCGCAGGCTAGCACGATGTCCCCGTCTGGCCGGTGTCGACGACACCACGATAGCCCCGGCCGTCCAGCTCGAACCCGGGAGGTAGCCGCCGAGCCTCGTGGCCGGATTTGAGGTGCCGGACCGTGCGCGGCCCTGGCTGCGCTCAAGTCGGGCCGCCAGGCGGAAACTCCGCGGCTCAGGTGCGCGTTGTCTCGTTCGTGCGGGGTAAGCCTCGCGTGGCGTACCGCTGCCGCAGGTTGACCGGCTGGACCGAAGGGCATAGGCGGAAAGCGGCAGCGTCGGCCATCGCGCCGAAGCGCCCCAAAGGGCTGCATGAGACGAGTGCCTCGGAAGTACTGCGGCCGGTCGCGGCTGCCGGGGCGCCGGCTGGGAACACCTGAAGCCGCTGGCTGAGATCGCCTGGGCCGCTGGCTGTGAAGGCGCCGCTGGCTAAGAAGGCGCCGCTGGCTGAAGTGAGCAGAGTTGCGCATGCGAGCGAGGAGGTCCGGGTGGCTCGACCGGCAGCGCCGGCGCGGGGTTCGCGGCCAGCGCCGGGACGGAAGCCTCGCCGTCGTCGGCACGGCCCCCGCTGGCGGCTGGCGGTCCGGTTGCTCGCGACCGTCCTGGCCGCCTTCCTCCTGATCACTGGCTGGTCGATCGGGCACGCGCTGAGCGTCCCTGGCGGCGGCACGTTCTCCCAGCGGATGGCCGAATGGGCGCGCAGCCACAGCCTCGGGCCGCTGGTCACGTTCGGCGAGTGGCTCACGTACCAGAAACCCAAGGCCGGCGGCCGGCCCGGCGTTTCGTTCAACAAGCTCGGCGGCCAGGCGGTGCACAAGGAAAAGCGCTATCAAGGGCTCGCGCCGGTCATCCCGGCCCGCCTCGGCTCGCCCGCCGGCCGGCCGCTGCCGGGAGAGGGCGTCTGGAAGGTCGCCGTCTCGGTCAAGGGCGTTCCCGCGGTGTTCAAGACGTACGTGCGACAGAGCCGCCGGTACTCCTCGTACTACGCCGGCGTCGTCTCGATGGACCAGCGGCTGCTCAAGTTCTCGCTCCGGCCGGGGACGGAGGATCCCGGCGACGGCCACTGGGGCGCGCCGATGGACATACCGCGCGGCGGTCGGCTCGGCCTGGTGGCCACGTTCAATAGCGGGTTCCGGATCAGTTCCTCGGGCGGCGGTTTCTTCCTGCACGGGCACTACGACGGCAGGCTGGTTAAGGGAGCCGCCTCCGAGGTCTACCTGAAGAACGGCCGCCTGCTGATCGGCCGGTGGGGGTACGGCCCGCTGCACATGGGCTTCGACATCGCCGCGGTACGCCAGAACCTGCGCCCGATCGTCGAGCACGGTACGGTTCCCGCGACGGTGAACCAGAATGTGCTGACCACCTGGGGTGCCACGCTGGGCGGCGGGTACAACGTCTGGCGGTCCGGTGTCGGGATCACCGCGGACGGCAGGATTATCTTTGTCTACGGTCCCGCGCTGGACGTCCGCACGCTTGCTAGCCTGCTCCAGCGTGCCGGATGCGTGACGGCCATGGAACTTGATATCAATCCCGACTGGATGTCCTTCATGTACTATCTGGCGAAAAATCGTCCAGCCAACCCGACGCCAGTGAACCTGCTGCGCGGTCAGGTCCAGCCTCCTGACCGGTACTACTACATCTCCAACCGAGACTTCACGGCGGTCTTCTCCCGATGACAGTTCCCTCGCCGGCGGCCCGGGTTGCCGAGCCGCAGAACGGGACTCCCGCGCGCCTCGCCGGCTCGCTCCTGTGGCTGAAGGCCGTCGCGCAGAGCACCCGCCCGCGGCAGTGGCCGAAGAACCTGCTGGTCTTCGCCGCGCCGCTGGCCGGTGACTCGTTCGGCCGCGCCTTCGGCTTCTGGTACGCGCTGATCGCGGCCGCCGCGTTCGTCGCCGCCTCGTCCGCGGTGTACCTGGTGAACGACGTCGTCGACGCGGAGCGGGACCGCGGCCATCCGTACAAGAAGTTCCGGCCGGTGGCGGCGGGGCGGCTGCCGGTGCGGCACGCCGTCGCGCTGGCGGCGTGCCTGGTGATAGTCGCGCTCGGCACCGGCCTGGCGATCGGGGAGCCGCTGCTCGCGACGGCCGTGGCGGCCTACCTGGTGGTCTCCTTCCTGTACTCCGCCGGGCTGAAGCACGTCCCCGTCATCGAGCTCGGCTGCGTGGCGTCCGGGTTCGTGCTCCGCGTTGTCGGCGGTGCCGCGGCGACGCACGTCCCGCCGTCCGGCTGGTTCCTGCTGGTCTGCAGCCTCGGCGCGCTGATGGTGGCGATCGCCAAGCGTTACACCGAGCTAACCGTGCTGGGGACGGACTCGGCCACGCACCGGCCGGCCATGCGGGGCTACTCGGCCCCCGTCCTGCGGCTGTCCCAGCGCGCCGTGTCGGGCGTGATGGTCCTGTCCTATGTGCTGTGGGCCTACACCGAGCCGCACGCGAGCATGCGCTCGTGGCACATGGTCAGCTCGCTGGCGCTGGCCGGCGCGCTGGTGAGGTTCGACCGCCTGACCGCGCGGGCGAGCAGCAAGCCGGTGGAGGACCTGATCGCGCGCGACCCCGTGATGGTGGGCTGCGAGATCGCGTGGCTGGCGCTGTTCGCGATCGGCCTCTAGGGCGCACGTGCGGCGCCCGGGCGCTAGCGAAGGAGCGGTGTGATGCTTGACCAGCTTGGCCGGCCCGGCCGGGTGCTGCTGCTCGGCGGCACCAGCGAGATCGGGCTGGCGGTAATCGCCGCGCTGCGGGCACCGGCCGACACCGAGGTGCTGCTGGCCGGCCGGGACGAGCAGCGGCTCGCGGCGGCGGGCAAGGAACTGCCGTTCCGTTGCACGACGCTCGGCTACGACGCGCTCGCGGCGGACAGCCAGCGCGCGGTCGTCGACGCGGCCTTCGCCGCCGGCCCGGTCGACCTGGTGATCGCCGCCACCGGCGTGCTCACCGCGCAGGACGAGGTCGACCGGGATCCGGTGCTCGCGGCCCGGATGATCGACACGAACTTCACCAGCCACGTCACCACGCTGCTCGCGGCCGCCGGCCGGATGCGCGCGCAGCGGCACGGCACGATCGTGGTGCTGTCCTCGGTGGCGGCGATCAGGCCGCGGAAGGCCAACTTCGTGTACGGGGCGGCCAAGGCGGGGCTCGACGCCTTCGCCCGCGGCCTGTCGGACGCGCTGGCCGGAACCGGCGTCAGGGTGCTGCTGGTGCGGCCCGGCTTCGTCACGGGCAGGATGACCGCGGGCATGAGCCCCGCGCCGCTCGCGTCGACGCCCGCCCAGGTCGGCGAGGCGGTGGCGGCGGCGCTGGAGGGCGGGGCGGCGGTGGTCTGGGTGCCGCGCGCCGTCGCAGGCGCCGCGGCGGTCATGCGGCTGGTGCCCAGGCCACTGTGGCGCCGGATGTCGCGCTAGAGTCCGTTCCGCGTTCTTGTCGTTCCTGCCGTGCCTGTCGCTCCTGCCGCGGCTGTCGGATTCCGCTGAGTCTGTGCGGTTACCTGCCTATTGAAAGTCAATCCGTCGTACTGTTGGGGTGCCGATACGGGCTAGCAGCGATGGGGCTGCCTTGCGTTCATCGATCAGGCGGTCATGAGCAATCTCAGTGCTGGACGGCGGGCCGGGACGGCAGCCGCGGCCGTGGTGACATGGCCCGTCTGGTCGGGGTCGGCCCCCGCGCTCACGGACTTCTTCAGCCCGCGGCCGGAGAGCGGTTACGGCCTCGATGCCGAGCAGGGATACCGGCCGGACGGTGACCGGCCGCCGCTGACGGTCCTAGCCGGGCCGGGCGGCTACGGCAAGAGCTACCTCGCGGCGGCGATGCTGCGCGGGGCGGCCCGGTCGGGGCGATCGGATCTGCAGGTGTGGGTCAACGCGTCGAGTCCGTCCGCCACCGTGATGAGCTACGCGAGGGCCGCCGCCGATATCAGCCTGACCGAGCGCGGCGTGCTGCCCGATGCCGCGGCCGCGCGGTTCCTTGACTGGCTGGGCCGCACCGACCGGCAGTGGATGATCGTCCTGGACAACGTGACGGACTCCGGCGGGCTGCGCGGGCTGTGGCCGGCCGGCCCCTCCGGCCAGGTCGTCGTCACCTGCCACCAGTCCGCCGACATGTCCGAGGTGGCCGGCGCCGACCCGAAGGTCTGCCGGATCGGCGAGTTCAGCCCCAGGGAGGCGCTCGGCTACCTGACCGCCCGGCTCTACGAGGGGGCAGGCAAGCGCGTCGAGGCGGTCGATCTGGCCGCGGATCTCGGCTACATGCCGCTCGCTCTCGCGCTCGCGGCCACGACGATCGCCGGGACCGCGCTCGACTGCCGGCAGTACCGGATCCGGTTCGCCGGCCGGAGGCAGGAACTGCTCGGCCGGTCGGCGGACGGCTTGGTGTCGCCGGCCGAGGTTGCCTGGTCGCTCGCGCTCGACCGGGCCGACCAGCTCAGGCCGGCCGGCCTGGCCCGCCCGCTGCTCGCCCTGGTCGCGCTGCTCGATCCCGCGGGTGTGCCCGTCCAGGTGGCCGCCAGCAGGGCCGCCTGCGCGTACCTTTCCAGGCACGGCCGCGGCATGCCGGTCGACCAGAACGAGGTCATGGCCGCGCTCGGCAACCTCGTCACCTCCGGGCTGGCCACGGCCGACCGGTCGGTCGGCGACGGCTTGGTGGCCGTCCACCCCGTTATCCAGGACACCGTGCGCAGGCTCGTGCCGGCCGCCGTGCTCGACGACGCGGCACGGTCCGCGGCCGACGCCATCGCCGAGGCGTGGCCGCAGCTCGGGGCCGACCCGGCGCAGGAGCAGGCGCTGCGCGGATGTGCCGGGTGGCTCGGCGGCATCGCCGGCGACCTGCTGTGGCTGCCCGAGCCGCATCCGGTGCTGATGACGACCGGGGAGAGCCTGGGCGCGGCGGGCCTGAGCACGGCGGCTATCGCCTACTGGCAGTCGATGCTCGCGGCCAGCGGCCGCGCGCTTGGGGCCCAGCACCCTCGCACCCTGGCGTTGCGCGACCTGCTCGCCGAGGCGTGCGAGAAGGAAGGCCGGCTGGACGAAGCCAGAGAGCTGATCCTGGTCAGCCTGGTCGAGCGGGAGCAGGGGCAGGGCGCCGACCACCCGGATACGCTCACGGCCAGGACCGTCCTGGCCAGAATCTACCGGGCCAGCGGCAACTACGATGCGGCGATCGAGGCGTACGGCAAGGTGCTCGCCGACCGGGAGTGGGTGCTCGGGCCCGAGCACCCCGACACGCTCGGCGTGCGCAGCCGGCTCGCGGGCGCCTACCTGCAAGCGGGCCAGGCCGATGAGGCCGTCGCGCTGTACCAGCGCAACGTCGCCGACTGGGAGCAGTCGCTCGGGCCTGAGCACCGCGACGTGCTCACCGAGTACCTGAACCTGGGCCGCGCCTACCAGCGAGCCGGCCAGCTCGACGAGGCGGTCGCCATCTTCGTCCGGGTGCGCAAGATCCGGGAGACGAACCTGGGCCAGGATCACCCAGACACGGTCACCACGGCCGGCCTGCTCGCGCTGGCTTACCGTAGCTCAGGGCGGCTGAAGGAGGCGGTCGTCCTGTACCGTCAGGCCGTGTCGAGCCGGGAGGCGAGGCTCGGCGCCGACCACCCCGACACGCTGACGGCGCTGGGGAACCTGGCCTCGTGCTACCACTCGATGCACCGGATGAAGGACGCCATTCCGCTGTATGAGCGACTGCTGGCCGACCGGGAGCGGGTGCAGGGCCGCGATCACCGGGAGACCATCACGGCCCGGGGCAACCTGGCCGGCGTCTACCACTCGGCCGGAAAGCTCTCGGACGCGATCCCGGTCTACGAACGGACGGTCGCCGAGTTCGAGCGCGTGCTTGGCGCCGACCACGAGGACACTCTGACCTCCCGGGCCAACCTCGCGCACGCCTACGCCAGGGCGCGGCGGCTGACCGACGCGATGCGGATGTTCGAGCGGACCATCGCGGACTGTGAACGGGCACTCGGCCCCGATCACCCGCTTACCCAGACAATCACCGATAATCTCCGCACTATCTCGCGGTTACGGAGCGCGGAAGCCGCTGGCCTGGCCGGGTCGTCACCGAGCCTGACCGGGTCGTTCACGTCGGCGAAGAGGGCACACTGTGCGGGCATTAGGCGACACGCCGGCGTGCGTCACACGCTGCGTAAACGCAGTCTGCTTAGCATTTCGCGCCGCATTGCGGCACGCGCAAAGGTAAACTCATTACCAAGCCATTGGCTTTTTATTAATGCACTTGCAGCATTGGCGCTAGGGTCCACGGGCATGATCATTTCCGGCCGGACTGGGCGCCCGACCGGCGCCCGGAGCCGCGCCGGTGATCCCGTCAGGCAAGGAGGCGTTGGCTGTGAGCACCACAGGCTCGACCCTTACCCGAACTCAGCCGGCCCCGGTGGGGGCCCAGCAGATCCACGTCGCGATGATAGCGCCGCCGTACTTCAACGTTCCGCCTGCGGCATATGGGGGAATCGAGACGGTGGTGGCCGATCTGGTGGACGCGCTCGTCGCGCGGGGTCACAAGGTAACGCTGATCGGTGCCGGCAATCACGCGACCAGGGCCCAGCGGTTCCACACCACCTACGACGTCGGGCCGGCCGACCAGCTCGGCGAGGCTATGCCCGAGATCGTCCACGCCGCCAAGGTGGCGAGCATACTCGACGCGCTTGACGTCGACGTGATCCACGACCACACGATGGCGGGCCCGCTGATGGCCAGGGGGCGGCTCACTCCCACCGTGCTGACGGCGCACGGCCCGGTCCACGGTGACTGCGGTGAGTACTACCGCGCGCTCGGCGACACCGTACAGCTCATCGCGATCTCCGATGCGCAGCGGTCAAGCGCGCCCGACCTCGCCTGGGCCGCGACGGTGCACAACGCGATCCGCTCGGAGACGTTCCCGTTCCGTGCGCAGAAGGACGACTACGCGCTGTTCCTCGGCCGGTTCCACCCGCACAAGGCCCCGCACCTGGCCATCGACGCGGCCAGGGCGGCCGGCCTGCCGATCGTCCTGGCCGGCAAGTGCTCGGAGCCGGTCGAGCGTGCTTACTTCTCGCGCGAGATCGAGCCGAGGATCGGCACCGACGTGACGATCTACGGCGTGGCCGACGCCACGCAGAAACGGCGCCTGCTCGCGCACGCGGCGTGCATGCTGTTCCCGATCTGCTGGGAGGAGCCGTTCGGGCTCGTCGTGATCGAGGCGATGGCCTGCGGCACTCCGGTGGTCGGGCTGCGCCGCGGCGCCATGCCCGAGCTGATCGTGCACGGCCAGACCGGCATCATCGTGGACGACCCCGACGACCTTCCGCTCGGCATCGCCCTCGCGCGCGGGCTCGATCCGGCGGTCTGCCGCAAGCACGTCGAGGCCGGATTCACGGTCGAGGTCATGGCGGAGGGCTACGAGGCCGTATACCGGCAGGCGCTGACGATGGTGCCCGAGCCGTGGCTCACGGTGGCGGACCAGGCGACCGTCATCAGGTAGCGCGGCTCCCCGTGCCGCCCGGCTAGCTGGCGGCGGGCTCGGCGCATGCCGGAACGACGGCGTCCTGCCGCCGGGTCGGCAGTTGGCCGCTGATGGCCAGCGCCGCGATCCCGGCGGCCGCCGCCATGGCGAAGGCGACCGCCAGGCCCGCCGACAGCGGCCAGCCGAATCGCACCGCGGCGCCGAGCGCGGTGCCGCCCAAGCCAATGCCGATGGCGCTGCCGAGCACGTCGGCGAGGTTGAGCGAGGCGGAGGCCCAGCCCTCCCGGCCCGCCGGCGCCTCGCTGAGCATGAACAGCGTGATCGGCGAGAACGCCATGCCCATCCCGAGCCCAGCGACCGTCCACGCCGCGATTCCCACGGCGACGGCAACGTCGCTGCTGAGCATCGTGCTCAGGCCGGCGATTCCGGTCAAGATGACCACGAGGCCGATCCTGACCAGCCGCCTCCCCTCCCACTTGCCGTTCATCCTGGCCTGGATCCAGGCTCCGGCGGTCCAGGCCAGCGTGCTGCCGGTCACCGCGACGCCGGCCAGCGCCGGACTGCGATGCCGCAGGATCGTGATCGTCAGCGTGACGAACGCGTCGGCGCCGAAGAAGCAGAAGGTCAGCAGCGCGCGGCTGAGGATCGTGGCGGGCAGGCCGTAGCGTGCCGACAGCGTCCCGGCAGGCATGAGCCGCCGCAGGACGGGGAGCCCGAGCGCGATGCCGACCGCGACCAGCAGGCAGCCAGTCACGATGGCCCCCGCCGTCACGGTGCCATCGGCGGGCTCGCCGGCGCTCGCCGACCCGACCGCCAGCGTCAGGCCCACGAGCACCATGCCCGCGGCGGCCGCCACCCCGACACCGTCCATCAGCCGGTGTCCGGCCGCGGCCGGCTCGGCTGGGCGGCCGAGCCTGACTAGCGCGGGAAGGGCGATCGGCCCGGTCAGCGCGACGAACGGCAAGAGGCCGAGGAATACCCAGCGCCAGCCGAACGCCCTGGCCACCTCGGCGCTGAGCGCCGGCCCGGCCAGGCCGGGAGCAACCCACGCGGTGGAAAGCACCGCCATCATCCTGGCCCGCAAGCGGTCCGGCAGGCTCCGGCCGATGGCCGCGTAGGCGACCGCGGGCACCGCTCCCGCGCCGAGCCCTTGCAACGCCCGCCCGGCGACGAGCACCGGCATCGACGGCGCCAGCCCGGCGAGCGTCAGCCCGGCGCCGAAGACCACTATTCCGGTCACATACGGAACGGCTGGGCCCCGACGGTCGGCCGAGCGCCCGGCCGCGACGATGCCGACCATAGTGCCGAGCATGAACGCGCTGAACACGAATCCGTACAGGCTCAGCCCGTGCAGGTCCCTGGCGACCAGCGGCATCACCGTGACGACCGCAAGCGCCTCGGCGGCCACGAACGTTATCGTCGCCGCCAGGCCCACGGTCAGTGCCCGCCGGTCCGCTGCCCAGAGTCCGTCCGCCATAGTCCGCCATCGCTCCCCACGTCGCCGCGCCGTGCCGAGGGCACGCGCCCGCCCAGCCTAAGATCTCAAGTGCGGGTGAAGTCAAAGCGTTTCGCGCCGAGCGCGGCGGCGGCGCGGCGGGTGGAGCGGGCGGAGCGGAGCGCGAGCTCAGGCGATCTTGACGGGGAGCGACCTGGACAGGGTCCGGCCCTTGGCGTCCTGGGCCTCCACGGCGAAGTAGGGGCCCTTGGCCGACACGGCGATGGCCGTCTCGAACCCCGACTTGCGTGCCGACGTGACCGGCGCCAGCGTGGTCTGGGCGCCTCCGGCCAGGACGGTCCACGTCGCCACCTCGGTGGCGCCGTTCCAGCTCGCGTAGACCGTGGCGCCGCCCGCCCGGTGCCTGGCCGCGGCGGCAGGCAGCTCGGCGGGATGGCCGGTCCAGTCCCCGATGAACGAGCGGTAGGTGGGGTCGCCCTTGGTTAGCTGGCCGTCGAGCAGCAGCTTGCCGTCGGCCGAGAACTCGGAGAAGTACGGGTTGGTGCCCCACCCGACGAACATGCCGCCGTGCGGCAGCATCTGCGCATTGCCCATCGCCTTGGCGAGCACGCGCGCACCCGGGTGGACGAACTGCTTGCGCAGCGTGACCAGCATCCGGTCGTAGTCGACGTTGAGGATCAGCGCCCGGGACTGTTTCTCGTCCTCGGGCAGGACGCCGTCGTAACCGTCGTCGAAGACCGTCAGCACTCCGGGTCCGTGCAGCCGGGTGTCGTGCTGCCAGTAGAACTCGCTGCCTGGCCCCATCGTGAAGTCTGTTTTCTTGCCGTTCAGCCGCCAGGTGATCTTGCCGGTCTTCCTGCTGACCTTGTACATGCACCAGGTGTTGCGCGCACCGATCAGCAGGTCTCCGTCGCCGGCGTCCTGGATCGTGTTGATGTGGAAGTAGTCGTAAGGCAGCGTCCGGCTCCCGTGCCCGCCCTGGATCGGGAGGTAAGTCTCGTCGAAGCCCACGTGGTCCAGGCTGTCCCACGCGAAGAGCAGCTTCCCCGTGGCGATGTCGATCTCCTGGGCCACTCCGGAGAGCAGCCAGCCGTTCTTCGGCCCGCCCAGCCGGGACAGGTCGTATCGCTGCTTATGGAACGCCGAGACGAGCGCGGTGCCGCGGGGGGAGATGTTGAACTCGTGCTCGTCCACCTGGAGCCCGTTGAAGGCCTGGATCGTGCGGGTGACCTGGTAGGAGTCGTCGGCGATCTCAGCGACGCCCTCCCCGTACCCGCCGGCGACGACCCGCCCCTGGAACCAGGTCAACACCGGCTTGCCGCGGTAGATCTGACGCTGGAAATCCATCTTGCTCTGGTACGGCCCCGTGTCGGGTGCGAACCAGACCAGCTCGCCGGTGGTGTCCATGATCATCGCGCCGCCCTCGCCCGGCCCGGAGTTGGCCACCCCCAGGAACAGGTACTGCAGTTTGTGGTGCGGGTCAACGTGGGTGAGCACAACCTTGGGCGGGGTCAGGTCCGGCCGGGACACGAAGTACTGCAGGTTCTTCGAGTGCTGGTGACCCTTGCGCGCGGCATTGCTGGTGCCGCAGCCGACGAGGCCAAGTCCGGCGGCGGCGGCCGCTGCCGTGCCCGTGCGCTTCAGAAGCTGGCGCCGCGTCCAGGTCTCGTTCATCCGGTTCCTCGTCAAGAAGCTCTCCGAGCGAGTGCCGCTCGGCTCAAGGGCAGCAGTGATTCTAGGCCAGAACGTGCCACTCGCGCTGTTTTCCGGTCAAGAACTCCCGGAAGGCAGCCGAGAACCCCTGCGCCGCGCCGGCCGGGCTGGCCAGCCGGGTAGCCGGGTTATACCCAGTTATCTCAGCCGATCTTAACCGGTGCCGATTTGCCCAGGGCATGGCCCTTGGCGTCGCGTGCCTGGACCGCGAAGTAGGGGCCTCGGCTCGACACGTCGATCGCGGTCTCGAAGCCGTTCTTGCGCGCCGTGGCGATCTCGTGCAGGTTGCCCGCGGTCTTCCCGGCGAAGATGCCCCAGGACCGGACCAGCGTGGCGCCGTTCCAGCTCGCGTAGACGGTGGACCCGCCGGTGCGGTGCCGCGCGGCGGCAGCCGGCCGGCCGGCCGGATGGCCGACCCAGTTCTCGGTGAACGCGCGGTACGACGGGTCGCCCTTGGTGATGTCGCCGTCGAGCAGCAGCTTGCCGTCCGCCGTGAACTCCGAGAAGTGCGGCTCGGTGCCCCAGCCGACGAACATCCGGTTGTCGGGGAGAAGCTGAGCGCTGCCCATCGCGCCCGAGTGGTACTGCGTTTTCGGATGGGTGTAGGCCTTCTTGAGCGACGCGTGCTTGGTCGTTTCGTCGACGGCGAGCAGGAGCGCCCGTGAGAACGGCTCCCTGGGAACGCCGTTGTCGAAGACCGTCAGCCGGCCGTTGGGCTCCGGCCGCACGTGGTGCTGCCAGGCGAAGGCGCTGCGCGGGCCCATCGTGAAGTCCGACTTCTTGCCGTTCAGCCGCCAGACGATGTGCCCGGTCTTCCGGCTGACCCGGTAGACGGCGAAGGTGTTCCTCCCGGAGATCAGCAGGTCACTCGTCGGGTCGCTAGGGTCGACCACGGCGATCGAGTTGATGTGGAAGTAGTTGTACGGGGAGCTGACGGTTCCGTGGCCGCCGTCGCCGACGCCGAGCTTCTGGTAGGTCTCGGTCAGCGCCACGTGCGGATTGGACTGCGCCCAGCTATCCCACTCCCACAGCAGGTTGCCGGTGGCGATGTCGATCTCCTGGGCTACCCCGGAGACAATGTGACCGTCGGCCGCGCCGCCAAATCGGGTCAGGTCGACGTGCGCGTGCTTGCGGTAGATGGTGATCAGCGCGGAGTTCCGCGGGGGCGGGGTGACGACGAACTCGTGGAAGTCGGCAAGCTGGCCGCCGTGGGCCTTGATGACATGCCGGGTCTTGTAGGAGGAGTCGGCGATGATGAGCTCGCCCTGGCCGAAGCCCTCGACGACCAGGCCCTGGAACCAGGTGAGAACGGGCTCGCCCTTGTAGGTCTGGACGCTGAAGTTCATCCGGTGGTGCGTCGCGGTGTTACGGCCGAACCAGACGAGGTGGCCGTGCGGGTCGATGATGTACGAGCCGCCGTGCCCAGGTCCGGAGTAGGGCGCGTTGAGGAAGATGTACCGGGAGTCGGCCCCGATGCCGGTTCGCCGAAGGGTGATGTGCGGAGGGGTGATATCGGGCCGCGACTTGAACGGCGGCCCGGCGGAGTACGCCGCGGCCAGCCTGCCTTCCGTCGCGGCATGCGGGCCGAAGCCCATCGCGGAACATCCGCTCGCGCCGAGGCCGGCGGCGCCCGCGGCTGACGCGCCTGCCAGCCCGAACAGGCGTCTGCGGGTCAAGTCGTCAGTCATGGGCCGAGCCTCCGGTTCGGGATAGTCACGCACACTGCCCTCCGCTGGCCAATTGTGTCGCATAGGTGCCGCGGAGGGCCCACGAACGGTCATCCTAGGGTCTGTCCCGCCGAACTACCGGTCACACCCTAACCGGAGTGTCGCGATGCGGTGACCGCCAGAGGATCGCGAGTTCAGTGCTGATGCGGCAGGCAGACGGCGCCGCGGTCGGCGCCGGAGACCAGCGCCGCGTACTTGGCCAGGGCGCCGCTGGCGTAGTTGGGCGGCGGCCGCTTCCAGCCGCCCAGCCGCCGGTCGAGCTCGGCGTCGTCGACGAGCAGGTCGAGCCGGCGCTGCGGCACGTCGAGCACGATCCGGTCGCCGTCGGCGACGAGCGCGATCGGCCCGCCGTCGAACGCCTCCGGGGCGGTGTGCGCGATGCACGCGCCGAACGTGGCGCCGGAGAAGCGCCCGTCGGTGACCAGCACGACGTCCTGGCCGAGCCCGGCGCCCTTGATCGCGGCGGTCACGGCGAGCATCTCGCGCATGCCCGGGCCGCCCTTCGGCCCCTCGTAGCGGATCACCAGCACGTCGCCCCGGGCGACCTTCCCGCCGGTGATCGCGGCGAAGCAGTCCTCCTCGCGCTCGAACACCCGGGCCGCGCCCTCGAACCGCAGCGTCTCGATCCCCGGCACCTTCACCACCGCGCCGTTCGGGGCGAGGCTGCCGCGCAGCACGGCCAGCCCGCCCTCGGTGCTGATCGGGTCGCTGACCGGCCGGACCACGTCGCCGTCCGGCCGCGGCGCCGCGGCCACGTTCTCGCCCAGCGTCCTGCCGTTGACGGTCATCGCGCCGCCGTCGAGCAGGCCGGCCCCGAGCAGTTCGCGCAGCACCACGGGCAGGCCGCCGACCTGGTCGAGCTCGCTCATCACGAACCGGCCGGCCGGCCGCATCGAGGCGATGTGCGGGGTGCGGCGGCTGATCGCGTCGAAGTCGTCCAGGGTCAGATCGACCTGCGCCTCGACGGCGATCGCGAGCAGGTGCAGGATCGCGTTCGTTGATCCTGCCGTCGCCATCACGACCGCGGCCGCGTTGAGGAACGCCGCCCTGGTCATGATGTCGCGCGGACGCAGCCCGGCGGCGAGGGCGTGCACGGCGGCCTCGCCGGTCGCCCGCGCCAGCGCGGTCCGCTCGGCGCTCACCGCGGGCGGCGAGGCCGCTCCCGGCAGCGCCATCCCGAGCGTCTCCGAGCACGCCGACATGGTGTTCGCGGTGTACATCCCGGCGCAGGACCCGGCGCCCGGGCAGGCGGCCCGCTCGATGGTGAGCAGGTCGGCGCCGGACATCTCGCCGGCGGCCTGCGCGCCGACGGCCTCGAAGACGTCCTGGATGGTGAGCGT
>WNGQ01001475.1_pt1 | contig 24317 bp, 19 predicted proteins | sample 5407661 | NCBI WGS metagenome assembly WNGQ01 (sample SAMN13153382, study PRJNA577476) | soil metagenome | isolation source: 60 cm soil or saprolite under Garry oak tree replicate 2 | place: USA:California | collected 2016-06-15 | reverse complement strand
GGGTCGCTTTACAAGGTCGGTTTGCCATGATATTCAGGATGAACAGTACAATGGGTAAATACTATCCATCCTATTCTCCATCGGGCTCTCCATCGGGGGGTTTACCCCCTGCTCAGGGGCTCTATGACCCGATGCATGAGCACGATGCCTGCGGCATCGGCTTTGTGGCGGATATGTCCGGGCACAAGTCCCACGACATTGTGCTCAAGGGCGTGCAGATCCTGATCAACCTGACGCACCGGGGAGCGTGCGGCTGCGATCCGCAGACCGGCGACGGGGCGGGAATTCTGATTCAGATTCCGCATGCTTTCTTCCAGCGCGAGTGCTCGCGGATTGGTTTTGAACTTCCCGCGCCGGGCCAGTATGGCGTCGGAATGGCTTTTCTGCCGGTGGACCCGCATGAGCGGATCCTCTGCGAAGGAATACTGGAGCGCATCGCCGGTGAAGAAGGCCTAACGGTGCTCGGGTGGCGGGATACTCCCCTAAACGGAAACGCGATTGGACGGCTGGCCCGGGCGACGCAGCCCTATATCGAACAGATTTTTATCCAGCGCGGCCCGGAGATGGATCAGGACGCGCTCGAGCGCAAGCTGTACGTGGTGCGCAAGCGCGCGGAATCCGTCGTGGCGGCGTCGGATTTCAAGGAGAAGGGCTTCTTCTATCTTCCTTCGCTCTCTTCTCGAACCATTATTTATAAAGGCTTGCTGCTGGCGCCGCAGATTACGGATTTCTACAAGGAACTGCTGGATGCGGAAGTGACCAGCGCGTTGTGCCTGGTGCACCAGCGCTTTTCCACAAACACGTTCCCGAGCTGGCAGCTCGCGCATCCTTATCGCTACATCTGCCACAACGGCGAGATCAACACGCTGCGGGGCAATATCAACTGGATGCACGCGCGGCAGTCCGTGCTTGCGTCTCCGCTTTTCGGTAACGACATCAAGAAGCTCTTTCCCATCATCACGCCGGGCGGCAGCGACTCCGCGATGATCGACAACGCGGTGGAACTGCTTACGCTCGCGGGCCGCAGCCTGCCGCACGTGATGGCCATGCTCATACCGGAAGCATGGGAACACGATTCGACCATGCCCGAGGACGTGAAGGCCTTCTACGAATACCACGCTTCGCTGATGGAACCGTGGGATGGGCCGGCGGACGTGGCGTTCACCGACGGGCGCGTGATCGGCGCCAAGCTCGACCGCAACGGCTTGCGCCCCGGGCGTTATCTGGTGACCCATGGCGGGCTGGTGATCATGGCCTCGGAAGCGGGCGTGCTTCCGGTGAAACCGGAAGAAGTGCGCATGAAGGGAAGGCTGGCGCCCGGCCGCATGCTGCTGGTGGATACGGAGCAGCACCGCTTGATTTCCGACGAAGAAGTAAAGAAAGAGTTGGCGGCGCGGCGCCCCTACCGGCAATGGCTGAAGGAAAATCAGATCACGCTGGACGATCTGCCGAGCCCTAAGCGCGTGCAGCCGACCGATCATGAAACGATCCTCATGCGCCAGCGCGCCTTCGGCTACACCGACGAAGATCTGAAGACCGTGCTTTTGCCCTGCGCGTTGCAGGCGGAAGAACCTGTAGGCTCGATGGGCATTGATACGCCTCTGGCGTGCCTCTCCGACCAGCCACAACTGCTATTCAGTTACTTCAAGCAGACTTTCGCGCAAGTCACTAATCCGGCCATCGATTCGATCCGCGAAGGTTTGGTGATGTCGCTCAATACCTATATCGGCTCGGAAGGAAACATCCTCGAAGAGACGCCCAGGAATTGCCACACGCTCAAGCTGCGGCATCCGATCATTTCCAACTGGCGCCTCGAGAAACTGCGGCGCGTGAGTTGGGGCGATTTTCTGGCCACGACGCTGCCCATGCTTTTCCGGGTTGAGGGCGGCGAAAAGCAGCTGGAGCAGGCCATCGAGACGCTCTGCCGTTCGGCTTCGCTGGCCATCAAATCGGGCTACACGCTGCTGATTTTGTCGGATCGCGGCGTGGACCAAGACCATGCGCCCATACCCAGCCTGCTGGCGCTCTCCGCTGTCCACAATCATTTGATTCGAGAGAAGACGCGCAATCAAGTGGCGCTGATCGTGGAATCCGGGGAGCCGCGCGAAGTGATGCACTTTGCGCTGCTGCTCGGCTATGGCGCAAGCGCGGTGAATCCGTACCTGGCCATCGAGACGCTGGAAGACCTTCACCGCGACGGCGCTTTCCCGCCCGACTACACCTGGGACAAGGCTTTCAAGAGTTATATGAAGTCGATCGACAAAGGCTTGCTGAAGACTTTCTCGAAGATGGGGATTTCCACCCTGCAGAGTTATCAGGGCGCGCAAATTTTCGAGACCATCGGCCTGCAGAAGTCTCTGGTCGAGCGCTACCTGACGGGCACCGCTTCGCGCATCGAGGGCGTGACCATGGAGGTGCTGGCCCGCGAGGCGCTCCTGAAGCATCAGTTTGCGATGCAGCCGCCCAGCGAATCCGATACGGAACTGCGCGTCGGAGGCGAATACCAATATCGCGTGCGCGGCGAGCGTCACCTGCTGAATCCGATTACCGTCAGCAAATTGCAGCACGCGGTGAGGCAAGCGAAATTCGAGACCTTCCAGGAATTTGCCGGCATCATCAACCAGCAGAATCGCGATTTGCAAATGCTGCGCGGCATGTTTGACTTCAAGCCGGCGGGGAAACCGGTGCCGCTCGAGGAAGTGGAGCCCGCGGCTGAAATCGTCAAGCGGTTCGCAACCGGCGCCATGTCCTTCGGCTCGATCAGCAAAGAGGCCCACGAGACCCTGGCGATAGCCATGAATCGCATCGGCGGCAAGTCCAATACCGGCGAAGGCGGCGAGGACGAGGCGCGCTTCAAGCCCGATGCCAATGGCGATCGGCGCCGCAGTGCCATCAAGCAAGTGGCCTCGGCGCGTTTTGGCGTCACCACGAATTACCTGGTCAACGCGGATGATTTGCAGATCAAGATCGCGCAAGGCGCGAAGCCCGGCGAAGGCGGCCAGTTGCCGGGCCACAAGGTGGACGAATTCATCGCCCGGGTGCGGCATTCGATTCCAGGCGTGGGGCTGATTTCGCCTCCGCCGCACCACGACATCTATTCCATCGAAGACCTGGCGCAGCTCATCTACGACCTGAAGAACGCCAATCCGCGGGCGCGCATTTCGGTGAAGCTCGTCGCCGAAGTAGGCGTGGGGACCGTGGCTGCGGGAGTGGCCAAGGCCCATGCCGACGTGATTCTGATCAGCGGTTACGATGGCGGGACCGGCGCGTCGCCGATCAGCTCCATACGTCACGCAGGCATCCCCTGGGAACTGGGGCTTGCCGAAACGCAGCAGGTGCTGGTGATGAACGATCTGCGCAGCCGTGTGCGCGTGCAAGTGGATGGGAAACTGCAAACCGGCCGGGACGTGGCCATTGCCGCGATGCTGGGAGCGGAAGAGTTCGGATTTTCCACGGCTCCGCTGATCTCCATGGGCTGCATCATGATGCGCAAATGCCATCTGAACACCTGCCCGGTGGGAGTGGCGACGCAGGATCCGGAATTGCGCAAGAAATTCCAGGGCCAGCCCGAGCACGTCATCAACTTTTTCTTTTTCGTGGCTGAGGATTTGCGCAGGATCATGGCGGAACTGGGCTTCCGCAAGCTCGACGATATGGTCGGCCGGGTGGATTGCCTGGCGCAGCGGACCGACGTTCAGCACTGGAAGGCCAAGGGCATCGATCTGTCATCGATTCTCTACAATCCGCCGGTACCGCATCACGTGGGGCGGCGGCAGATGCAGCCGCAGGATCACGGCCTGGAAGCGGCCCTCGACCGGCACCTCATCAAGCAATGCCAGCAGGCTCTGGAGAAACAAATCCCGGTTTCGGTCAGCCTGCCGATACGCAACGTTCATCGCACCGTTGGCGCGATGCTGAGCGGCGAGATCGCGCGCCGTTATGGTTCGGCGGGCTTGCCGGAAGATACCATTCGCATTCAGTTGACCGGCTGCGCCGGCCAGAGCTTCGGAGCTTTTCTGGCGAAGGGCGTAAGGCTGACCCTGGAAGGCGATGCCAATGATTACGTCGGCAAAGGGCTCTCCGGCGGCAGGCTGATCATTTACCCGCCGCGGCATTCTGAATTCGTGCCGGAAGAAAATATCCTGATCGGCAACGTCTGCCTCTACGGCGCGACCAGCGGCGAAGCCTACTTCAATGGCATGGCCGGCGAACGCTTTGCGGTGCGCAATTCCGGAGCTACGGCGGTCGTCGAAGGCGTGGGCGATCACGGCTGCGAGTACATGACCAACGGCTTGGTGATCGTGCTGGGCCGCGCGGGACGCAATTTTGCCGCCGGGATGACCGGAGGCATCGCCTACGTGCTCGATCAGGCCGGCGATTTCGGCGCGACGTATTGCAATCGCGGCGAGGTCGATCTCGAGCCCGTCACCGAATCCGCAGACATTCTCCTGCTGCACCGCCTGATCAGCCGGCACGGCGAATTTACCGATAGTCCTCAGGCCAAGTGGATTTTGCAGAATTGGGAGGCCACGCTTCCGAAGTTCGTCAAAGTGTTCCCACACGAATACAAGCGCGTCCTGGGCATTCCACGGGTCCCCGCCGGTGTGCTGATGGCGCAGGCCGGAACACACGGGCGTGGGCGCGAGGCTCGTGGGTAAGGCTCGTGGGTAAAGTCACCGGTTTCAAAGAATTCACGCGTGAGATGCCCGTACGCCGCCCGGTCGAAGAGCGCGTCAACGACTACTTCGAGGTCTACTACCAGTTTCCCGAGGAAAAAGTCCGCACGCAGGCCGCGCGCTGCATGGATTGCGGCATTCCCTTCTGCCATACGGGATGCCCCGTCAATAACATCATTCCCGACTGGAATGACCTGGTCTATCGCGATCATTGGAAGGAAGCCATGCGCGTCCTGCATTCGACGAATAATTTTCCCGAATTTACGGGCCGCATTTGCCCCGCTCCTTGCGAAGCCGCCTGCGTGCTGGGAATCAACGAGCCGCCGGTCACGATCAAGGTGATCGAAAAGAACATTGTCGAGCGCGCCTGGCAGGAAGGCTGGATTCAGCCGGAGCCGCCCGAGACGCGCACGGGCAAGCGCGTGGCCGTGGTCGGCTCCGGCCCTTCGGGACTTGCCGCGGCACAGCAACTCAATCGCGCCGGGCACTTGGTCACGCTATTTGAAAAGAATGACCGCCTCGGCGGATTGATGCGCTACGGCATTCCGGATTTCAAGATGGAGAAGCACGTTGTGGATCGCCGCATCGAACAAATGAACGCGGAAGGCGTGCGCTTCGAGACGCGCGCTCACATCGGCGGCAATGTGCCGGCCGAGGATTTGCGCAAGGAGTTCGACGCCATCCTGCTCTGCGGCGGCGCGGAGAGTCCGCGGGATTTGAATGTTCCGGGACGCGAACTGAAGGGCATCCATTTCGCCATGGAGTTTCTGCCGCAGCAGAATAAACGCAATGCCGGCGATGAAGTGCCCGACCAGATCCTGGCCACCGGGAAGCACGTGGTGATTATCGGCGGGGGAGATACGGGCGCGGATTGCCTGGGCACCACCCATCGTCAAAAGGCGAGATCCGTGCACCAGTTCGAGATCATGCCCATGCCGCCGGAAGCACGCGCGCCCAGCACGCCCTGGCCGCTTTGGCCGCTGCAATTGCGCTCGGAGAGTTCGCATGAGGAAGGCGGATTGCGGGATTGGTCCATCGGTACAACGCACTTCACCGGCGACGAAAATGGAAACGTGAAGCAGCTTCACGCCATCCGCGTAGGACCGCCGCCGAAGTTCGAGCCGATTCCCGGAACCGAATTCATCCTGGAAGCAGAGCTTGTGCTGCTTGCGCTCGGTTTCACGGGGCCGGTAAAACAAGGCATGATCGAACAGTTTGGCGTCAATCTCGACGCGCGCAGCAATATCGCCACGGACGCGAACTATATGAGCTCGGTGCCGGGGATTTTTGCCGCGGGCGATATGCGGCGCGGGCAGTCGCTGGTGGTGTGGGCCATTTCCGAAGGACGCAAGGCCGCCGCAGGCGTCGACAAATTCCTCATGGGCAGCACCCGCCTGAAGTAAACGGCCGCCCGGCCGGCTTAGTGGGTCATTCCGTAAATAATGTAATTGATGGCGATGCGGTAGGCCATGGAAGTGGCGGGCTCGGGATAATCGGGGCTGTCGGCCCATTCCCAGGCGTCGCCGACGTCGCTATTGTGAGCGATGGCCACCATGATGCGGCCCTTATCGTCGCGGATGGCGCGCCATTTGGGTACTTTCATATCCGCCAAATAGGGACGGCGATAGCCCCAGATAAAGCGCGTTCCGGGAATCTGAAAGCGATCGTCGAGGTCGTAGACAGTGTGGAAGATTTCGTCGCTGTCCTTTAGGTCCTCGACCGCGCGATCGGGAAAAATCATGCGCACGCCGGCCATCATATTGTTCCATTCGTAGTCGCCGTGGGTATCGTCGAAAAACATGAAGCCCCCGCGCAAGAGATAGGTGCGGATGCGGACGGCTTCGGCTTCGGAGAGGACCCAAGCGCCCGGATCTTCCACGAAAATCCAGGGCCAATTGTAGATGTCGTCGCTCGTCGCGTCGACCACGTGCTCGCCGATATACGAATTGATGCGCGTCAGGCGAATGACGCCCTCGACGAGTTGGCGATCCGATTTGGGGTAATCGGCGGCCCAGCGTTGGAAGCCGCGAAAGCTGCCGTAGGGCATGTTGTAGTGAAAACGCGCAAAGGTCCATTCGACTTTTTGTTTGGCGCCGATGGGCATGTCCTCTTCGTCTTCTTCTTCCTGGTATGCGCCGCCCCGGCGCTGGTAAGCGAGCAGGCCGGCGGCAAAGCCGAGGAAGAGCAATGCCGAGAAGAGGAATACGAAGCGCCGCCGGAGAGCCTTTTGTGCGAATTTCATGGGCTTCTTTCTGAGTAGCTATTATCAACCAAAATTGCCGGACGACACTTCAGTTTTAAGAGAGATCCTTCGTCTGCCTTTGTTGACGTGCAAAAGCTCCGGGAGAGGTCCCTCGCTCCGGTTCTTCGCTCGGGACGGCCATCCTAGTGGGATGGCCGACTTTCGCACAAAGAGCGGACTCAGGAAGACAATGCTAAATTTCGCGCGCAGGCTTGAAAGGGCTATCGCCGGCGAGGGCCTTGAGAAAGGTTCGCCGGAGGAAAACGTCGATCAAATGCCGTTTGTATTCGGCGCTGCCTTCGTAATCGTCGATCAGCTCCGCGCCATCGGCGATGAGAGCAGCAGCCTGCGGCAGGCGTTTTTCGACATCGGCACGCGAGCCCGTGAGCAATTCCTCGGCCGTGGACGCGCGGCTGGGAAATGGGCAAACGCAGCCCACGGCAACCCGTGCGGACGTAAACGTGCGGCCGCGGTCCGGAGTTTCGAGCCACAGTCCCAGGCCCAGCGTGGGGCGCTCATGAATTTGAAACTTCATGTAAGCAGCGCGGTGATTCGGTTTCGCGCACGGGACGACGATCCGCGTGAGAATTTCGCCCGGCGCGAGATGATTCGCATAAGCTCCGGCAATGAGGTTCTCGATGGGGATTTCGCGAGCGCCTGCGGCGCTTTCGATGCGCACTTTCGCGTCGAGGACGAGCAGCATCGTGGCGGGGTCCGAGTGCGGCTCGGCGAAGCAAAGATTGCCTCCGAGGGTTCCCGTCGCCCGCACTCGAATATTGGCCACTTGCGATTCCAGTTCCGCCAATACGGGCTGCTTTTCGCGCACCAGCGCCGAGCGTTCGATAGCGCGATGCGTGCAAGCGGCGCCAATTTCGATTACACCATCGCGCGGCTCGAGGGCGTTCAATGCCGGAATGACTTTGAGGTCGATGAGGTGGCTATAGCTGAGCGCGCGATGCCGCATGGCCAGCAGCAATTCCGTCCCGCCCGCGTAGATGGCCCCGTCATCGCCATAGTGCCCGAGCATCTGAGACGCTTCCGCGACGCTTTGTGGCTGATGGATTTCAAAACGCGAGAGCGTGGTCATACCTTAGTTTTAGGAGCGCGAGCTTTATGCGACCGCGTTTTAGGCGCTCGATCTTTTTTGGCTAAGGGGGAATTTTTGCGCATCGCCGGCGCTTGCGCTTTCTTCTCCTGCAGCGCTTTCCACACGCGCTCGGGCGTTAACGGCAGGCTGCGAATGCGTACGCCGGCAGCTTGATAGAGCGCATTCGCGAGACAGGCGCCGATCGGGTTGAGAGAACCTTCGCCGCCGCCTTTTGCGCCGTAGGGGCCCACGCCATCGCGATTCTCGACCAGCTTCAGCTCAACCCTGCGGGCCAAATCGGAGAATCGCGGCACGCGATATTCGAGGAGCGTTCCATTCATCAATTGCTGGCCTTCAAAGATCAATTCCTCGAACAAGCCGGCGCCCAGGCCCATGGTGGCGGCGCCCAAATCCTGACTTTCCGTCATGGCCGGATGGATGGCGAGTCCCACGTCTCCCACCGTGACCAGCGTATCGAGCGAGATCTTTCCCGTATCTTCGTCCAGGGCGATCTCCAGGCCCACGACTCCAATTTCCCAAAATACCGGCACGGATTTTAGGGCTCCGGCGCGGCGCAAATAGGCGCGGCCGATGATGCTGCAGCCCTCCATCTGGAAATAACGTTCGATGATTTCAGGCCAGGTGAGCCAGTCTTTTCCGTGGCGAATTCCGCCGCGTTCCTCGGTGAATTGGCTTACCGGCACGCCCAGGAGTTCCGCGGCCATGGACTTGCATTGAGCGATGGCTTCGCGGCAGGCTTCCATCACGGCGCGGCCCATGAGCGTGGTGGTTCGGCTGGCGCCGGTGGAGCGCTCGAAAAGCGTGACGGCCGTATCGGAACCGACCAGTCTTACTTTTTCGAGTGGAACGCCCATCTCTTCCGCGGCAATCTGTGCGAGAACGGTGTGACTTCCCTGGCCGATCTCCGTGCTTCCGCTGAACACCGATACAGACCCGTCGGCATGCACCTGCACCATCGCGAGGGTGACCGGATGCGCTCCGGCATCGCTTGCCGAACAACATACGGAGCGGCCATGCTTCGGCGCCAAGGGGCCATTAGACCGCAGCGTTTCGGCGGCGATGCGGATGTCGCCCAGCACGTCGGCATCGATGGGACGCAGGCCCGGATGAATGGATTCGCCGCTATGAGCCAGATTGCGCAACCGGAATTCCTGCGGATCGCAGCCGATCTGGTGCGCCAGTTCGTCCATCTGGGATTCCACGGGAAACGTGATTTGCGCCGCACCCAATCCGCGGTAGGAGCTTGCGGGAACCGTGTTCGTGTAAATCGCCAGGCAGTCGATCCTCACGTTGGGAAAGCGATAGGGTCCGACGATGCGATTGGCCGCTTTGCGGCAGACCATGGGGCTGTTTTCCGCATATGCACCGGTATTCAGGTGAATGGTGGCCTGCTTGGCGATCAGCTTGCCATCGCCATCCGCGGCGGTGCGAATGTACACGCGCGCATCGTCTGAGCGCGTGGTGAGAAAAGCTTCTTCCACGCTGAGCTGCAATTTCACGGGCCGCGACACCTTCCACGAACATGCGGCCGTGAGCGGCTCGATCTTGGTGTAGGACTTGCTGCCATATCCGCCGCCGACATAAGGGACGATCACGCGCACGCTGTTGAGGGGCAGGTCGAAAACTTCGGCCAGATCGTGACGCACCATGAAAGGATGCTGCGCCGAAGAATGGACTGTAAGCTGGCCTTTGGGGTCGTAATCGGCGAGGGCCACGTAGGGTTCCATGGCGTAGGCGTAAATCATCGGGAAATAGTATTCGCCCTCGACAATGTGCGCGGCCGACGCGAAGGTGGAGTCCACATCGCCCCACTCCACGTGCACGGCCTGGCAAATATTCTTTGTGCCGCCCGGAAAATTATTGAAATCGTCGAAGCCGCGAAAAGCGCCGCCGATGTAGTCCATGCCATGAACGAGCACGGCGCCTGGCGCGAGCGCGCTCGGAACATCGAGCACCGGCGTCAGCTCTGCGTACTCGACTTTGATTTTGTCGAGCGCCTCCTGCGCGCTCAACTCATCTTCGCCGATGACCGCAGCCACCGGCTCGCCGACAAATCGAACCTTGCCGATGGCCAGCAAGGGATGATCTTTTACGGCGTGGCCATAATAAGGATGAAGCGCGCCGAGATCATTTGCCGTGAGCACGTCAATGACTCCCGGCTGGCGCTTGGCCTCGGAAACGTCGACGGAGAGAATTTTGGCGTGCGCGAACGGGCTGCGGAGCAGCTTGGCCCAGGCCATGCGTTCGAGAGTAATGTCGCTTGCGTAGGTGGCGCTTCCCGTCACCTTGGCCACGCCATCGGTGCGAGGAACGGAATGATTCACGACGGCAAAGTTCTTCGCGTCATTCTTATTTACGTCGCTCACGATTTCGCCTGTTTTCTTTCGGTGGGTCCTTGCAACTCCGCGGAGGCCTGCCGGATGGCCTTGAGTATTCCCAGATACCCGGTGCAACGGCAGAGATTGCCGCTCATGTAAGCGATAATTTCTTCGTCGGAAGCATGTACATTTTCGTCCAGCAGCGATTTGGCCGCGAGGATCATGCCCGGCGTGCAGAAGCCACACTGGAAAGCGAAATGATCGAGAAAAGCTTGCTGTAGCGGATGCAGACGGCCCGCTCCGCCGGCCAATCCTTCGATGGTGGTCACGCGCTTATCGCGGATTTCGTAGGCGAGATAGGTGCAGGCGCTGACGGGAAGGCCGTCGACGAGCACGGTGCAACTTCCGCAAACCTGGGACTCGCAGGAGAGCTTCACGCCGGTCAGGCGGCAGCGCGCTCGCAGGACCTCGGCGAGCGTCTCGCGCGGTTCGATATCCAGGGACGTGGATTTTCCATTTAGTTCAAAATTGATTTTCACCGGCGGTCCTTTGCGGGTTGAGTGCGTAGATTGGCGCGCACATCGGTCGCGGATTGAGTGCGCAGATTGGCGCGCACGTCGGGTGCAAACTGCGCCTGAACATTTCGAGCGAACTCGGCGAACTTTTCTGTACCTCTGCGACGGATGGGCACCGCGCCCAGCGTTGCCAGTTTGCCTAATATTTCGATATCCGCTTCGAATCGCAGGCGCGTGGCCGACGAGGCGGGACTCAGCATTATATGCAAGGAGCCGGTGATGCGATTCAGCCCGATGGAATCGCCTCCTTTGATACTGGCTTTCAAAAATGACGGCTCCTGCGCCTCGGCCACGCGAATTTCCATGTGCAGGGCCACCTTGAACGGCCCGATTTTATCGCTGGCCTTAGCCTGGTAGGCCTCCACACCAGGCTCATTGATCGCTGTGACGTTTTCGACGCCCGGCAGAAGAGCTGCGAGCCGGGGAGTATCCCGCAGAAGTTTCCAGACATCCTCCGGAGAGGCATCGACATTTAGCTCCTCATTGATTTTCAGCAGCATCGCAGCCGGCCATCCCGCTATGCACTCGCTTCGTGCAAGAGGCGACCGCTCAATTATTACCGTGCGCTTCTCTTCAAGGCAAAAACTAAATTGCGCTCGGGCCGCTTGGTGCCACAATTATGGGCTTTCATCTCAGGAGCATCTTCATGGCTCAAACGAGTTCAATCGCGCGCGCGAAGGATGGATGCCAGCTCTGGTATCGAATTTATGCGAATCCCAGAAAGCCCCGCCTCGCGCTGATTCATTCGCTCGCGCTTAGTGGAGCAATGTGGGGCGAAGTGATCGCCCAGCTTGCCGGCGCCGCGGAAATTCTCGCTTACGATTGCCGCGGACATGGGCAATCGGAACGGCGGCCCGGTCCCTATAGCGTGGAGCTTTTTGCCGATGATCTCGCGGCGCTGCTCGATTCCTGCGACTGGCCCTCAGCAGTCGTCGCGGGATGCTCGATGGGCGGGTGCGTGGCTCAGGCGTTTGCGGCGGCGTATCCCGAGCGAGTTCGAGGATTGGCATTGATCGACACGACTGCCTGGTATGGACCGACGGCGCCTAACGATTGGAAAGCTCGCGGCGCCAGGCCCGCAAAAGACGGATTTCCTTCCATGATGGAGTTCCAGCTCAGCCGTTGGTTCAGCGATGGTTTCCGCCGCGCGCATCCCGATGTTGCAAACGAGATTGCGCAAATTTTTCTAGCAAATGATGCAGCCTCTTATCAAGCGGCCTGCGAGATGCTCGGAAACGCCGACCTACGGGCCGCGCTGCGCGCGTTTCGCATGCCCGTTTCGGTGATCGTGGGTGAGGAAGATTACGCCACACCCGTGGCCATGGCGGAGTACCTCCATGAAAGCATTCCGAATTCGACGCTGACCGTGATCCGCGGCGCGCGCCATACCACGCCCGTAGAATGCCCCCGGGGTATCGCCGCGGTTTTGGGCGACCTGGTCTGCAAGCCGGCCGCTGCGTCGCGCTGACTCACACCCCATCGCGCGCAAAACCGGCGCGTGATGGGGACCCCGATCTGCCACCCGAGACGCGCGACTGTTTGCCGCGCGAGTTCTCGCGCTCGAGAGGCGCGTGCCGGGCCCCACCGTGCGCTCCTCAGAACGACGCCGATAGATTTTTCTACCGGAAGATTGAAGGACTAGCCGTCAGCTTTCGGCGGGCCTTCGACCTTGCGGACGGGAGTTTCCGGAGTGAGGCCACCGCGGCGGCGCGGGAACGTGTTCAGGCCGTTTTTCTCCCATTCGCACGAGACAGCATTGCACGCAAAGCGATCCCAAGCCTCGCTCCAGTCTCCCAACGAATAGCCGTGCCAGGGCTGCTGGACGCGCAGCGCCGGCAAGTCCAATTTCTCCCAAATTTCCAGCGCCCGTTCCATGAACTCGCGCTTCGGCAAAGCCAGCGGAGGCATGGGATATTTTAGAGTCGCGTCGATGAGCATGGTGGAATCCAAGCTCTGCGGGCCGGACTTGGGCGCATGGCCGATCGAACGGTAAGGCTCGATATGCACGTCTTCCTGCGGATTTGAGCGGTAGGCAAGCGACCAAAGCACCGCGTCCGTATTGGCGGGATCGATATCTTCGCTCACCGCGATCACGATCTTGCCGCAGTCCGCGCGCAGAGTCGCGGCACCCTGCAATCCCCGCCAAACCTCGGTGCGCGGCGTGCCATTCGCGAATTGCAGAAAAATTATCGGCCGAACATTACTGAGCGGCTCATGCATGACCACACGGCGAATGCCTTTGATTGATAAATGCTCGCGCAGATGCGCCAGGAATATCGGCTCGTAAGCGACTTTCTTGATCATGCTCGATTCGCTCGGCGTGACCTGGCTGATGATGGAGACGAAGACGGGAGAGCGCCGGTGCGTGATCGCCGTCACCTGCATGGACATGTTGTAGTCTTCCAGCGCGACGTAGCCGTTGCTTTCGCCGAAGGGCCCTTCGGGCTCGAGCAGATCGGTATCAATCATGCCTTCAATCACGATTTCGGCATCGGCCGGCACCTCGAGATCGAGGGTCACGCACTTCGCGGTGCGTATTGGCGCGCCGGCAAGAGCACCGGCGACGGCCATTTCGTCTTGATTGACGGGAAGCTTTTGCGGACCCGTGAAGACCACCACGGGCGCGCAGCCGATGACGATGGCGCATGGCATCGGCTCGCCGCGCGCTCGGTATTTCTGCCAATGCAGATAGCCGCCGGCCCCGCCGATTCGCGAAGACATGCGCACGCCGAGCCGGTCGGTTTTTTTGAGCGCGCCGCGATAAGTGCCCATATTGCGCACGCCCGTTTCCGGATCGCGCGTGATGCACAAGGTGGCCGTGAGATAAGGCGCCGAATCGAACCCGGGCGTGGAGATGGGAATGGGCAGCCGCGCCAAGCCGCCATCCGGCCGGCGAAGATCGTCGCCGGTTAGGATCACTTCCTGGCAGCGCGGCGAAGCGATCACGACGGGAGGGATCGGATTGGCGATCGCGTGGGTCCAGGCCGCGCCAATCTCGTTAACGGCGCGCCCCATCCCGAGCGCGTAGATTTGCGCGGAGGCCGCCAGCGCGCCGACGGCGACGGGAATGTCGTAGTGCCGGCCGCGCGAGTCGACTACGTTGGTAAAAAGAAATGCGCGGCGCTGGTCTTCGGGAATTCCTCCCAGGAATTGCCAACGAACCAGCGGGTGCAGTTCCGTGTCTTTGTTGATGGGCTTATCCACACGAACGAGCAGGCCATTCGCCTCGAGCGCAGCCAAATGGGTCTGGAAGTCGAGGCTTGGTCTGGTCACGGCGGGCTATTTCCAGAAAAATACGAGCACCACGGCGAAGATAGCGGTTACGACGAGCTGCAGAATTTGCCACGGCAGGCAAATGCGGAAAATCTCGCCATCCTTGCCTTTCACGTTGGCGAGCGACGCAGCATAAGAGATTTGCGTAGGCTTGAGGGCGTTCGGCGGGCCCATGGTGACCACCGTCACGATTCCCACGAGCAGCATGAGAGGGATACCTAACAGCGGAGCGATGCCCACCTGCATTTGCGACAAGAGAAAGTCTCCGGGTAGTCCCTGACCGAAGGCCATGCCCCCCAGAAAAGCGACGGCAGGGTAGAGCGAAGCGTAGATCAGCTTGCCCCCGCTCGAGAGCACCCTGGCGAGCAGCGCGATTTGTCCCGCGTCCACCATCAGGTAAACCGTGGCGCTACCGACCAGCAGGGTAGTCAAAGGGGCGCGGCTTCGGCGCGTGGCGGTGAGCAAGTCTTTGGCGAGATTGGCGCGCTTGCAGCGAAAAAGGTAGGCCACCAGCGAAGTCACCAAAATAAAAAATCCGGCGGAGGTAAAAATATTGATGGTAAAACGCCGATATCCCCAGGCGGCTAGTCCGAACTCCGTGTGCGTCAACGCCTGTGCGATGGAGGGGAGCTTGGTGAGCAGCACGATCAGTATGCCCAATAGCAGCGGAGCGTACGCCCGGAAGCGCATCGTCGCGGGAAAGGAAGAGCGCACGGCTTCCGACCGGGCCGCGCCGACGACGCTCTGCACGCTCTGCCTGACGGAAAGCCGTCCATAAAGGTAGATGCTGCCCAAGGAAATGGCCGCGCCTGTAACCAGCGTCAAGAGGTAGTAAGCGGGCCAGACCTGCGTGAACAAAATGATGGCCACGGCGTTGCCCAATCCCGTCGACCAAAACAGGGCTTGCGTCTCCCACTCGAAGAAGCGGAATCCCAGGATCTTCAGAAAACCAAGCAGCGAAAGAAAGATCAACGGGATGCTGAGGACGCCGGCGCTGCGCACAATCTCCACCACGGGAACGCGGCTCGCGGCGTTCGAAATCGTCGGGCCAATGAACAGGCTATTAAATGGCAGCGTCCAGGAGAAATACACCAGGTAACTGGCGCAAGCGGAAAGCCCGTCAAAACCCAGATCGACCAGGCCGGGGATGGTCACCGGGTAGGTAGCAAAGCCATTGAAAGCGGCGATGAAGCCGCCTACCACGGTGACCAGGGCGACGGCGCGCCCTTCCTGATCCCAACTGGGAACGATCGATTGCACCGATTCCAGCAATATTTCGAGCAGTCCGGTATTCCGATAGGATTGCCCGAAAATCTGCCCGGTGTAGAGAACCAAGAAGCCCGACCACATGGAGAGATTGCCCCACAGGGAAGCCTCGAGGCTTCTCAGCGGCGTCATATGGTAATAGCCGAGCGCGATTATTAATTCGATGGCCCACGCGGCCGCGACCGCGCGGACGGCATCCCATTTGAAAATAAGGAATGCGGAAAACAGAACGGCAAAGGGGGCCAGCGTGATCGCGACTTCTATGCTGGTGTGCAAAAAATCTCCTCGGTGAATCAGGCCAAGCTCGGCACGCGTCAGACGTGAACCCGACGAACGGCTAAAGACGAGCGGCTACAAAGTGGACTCTTCCAAATGCGAGCGCCAAGCCAGCGGACATTGTGTCACGTTCCTCCGGCGAAAGTCATCTCTCCGCGCCCAATGCGGCCCCACCGCCTGGCCCAAGCCGGATCGCCAATCAAAATATTGTAAGGGCTGTCGTAAAGGCACGTTCGCGGGCCGATGTACACAATTCGTAACCGGAGGTACTCGCAGGTGACACGCGGAAAACGATTTGGTTATCGGCGATCAGGCGTCAGTAGAATCGCCAGCGATACGGGAGGAGCATGTGAGCGAAACGAGAGACCTCGACGCACTTTTATCCCGAGTGGAACGGCTCGAGAAAGAAAACCGCAGGCTCAAGCAAGGCGCGCTTGCTTTCCTATTGTTAATTGCCTCTGTAGGATTGATGGCGCAGACGAAGCAAAAACCCTCTGCCCCAAGCAGCAGCCAAAGGCAAAAGGGTCGCGCGCCGGCGCCCGCGCCAGCGGGACCAACGGCCGTTGAGGCGCAAAGCTTTATACTGAAGGACTTGAACGGACACGTGCGCGCGGAGTTGGGTCTGACGGGTTCGACGCCCAGCCTGAAATTCAAGGATGAAAGCGGCTCCGCGCTTGTCACGTTAGCTCTCAATACGGATGCTCCAGGCGGACCGCTGCTGTTGCTATCCGACCCGCAGCATCACGCTGCGGTCGCGCTGAGCGTGCTCGAACATGCCGGACCACAACTCTCCCTCACCGGAGAACGCGCCGACATACAGCTGCATATGGGCGTCGCTCCTGATGGCACTACACTCGAGCTCTCCGACAAAAACGGTTTTACGACCAGCATCGGTAGCGGCGTGGTCGCTAAGAATGGGCAGGCGAAACAGACTTCCGCCGCCTCCATCGTGCTTTACGGCAAACAGCGCAAAGTGCTTTGGTCTGTCCCGTAGTTCTTTCGCGGGCCAATCGTCTCCATCCGGTGCAGTCTAGTGGACGCCCGCGGCAATATCAAAATCGGCGTGGCGGGCTGGTCGTATAAGGATTGGCAGGGAATTGTCTATCCACCCTCTCTCAAAGCGAACGTCCGCGTCGAATATCTGGCGCAGTTTTTCGATCTGATCGAGATCAACACGTCTTTTTACGGGCATATAAAGCCGGCGGTGGCGAAACAGTGGTGCCTCATGGCCGCGGGCGTGAATCCCGATTTCGTTTTCACGGCCAAACTGAACCGCGCCTTTACCCATTCTCCCGTTGCCGTGCTCGAACCTACTTCGGCAAAAACCATTCGGCCCGCGGCCTCGGACGAGCGGGAAGCCAAGGCCGGATACGATGCGATTGCGGCGGAAGAGATGCTGGGCGCCCTTCTCGCGCAATTTCCGATATCGTTCAAGTGCACGGATGAGAATCGGGCTTATGTCGAGCAGTTGGTTGGGCTTTTCCGCAGTTATCCGCTGGTTCTAGAGATCCGCCATGCAAGTTGGAACCAGCCGGAGGTCCTCGAGTGGCTCCAAGGATTACGGGTAGGCCTCTGCAATATTGACCAGCCCCTCCTTGGCCTCGCGATTCGCCCTTCGTCTCACGCGACATCGGTGGTCGGATATATCCGCCTGCACGGGCGGAATTACAAGCACTGGTTCGCGGAAACAAACGTTCGCGATCGTTACGACTATCTCTATTCCACCGAAGAATTAGCGAAGTGGAAAGATCGGGCGCTGGAAGTGGCGGGAAAAGCGGAAACCACCTACGTCGTGGCCAACAATCATAATCTGGGGAAAGCCGCGGTCAATGCGCTGGAGCTCGTTGCCATGATCGAAGCCAGAAAAGCGCAGGCGCCTCCGACGCTCGTCTCGCACTACCCGGAATTGAAGCAGCTCACGAGTGGTTAGGAGAGAAGGGAATTGCAATCGGTAGGGCTGGCGCGAGCATTGTCGAAGCTGGGCTATTGTTCACGCTCGCAGGCACAGGACCTGATTCGCTCGGGCCGCGTGCGAGTGAACGGCGCCGTAAAGCGCAATCCGGAGGCGCCGGTGTTTCTCGGGCGCGACCGGATCGAGGTCAACGGCGCGTCGATCAGCGCAAGAATCGAACGCGCCGTTCTTGCCGCCACTTTGCTGAACTCCATGTTTTCGTCCTCCCTCTCCGAGATATTCGAGCGGACTGAGCAAGGGCGACCCTACGCCACCAAGATTACGTGCGCGTTCGTTGAACATGAATTTCGCGAGACACCGCGGCCGCCAACTGTAAAGTTGCGCCGCGTTCAAATTGCTGTTAAAACCGTCCGTATGGAGATCGAGGAGGAAAGCCAATGAGGAACCTTATACGCTCTTTCACGGTTGTGGCACTTCTGGTCCTGGTAGCTGTGGGGACTGCGGCGGCACAGCAAGGGCAAGCCCCGCCGCCTTCCAAATTTAAGCTGATGAGTTCCGCTTTCAGCGACGGCGGCCAAATCCCGACTCAGATTTCATGCGCGGACCCCAACGCCACCTCACCGGGGCTGAGTTGGAGCAATCCGCCCTCGGGCGCGATGAGCTTCGCGTTGGTCATGCACGATACGGACGCGGCCCCTCAGAAAGGGACGATGGACGTCACCCACTGGATTCTCTGGAATATCCCCGCAAGCTCAAGTTCGCTAGTGGGTAACGTAAAGCCGGACTCCTCGCCCGACGGCATCGCCCAGGGCAAGAACGTCCGCGGTGTGAATGGCTATCAGCCGCCCTGCCCGCCTCCCGGCGCGACGCCTCACCATTACACATTCGAACTATACGCCCTGGACACCAAAGTCGATCTGCCGGCGGGATCAACCCGGGCGGACCTGCTGAAGGCGATGGATGGCCACGTGATCGGCAAAGCCACGACCGGAGGGACTTTCGGCCGCTAAGCGATAATCCCAGAGCCGTCTAAGATAGAAGAAGATTGCCGCGGATAGAACGGCAGACGCCGTTCCTCTGCGGCGGCGCAACTTTCCCCCCGGGTTTTGCGGACGTGCGCAATTCTCGGCGCTCAAACCCTCGAATAAAGTCGAAATTACTTGCCCGCTTCCTTCTTTGCTCCGGGGTCTGCAATGAGCTTCAAATAATCCAGCTCTTGCGAGCCGATGCAGATTTGCTCCTCGAAGTCCTGCTTCGGAATCCACTTGAAATGCGCCGTGGTGATGTCAAAGGGCTTGGTGTAGGTCTGGGGATCGTCGATGTGGATGGTGGCTTCCAGGTCGTTGTGGTCCACGCGCTTGTAAGTCTCCGTCACATGGATACCGACGCTATGCGGATGGCCGGCGTTATCTAGCCAAGTATTTTCGTCGCTTCCGGTCGTCTCGACGATAAATGTGTAATCGTCCTGCCAATGGCCGATCGAATATCCCCAGTAGCGCGGATCCGGTGCGTCCTTTTCGGTACCGCCCACATTGGCGGGCAGTGGCCGCCCGTCGGTGAAGATTTCCCGCCAGGTCTTGTCGTACTGCCACATCTGTATCACCCGGTCCGGCATGGTCGCGAACGCAATTCCCCTGGTCATAAAGACCATGGCGCGCGGGAATCCCAGCGGATCGCAGGTGTTGTCCGGGTCGTTGGAATCCGCGACGGCGTATTCTGAATTATTCCTGTGCGCGCGGAAGACTTGCTGGCCCCACGGCGTCATGGGCGGAAGGGGGTTGATTTTCTGGCCGACGCTCGAGCCCCAAAAGCCGGTGAGGTCGCGCTCGGGAGCGGCGCCTCCGGTCCCCTCGCCGCCTAATTTGTCCAGTATGCTGACGCTGCCTTCACGCAGGGGCGGTGGCAGCTCGGTTTGCGTTTTTTGTGCTCGCGCATAGGAGGCAAAAAAGAAAACTCCGGCCAGACCTACGATTGCAGTTTTGAAAATATTCCGCATTTGCCCCTCACCTCGTGGAAGTAGCCACGCTTTGACGAAATGGCCGAGCAGCTCTAGCGCCGGCTTAGTTTAGTATCGATTGATATCGCCTTGATCTTCTCTGTCGCTGTCCCTCAAGGTCCTGCCATCGTCAAGCACGATTTTCTCGAGACGTCCCGCGGCGCTCTGGAATTTCGATGGCCAGATGTAAACAGTAATCAGGTCCCCCGGCCTCAACGAATATTTATTCCAGCCAAGCAGTCGAATGGCCCCGGCGCTGCCGGCTTCGCCAGCCCAATGTACAACGTTGCCTTTTTCGTCTTTGGCGTCGAATAGAACCAGGGTATGGGGATTTTGCCACATGAACTTCGTCACCGTGGCATCCTTCAAGAGGATGGCTTTTTTCACGTACATCGCGCTTCCATGATGGGCGAAGACGGAGCCGCATGTCGTCAGGAGAACGACGGTGATCATCACGAAAAAGTTTCGCAACTTGCTTTCCACTCGAAATATCCTAAAAGTCGTTTCGCCCAAAGAATATGCGGGGCGACTCGCACTGTCAATTGCGCCCATGTCGCAGAAAAGCGGGCAAATCGTAGCCGCTGGCGAGGGTGTACAATCTGTCGATCGTCCGCGGAGATGACATGCCCGGCTTTCCCGGTGTCGATTTCCTGGAAATCGATTCTTTGCTGAACGACGACGAGCGCTTGGTGCGCCAGACGGCTCGCGAATTTGTCGACCGCGAAGTTCTGCCCATCATCGAGAAGCACAACCGCGAAGCCACCTTCCCCATGCACCTGGTGCCGCAAATGGCCGAACTGGGATTTTTCGGCGCGAACCTGAGCGGCTACGGCTGCGCCGGGATGTCCAACGTCGCCTACGGCCAGGTCATGCAGGAACTCGAACGAGGCGATTCCGGCCTGCGCAGCTTCGTCTCCGTGCAAAGCGCTCTGGTGATGCATCCCATCCACGCCTTCGGCTCTTCCGAGCAGAAGGAAAAATGGCTGCCCGCGCTGCGCAGCGCCAAGGCGATCGGCTGCTTCGGCTTGACGGAGCCGCAATTCGGCTCCAATCCCGCGGGAATGCTCACGCGGGCCGTACGCCGCGGCCGCGCCTACGTGCTCAACGGCGAGAAAATGTGGATCACCAATGGCTCTCGGGCCGATGTGGCCCTGGTTTGGGCGAAGGCCGAAGACGGCCGCATTCGTGGCTTTCTCGTGGAAAAGGGCGCGCCCGGATTCAAGTCCTGGGACGTGCACGGCAAGTTATCGTTGCGCGCCTCGATTACTTCGGGCCTGTCTTTCACCGATTGCGAAATTCCCGCGGAAAACGTGCTTCCCGGCGTCGAAGGCCTGCGCGGCCCGCTCTCCTGCCTTACGCAAGCGCGCTACGGAATCGGCTGGGGGGCGATCGGCGCGGCCATGGCCTGTTACCAGACAGCGCTCGAGTATGCCAAGAGGCGCCGGCAGTTTGAAAATAAGCCTATCGCCGCACACCAACTGGTGCAGGATAAGCTCGTGTGGATGGTTACGGAAATCAGCAAGGCCCAATTGCTCGCTCTGCACGTCGGCCGGCTCAAAGACCAGGACCGCGCCGCGCCCGAGCACGTCTCCATGCTGAAGATGAACAACGTTTGGATGGCCCTGGAAGCCGCGCGCAAGGCCCGCGACATTCTCGGCGCCAATGGCATCGTCGACGATTACTGCGTCATGCGCCATATGAACAATCTCGAATCCGTTTCCACCTATGAGGGCACGCACGACATTCATCGCCTCATCATCGGCGAACGCATCACCGGCCTCTCCGCCTTCGCCTGAGCCGCGCTCGTTGCAGCCTGGGGCGCTCCGGCAGCCCATAGTGCGGCAGGATCCAACAAAAAGTTGCCGCCGGTGGCCTCGGGGAACGTCTTTGTACGCGGCCCGAATTTGTTTATGATTAGGCCCTTTGGCCGCTTCGCGAGTTCAGCGCGAAGCGCCGCGCGGAATGATTCGGCACGCCCAATCGCGGCCACATAGAGCCCCGCCGGCGGGGCAAGCGGGAGCAAAGATGCAAAAGACGCAAATTCAGCTCAGTTTGGAACTGCTGCGCGTGGTCGAGCAGGCGGCCATCGCCTCCGCACGCACCATGGGCACCGGCGACCGCCACAAGGCCGATCAAGCCGCCACCGAAGCGATGCGTCAGGTCATGGACCATGTTCCCATGGACGGCACGGTCGTCATCGGCGAAGGCGAACGCGATGAAGCGCCCATGCTTTTTATCGGCGAAAAAGTGGGCGCCGCGGTCCACAATCAGAACTACCAATATCCGGCCGTGGATATTGCCGTTGACCCGCTCGAAGGCACCAACCTCTGCGCTACCGGCGCCCCCAACGCCATCACCGTGCTGGCCGCCAGCGAAAAAGGCGGCCTGCTGCACGCGCCCGATCTATATATGGAAAAAATTGTGGTCGGTCCAAGCTGCAAAGGAGCCGTCGACCTGGACGCGCCTGTGGTCGACAATATCCGCGCCATCGCCCGCCGCCTCAACCGCGACAAGGAGGACCTCGTCGTCATCGTTCTCGACCGCCCCCGCCACCAGAAGCTGATCGAAGATATTCGCGCCACCGGCGCGCGCATCCGCCTGATCAGCGACGGGGATCTTTCCGCCGGCATCTCCGCTGCCGTCGTCGGCGCGGGCGTCCATGCCGTCATGGGCACGGGCGGCGCCCCCGAAGGCGTGCTCACCGCCGCCGCGCTTCGCTGCCTCAATGGAGAGATGCTGGCGCGCTTGGTGGTCAGCAAGCCCGAACATCAGGAGCGCCTGGCCAAGATGGGCATCACCGATCCCAAGCGCATCTACGAAACCGAAGATCTCGCCTCGGGACGCCAGATCATTTTCGCCTGCACCGGCGTTACTGACGGCAATCTCCTCCGCGGCGTGCGCTTTTTCGGGGACGGTATCCGCACGCATTCCCTGGTTATGAATCTCGAAGAGCGCCAGGTGCGCTTCATTGACTCCGTGCACCTTGAGAAGCGCCCCGACGTCAAGGTTCGCTTCGCGTAGGCACACTCCTCTCCGGCGCTACAGAAGCAGGAAAAGGCCCGAGGCCGCACGCTGAAGATCTCACCGCCTGGGTAGCGCGCTGGCGCGAGCGCGCCCTGTGCTCGTTTCGGCAAAGTGTTGGGCTTGCGCTGGTGAATAATAAAAGCGGTGCGCCAGCTCCGTGTGATAGGGAGCCGGCGCACCGCTGAATTTCGGCGTCGGAGCGGAGCGTTACGACCAGCGCGAAACCGGGGCCCCCGACGCGCGCCGTTTTTGCGCGCGTTGGGGTGGTGGAAGCGGCTCTTCCAGAGCCGTTTCGCCAGGAGCCTTAGCGGCGGCCCATCATGGCAGGCTGCGGCCGGCGAGCCAGCGGCACCAGCGGCTTCGGCGTCACCGGCGGCATCGTACGCATCTGGCCGCTGGTGGAGACGTGGTCGCTGATGGCCTGCAGCCTCTTCAGTATGCCCTGCCATTGCTCCCAATCGAGCTGGCGCAGGAAGGGCCGCAATCCCTGAATGAACGGATCCTCAAGCAGTGCTTCGCCGTTCGATTCGGGGATGAAGAAGCGGTTGAGTCCCACGCCCAGGGCTTCGGAGATTTTCTCCAACGTTCCCAAGCTGGGGGTCATCTGACCGCTTTCGATGCGTGAAAGATACGACCGCGACACGCGCGATCTAGCCTGAAGCTGGCTCTGCGTCATCCCGCGCGATTCCCGCAACTGGCGAATTCGATGGCCGATGTTTTCCACCGTCTCGCGGTTCGGCCATTTCTCGAATAGTTGGCGGTCAGCGCCGGGGAGTTCCTGTGTCACCGGCGGTGGAATCAGGAATTCCACCTTCGGCGGCAGCATGCGCAGGCAGCGGCGGCAATTTCCTGAGTTCGTGCGGTATTGAACCAGGCCGCAGCTTTTACAACGGATTACTTCACGATCCATATCAACTTCCTTGTTGTTCCCGTTGCTATTATTGTCCGACACCGGGGGCTCCTCATGTGCGCGATTTCCGGCATGCGGATAAGAGGACTTGAGCGTCTTCAGGGGAAGGCAGAAGCTGGCGCGTCAGGGATATTGCGGGTGTAGAGTACCTGTTGTCAAGTATTTTCTGTAGTCTTTCCTAAGTAAAACTAGGGGTTGTCCCTTAGAGGACTACCGTTTTCTCCTGATATTCGCCTGTTCCCGGACGCGAACGGCCTAGAGAGTCTCATTTAACGCTCAGCAGGGCTTTGGTGATTTTCGCCGTACGTTATGAGCTATGACCGTCCGCACAGAAGCGCTGGGATCCCAGGCGGAAAAGTAGATGCAGAGGCTAGCGTTCGGCCTCGATCGGACCTTCGAGAAACCAAACAGAAAAAGTGCATCTGCGTTACATTTGTGTGACACATCCACCCCTTTCCCTGATAACCTGTAGGCCGAACGGCGGGACTCGTGCTCCCGGCTCGGGCCGCAGCCAGAGTTCAGCCTTTGCCAACTATGAGGGGTGCACTGTATGAGAAACAGCGCAACGCGATTGTGTATCTTCACAGTAAGGGGAACACGAGCGGTACTGTTCGCTTTCGTCCTGTTCTTGAGCGCGGCGTCCCCAAAGCCCGTGGCAGCGCAAGCCAGCCAGTCGCAAACCGGGTCAGCCCAAGTTGGAGAACTGAAGCCGACCTATCCTGGGGAACCCTTCAATAATCC
>WNGQ01003054.1_pt1 | contig 24320 bp, 20 predicted proteins | sample 5407661 | NCBI WGS metagenome assembly WNGQ01 (sample SAMN13153382, study PRJNA577476) | soil metagenome | isolation source: 60 cm soil or saprolite under Garry oak tree replicate 2 | place: USA:California | collected 2016-06-15 | reverse complement strand
ACCCGGTTCGGCGTGATCGACGCCACACTCCCGGCGCCCGCCCTCCCCACGGTGACCGCGTCGCAGCTGCCCGGGCTCATGGCGCCGGCGTTCACGATCGCGCTGCTCGGCGCGATCGAATCGCTGCTGTCGGCGGTGGTGGCGGACGGCATGATCGGGGGCCGGCACCGCTCGAACATGGAACTCGTGGCGCAAGGCGTGGCGAACATCGCCGCGCCCCTGTTCGGCGGGATCCCGGCGACCGGTGCGATCGCACGCACGGCCACCAACGTGAAGAACGGCGGCCGAACGCCGGTCGCGGGGATGGTGCACGCGGTCACGTTGCTCTTGATCGCCTTGTTCTTCGGCCGCTGGGCCGGCCTGATTCCCATGGCGACCCTCGCCGCCATCCTGGTGGTCGTCGCCTACAGCATGAGCGAGTGGCGTGTCTTCCGGGCCGAGTTCCGCGCGCCGAAGAGCGACGTTGCGGTGTTGCTCACCACGTTCCTCCTGACCGTGCTCGTTGACCTGACCGTGGCGATCGAAGTCGGGATGGTGCTCGCGGCGTTCCTGTTCATGCGCCGCATGGCGGAAGTCGTGAACATCAGCGTGCTCACCCACGAGTTTCACGACCCAACTGATGACTTCGAGCAGGATCCCAACGCGGTGCGGCGGCGCGTCGTGCCGCCCGGGGTCGAGGTCTACGAGATCACGGGCCCGTTCTTCTTCGGGGCGGCGGAGACGCTGCGGGACCGGCTGGGCCGCTTCGCCGCCCGTCCCAAGGTGCTGATCCTCCGCATGCGCCACGTGCCGGCGATCGACTCGACGGGCCTGCACGCGCTGCGCGAGCTGGTGAAGCGGGGGCGCCACGAGGGGACGCTGGTCCTCCTCTCGGACGTGCATGCCCAACCCGTGGTCGCGCTCGAGCGCTCGGGGATGTACGATGAGCTCGGCGAAGAGAACGTCCACGGCAATATCGACGACGCCCTGAACCGCGCCCGCGCGCACCTCGGCCTGCCGCCCATGCCACGGCCCGGGTTCGCGACGCCCACCGTGGCGCGGGAAAAGGGGTGAGCGCGACGCTGCAGTTCCTCGGAGCGGCCGGCACCGTGACCGGGTCGATGCATCTCGTCACCACCGGTGCCCGGCGCTTGCTCCTCGACTGCGGCTTGTTTCAAGGCTTGAAGGAGCTGCGGCTCCGCAACTGGACGGCGCGGCTCCCCGACGCCGCGTCCCTCGACGCCGTCGTGCTTTCCCACGCCCACATCGATCATTCGGGATACCTGCCCCTGGTCGCGCGGCAAGGCTTCCGCGGGCCGATTTACTGCACCGCGGCCACGGCGGAGCTGCTCGGCGTGGTGCTCCCCGACGCGGCGCGGCTCCAGGAGGACGACGCCGAGCGGGCGAACCGCCACGGCTACTCGTTCGCCGTGTGTGACGGTGTGACCGCACTGCTCCGCTGCTCCGGGCACATCCTCGGCGCGGCGACGGTGCAGCTCGACGTCGCCGGGACGCGCCTGGTCTTCTCGGGCGACCTGGGGCGGTACGACCGGCCCATTCTGCCCGACCCCGAACCGGTTCCCACGGCGGATGTGCTGCTGCTCGAGTCGACGTACGGCGACCGCCCGCACCCGTCCGGCGCCGAGGACGACCTGACGCGCATCGTGTGCGCGGCGGCGCAGCGCGGGGGTGCGATCGTCGTGCCCGCCTTCGCGGTCGATCGCACCCAGGAGCTGTTGTGGCTGCTCCACCGCCTGGAGGAGGCGCAGCGCATCCCGGCGCTGCCGACCTACATCGACAGCCCGATGGCGATCGACGTGACCGATATCTACCGGCGCCACCCGGAGGACTGCGACGCGCAGATGGCGCAGGCGCTCGCGTCCGGCGGCCGGCCGCTCGCGACCCAGCAGTTGCGCATCGCCCGGAGCGTGGAGGAATCGAAGGCGATCAACGCCGTCCGGGGACCGATCATCATCATCTCGTCGAGCGGCATGGCCACGGGGGGCCGCATCCTGCATCATCTCGTGCAGCGGCTCCCCGATCCGCTCACCACGGTGCTGCTCACCGGATTCCAGGCGGCCGGCACCCGCGGCCGGGCGCTCGAGGAGGGCGCCAAGCAGCTCACGCTGTTCGGCCAGGCGGTGCCGGTACGGGCCCGCGTGGAGCGGATCGACGCCTTGTCGGCGCACGCGGACTGTGAGGAGACGCTCCGCTGGCTGGGGGGGTTCGAGCGCCCGCCCCGCGCGACCTACCTGGTACACGGCGAGCCGGAGGGGGCACAAGGGATGGCCGCGGCGATCAAGCAACGGCTGCGCTGGGACGTGCGGGTGGCGGGGGATGGGGAGACTGTAGAGTTGACTCGCTAGGCCCTGCGACGTTGCGGACTCTCCCCTCACTCCGATAGCGTACGTGAACCCATGAAACAGTGGCTTGAGACCCGAGCCGTCCTCGACCGCCTGGCCGAGCTCGTACGCGCCGGTCGGCGCGTCGCGCTCGCCACCGTGGTGCGCGTGCGCGGCTCGGCGTACCGTCACGAGGGGGCGAAGCTCCTCGTCGCCGAGGATGGGAGCACGACGGGGAACGTCAGCGGTGGCTGTCTCGAGCAGGACGTGCGCGAGGTAGCGTTGCAGGTGATCCGGACCGGCGCAGCCCAGCTCCGCACCTATTGTTCGAGCGCGGACGAGGTCGAGGCGTGGGACCTGGGGGTGGGCTGCGAGGGGCAGGTGGATGTGTTCGTAGAACCGGCGACGGAGCCCCGGCCGCGGGAGCGCGCGTTGCTCGATGGGCGGGAGCCGTTGGTCGTCTGCGGTGTGATGCCGGGGAAGGGTGAACTGCCGGGGAAGGGGGAAGGGGGAAGGGGCAGGCTCATCGTGACCCAAGACGCAGTCGAAGGCGATCTGGGCTCGGCTGACCTGAACGCCCGCGCGGCGAGACAGGCTCGTTCACTGCTCGGTACAGAGCAATCGGGGCTCCACGAGATCGGCGGTCGCACGGTGTTTTTCGACGTCTTCCTCCCGCCGCCGCAGCTGGTGTTGTTCGGGGCCGGCGAGGACGCGCGACCGCTTGCCCGCCTCGCGGCGGAGGTCGGCTTTCGCGTGGTCGTCGTGGACCGCCGCCCCGGCTACCTCAGGAGCGAGTGGTTCCCGACGGCGGCGGGGCTGGTTGCGAGCGACGGCGCCGATCTGGCCGCGCGCCTGTCGCTCGACGGGGCGAGCTATGCCGTCGTGATGACGCACAACTTCGCGGACGATCAGGCGTATCTCCGGGCCCTGCTCCGCACCCCCGCTCCCTACATCGGCATGCTGGGTCCGCGGCAGCGCACCGAGCGCATCGTCCGCAACCTGAGCGCCGAAGGAGCAGTCGACGAAGGCCGGATCTACGGGCCCGTCGGCCTGGACATCGGCACCGACGGCGCCGAGCAAGTCGCGCTCGCCGTGATCGCGGAGGTGCTCGCGGTGCGCTCGGGGCGTCCGGCCGACTCGCTGCGCGAGCGCAAGGCGTCGATTCATGCCCCACCCGACTGAGCCCGGCCGCGTCGCCGGCGTGATCCTCGCGGCCGGCGCGTCGCGCCGCATGGGCACGAACAAGATGCTGCTCGAGCTCGAGGGGGAGGCGGTGGTGCGCCGCGTCGCGCGGCGGGCGCTCGCCGCGCGCCTCTCGCCGGTCGTGGTCGTGCTGGGGCACGAGCCGGACCAGGTGCGGGCCGCGCTCGCCGGGCTCGCCTGCGAGTTCGTCGTGAACGCGGACTTCGCCGGCCCGACGAGCGGGTCGCTGCACAAGGGGCTCGAGGGTCTGCCTGCGGACGTGGACGCGGCAGTCGTGATGCTCGCCGACATGGTGCTCGTGACCGAGCAGATGCTCGGCGCGCTCGTCGCCGCCGCGGCGCGGGGCACCCCAGCGCCGCTGGTGGTTTCGCGCTATGCGGACATCACGGCGCCGCCGCTGCTGTTTCGCCGCGCGCTGTTCGCCGAGCTGCTCGCATGGACCGGCGAGGGGTGCGGCAAGACCGTGGTGCAACGCCACCGGGACGAGGCGTTGTTCATGGACTGGCCCGCGGAGGCACTGATGGACGTCGATACGCCGGAGGACTTCGCGGCGGCGGCGCGACTCGCCACGCGCTAAGGGCCCGGCAGCCGCGCTTCCCATTCTTCCAACGAGCGCGGCCAGTCTTCCTGCAGCAGCCGCGACAGCGCCCGATCGGCGAGCACCCGCCCGCCGGTCTGGCACGTCGCGCAGTAGTTCACCTCGTTTTCGGCGTAGCGGATCCGCTGCACCGGCGAGCCGCAGACAGGACACGGTTTGCGATAGCGGCCGTGCACCGCCATGCCTTCCCGGAACGCGGTGACCCCCTCTGGGAAGCCGTCCCCCGTCTGGGCGCGGAGGCGCTCGATCCACGCGCTCAACGTATCGTGCGTGGCGCGATGCAGTCGGTCCACTTCTTCCCCCGTGACCTGAGTGGTGAGCTTGAGCGGCGACAGCCGCGCGGCGTGCAGAATCTCGTCGGAGTAGGCGTTGCCGATTCCTGAGAAGAGGCGTGGGTCGGTGAGCGCCCGTTTGAGGGTGTGGGACTCCCGCGTCAGCGCCGCCCCGAACGCCGCGCGGTCGGCCGCGAGCACGTCGATGCCGCCGGGGTCGTGTGCGGCGAGACCCGCCGCGCCGCGCGCGAGATAGAGTGAGGCGCGGTGCTTGCTGCCTGCTTCGGTAAGGAGGACCGTACCGGCGGGAAAATCGAAGGCCGCCAGTCCTAGGCGTTTGGGGATCGGCGCGTCGGGCGCGCGCCACCGCAGCCGGCCGGCGATCATGAGATGCAGGATCACGAAGTAGTCGTCGTCGAGGCAGAGGACGATACGCTTCCCGAGCCGCTCGAGCCGCCGCAGGACGCGGCCCGCGAGCTCCTCGGGCGGCGGGTCGACCGACCGGAGCAGAAAGGGGCTCGAGATGCGGAGCCGCTCGAGCCGCGCTCCGACGACGCGCGATTGCAGCCCTGCGAGGTACGCCACGATGTCGGGGAGCTCGGGCATGGCTGAACCGGTCCAGAACGGAGCATAGGATCGCCACGAGCGCACCGCGCCACCAGGCCCTGCCTCCCTCGCCGCCGCGCCCCTTCCTCGCTTAACTTGCAGGCGCGATGAGCCAACCCGAAACGCGCCGCCCACACCTTCCCGAACGCATTAGCGGACTCGCCGCCGTCGCGACCAACCTCTCGTGGAGCTGGAGTCGCGATGCCCGAGCGCTGTTCCGGATGCTGGACGGAGCGCTTTGGCACCTCACGCGCCACAACCCGATCGAGCAGCTGCGCCGGGTGGATCCGGCGCGGCTGGCGGCTTGTGCGCAGGACCCCGCCTTCCTGGAGCGCTACGACGCGCTCATCGCGTGGAACGGATGGGTCGCCGACACGCACGATACCTGGTTCGAGACGACCTATCCGGACCTCGCGCAGCGGACAATCGCTTACTTCTGTGCCGAGTTCGGGCTGCACGCCTCGGTGCCGATCTACTCAGGGGGCCTCGGCGTTCTCGCGGGAGACCATTGTAAGACGGCGTCCGACCTGGGCGTGCCGCTCCTCGGCGTGGGGTTGTTCTATATCAAAGGTTACTCCGATCAGCGGCTCCGGCTCGACGGGTGGCAGGAGGACGCGGAGGAGCGGTTCGACCTGGCCGCAACGCCGCTCGAGCCGGTGCGCGGGCCGCACGGCGATCCCTGCCTCGCCACAGTGCGTTTGTCCGGGCGTGCGGTGAGCATCGGGGCGTGGCGAGTCATGGTGGGCCGGGTGCCGATTTTTCTGTTGGACACCGACCACGAGCAGAACGACCCCGCCGATCGCCAGCTGTGCCACCGGCTTTACGCCGGTGGGCCCGACCTGCGACTCCGCCAGGAATGGATCTTGGGAGTCGGGGGCGTGCGGGTGTTGCGTACCTTAGGATACGACCCCGCCGTGTGGCACGCGAACGAAGGACACGCCGCCTTTATGCTGGTCGAACGGGTGCGTGAGCTCGTGGCGAGTGGGGCCTCGTTTGCGGACGCGGTTCGTCGGGTGCGCGCGACCAGCGTATTCACGACCCACACGCCCGTGCCGGCGGGGCACGACACCTTCTCCCCCGAGCAGGTGGAGCAGTGCACGGGTCCCGTGTGGCAGGAGATGGGGGTGAGACGGGAAGACGTGTTCCGCCTCGGCCATCACCCGGCGCTCGACCACGACCGCTTTCACATGTCGGTCGCCGCGATCCGTCTCTCGGCGCGGGTGAACGCGGTGTCGCGGCGTCACGGCGAGGAGTCCCGCCGCATCTGGGCCCCGCTTTGGCCGGACCGCGAGGCCGCGCGGGTGCCGATCACGGACATCACCAACGGCGTCCATGTCGCGACGTGGATGGCGAACCGGGTGGTGGCCCTGCTCGAGTCCCATCTCGGTGCCGACTGGTGGCAGCACGTGGACGACCCGGCCGTGTGGGCCAGGATGCTCAAGCTGGATGACTTCGCGCTCTGGGCGGTGCACAACGAGCTCAAGTCCCATCTGATGCGGGGCATCCGGGAACAGGCGCGGCGGCGTTGGGCGGACCAGTGGAAAGAGGCCTTGCACCTCGTAGGCGCGGGGACGCTGCTCGATCATCACGCCCTGACCATCGGCTTCGGCCGCCGGTTTGCGACCTACAAGCGGGCCGACCTGATCTTCCGCGATCCTCACCGGCTGCAGCGCTTGCTCGTCAACCCCTGGCGCCCGGTGCAGATCGTGTTCGCCGGCAAAGCGCATCCGGGCGACGAGCCCGGGAAGCAGGTGCTCCAGCGCGTCTATGCGCACACCCGGGAAGCGCGGTTCGAGGGGCGAATCGCCTTCATCGAGGACTACGACATGCACCTCGGCCACAATCTGGTGCAGGGCGTCGACCTCTGGCTCAACCTGCCGCGGCCGCCCCTCGAGGCGTGCGGCACCAGTGGCATGAAGGCGGCTTTGAACGGCGTGCCGCAGCTCAGCACGCTGGACGGGTGGTGGGCCGAGGGTTACGATGGGTCGAACGGCTGGGCGATCCCGGGCGTGCCGGAGGGAGCGGACGCCGACGCGGCCGACGCCGAGCAGTTGTATCGCCTGCTGGAGGACGAGGTGGTCCCGCTGTTCTACACCCGGGATGCACGCGACGTCCCGCTCGGCTGGATGGAAAAAATGAAGCACGCGCTGTGCGTCGCGGGCCAGCGTTTCAGTGCCCGGCGCATGTTGCGGCAGTACGTGACGGAACATTACGTGCCGGCGATCAAGGGTCAGCTGCCGGGCGACGATCCTCCGACAGCCTGAACGGGGCCCGTCAAACTCGAAGGGAGCAGCTCACGAGCATCCGAGCGCCGAAGCCCGTGCGTGCGAGAGCGAGGGCCCGCCCGAAGGCCGGCCCCGTCCCTGCGCCGCGCCCTCCCGCCCCCGCGGCCGAGCGGATCGGGGTGGTCCACCTGACGGCCGAATACTGGCCGTTCGCGCGCACCGGCGGGTTGGGAGAGGCTGTGAGCGGGTTGGCCAGCTTCCAGGCAGCCGTCGGCATGCCCACGACGGTCGTACTGCCGCTGTACCGCCAGGTGCGGGAGACCGCGCCGAATCTGGAACGGGCAGGACCGCCGTTCACCGTCACGCTCGGCGACCGGACCGAGACCGCCTGGCTGTATCGCGTGCAGGACGGCGCCGCCGGCGGACCGCACGTCTTTTTCATCGAGCACCCCGACTTCTTCGATCGGGCGGGGATCTACGGCGACGACACCGGAGACTATCCGGACAACGCGCTGCGGTTCGCCTTCTTCTCCGCGGCTGCGCTGACGGTGTTGCCGCAGATCGCGCCCGAGGCGCAGGTGCTGCACGCACACGACTGGCACACCGGTCTCGCGCCGGTGTACCTGCGCACCGTGTTCGCGGGCGAGCCGCTCCACCGCCGGTTGGGCACGGTGCTGTCGGTGCACAACGCCGGATTCCAGGGCCATTTTCCTGCCGAGACGCTGGCCGCCCTCGGTCTACCCGGTGAGCTGTACAACCCACAGGTGTTCGAGTGGTACGGCCGGATGAACATTCTCAAAGGTGGCCTGACGTTCGCGGACCTGGCCGTCACCGTCAGTCCGACCCATGCGCGAGAGCTGCTGACGCCGGAAGGCGGGTTCGGCCTGCAGGAGAAGTTCACCGAGCTGGGAGACCGGGTGGTGGGGATCCTCAACGGGATCGATCCGGTAGTGTGGAATCCCGCGACGGACCCGCACATCACGGCGACCTACTCGATCGATGAGCTCGCGGGCAAGCGGCGCTGCAAGGCGGCGTTGCAGCGCGCCTACGGCTTGCCGCAGCGCGCCCACGCGCCGCTGTTCGGCATGAGCGCGCGTCTCGTGTCGCAGAAGGGGCTCGACCTCGTGCTCGGAGCCGACCTACTGGGGAAGACGGACGCGCAGTTCATCTTCCTCGGCGCAGGAGAGCACCGCTATCACGCGGCGCTGACCGAGCTCGCCGCCGCGGCCCCCGAACGGGTGGCGGTCGAGTTCGCCTTCACGGATCACCTGGAGCACGGGCTGCTCGCGGGGGCGGACCTGCTGCTGATGCCGTCCTTGTACGAGCCGTGCGGGCTCACCCAGATGCGGGCGCAGCGCTACGGCACGATCCCGGTCGCCCGCCGGGTAGGCGGCTTGCTCGACAGCATCGTGGACGGGGAGACGGGAGTGCTGTTCACCGAATACACCTCCGCGGCGCTCGAGCAAGCGGTGTTGGGGGCGCTCGACTGCTATCGGGACCGGACCGCCTGGCGCAAGATCATGCACCAGGTGATGGCGCTGGCGTTCGGCTGGGAGGGCTCTGCCTCCCGCTACCTGGCTGTCTATCTCCGCGCGCTCGCCGCGCGCTCGACTGCCGCCTGACCGCGGGCGCAATGGATTTCGTCCTCGCGCTGCACAGCCACTTGCCGTACGTGCTGAATCACGGGCGGTGGCCGCACGGCAGCGATTGGCTGTGCGAAGCGGCGCTCGACAGCTACCTCCCCCTGCTCGAGCAGCTGCAGGAGCTCGCGGCCCCTCCCCACGACACGCGGGCGCCGGTGACGATCGGCTTCACGCCGGTGCTCGCGAACCAGCTCGCGAGCCCGGCATTCGCACTGGAGCTCGAGGCCTTCTTCGACCAACGCGAGGCCGTTTTCCGGGAAGCCCCGGCGGCGCTGGCCGCGACCGGCGATGCGGCGCTCATGCCCCTCGTCGACTACTGGAAGGCGCGGTTGAGCCGACTGCGGAAGCTGTTTCAGTCGCTGGACCGTGACATTGTGGCCGCCTTCCGCCGTCTCCAGGACGACGGGCGTCTGGAGATCATCGGCTCGGCGGCGACGCACGGCTATCTGCCGCTCCTCGCCCGCGACGAGAGCGTACAGCTGCAGCTCACGCTGGGGCGGAGCGAGCACCGGCGGCTGTTCGGCCGCGATCCGGTGGGCTGCTGGCTGCCGGAGTGCGCCTACCGGCCGCGCGCCGGCAAGCGGCGCGGCATCGAGGACCACCTGGCGGCTGCCGGGTTCCGCTACTTCTTCACCGACGCGCATCTCGCGCGGGCCGGCACGCCGCTCGGGATGTACGCCGAGATCCCGTTGGGCGCGGAGCGGTTCGACGCGGAGCGGCACGACGCTTCGTCGCAACGCGCAACCGCGGCGGTGCGCTCGCCCTACCAGGCCTACCGGGTGACGCCGCCTCGGGCGAAGCGGGGTGTGGCCACCTTGGTGCGGGATCCTCGCTCCTCGATGCAGGTCTGGAGCCGCCACCAGGGCTACCCCGGCGACGAGTGGTACCTCGAGTTCCACAAGATCCGCTGGCCCGGCGGTCTCAAGCTGTGGCGGGTGACGGGACCCGACGTCGACCTGGGCGCGAAGCGCCCTTACGACCCGGCGGCCGCGCGCGGCCGGGCCGGAGACCATGCGCGCCACTTCGCGCACCTGCTCGCCGAAATCGCGGCGGCGCCCGGAGCGGGAGCGTTGAAAGATGCCGGCGTCGTCGTCGCACCGTTCGACACGGAGCTGTTCGGTCACTGGTGGTTCGAGGGTGTGGATTTCCTGGCCGCGGTGTACCGCGAGCTGCGCTACCATCCCCGCATCCGCGCCGCGACGGCGTCGCAGCACCTGGCGGACCATGCCCCGCGCGTGGGGTTACGCCTCGCGGAGGGCTCGTGGGGCGTGAACGGCGATCACACGATGTGGCTCAACGACCGCACCGCGTGGACGTGGCCGCGCCTCCGCGCGCTGGAGGACGCCTTCTGGAAGGCGGCCCCTGCGGCGCTCGCATCCCCCGGCGCCCGTCCCGTGCTCGCGCAGGCCGCCCGCGAGCTGCTCCTCGCCCAGGCTTCCGACTGGCAGTTCATGATCTCCACTGGCGCGGTGCCGGACTATGCCGAGCGCCGCTTCAAGCTGCACTGCGACGACGCCGAGCGGCTGGTCGCCGCCCTGACGTCCGGCTCGTCGGGCGACACGGGGACGCGGGGCGTCGCACTGGCGGCGGAGCTGGAGCGCCGCGACGGGCTGTTCCCGAAGGTCCTCGACGCCGTGGCCGAGGTGCTGGGCGATTGAGCGTTCGGTCGGTCGTCATCCACGGGCACTTCTACCAGCCGCCGCGCGAGGATCCCTGGCTCAACCAGGTCGCCGCCGAGCCGTCCGCGGCCCCGTTTCACGACTGGAACCAGCGTATCGAGCAAGAGTGCTACCGCGCGGTCGTCGCGGCGCGGCTGTATGCCCCCGACGGCAGGATCGCGCAGATCGTGAACACCCTGGCCTCGATCAGCTTCAACTTCGGCCCCACACTGCTCGAGTGGCTGGAGCGACAGACGCCGTCGACCTATGCCGCCGTGCTGGAGGCGGACCGGCTGAGCCGCGAGCGGCGTGGCGGGCACGGCAACGCCATCGCCATGCCTTACCACCACGCGATCCTGCCGCTCTCGTCCCGCCGCGACAAAGTGACCGAGGTGCGCTGGGGGATCGCTGATTTTCGGCGTCGCTTCGGACGTGACCCCGAGGGCATGTGGCTTCCCGAGACGGCGGTCGATCCCGAGACCCTGGATGTCCTCGCGGCGGAGGGGATCCGCTTCACCATCCTTGCTCCGCATCAGGTCGAGCACGCTCCCGCCGGTGGGTCTCCCGGGCGCTACCGGACGGCGGGCGGCCGGTCCCTCGCGCTGTTCGTGTACGACGGCCCCATCTCGCACGACGTCGCGTTCGGACCGCTGCTCAAGGACGCCGCGGCGTGGGTGAAGCGGCTGGTAGCGACGCAGCACGGGGCGAGCCCGCCGCGGCTCGTGGCGGTGGCGACCGACGGGGAGACATACGGCCACCACCACCGCTTCGGCGAGGTGGCGCTCGCCTGGCTGCTGCGCGAGCTCGAGCGGCGCCGCGATGTGCGGATCGAAAACTTCGCCGCCTTCCTGGCGCGACACCCGCCGCAGCACGAGGTGAAGCTGGTAGCGCCCACGTCGTGGAGCTGCCCGCACGGGGTGGAACGCTGGCGGGCGGACTGCGGCTGCCGGATGGCCCCCGAGCGGCCGACGCAGCAGCGCTGGCGGGTGCCGCTGCGCGAGGCGCTCGACTGGCTCGCCGGAGAGCTGCACGCGCGCTTCGAGCGCGAGGGCAGCGAGCTGTTCACCGATCCGTGGGCCGCCCGCGACGCCTATGGCGCCGTCGTCAGCTCGGACGAGGCGGCCAGCGCGCGATTCGTGGCCGAGCAGATGCGCCGGCCCGTCGACGCGGCGCGCCGGGTCCGGGCTCGGGAGCTGCTCGACCTCGAGCGCAACGCCCTCCGGATGTTCACGTCCTGCGGCTGGTTTTTCGACGACATCGCCGGGCTCGAGTCAGTGCAGATCCTGCGGTACGCGGCGCGCGCGATCGAGCTGGCCGGCACGGACGCGCCCCGGCTCGAAGCGGGCGTGCTCGACCGGTTGGCGCGCGCGGAGTCGAACGAGCCCGGAGCGGGAACCGGGCGCGACGTTTATCTGAGCCGGGTCAAGCGGCGGGTGCCGGTGGATGCGGCGTCGCGCTCGGACTGGGACCCCGGGGGACCGGGCGGTGACGCGGCCCGAGAGCTGCTCCGGGCGGTGACGCGGCTCGAGCACGATCACTCGTCTCGGGCGATCGCGGTCGTCACGGAACTGGCCGATCGCGTGCAGCGCGACGGCAGTCCGGTTCCGTTCGATGCCCAGACAGTGTTCTACCGGATCCGCGCCGCATCTCCGCCCGACTGGGCGGCGCAGCTCGCGCCCGCGGCCTGGCGGCTGGGTTTCGCAGACGGGAATGGCGAAGAGAAGGGGGAGGGGGGGGACCACTAGCTGGATCCGCTGCGCTTCGCCTTCGGCGTCCATTTCCACCAACCGGTGGGCAACTTCGACCACGTGTTCGAGCAGCACGTGCGCGACGTGTACCGCCCGTTCCTGGAGCGGCTTGCGACGCGGGAATTCCTCCCCATCGCCATCCATATGTCGGGTCCGCTGCTCGAGTGGCTCGAAGGGCACGAATCCGCGTTGCTCGACCGGATCGCGCGGCTCGCCGTGGACGGGCGCTTGGAGCTGTTGCTCTCGGGGTTCTACGAGCCCGTGCTGGCGGCCCTGCCCCGGCAGGACCGGATCGAGCAGATCGATTGGATGCGCCAGGCGATCAGACGGCGGTTCGGGGTGGAAGCGAGCGGGTTGTGGCTGACGGAGCGCGTCTGGGAGCCTGAGCTGGCGGCGGATCTGGCGCAGGCGGGGGTGCGCTACGCGCTGGTGGACGATCGTCATTTCCTGGTCTCAGGATTCTCCGCCGATCGACTGCACGCCCCGTACTGGACCGAGAGCGACGGCAAGCGCGTCGCGCTGTTTCCGATCGACGAGCGGCTCCGCTACCTGATTCCTTTCAAGCCGCCCGCGGACATCGTGGCGTACCTGCGCTCGTTGCGGGAGGGGGGGGCGCCGCTCGCCGTGTTCGTGGACGACGGCGAGAAGTTCGGCGGCTGGCCCGGCACGAAGGAGTGGGTGTACGACCGTGGCTGGCTCGCGCAGTTCCTCGACGCGATGGGCGGGCTGATCGCGGGCGGCGAGATCCGCCTGACGACGCTCGCCGCCGCGCTCGCCGAGGTACCGAGCGGCGGGCTCGCGTACTTGCCGACGGCCTCGTACCGCGAGATGGAGGGCTGGGCGCTGCCGCCGGACGCCGCAACCCGACTGGCGCGGCTGGAGCACGACCTCGGGCCCGAGCGGCTCGCCGGACCCGACGGGGCGCTGGTCCGGGGGGCGCACTGGCGCAATTTCTTCGTGCGCTATCCCGAGTCGAACCGGATGCACAAGAAGATGCAGGCCCTGTCCGCGCTGTGCCGGCGCTCGGGCGACCCGGCGGCAGCACGCCAGGCGATCGGCCGCGCGCAATGCAACGACGCGTACTGGCACGGCGTGTTCGGAGGGCTGTACCTCCCGCATCTCCGGCAGGCGATCTGGCGCAACCTCGCGCTGGCCGAAGGCGAGCTGCGGCGAGGCGCTCCGCTCGAGGTCGAGCAGCTCGATCTCGACGCTGACGGGTTCGAGGAAATCTGGTTGCATTCGGCGGCATTCTCCGCTCTCGTCAGCCCGCGCCGCGGCGGCGCGATCGAGGAATACACGCTGTTCGGCGCCGGGATCAACTACGCCGATGTGCTAACGCGGCGGCGCGAGGCGTATCACGAGCTCGCGCTGGAGGGGGGCGAGCAGGCGAACATGGGAACGGGAGACGGGACACCGAGCATTCACGACATCGAGAAGCGCATGCGCATCGACCAGCTGCCGCCCGTCGATCGCGACGCGCGCGCGCTGTTCGTGGAGCGCGTCCTCCCTGGGGCACTGACCCGGGAAATCTATGCGAGCGGCGAGTACCAGCCGATCGTATCGTGGGCCGGCGTTCCGGTGGCGGTCGCTGTGCGTACGGTCGGCGCGGCCGTAGAGGTGACCTGCCAGGCGCCCCAGCTCGAGAAGCGACTCCGCTTCGACGCTGGTGGCGGGGTGACCGTCTCCTACCGCTGGGATCCGGCGCGCTTCCCTCGGGATGCGCTGTTCGCGCCGGAGGTATCGCTCGCCCACCCGCTCGAGCTGCAGTGCGGGCCCGCCGCCGAAGTCTGGTCGTTTCCCATCGGCACGGTGTCGAAGTCGGAGCGGGGGCTGGACGAGACGCTGCAGGGCCATTCGCTCACGCCGCGCTGGCCGGTGGCGCTAGCGGAAGCCCGGGTCGAGATCTCATGGAGCCGGTGATCGCGAAGGGCACCTGTTTTCCCCTGTTCGCCTACGACGTCGCGCGAGCGATCGACCTGGACGCGGCCGAGCGCCGCATCCTGGCCGGCGCCGAGCGGCAGACGGTGAAGCAGCGACGCCGGGCGCCCGCATCGTTCGAATACCGTCCCGCACCACTGCGCGTGACCCGCGCGGGGGAGGTGCACGTCCTGGGCGCCTACCGCACGGCGCCGACGCTGGAGCTGGTGTTGTACGACTTCGGCGCCATTTCCGTGAGCTACGCAGCGGCGATCGAGGGGCCACTCCTGGGCCTCCCCGCACTGGCGTACGAGTTGTGGGGGAACGAGCGGCTCGTGGCCGACGCCCGCCGGCACGTGGAGGAGCTGCTGGCGACGCTCGGGGACGCGGCGTTACGGCCGCACATCGCGGACTTCGTCGAGGACTACTCCATCTTCCAGATCGAGGCCTTTGCAGCGCCCTGCGGCGCCGCCGCTCTCTGGACCGACCATGCGCACACCGTCGCTCAAGTGTTGCGGGCCGAGCCGCATACCCTGTCCCAGCAGGAAGTCGCCGACGCCACGGCCTCGCGGCTCTCGTTCGGGCCCGACGAGGCGACGTTCATCGACACGGACGCGACGCTACTGTTCGACCCCGAAGGCGACGACGTGCGCGCGGTGCTCGAGTTCGCCAACATCCAGCTGCTCGAGATGCGTTTCCTCGACCAGCAGCTCGACGACATTCTCGAGCGGGCCTATGAGCTGCTGCAGCCGCGCCCGACGCGGGTCGTCGGCTCGGGGAGCGAGGGTCCCGACCTGCGCCGGCTGGCCCGGCTGCAGCTCGACGGCGCGATCCTGTTCGAGCAGGTGACGAACGCGCTCAAGCTGGTGGGAGATCAGTTCCTGGCGCGGGTGTACTCGCTCGCGTCCCGGCGCTTTCACCTCGGCGATTGGGACGCGAGCATCACGCGCAAGCTGCAGACGATCGACAGCATCTACGCCAAGATGGCGGACCGCGCGTCGAGCCGGCGGATGGAGATCCTCGAATGGATCATCATCGTGCTGATCGCGGTCTCGATCGCGCTGTCCCTCGTTCCGGTACTGCCGCGGCATTGAAAGGGTGGGGATGCTGGTCCTCCACTAAGCCATGGCGGTCGCCAGTTTCACCCCCACCGGCTCGGCCACCTGAGCCGCCGACACCGGCACGACGATGAGCGACGTCGGCAGGTGGTTGAGCAACCGCTCTGTCACGCTGCCCACGAGCACGCGCGTCGCCCACCCCTTGCCGTGCGACCCTACCACGAGCAGATCCGTCTGCCATGCGGCCGTTTCGCGCAAGATGGTGTCCACCGCCGTTCCGTACCGCACCACCTTCTCGACGCCCTTCATCCGGATCGCGGGCCAGATATCGCGGTGCAACAGCTCTTCTGACATCGCGTAGTACTCAGTCGGGTCGTAGGACGGCGTCACCTCGGGGATGACGGGGAGCGGCTCGAACACGCTCAGCGCGCGCAGCTCCGCGCCGAACAGCGCGGCGTAGCGCTCCGCCACCCGCAGGGTCCGCCGGGCGGCGCCCGACAGGTCGACGGCGACCAGCACGCGGCGGATCGTCGTTGGCGTGCCGGCGGTCACGAGGATCGGCACGTCGGCCGTGCGGGCCACGTTGAGACTTGTGCTCCCGCCGAACCAGCGGCCGAGCGTCGAGTGATGCTTCCCGCCCAGGACGACGACCTCGGCGCCGATCTCGGCCACGACGTCCTTCAACACCCCCGCGGCGGAGCCGAACCGCACCATCATCTCGTCGCGGGTACCGGCCGGAACCTTACCGCTCACGACTGCGGCTATCTGGCCGCGCGCCTGCTCGACGATCGCCTGGCGATAGACCTCCACCTGGGGCGCCTCGAACCCCGCGAGCATGTCACGCGTCGCGTGGACGAGGCGACAACCCGCGTTCGCTCGCTCCGCCGTGCGGCAAGCAAACCCCGCCGCCGCCGCTGCCTCAGGCGAGGCGTCCACACCGACCACGAAGGGTTTCCATGACATGTGACCACCTCCTGACGCAAACCAAGGTCGCGCGGGGGCGGTGAAGCGATTCTGACAGATACCGCAAGAAACCTTCATCCAGCCTCCCAGCCGCCTTCATCAAGCCTCGAGCAGATTCCTACCCGGTCACATACATCGAACCCTCTCAAGGAACACGAGATGAACTCGAAGCTTCTGGGGACCGGCATCGTCGCTCTCGCCCTGGTCGGGCTCGCGGGTGCGAGCTTCACGAGTGCGCCGCGCACCGAGCGGATCGACTTCGGCGCCGCGCCCCGCGCGGTCGGCGCGGTCTACAACCCCACGCTCGCCCCCGCCTCGGCGGCTCCGGTCAAGGAGTTCCGCGTCCCCATTCGGGATGCGAAACTGGAGATTGCGAGCGGCGTCACATACAACGGCTGGAGCTTCGGTGGCACCGTGCCCGGGCCGGTGATCCGGGTGCGCGAAGGGGATCTCGTGCGGATCCTGCTCGTCAACGAAGCGTCGCTGCCGCACTCGATCGATTTCCACGCGGCGCGGATTCCGATGAACGTAGCGTTCCGCACGATCGTCCCGCGCGACTCGCTGGCCTTCGAATTCGTGGCGCGCGACCCGGGTGCTTACCTCGTGCACTGCGGCACCCCTCCCGTGCTGCTCCACCTGATGCAGGGGATGTACCTCCCCATCATCGTGGATCCCAAGCACGGCTGGCCCGGCAAGGCCGACAAGGAGTTCGTCATCGTCCAGAGCGAGTTCTACGTGCAGGGGGGCGACAGCGCGCTGCCAGGGCAGGCCGACTGGAAGCAGGCCCTCGGACGCCAGGCGAGCTATGTCGTGTTCAACGGGCGCGCGTTCCAGTACCAGCAGCACCCCCTGGAAGTCGCCGTGGGCGACCGCGTCCGGCTGTTCGTCGTGAACGCGGGTCCGAGCTTCTCGAGCGATTTCCACGTCGTGGGTGCGGTGTTCGACAAGGTGTATCCGGACGGAGATCCGGCGCACGCGCTGGCGCACGTCCAAACGTGGGGTATCCCCGCGGGTGGTGGGGCGGTGTTCGAGACCGTGTTCGACAAGGACGGGAGCGGCGAGGGAGTATACGCGTTCGTGACGCACGCGTTCGCCGACGCCGCCAAGGGTGCGGTTGGGCTGATTCAGGTCGGCGCGCCGCCCCACGTCACGGCGATGGCGCACTAGCAAGCAGAGCGGCGCCGGAGCGATCTCCGGCGCCGCTTGCTTTCATGCTTTGCGCCGCGTCACCTTCCACTGACCAGTCTGAGCGTCACCGGAGCCACCGCCGCGTGTCGTGTAGCTGCCTTCGATCGTGTCGCCATCGAGTCGGCCCTCGAACGTGGTGAAGAGCTGGGCGCCACTCTCGGGGTCGGCGTAGGGCGCGAGCGTGCCGGTCACGCGGCCGCTCGCCACGCGCACGAAGTTGATCGTCAACACCGCGCTGCGCGGCTGCGCCGCGGCGCCGCCTGCCGCTCCTTGCCGGTCCCACGCCTGGAGCGGACGGCCCCAGCCACGCGGTATCATGATCACATCGCCGAAGGCGCTGTCACTGCTGGCGGAGAGGGTGAAGGAGATGCTGCCGCTGCGGCCCGTGGCAGCGCTCGAGTACGACCCCTCCCATCGGCCTGCGAGGGCGGCCACGTCGCCGGCGGTCCCCGCCATCGGCACGCGCGGCTGGTGGGCGGCTGAGCAGGCCGTGACCAGGGCGGCGAGCGCCGCGTCCAAGACTGTGGTTTGTGAACTCATCGGGAGCTCCAGTTGTCGGGGTGGTCGAGATGAAGATACGGGCAGTGGGCCTTGCCTGATGCGTAAGACGTGCGGACGCCTCAGTTGGTTGCACTCAGATCGGGAGAGGACGCGATGGCTGTGGCGGCCGCCAACACGTCACCCGAGTCCGGCCCTCCGTCGATGGCGACGAGGATCTTGCGGATTCGCATGGTCCGAGCGTAACCGTTGGGTGTTGAAGGGAGCCTGAACCCCGGGTGAGGGAGATACCGCTGGCTTCTCCCCGAGACGAAATTCATACCGTCTTCAGGAGCGAGGCCCCGCGTGCCGAGACGACCAGCCTCCACTCTGAGCACTCCCTGGAGCGGGTGCTCCAGCAGATCGTGGACTCGGCGCGCGAGGTCGTGGGGGCCCGCTATGCAGCGCTCGGCGTGCTCGCTGCGGACCGGGAGACCTTGAGCCAGTTCGTCACCTCGGGCCTCTCCCCAGCCGAGCGCGAACGGATTGGCGACCCGCCGCGGGGCCGTGGGCTGCTCGGCCTGGTCATCCGCGAGCCAAAGCCGGTCCGTTCGGCCGATATCAACCGCCACCCCAAGCGCTACGGCTTTCCGCCCCACCATCCGCCGATGAAATCGTTTCTCGGTGTCCCGATCCGGAGCCGAGGAAAGGTGTTCGGCAACCTCTACCTCACCGAGAAGATCGGGGCGAAACAGTTCAATGCGGAAGACGAGGCGATCACCGTGCTGCTCGCGGCGCACGCGGCGGTCGCCGTCGAAAATGCGCGCCTGCACGACGAAAGCGAGCGCCTGGTCGGTCAGGTACGGGCGATGCAACGCCAGCGCGACCTCTTCTTCGCCATGATGAACCATGAGCTGCGGAACGCGCTCACGGCCGTGTACGGCTGGGCGGAACGCTTGGTGCGCGGCAAGTCGCCCGAGGCGGCGGCGCAGGCGGCGCAGGAAGTGTACGAAGGAGCGGGGCTGACCATCACCCTGCTCAACAACTTCCTCGACCTCACGCGGCTCGACGCAGGGAAGGTCCGTCCCGTGTGGCGCGACGTCGAGATCCCCGCGGCGGTCGCGCGCGCGATCGGGGGGATGCAGCCGGCGGCTGAGGCGAAGCGCGTGGTGCTCGCACCCCGCTATGGCCCTGGCCCGACGACATTCCGCACCGACCCGGTGCGGCTGGAGCAGATCCTCGTGAACCTGCTCTCCAACGCGGTGCGACACAGCCCGGAAGGCGGCACCGTCGCGGTGCACGTGGCGACGGCGGATTCCATGGTCTCATTCCGCGTGAGCGACCGCGGCCGCGGCATCCCGCTGGAGCTCCAGGACCGCATCTTCGAGCCGTTCGAGCGATTCGACCCGCACTCGGGGCTCGGCACGGGGCTCGGGCTGCCGGTCTCGCGCCGGCTGGCGGAGGTGCTCGGTGGGGCGCTCACGGTGCAGAGCGTCGTCAACCGCGGAGCGACATTCACCCTGGCGCTGCCGTTGCGGCCACCCGACTGAGTATGAAGGTTCCTTCAGCGATTCTTTAGAATCGGTTCAGCACCCTTCCCTTACTCTCCGAGCCATGAAAATCCTTGTGGTGGAAGACGATCGAAAGGTCGCGGGCTTCATCGAGCAGGGGCTGCGGGAAGAGGGGTATGCCGTCGACGTGGCGCCCGACGGCGAGGAAGGCACGACCTTGGCGCACGTCTACGACTACGACCTCGTGGTTCTCGACGTGATGCTGCCCAAGAAGAACGGCCTCCAGGTCGCGTCCGAGTTGCGCCGCGAAGGCCGTAAGACGCCGATCCTGATGCTCACGGCGCGCGACACGACGGAAGACGTGGTGCGCGGGTTGGACGCCGGCGCGGATGACTATCTGCCCAAGCCCTTCAAGTTCGACGAGCTGCTGGCACGCGTGCGGGCCTTGGTGCGCCGCGGTGGGGCGTCGCGCACCGAGTTGCTCGCCTACGGGCCGGTTGAGCTCGACCGCCTGAAGCACAAGGTGCGCGTGAAGGGGCAGCGACTCGAGCTCACCCCGAAGGAATTCCAGTTGCTCGAGCACTTCCTGCTCCGGCCGGAAGAGGTCATCCGGCGCACGGAGCTGCTCGAGAAGGTCTGGGACCTGCACTTCGACCCCGAGAGTAACGTGGTGGACGTGCACGTGGGCAATCTGCGGCGCAAGCTCAAGAATGCCGCCGAGCTGGAGCTGATCCATACGGTGCGCGGGGTCGGCTTCCGTCTCCAGTCACCGGATCGGGACGAGGAGTGAGCCGGTCGCTGCGGCGGACCCTGGCCGTCCGGTTCGCGGCGACCATGGGGGCCGGCCTGCTCTTCGCGGCGGCGGCGGCGTACGGCGTGGCCGTCGGCCCCGCTGCCGGGATGCACCGCGAGCTGCTGCTCCTGCTCGCGGCCGTGGTGGTGCTGGGAACGGGGGCCACGCTCGTCGGCGCGTGGTGGCTCGCCGGGTCAGCGGTGCGGCCGGTGCACGAGATCACAGCGCAGGCAACGCGGATCGCCCCGGGCACCCTGGACCAGCGAATCGCGGCGCACGCCGAGACGGACGAGTACCGCGGCCTGGTCGCCGTGCTGAACCGGATGCTCGAGCGGTTGGACCGCGCGTTCCGCAACCAACGCCGCCTCATCGCGGACGTGAGCCACGAGCTGCGCTCGCCGCTCACGGCGCTGCGGGGCGAGATGGAAGTGGCGCTGCGGTCCGAGCGGAGCGCCCGCGACTATCAGCGGGTGCTGCACAGCGCGCTGGAGGAGATCGACCGTCTCACGGCGATGAGCGAGGACCTGCTGTTGATCAGCCGGGCGGACGCCCACCTGCTCCAGGCCGATCGCATCCCGACCGACCTCAACGCGATCGTCCACTGCGCGGTAGAAGCGCTGCAACCGCGCATCGAGGAGCGCGAGCTGGCGGTCGAGTCGCACTTCGCTCCCGAGGCGACGCACGCGGTCGTCGACTCGGATCTCGTGACCCGGCTGGTGCGACAGCTGCTCGACAACGCCGTGAAATTCACGCCCCCGGGTGGACGGGTGCGCGTCGCGACCGCTCCGCTGAACGGCGCTGGCGGCGTCCGGATCGCGGTGGAGGACTCAGGTCCGGGGATTGCCACCGAGCAGCTCCCTCACGTCTTCGAGCCGTTCTTCCGTGCCGACCAGGCACGCAGCCGCGGCACCGGGACGGGCCTCGGGTTGGCGATGGTCGCGGCCATCACTCGGCTACACGGCGGCAGCGTTCACGTAGCGAACGTCACGGAAGGCGGGACGGGATCCCGCTTCGAGGTCGATCTCCCCGCAATTCCTCACCTCTGAACCCGGAGCACGCCATGGCGCCGCAGCAGCCGCTTACCTCGCAGCACCCCAAAGGGACCCTGCTGCTCATCGGCCTGTACGGTGTGCTGTTCGTGGTCGCGTGGTTCGCCGTGTACTTGTTCGTGTATCTGCGGCGCGGCGGGGTGACGCCATGAACGTCCCGCTCTACGAAAAGATCTGGATGTGGGCGGCGGGGGGGATCATCGTGGCGTTCATCACCACGGTACTCGTGGCCGGCATCGGCAGCGCGCTCGTGCCGCCGAGCCATATCGAGACCATCGATCCCGCTGAGATCCACGTCCCGGCCGGGCGCCCGGTCACGTTCCGGATGACCAGCGCCGACGTCACCCACGGCTTCCTGATCGTCGGCACCAACGCGAATACGATGTTGGTCCCGGGCTACGTCAGCCAGTTCACCACGACATTCCGGCAGCCGGGCGAGTATCTGATCGTGTGCAACGAGTACTGTGGACTGAGCCATCACCTCATGTCCGCCAGGCTGATCGTGGAGGAGGCACGGCCATGATCCGCTCCAGTCGGCTCGCCGTCGCGAACCTGTGGGTTGCGATCCTGGCGTTCGGCGTCGCTTCCGCGATGGCGTTCATGCAGGCACTGTCGCGCGCGGCACTCGAGCTGCCGTGGCGCTCTGCCAAGATGTACTACCTCTCGGTCACGGCACATGGCACGCTGATGGCGTTGGTGTTCACGACGTTCTTCATCATGGCGTTCGGCTACGTCGTGGCCGAGCGGACGCTGGGTCGTCCTGTCCCGCACCGCGGCCTCGCGTGGACGGGCTTCTGGGTGGCGCTCGCGGGGACGCTCGCGGCGGTCGCGGCGATCCTCTCGGGGAAGGCCACGGTCCTGTACACCTTCTATCCTCCGCTCAAGGCGCATCCGGCGTTCTACATTGGGGCGACCCTGCTCGTGGTCGGGTCGTGGATCTGGGGCTTCGTGGTGATCCGCAGCTACCTCCTCTGGAAGCGGGAGCATGTGGGTCAGCCCGCGCCGCTCGCGCTGCACGGGACGCTCGCCACGGTGATCGTGTGGCTGATCGCCACCGTGGGGGTGGCGGCGGAAATGCTGTTCTTGCTGATTCCGTGGTCGCTTGGCTTCACCAAGACGGTCGATCCCGAGCTCGCCCGGATGCTGTTCTGGTACTTCGGCCACCCGCTCGTCTACTTCTGGCTGCTGCCGGCTTACGTGGTGTGGTACACGGTGTTGCCGAGGGTTGCCGGGGGGAAGTTGTTCAGCGACCCGCTGGCGCGCCTCGTGTTCGTGCTGTTCATCATCTTGTCCACGCCCGTGGGCTTCCATCACCAGTTCATGGACCCGGGGATTCCCGCCGCGTGGAAGCTGTTCCACGCCATCCTCACCTTCGGGATCCTGTTTCCCAGCTTCGTGACGGCGTTCACGGTGACGGCGTCGCTCGAGGTCGCGGGGCGGATGCACGGCGCAACGGGACTGCTCGACTGGCTCAAGCGACTCCCGTGGGGGGACCCGCTGGTGGCGAGCGTCCTGCTGTCGATGCTGCTGTTCGCGGTAGGAGGAATCGGCGGCGCGATCAACGCGGCATACGGGATGAACGCCGTGGTGCACAACACCGCCTGGATTCAGGGACATTTCCATCTGACGGTGGGCAGCGCAACGGCACTGACTTTCATGGGGACGGCGTACTGGTTGCTGCCGCGGTTGACTGGACGTGAGCTCGAGCTCGGACTGCTGGCGAAGGTGCAGCCGTATCTGTGGTTCGTCGGCATGGTGCTGTTCTCGATCTCAAACCACATCACCGGCCTGATGGGGATGCCCCGTCGGATCTACGACGCGACGTACGGCGGCGCGGCGGCGGCGCAGGCGTGGCGGGGGCTCACCGGGATCTCCGCGGTAGGCGGGTTGTTCCTGTTTGCCAGCGCCGGGTTCTTCATGCTCGTCATGCTCGGAACGGGGCTCGCCGGGCGGAAGCGCGAGCCGGAGCCGATCGAGTGGGCCGAGCCGCTGGAGCCGTCGAGCCCGAAGGCCACGCTGCTCGACCGCTACGGACTCTGGACGCTGGTAGCGGTGGCGCTCGTGCTGATCGCCTACGCCTACCCGCTGTGGTCGCATCTGCACATGCAGCGGTTCGGATCGCCGGGCTATACACCGTTCTGAACATCGGGAAAGGGGAGACGGGAAAGGGGAAACGTTGATGCGACGCATGCTCAAGCTGTATCCCCTTCCCGTGCTGGTGGGCGCCGGGCTCGTCACTGGGCTCGCGGCCCGCCTAGTCGTCGGCGCTCCCCAGGTCGGACAGTGGATCTTCCTCGCGACGCTCGTCGCGGGGGGCGGCACGACATTTCGCGGGTGGGCGACGCGGTGGCTTTCAGCCGGCGGATGCGCCACATTGCGCTGCAGAGCATCGGTGTGAGGCTGGGCGTGAGCTTCGCGCTGATGGTGGTGGCGAGCTTTGGTCTCGTGAGCCCAGCGGTCAGCGCGGTGATGCAGGAAGCGCTCGACGCGGCGGTGATCCTCAACGCCCTCCGCGTGAGATGATGCTGACCGGTTTCACCACAGATCCACGAGCGGGCAGCGGAAGCCGGGCAGTACGTCCTCGCCGTCCAACGTCTGGTTGGGGTCGAGCAGCGCTTCGCTCCCGTCGGCCCGATAGACCCGGGCGGTCCGCCGCTCCGAGTCGACCACCCATACTAGCCGGACTCCAGCCTTCAACCACTGGGCTACCTTCTCGAGCGTTTCCGCGGGATGATCGTCGTGAGCCAGGACCTCCACCGCGAGGTCCGGCGCCCAACCGGGATAGCCTCGCGGCTCGACTTCCGGCACGCGGTCCTGAGCGATGAACGCCACGTCCGGCGCCCTCACCGTGTCCGGATCTGACTCGATCTTAAAGCCCGTCTCCGCGGCATACACCCGGCCCAAGTCGTGCGCCTCCACATGAGCCATGATTCGGTACCCGAGCGTCATCGCGACCGCCCCGTGCCGCGCGCCACCGGGATCCCGGACGACGAGCCGGCCGCGGATCAGCTCGGTGCGCTTGTCCGGCAGGTCCAGTCGCAGCAGCTCATCTGCGGTCATGAGCGTGGTGTCACCCATGCTGGCAACATA
>WNGQ01001469.1_pt1 | contig 24376 bp, 32 predicted proteins | sample 5407661 | NCBI WGS metagenome assembly WNGQ01 (sample SAMN13153382, study PRJNA577476) | soil metagenome | isolation source: 60 cm soil or saprolite under Garry oak tree replicate 2 | place: USA:California | collected 2016-06-15 | reverse complement strand
TGAGCCCAGTACCGCAGTCGAGCGCTGAACGCCCAGCGGCTTGCCCAGCTCCGTGGCGAAGGTCCCGCCCTCGACGAACTCGGTGACGATGTAGAGCTGGTCTTCGAACTCGCCGTGGTCGTAGACGGTGAGGATGCTGGGATGACGCAGCTTGGCGATCGCCACCGCCTCGCGCCGGAAACGCTCTCGGAACTGCGGGTCCTCGGCGAGGACCTCGGGCAAGACCTTGAGCGCGACCATGCGCTCCAGGGCTGGCTGGTAGGCCTTGAAGACCGTGGCCATGCCGCCTCGCCCTACCTGCTCGACGATCTGGTAGGGGCCGACCTGGACGCCTGGGCCCAACTTCATCGAGTGGAAGGATAGTGGCGCCAACCGGATCGACACGCGTGAAAATGCACTTCGATGGGCGCCTCGAAGCGCCGGCGGCGGCCGGAAGGCCCCAAGCGATCCGGGTCCTCACCGGACAACGGTGTGGATGTGCCCCACCACCTCCCGTTCGGCCACCACCGGGAAGACGCGGACGAGGAGCACCCGCACAACTCTCTGCAGGATGCTTTCGAGCACTTCTTCGGCGGGCTCGGCGATTTCATCAGCGCCTTGAGGGAGCGCGAGTGAACGTCGCCCGCTGACGTCTCCTCAGGACAGGATCAAGCCTTCAGCCGATATGCACCCCGCCGATCAGGCTGGCCAGCACAAACAGCGCGAGACCGACCGCGATCAGGTCCGTCTTCCGCCACTTCCAACCCACCGCCGCCGCGACGAAGACCACGAACGCAAGAATGAGGACGAGCGTGCTCAAGTTCATGAGGAAATTGTGATCCGGAAGATCGACGCGTTCGCGCACATCCTCCCGCCCCGCTATCTCGACCGGCTCGAGCGGCACCTCACCGGCACGATGCCGCCGGCGCAGCTTCGTTACTACCGGGAGGGCGTCTTCACCTACGACGACGCGTTGACCGACCTCGACGCGAGGTGGCGCGCGATCGAGCCGTTCGGCGACTACGCGCAGGTCCTCGTGCTGGCGGTGCCGCCCATGGAGGAGATCGGGCCGCCCGACGTGGCGGCCGAGTTCGCGCGGCTCGCCAACGATGAGATGGCCGAGCTGGTCGGCGCGCACCACGATCGCTTCGTGGGGTTTGCCGCGGCCCTGCCCCTCAACGACACCGAGGCCTCGCTCCGCGAGCTCGACCGAGCCGTGGCCGACCTTGGTGCGCTGGGGGCGCAGGTCTACTCGAACATGCGCGGCGTGCCGCTCGACAACCCTCGCTTCGAGCCCGTCTTCGCTCGCCTCGAAGAACTCGGCGCGACGGCATGGCTCCATCCCACGCGCAACGCGACCTGGACCGACTACCCGACGGAAGCCGCCTCCGATTACGGGCTGTGGTGGTCGCTGGGCTGGCCCTACGAGACCGCGGCCGCGCTGTCCCGGCTCGTCTACTCAGGCGTGATGGAGCGGCACCCGGATCTCAAGGTGCTGGCGCATCACGGAGCGGGGATGGTGCCGCACTTCTCGGCGCGCCTCGCGATGGGGCCTGGCTATCGCCAGGTCAAGGACACGCTGCCGAAGCCGCCCCTCGACTACTTCCGGCGCTTCTACGCCGACACTGCGCTCTTCGGTGCGCCGCATGCGGTGCAGTGCGTGCTGGACTTCTTCGGCCCCGACCACGTGCTGTTTGGCACCGACATGCCGTTGGGGCCCAGCAACGCCGTCAAGGCCACCATCGTGGATATCGAGTCCTGCGAGGCTTCGGACGAGCGGCGTGCTGCCGTTTTCGCGGGCAACGCGACTCGGCTTCTAATCGTCTAGCGCCGCCGCCACCGGTTCGGCGCGAATGACCTCTTTCACCGTCGTGGGCTTCGGCTCATGGGTTGCCTTCGGCGTTGGGACGACGAGCAGCGCGGCGAGGCCGGCTGCTCCCACGATCGCGGCAGCGATCACGAACATCGCGCCCGGACCGTACGTGTCGTAGACGTAGCCGCCGCCGAAGTTGCCGGCGATGGGCGCGAGCCCGAACATCACTGACTTGATGACCACCTGCCCGGTCGCGCGGAGCCGGGCGGGCCACAGCTCGTCCGCGATCAGCACGGCCGCCACGTAGGTCAGCGCGAAACCGACGCCGGTGACGAACTTCAGCAGCGCGAGCGCGTACGGGTTGGTTACCACCGCCCACGCGAGGAACACCGCGACGAAGATCGCGGAGCCGATCGCGAACAGCGCGCCATTGCTGAAGCGCCTGGTGAGCACGTGGGTGAACCCCATCGTCGGGATCTCGGTGACCGCCTGGAACGCCGCAGCCGCGCCGATCAGCAGCGCGCCGCCGCCGAGGAAGTTGATGCGCAGCGTGACGAAGTTCTGCGCTGCCGCTGATGACATCCCCAGCAGAAGGCAGGCGGCGCAGAACCCGAGCATCGCCAACGAGACGGTGGAAAGACCTCTCGGCGCGATGATCGTGGTCAATTCGACCGGAGCTCGCTGTGCGCGTGGCGGACGCAGAGCGCGCCATGCCCAGAGGCCGAACACCCCCACCATCACGGCGTAAACGAAAGGCATGAGCTTCAGCCCGGCTGCCTGGTAGCCTGCGCCGGCGACGACTGCCGCAAGCGCCCAGCCTCCGCTCATTCGCAGCCGGATCCGCGCGTACCTCGTGCGCCTCGTTTCGCGCAGCCGCTGCAGCGTGATCGGGTCGAGCATCGAGAACGGCGCACGCGCGATGAACAGGATCGCGATCACGGCGCCCAGTCCGACCGCGCGGCCGCTCAAGGGCATGAGCAGAGAGGCCACCGCCGCGGCTGCGCTGGCTGCGATCACCGCGCCCTCGGGCTTGCCGGTCCGATCGGCCAGGTACGCCCACCCCAGGCCCGCCACAAACCATCCGGCCGCCGCGACCGCGAGCACGACTCCGATCTCGAGCACCGCCAGGTGCCGCTCGGCAAGGTACAGCGGTATGAAGGGCAGAAGAGTCGCGTCCGCGGCGCCGATCAGCGCGTATGTCCAGTTGAGGCCGCGGATCGAACGTTCGAGCTCGCGGGTCGCCTCCGTCATCGGTGCCCGCTAGGTTGTCAGACGGACCGTCTCAAAAGGTGTGTTCTGCGCACTCGGGCTTCTGGGCCGGTCGTACGATCGATGAATCCGGTGGCTTCGGGGTTGGGGTTTTGATATTGGCGGCTGACCTGCCGAACGAGGTCCGCGAGATCTTGACGGGCGCCAACCAGGCTCATGTGGCGACGGTGATGCCGGACGGCTCACCTCACTCGGTGCCGGTTTGGGTTGACCTGGAAGGGGATCGAGTTGCGATCCTCACTGATCCACGATCCAGGAAGGCTCGCAACCTGCAGCGCGATCCCCGCGTGGCGATCTCGATCACTCATCGCGACCACCCCAACCACATGGCGCAGATCCGAGGCCGCGTCACCGATCGAGTCGAGGGCGACCCGGCGTGGGAGATCATCGATCGCATGTCCCAGAAGTACCTCGGCATGCCGTATCCGCTGCGCACCGATCGCGTGGTGTTCCTGATCGAGCCGGAGCGCGCGTGGTCGCAGCGATTCTGAACGGTTGAAGGTGAGTGGGCCTCGATCGAGCCATCGCTACCTGGCTGACGACTCGCGCCCCGAGATCGGCTGGTCCGACGCGCAGCGACGCCTCGCCGATGGGCGGACCTATTGGCTGGCGACCGTGCGCGACGACGGCCGGCCGCACGCCATGCCGCTGCTCGCGGTGTGGGTCGACGAGTCGCTGCATTTCTGCGCCGGCGCCGGCACGAGAAAGGCCAAGAACCTCGCCCGGCAGCCCGCCTGCGTCATCTCGACGTCCGTGAGCGACATGGACCTCGTCCTCGACGGCGAGGCGGTCCGGGTGACCGATGCCGCACGAGTCAGGCGCGTCGCTGACGAGTACCAGCGGAAGTACGGATGGGATGCCGAGCCACGGGGCTCAGCGCTGCACGCAGAGGGCGCGCCAACCGCCGGGCCGCCGCCGCTCGACGTCTATGCGATAGTCCCGAGGGTGGCGTTCGGCTTCGGTACCGACAAAGCATGCAACGCGAGGAGATGGAGCTTCGAAGATGGCGATGGCAACTGATGCTTCCGGGCGCATCGACCAGCACATCAAGTCGCTCGGCGACTGGCGCGGCGAAATGATGTCGAAGCTGCGCAAGGTCATCACGTCCGCCGACTCGAGCCTCACTGAGGAGTGGAAGTGGGACACGCCAGTCTTCAGCTCCAACGGAAACGTGGTCGCGATCGGAGCCTTCAAGGAGAGCCTGAAGATCAACTTCTTCAAGGGCGCGAGCCTGCCCGACCCGCATCACCTGTTCAACGGCGGCCTCGACGCCAAGACGTCGCGAACGATCGATCTGAAGAAGGGCGATGCCGTCGATGAGCCGGCGCTGAAGGAGCTCGTCCGCGCGGCGGTGGCCAAGAACGGCGGTAAGAACTAGCTCGTCTTGTAAACCGCCAGCAGGACTCCGTTGTCGAAGGCTTCGGAGCGGGCCAGGGCGAACTTCTTGAGGTCGCCCGATTCGGCGAACAGCCGGCCGCCCTTGCCCAGGGCCACGGGATAGATGAACAGATGGAGCTCGTCCACGAGCCCGTCCGCGAGCAGCGCGCGGACCAGCGTTCCGCTGCCGCTGACGTAGATGCCGCCGTCCACGCTGTCCTTGATGGCGCGAATGGTGTCGGCGTTGTACGCACCGGTGATCTCCGAGTTCTTCCAGATGTCGCCGTTCTTCAGCGTGCTCGAGACCACGTACTTCGGAGAATCGTTCATGAACGGGGCGCCGGGGTCTTCGGCGGCGGTCCGCTTTGACCAGGCCGGCGCGAACATCTCGAACGTCCGGCGTCCGAGCAGGATCGCCTTGCAGGGCCCCATGGCCTGAGCGATGGCGTCGCCCATCTTCGGAACGAATGGGTAGTCAAAGGTGAACGTCGGGTCCTCGATGACCCCGTCGAGGGAGATGAACTCGTGAACGACGATCTTGCCCATGTCACAGCCTCCTTTCTGATCTACCTGTAAGACGTTCGTCCGAGCCCAGATTCATCGATGGGGCCGGACCGGGCTGGCGGGGATGGATGGGAATCGAACCCACCCAGGACGCCTCAGCAGCGCCCCGCAGACGGTTTTGAAGACCGCGGGCGGCACCAGCCGCCGAACATCCCCGGTCGGCCAATCCTAGGCCGCCTACTTTCTAAAGGACGAAGGGGATGAGTCGCTTGGTGCGCTGCATGTAGTCGCGGTACGGCTGACCGAGGCCGATGGTCAATGCCTTCTCCTCGACGGAGATCCGATACGCCATGCCCGGTATGGCCAGAAGAAAGCACGCCAACGACAGCCAGTTGGTTGACGCCAACAGGATTCCAAAGAGCGTGAGCAGCGCTCCGCTGTAGCTCGGATGCCGGACCAACCGGTAAGGCCCGGTGTCGACCACCACCTGGTCGGACGTGACCGTCACCCGGGTGTTGAAGAACGGGCCGAGCCTCGCGATCGCGTACCAGCGGAACGCGATTCCAGCCAGCGCCAGCGCGAGCCCGATCCCAAAGATCTCCGGCCGCAGAACGGTGATGGCCGCCTGGGGCACGAACACGGCCGCCCTGATGCCGATGCCGATGGCCAGAGCGATTCCCAGGATCAGAGCAGGTCCCGAAAACCGGTCCTGCCCGGAGCTGCCTACGCCCTGGCCAGCACGCACGCGCCGCGCGAACACGCCGAGCCCATGCCACAACTCGCTTCCGAGCCACGCAACCAGGATCAGCTCGTACAGGACGCGCGCGACCGCGTCGCCGGTGTACAACGGCGACGCCCTAGATCAGGGCTTCGAGCTTCGCCTTCAGGTCGCCCTTCATGTTGGGGCGATAACCGACAGTCCGCTCCGCGGGCTTGCCGTTCTTGAAGATGATCACGGTCGGGATCGACATGATCCCAAGCTGCATCGGCGTCGCCGGGTTCTGGTCGATGTCCATCTTCAGGACCTTGATCTTGTCGCCCAGCTCACCGTGGATCTGCTCGACGATCGGCGCGATCATGCGGCACGGCCCGCACCAGGTTGCCCAGAAATCGACGAGCACCGGCTTGTCGGATTTGAGTACCGCCGTTTCGAAGTCGCTGTCTGTAACCGTCTGGATGTCTGACATCAAACCCTCTTCCTATTCACTAGAACTCGAATCGGACGCCTTCGATTCCGACTTCGTCTCGGTCTTGGCGGGCTTGGTGTCGGTGCCGGAGGAGCTGTCGGAGTCGCTCTTGGCCCCGTTGCCGGAAGCTGCGGAGGCGGCCTTGCCGCCGTTCTTGTAGTCGGTGCTGTAGTAACCGCTGCCCTTGTAGACGATGCCGGCCGGGTAGACGATCTTCGCCAGCTGGCTGGAGCACTTCGGACAGGTCTTGAGCGGTGCGTCCGACATTTTCTGCAGGACTTCGAACTCGTGTCCGCAGCTCCTGCACCGGTATCCGTATATGGGCATCTCTATGGGGCTTCCTACTATAGGGTCCGGTCTGCCGCGAGCCGGTGGATAACCATCCCCGATGGCGGCTTGGGGTGGAAATAAGTGGTCTTCTGTGGAAACGTTCTTCCATCGGCGGCCAGCTTCAAAACCTGCCGCAGGTCGGGCGCGTCGAGGAAGAACGCGTTGACGCCCGCGCCGTCGTCGACCAACCTGACCGCCTCCTTGGCGTCGCGGGTGTAGAGCAGGAAATCCTCGGCGCTGCGCCGCCCGAGGATGTTGTCGATGACCTGGCGGTGCAGCTCGACAACCGCGACCTCGCCTTCCAGCGGCAGCACCTGGAAGCGCCCGTCGCGGTAGACGCCCGCCGCGACCTGGCCGCGGATCGATGCGAGCGTCTCCTCCAGGCTTTCTTTGGGTTCCCCGCCGGTGACGGCGATGCCCGCCTTCATGACCCGGTGCGTGGGCAGCACCTCGAGACCCGGGTCGTCGATGTCCGTGAGCAGGGCGAGCGTGAAGCGCGACGCCGCGTCCTGCGGCCCGCCAACCTCTTCGGCGTAGGCCAGGGCGGTTTCGTAGCGGTGGTGGCCGTCGGCGATGAGCAGCTGCAGCGGGGCCATCGCCTTTGTGACCGCCTCGGTCCACGCGCCGCGCGGCAGTACCCACAGCCGCTGGGCGAGGCCCTCGGGATCGTTGAAGGTGACGTCGGGCGGGCGCTCGACCGCCTCGTCCAGCAGCCGCCTCAGCTCGCTGCCGGCGCCGTCGTAGACGAACCACAGCGGCTCCAGGCTCGCGCGCGTCGCGCGCATCAGGGCGAGGCGGTCCTCTTTGGGACCGCGGTGCGTGCGCTCGTGCGGCAGGACGACGCGCCGCTCGTACGGCTCCAGCCGCAGCGCCGCCATCAGGTCGCGGCGGGTGCGGCCATCGCCAAGGTCCACCTCGTGTACGTACATCGAGGGGTCGTCCGCGCGCAGCGTTCCGGCCTGCAGCCAGGCCTCGAGAGTCCTCGCCGCGCCGTCGTAGTCGTTGCCCGGGCGGATGAGGCGGATGACGTTGTGCGGTGAGCGCTCGAGGTATCCCGAGATGTCCGCGTCCGGGATCACGTCGTACGGCGGCGCGACCAGCTCGGTCAGGTGCGCGGCATCGGCGTAGCGAACCCCGGGCAGCGCCCGGACGTCAGCTATCGGTGCCTCCGTTACCAAGCTCGACGTAGTGCAGGTCGGCCATGCCATCTACCTGGTGCAGCCGCTCGAGCAGCGGCGCCGCGACCGGGTCGTCGATCGCGAGGATCATCATCGCCTTCCCTCGCGGCGCGTCGCGGCCGACCATCATGCTCGCGATGTTGACGTCGTGCTCGCCGAGGATCGTGCCGACGCGGCCGACGATGCCGGGCCGGTCCGCATGCCTGCTCACCAGGAAGCGTCCCTCGGGCATGAGGTCGACGCGGAACGAGTCGATGCGCACTACGCGCGGCTCCTCCATCAGCACAGTGCCGCTGAGCTCGTGGCCGTGCATGCGCAGCGTGATGAGGCTGGTGTAGCTGCCGCGCGCGGCCGCCTTGCGCTCGACGATCTTCATGCCGCGCGCTGACGCGATCAGCCTCGCGTTGACGGCGTTGATGCGGTCCTCGGTGAAGTTCTGCATCACGCCCTTGATGGCGGCGGCGACCAGAAGGTTGGTGTCGTGCTGCGCGAGCTGGCCCTCGAAGTCGAGCTCGATGACGCCCGCGCGCCCGCCGAACAGCTGCGAATGCAGCGACGCGAGTCGCTCCGTGAGGTGCGCGAACGGGCGCAGGTACGCGAGCTCCTCCGGCGGCAGCGCCGGCGCGTTGACCGCGTAACGCGGCAGCTCTCCCGCGAGCACCGCGGCGACTTCCTCGGCGACATCGAAAGCGACCGAGGCCTGGGCCTCGGCGGTCGAGGCGGCAATGTGCGGGGTCGCGACGAAGTTCGGCAGCGTGAACAGCGGGTTCTCGCCCGGCGGCTCCTGCTCGAACACGTCGAACGCTGCCGCGGCCGGGCGCCCTGCTTTCAACGCCTGGTAAAGAGCGGCCTCGTCGACGATGCCGCCACGCGCGGTGTTGATGAGGCGGGAGGCCGGCTTCATCATCGCCAGCTCGCGCGCTGCGATCAGACCGCGGTTCGCCTCGACCAGCGGAACATGCACCGTGACGAAATCAGCCCGCTCCAGAAGATCGTCGAGCGGCACGAGCTCGACGTTGAAGAGCTCGGCGCGCTCGACCGCGACCACAGGGTCGTACGCGATGACGTCCATCTCGAGTCCATGCGCGCGCTTCGCCACCTCCGACCCGACGTTGCCGAGGCCGATGACCCCGAGCGTCTTGCCGCGCACCTCGACGCCGAGGAATTTCGCGCGCGTCCAGTCGCCGGCGTGGATCGATGCGTCCGCCTGCGACACCCAGCGCGCCACCGCGAACAGCAGGGCGATGGTGTGCTCCGCGGCCGCGACGATGTTGCCGCGCGGGGCGTTGACAACCAGGATCCCGTGGCGCGTGGCGGCGGCGACGTCGATGTTGTCGACGCCTACGCCCGCTCGACCCACCACCCGCAGGCGCTTGCCGGCTTCGAGGATCGGCGCGGTCACCTTCGTCTCGCTGCGCACGACAAGCGCGTCGTAGTCCGGAATGCGCTCCACCAGCTCCGCCTCGGCGAGCTTCGTCGCAACGGTCACCTCGCCTTCACGGCGAAGCCGTGCGAGGCCGTCCTCGGCCAGGGGATCGGCGACCAGGATCCGAGCCACGAAAGCTGAGTCTAGGCGGGGACGCCCTGCAGCGAGTTCGTCACCGCGGCCACGCCACGCCCGTCGGCGGGAGCGATGTCCATCTCCTCGAGCGCCTGCTCCATGGCCCACAGGACCTGCACGATGTCGCCCTCGCCGACGGCGCCAAGGTGGCCGACGCGGACCATCTTCCCGGCCATCTTGTTCTGGCCGCCGGCGATCACGACGCCGTACCGGTCGTGCAGAAGCTTGCGGAAAGGCTCGACGTTCAGCCCATCAGGCGGCAGCGCAGCGGTCACTGTGTTCGAGCGGAAGCCGTCGCGGGCGAAGAGCTTGAACCCGAGAGCCTGGAGCCCGGCCTGGGTTGCCCGCGCGAGGCGAGCGTGCCGCTCGTAGACCTTGGTGAGGCCCTCCTCCTCGAGCATCCGGAGGCCTTCCTGCAGCGCGAACGCGACGCTCACCGCGGTGGTGAACGGCGTCATGCCCTTGTCGGCCCACGTCTTGGCCTCTTTCCAGTCGAAGTAGTAGCGCGGGGCGCGGGCACGCGACTGCATCTCCCACGCGCGCTCGCTGACGCTGACGAGCGCAAGCCCTGGCGGCGCCATCCATCCCTTCTGCGAGCCGCTGACCGCGACGTCGATGCCCCATCCATCTGTCTCGATCTCGATCGAGCTGATGGAGCTGACTCCGTCGACGACCACGACTCGACCGGCGTCGCGGCCGACGCGAGCGAGCTCGCGCAGAGGGTTGGTGAGCCCGGTCGAGGTCTCGTTGTGCGTGAGCAGAAGCAGCTTCGCTTTCGGGTGCTTCTCGAGCACGAGCGCGAGGTCTTCGGCGTCGACGGGCTGGCCCCACTCGAATTCGAGCCGCACGACATCGGCGCCATACGCCGAGGCAAGAGCCGCGAATCGCTCGCCGAAGTTTCCGCACAGCGCGACGACCACCTCGTCGCCGGGCGATACGAGGTTGGCGACCGCCGACTCGAGGCCGCCGGTGCCGGAAGAGGTCAGGAACAGCAGGTCGGAGGACGTCTTGAAGACGCGCTTGGCGCCGGCGGTGATCTCGGCCAGGATGGCGCCGAACTCCGGACCCCGGTGATCGACCATCGGCCTGCTCATCGCGCGCACGACGCGCTCGGGTAGGGGTGTCGGTCCGGGTATGCGCAGCTGGCTCGAGAAGGTCATGGGCGTGCTCCTATACCGGGCTTCGGCAGGCCCACTGATTCTAATCCCCTCTCCCGCGTGCGGGAGAGGGCAGGGTGAGGGGTGAGGGCCCCTAGTGCTGCTCGGTCGTGTACGGAAGGAGAGCGATCGCGCGAGCGCGCTCCAGCGCTGTGGTCAGCGGCCTCTGGTGCCGGGCGCACGTGCCCGTCACGCGGCGCGGCAGGATCTTGCCCCGGTCGCTGACGAACCTGCGCAGGCGCGAGATCTCCTTGTAGTCGATGTACGAGACCTTCTCCATGCAGAAGCTGCAGACCTTGCGGTGCTGCCGCTTCGGCCCGCGAGACTCTCGCGGTGCTGGTCGTGCCGATGAAGTGGAAGCCATCAAATCTCCTGGTTAGAACGGAATGTCGTCCGGGTCGACGTCCCGCGGAACGTCCTCACCGGTGGTTTCTTCGGTGGTTGTGTTGCCCGAGGCGCGTCCCGCACCCACACTCGCACCTGCACCGGCGCCAGCGCCGACGCCGGCGCCACGCGGCTCGAGAAACTGCACATCGTTCGCGATGATCTCGGTCACGCGCCGCTTCTGGCCGTCCTGACCCTCCCATGAGCGCGTCTGGATGCGGCCCTCGACGAACACAAGCGCGCCTTTGCGCGTGTACTGCGCGACCGTCTCGGCGAGATTTCGCTTGCCGATCGGGTACGCGACGATGTTGTGGTAGTCGGTGAACTCCTTGCGCTCGCCGTCGGGACCGGTGGACCAGCGATTCGTCGCGATCGAAAAGCTGGTGACCGCGGTGCCGCTAGGCGTGTAGCGCATCTCGGGGTCCTTCGTGAGCCGGCCGATGAGCAGTGCTTTGTTGAGGTTCGACATTTACCGTTCCTCCCGATCCCCGGCTGATGCGTCCGCCGCGCCTCTCGACTCGACCGCAACAGGCTCCAGCACGACCTCCGCCGGCGGCGGTGCAACGGTCGTCGGGCTGGGCTTCTCGGGCTTGCGCACGATGAGATGCCGGAGCACCTCCTCGGTGATCTTCAACGCAGCCTCGAGCTCGGGCACGCGGTCGGGGGCGATCTGGAAGTCCTGCAGGACGTAGATGCCCTCTTTCTGGTGCTTCACCTCGTAGGCGAGCTTGCGCTTGCCCCAGAGGTTGGTGTTATCAGCGCTGCCGCCGGATCGCTCGATCAGCGTGTTGACCCGCTTGACCGCGTCCTGGACCTTCTCGTCGTCCAGGTCCGGCCGCACGATGTACAGAATTTCGTAATCCCGCAACGGGGCGATTCCTCCTTTCTATGGGTTTTCAGGCCCCGGTCCAACGGAACGCAGGCGCGACCTGCCGAGGCCAGAAAGGGTAGGTCGGTATTCTATCAGTCCGCTTTTATGCGTTCCCAGGGCCGAAGCAAGCAAAACGTCCGCGGCAAGTCGCAGGTGCGCGGCAAGGGCAGCCGTCGCGCACCCGTGAAGTCGAGCACCGACACGCCGATCCTCGCGATCGTCGTCGGCGCGATCCTGGCGCTCGTGTTCATCGGGCTGCTCATCTACGGCGCCATCAACAGCCGCACCAATCCGGTCCCGACCGTCCAGGGATCGAGCGGCAGCATCGCCTGCGACCAGCTCGAGCACACGCAGGTCCACTACCACGCGTCCATCCAGATCGTTGCGCAGGGCTCAGTTCATCCGATCCCCGGCGGCATCGGCATCCAGGGCGGCGAGACCGCGCCGAAGTGCTTCTACTGGCTGCACGTCCACAGCGCCAACCCGAACGTCATCCACATCGAGTCGACCGCCGATCGCGTGTTCACGCTCGGTGACTTCTTCAAGGTGTGGGACGCGTGGTCGACGTACAACAACGGCCCGCACGAGCTGCTGAACTCGACGCACGTTTCGACGCTGACCGTCGGTTCAGGCCAGTCGATGAAGGTCTACATCGACCTCGGCGACGGCAAGGGCGCGCAGCTGTTCGAAGGCGATCCAAGCACCATCGTGCTCAAGAGCCACGAGACCATCACGATCGAGGTCACGCCGCCGATCGTGACTCCTCCGCCGACGTTCGACTGGAAGTCGTCCACGAACAACGGGCTGTAGGCAGCCAGTGCCACGTTTGGCGCCAAACAGGTCCTTGGTTTCGGCGGCAAGCGCGGGTTTGGCGCCAAACGGGTCGAAAACGCTGGGCGCCGGCTAGGCCTCCAGCAGGGTCCTCGCCGACCGGTAGTGCTCGAGGGCATCCTTGGGGCGGCCGGCCCTGGTCGCCCGTTCGGCGATCTGCAGATGGTTTTCGGCCGCCGCTTTCGCGTCGCCGTTGCCGTAGCTGAGTCGCTTGCCCTGGGACAGGGCGCGCCAGCGGTCCATACGCGGGTTGTCACGGTGCTTGCTGATCACCATGCGCTCAGCGTCGAGGACCTTCCGGGCGCGCTCGTGCCGGCCCAGCTGGGCCAGCGCCTCCGCCTCGGTGAGCCGGGCGTCGGTGCCGATCGGCCACGCTGCCTCGTCCAGGCCGCGCAGGCTGATGAGCGCCCGTTTCGGGTCGCCTCGCAGCAGCAGGACGCGCGCGCGCTCCAGCGCGAGCTCTCGGTCGACCTCCGGCGATCGCCCCTCGAGCAGAAAGTCGACGTGAGTGCCGAGCCTGTCGGCGATGACGCGCAGAACGCGCAGCGACGGCTGTGCCCGTCCGAGCTCGACCTGGCTCAGGAACGCCCGCGTGAAATCCCCGCCCCCGATCTTGGCCAGGCTGACGCCCCGCTCGCGCCGCAAGCGCCGGATCCGGGTGCCCAGCGACTCGCCTTCGTTTGGTGGCACGCAACCATCATACCGCCGCCCAGTCAAGCCGGCCTTTACGAGACGTCCTGAACGGTCAGCGCCCTCCGCAGCCTGCGGTCCTGGTACGCGATGTGGTCCGCGATCCGGAAGAAGGCGTCGCGCAGAGGGCTGACCTCGGCCTCGTTCGCAGTGAGCTGCCAGCTGACGACCTCCAGCTCGTCCCATGGCGACGCCGCTCGGTCGCTGATCGCCATGCGCACGCCGCCGCCGTCGGGCCACGCCTCGATCGCCGCAGAGCATCTGTCGGCGCGCCCGGTACCGTCGCTCCAGTCGCCCACCGCGATCGACAGCAGCACGCGCGGCTCCGGGTCGCGATGGAAGTGGTCGAAGATGTCGGCCCGGTATATGGCGATCGGGTCGTCGTCCTCGTAGATGACGCCCACCACGCTGCGGATGGCGGAGCCGCAGTCCGCGCACTCCGCCTCGGTCTGCTGGTCGTCGTGCTCGAGCCTGAGCGTGCCCAACCCGGCCTAAAAATAGTCCTTGGGGTCCAGGCTGCGCGTGATGGACGTGAAGTTGTCGAAGCCCCGCGCCGTGACCATGCCGGTGTCCTCGACGCGCACTCCGCCGAAGCCCATCAGGTAAAGGCCCGGCTCCACCGTGATCACGTCGCCCTCTGCCAGCGGCTCGCCGTTGGCGCTCCGCACGCCCGGCTGCTCGTGCACCTCGAGGCCGACGCCATGGCCTGTGCTGTGGTTCATCTTGGCGACGCCGTCGGGCCCCTCGTAGCCGTCGGTGGTGGCGCCATAGCCTCGGTCGACGAGCACCTGGCACACTGCGTGATGGACCTCGTTGGCCGGCACGCCCGCCTTGATCGACTCGACCCCTACGTCCAGCGCCTGCAGTGTAGCCGCGTGCATCCGGCGCACCTCTTCTGGAATGTCGCCGACGACCACCGTCCGCGTCAGGTCGCCGTTGTAGTGGCTGCCGCGGCTGGCCGGAAAGATGTCGATGATCACCGGCGCGCCGGCGCGGATCTGGCCCTCCCCACGGTAGTGAGGCATGGCGTTGTCGGGCGACCCGGCGATGATCATGTCGGGGCACGAGAACCCGAGCTCTGCCAGTAGAAGAGACGCGCGAGCGTAGAGCCACTCCGACGTCATGGGCTTGCCGTCGGCCCACAGCAGTCCCTCGCGAATCTCGGCCTGAGCGAGAAGCCGCACGATCTCGGTCATCGCCTTCTCGGCCGCCTGCTGCGCGTCGCGAATCTTGTCCGCCTCCTCGCGGGTCTTGTGCCGCCGCTCGGCCTCGAACAGCGACTGGTCGACCTCGACGTCGAGGCCCGTGTCGCGCAGCCCTTCTAGATAGCCGGCCTGCAATCGCGGCGAAACCCGCGCCTCGGCCTGGCCTTGCTCGCGCAGCAGTTTGGCCGCCAGCACCGCATATGACCTGTACGCACCCAGCTCCGCGTAGCCCGCGTCCCGAAACGAGAGGATGCGCGCGGCCCTTGACTCGGTTCGCGCGCGGTCGATCTCGAGCGGGCTGGCTACCAGGATGTCGTCGCCCGAGGTGGGCCTGATGTACAGCGCGCTCTCGACGTCCATGCCGGTGGCGTAGATGAAGTCGGCGTCGCCGTGGCCGCTAGGGATGAGGACGAGCGGGCGGGGTCCGGTCGCGCGGCGCGCCCGTTTGCGCGGCGTGGCCACGCTCGCCGGGGTGGTGTCGCGCCATAGACCGGCGGCCTCGACCGCATGCGCCACGGCCTGGAGCAGGGCGTCATCACCGCGAGGCCGCATCGTCTTTTTCCCGCGGCCTTCGAGGTTGAGCTTCTCCTGGACCTCGTAACCGCTGGTGTACGCAACCTCATAGCCGAGTTCGCGCAGCTGGGAAAGATCGCGGCGGAGCGTGCGCTCGGAGACGCCCGCCTTCTCCGCCAGCTCGAGCGGGTTGAGGCCAGGCTCGGCGATGATCGCGGCGAGCACCCTCAGCAGCCGAGCGAGACGCTCAGCCCGATTCAAGAGCTAGAGCCCGGTCAGCCGATCTCTTCCCAGGACGTGGTGGCGTTGCCCTCGAATGGATCGGTCTCGGCCTCCTCCTGGTTGCCGACCTTCTGGTGGAACCGGCTGGCGATCATCTGGTAGGCCATCGCCTTCGGGATCCCCAGCTTCGTGAGTGACTTGACCTCGTCGGCCATCACCTTGTCGCGGGCGGCCTCGATCGCGGCCAGCACCTCTTCGACGGACGCCGTCCTCTTGACCATGGACCCCGAATTCTACCGAAGCGCAGGCGGCTCCAAGTCGCCGCCCCCAATCGATCCTTAGACTTAATCGTCGTATCCACCGGCCGGCTTGCATCTGGGGTGTGAATGGCGGCTGATTACTCTCCCGACAAGATCCGAAACGTGGTCCTCCTCGGCCACTCCCACGACGGCAAGACCACGATCGCGGAGGCCATGCTCTTTGCCTCCGGCGGCCTCCAGCGGATGGGCTCCACCGACCAGAACACCTCCGCCATGGACACCGAGCCCGAGGAGCAGAGACGCAAGATCTCGATCAACCTCGGTGTCGGGTTCGCCGAGCACAACGGATTCAAGATCAACATCCTCGACGCGCCCGGCTTCCTCGACTTCGCCGGTCAGGCCATGAGCGGGCTGCGAGCGGCCGAGGGCGCCGTGGTGGTGGTCGGACCGAACGACCATCTCGCCGTCGGCACCGAGGTCGCCTGGGAGCAGTGCAACGCTCGCAGCAAGCCGCGCGTCGTGGTCGTGAACAAGCTCGACAAGGAGCACGCGGATTTCTACGGCGCGGTGAAGGCGATGCGCGACAACCTTTCGCCGCGGCCGTTCCCGCTGCATCTGCCCATCGGCTCGGAGCAGGACTTCCGCGGTGTCGTCGACCTGCTGCACCTAAAGGCTTTCGTCACCACGGAGGACGGCAAGGGCGGCGAGGTCCCGATCCCCGACGACATGAAGAAGCTCGTCGACGAGTACCGAGGTCAGCTCATCGAGGCGGCCGCTGAGAGCGACGACTCGCTGCTCGAGAAGTACCTCGACGCCGGCACGCTGAACGAGGAGGAGATCCAGCGAGGCCTGCGCGAGGGAATCCTCGCCGGCAAGGTTGCGCCGGTGCTCTGCTGCTCGGCGACGAAGCTGCTGGGCGTGCGCACGCTGATGTCGACGCTTTGCGAGCTGCTGCCGCCCCCCGAGGGTGACCTCTCGAAGCCAACGCAAGCGTTCGTCTTCAGCACCGGCGGCGACCAGTTCGGGCGCGTCAGCTACTTCAAGGTCGTGGCCGGAACGGTCAAGGCCGACCAGCACCTCACGAACATCAAACGCAGCGCCGACGAGCGCCTGGCGCAGATCTTCTTCCCGCGCGGCAAGGAGCATGTGGCCGCGACCGAGATCCATGCCGGCGACATCGGCGCTGTGACCAAGCTCACGCACACCCTCACCAACGACACGCTGGGCAACAAGGACGGCGAGCCGCTGGCGCCCATCGACCTGCCTGGCCTCGCGTTCAGCGTGGCAATCACGCCCAAAGCTCGTGGCGACGAGGAGAAGATCTCGAGCGGCCTCGCACGCCTGTCTGAAGAGGATCCGACGCTGCACGTGGACCGAGTCGAGGAGACGCATCAGCTGGTCATCTCGGGGCTCGGCGACGTGCACCTGGACGTGACGCTGGAAAAGCTGAAGCGCAAGTACGGCGTCGAGGCGACGACGGCGACACCGAAGGTGGCGTACCGCGAGACCGTATCCGGCCACAGTCGTGCCGAGGGCCGGCACGTAAAGCAATCCGGAGGGCATGGCCAGTACGGAATTTGCGTCATCGAGGTTTCGCCGACGAAGCGCGGTGAAGGCTTCGTGTGGGAGGACAAGATCTTCGGCGGCGCCATTCCCCAGAACTTCCGGGCGTCGGTGCAGAAGGGAATCGTGGATAACATGGCCAAGGGCGTGGTCGCGGGCTACCCGATGGTCGACGTCAAGGTGACGCTCGTCGATGGCAAGTACCACCAGGTGGACTCCAACGACATGGCGTTCCAGATCGCGGGCTCGCTGGCGATCCGCAGGGCATCGCTGGACGCCGGGCCGGTGCTGCTCGAACCCGTCGTTGAAGCGGAGATCCGGGTGCCCGAGAAGAACCTCGGCGACATCATGTCCGACATCAACGGCCGCCGCGGCAAGATCATGGGCACCGAGCCGGACGACGGCTACCAGAAGGTGAAAACCACGGTGCCCGAGTCGGAGATGCTGCGGTTTGCGCTCGACCTGCGCTCGATCACGCAGGGCCGAGGAAGCTTCAGCAAGAAGTTCTCGCACTACGACGAGATGCCCGCCCACCTGGCCAAGGGCATCATCGAAGAGTTCCAGAAGCAGCACGAAGCAGCGAGCTAGCGTCAACGCAGGCACCGGCACCCTCTCCCCTTGGGAGAGGGGTCAGGGGTGAGGGCGAGGCCACTAGCATCTCAATCGTGAGTCAGCCCTCCGCCCATGACGTCATCGTCATCGGCGGCGGTGTCACCGGCGCGGGCATCGCGCGCGACCTCTCGCTTCGCGGGCTGTCGGTGCTGCTCCTCGAGAAAGGCGACTGGGGCGCGGGCACCAGCGGCTCGTCGAGCTGGATGATCCACGGCGGGCCGCGCTACCTTGAGTTCGACTGGGACACGACGCGCCTCTCGACCACGGACGCGGGCCACATCGTCACGATCGCGCGCAACATCGTCTATCGCGTCCTCTTCCTCATCCCGGTCCTTCCGCACGACAAGAACAACATCGAGCGGATGGAGACGGCGATGGAGGTTTACGACCGCTTCCAGCCGTTGAAGAAGTCACACCCGCACACCCGGCTGACGCCGGAGGAGGCGCTCCAGATCGAGCCCGGGCTCACGCGCGACATGGTCGGCGCGGTGACCATGGAGGAATGGGGCGTCGATCCGCACCGGCTCGTGTTCGCGAACGTGCAGGACGCGGTTGCGAACGGCACCCGCGCTTTGAACCACACGAAGGTCGTGGAGCTGCTGCGCGACGGCGGCGCCGTCATCGGCGTGCGCTACCGGACTTCGGACGGCGTGTACAGCGAGGCGCGCGCGAAGGTCGTTGTCAACGCCGCCGGCCCGTGGGTTCCCGAGGTCGGGCACATGGCCGGCGTCGACGTGCAGCTGCGTCCCGCGAAGGGCATCCACATCGTTTACCCCCACCGCATCTCCCGGTTTGCGATCAGCGGGGAGTCGATCGACGGCCGCGACCTGCTGATGGTGTCGCACGCGGGCTTCACCTTGCTCGGTACTACCGACGACGACTTCTACGGTGACCTCGATTCAGTCGAGGTCAGGCGCGACGAGGTCGACTACCTCCTGCAGGGTTTCGAGCGCGTCTTCCCTGCGATTCGCAAGTTCCGACCCGTGCGCACGACCACCGGCGTGCGGCCGACGCTCTTCAAGTGGCGCCGCTACGAGGACGAGCTGTCGCGCAGGTACCGGATCTTCGATCACGCGGCCGACGGCGTCGGCGGCTTCGTCACGATCGCCGGCGGCAAGCTGTCGATGTACCGGCTGATGGCCGAGGAGACATCGGACGCGGTTTGCCGCAAGCTCGGACATCAGTCGCCCTGCGTGACGGCTACGCGCCCGCTGCCGGGAAGCGAATCCGATATGGAGCCCGCGGAAGAGCTCGCGCGCCGCTGCGGGATCTCGGCGCTGGCCGCGGTCAAGCTGCAGAGCAGGCACGGATGTCGCTCGGCCGAAGTGCTCGATGGCGCGGCCGCGGGCCGTCTCGTCTGCCGGTGCGAGCCCCTCACCGAGGCAGAGCTGGCCTACTCCGCGCGTCGCGAGCAGGTGCGCACGCTCGCCGATGCGTTCCGGCGCGTGAGCCTCGCCGGTGGACCTTGCGCCGGCGCGACGTGCGTGATGCGCGCCGCCGAGATCATCGGCCGCGAGCTCGGATGGAACGCGTCCCAGCGATTCGACGCGGTCCGCGATTTCGTGCAGTCGTCGTGGCTTGGACGCGCCCCGGTCCTGACCCATGCCGGATGGGCGCAGGAAGAGCTGGTCCAGGGCGCGACGCGAGGACTGTTCGCGTAATGGGCCGCACCGATTCGCTCGCCAAGCTCGCGCTCGCGTACGGCATGCACCTCACGCGCAGGCGATTGAAGCCGGCGCGCTCCCAGCTGAAGCCGCTGCTCGAGATGTACGCAGCGGATGGGCTGCTTCCGCTGACCCCTGAGGAACAGGAGAAGCACCCTCAGCTCATCGGATGCATCAACTGCGGGCTGTGCGCGTTCGCCGCGGGACGGCTGGCGCGCACGCGCCTACCGGACCTGGCTTCTTCCTACGCGCGCCTTTACTCGCGCCTCGCTGACGCGGCCGGGGACGTCGATGGTGAGGAACCCGATTGGGAGGCCGCGTCCGCAGCCTGCCCGGTCGGAGTGCCCTTGGAGGGCGTGGCCACGATGGTCCGCCGGCTCGCGGTCGGCTGAGGGCGAGGTCCCACCCGCCAGCCCGCGACTCCCATCCTCAGCACGGGCTCAGCGCGGCCTCAGCCTGAGCCTGACGGTCAGCTTCCAGGTGCGCAGGCGGCGGGGCCGGCCGCACCCGCGAAGGGGCGAGCTCACCCTGGAGCTCGAATGACGGCTACAGGTCGGGTGGCGCTTGTAGTTGCCAGTTACCCACATTCTGTATACAGTCTGTGGAAATCACACTACATCTAGCCCCAATGGTCAATACCCTTATGCGTCCATTTCGGAGGTGGGCGGCCCTGAAGGCGTTCCTGAGGCGCTTGATGGGGCGGTTCACGGCCTGGCCGGGGGACGATTTCGACCGCTTCGTCCGGGCGCCGGTGGACCTCGGCATGGCCGCCGCCGAGCCCGTGCTGCCGCCGACCGGCCAGCCCTTCCGGCCGCCGGCTCCCATGTCGATCGCCCCGGCCACTTTCGAGATGCGCTTCATGAAGCTGCACGCCGAGGGTCGCTTCGACGAGATGTGGGAGATGATCGCCGAGGACGCGCAGCGCGCCTGGGGCGGACGCGAGATGTTCATCCGCGACATGCCGCGCCTCGGTGACGACACCGAGGTGCTCGACGTGCAGGTGCTCAACGTGAATGTGCTCGAGTCGTGGACCGACCGTCGCCACGAGCGCACGTACAGCAACGTGGCGCAGATGGTCTTGCGATATCGCGTGCGCGAGCAGTGGAAGGATTGGACGCTGGATCGCCAGGTTCACCTGATCCCGGCAGAAGGCAGCTGGCGCACTCTCTATTACCCCGCGCAAATGAAAAGTAGCGCGGGGAGCCGCTGATATAGTGGATCTTCAATGCTCCAGCAAACGATCGAAGAGCAAGACCAGCATTTCAGGTGGCATCGACGGCGCAAGCAGGCGATGACTCCGCGACGCTTGCTCCGCGAATCGGATGAATTGCTCTACTGGGTTGAAGAGTGCATGGTGCAAGAGATGCGCATCGTGCCCGGATGGCTGGTCGCTCGTTTGATGGTCGTGCTGCGCAACGCGCACCCCGAATTGCCCGCTCGGCTCGGCCGCGAGCGCAGGCCGACGCAGGTGATGGAAATCATCTACGACGCGCAGGCGGCGCTCATGGAGCAGGCCTGCTTGAGCCGCGGCCCGGCTCACGTGATTCCACTGTTCGCCGGTGCTCGCCGGCGCCAGCTCAGCGAGGCGGCCCAGGTCTCTTAGACTCGTTCGCGTGCGAGTCGACCTGCATCTCCACTCGCGCTATTCGCACGACAGCTTCACCTCGCTCGACGCGCTGATCAAGCGCGCTCGCGAATGCGGCCTCGATCGCATCGCGTTGACCGATCACAACACCGCCGAAGGCGCGCTCGAGCTGGCGAAGCTCGCTCCAGAGCTGACCATCGTCGGCGAAGAGGCGAAGACACGAGAGGGTGAGCTCATCGGCCTTTTCATCACGCGACGCGTGCCCCCTTACCTGCGACCTGAGGAGGCGATGGACCTCATTCACGAGATGGGCGGCCTCACGTACATCCCGCATCCGCTCGACCGCAACCGATCGCACTTTCGCAGCGAGCGCATCGTCGACCTCGCCGATCGCATCGACATCATCGAGACGTACAACCCGTGGGCCGAGCCGGGCGCGAATCGCGCCGCCTCCGAGCTTGCCGCGGAGCTCGGCAAGGTGGCGGCCACGGGCTCGGACTCGCATGGGATCGAGGAGATCGGGCGCAGCTGGATGGAGATCGACGAATACGACGGGCCAACCGACTTCCTCGAGAAGCTGGCGCGGGCGCGGCATGTCGTGACCTCTGCGAGCGGCACCACCCGTCGCGCGTGAGCGCAGAACTTCTGGTCGCGGGATCGATCGCGCTCGATACGCTCGACGGATCGTTTGGTCACGTCGAAAACGAGCTTGGCGGCTCCGCGCTCTACTTCGCGCTGGCCGCGAGCCTGATCACGCCGGTGCGAGTCGTCGCGCCCGTGGGCAAGGATCAGGCCCGACTGGTCGAGGACGTGGTCGGGTCACGGCCGGTCGATCTCAGTCATCTGCAGGTGATCGACGCGCCGACGTACCGCTGGCGCGCTCAGCAGGAGGCCGGCCGCAACATCGATTTCGGCAGCCAGGACTCGATCTACGACCATTGGCAGCCAGGGCTGCCGCCCGGCTACTCGGGATGGTCTTTCGTCGGATCGATGCGGCCTGGCCGGCAGGCGCAGATTGCCTCCGGGCTCGCCGGCTCGAGCCTTTTGGCGGCGGACGCGATGCTGTCGTACGTTCGAGCTCAGCCTGTAGAGGCCAGGGACGTGCTGCGCCGTGCGCGCTGGTATTTCTGCAACCAGGACGAGTTCGCTGCGCTGGGCGGCGTCGAACCGCAGGAGTTCCGGCGTGAGTGGTCGCTCGAGGGCCTGGTTTTGAAAAGTGGCGCGCGTGGGGTGACCGCTTACACAGACTATGGATCGGTGCACGTGCCGGCGCTGGGCACACATCCCATCGTCGACACCACCGGCGCCGGCGACGCGACCGCGGCCGGGATGCTCGCGCACTGGCTCGTATCGGGCGGTGAGCCCAGCGCCGTCCGCGAAGCGCTGGTGTGGGGTGTTGCGTGCGCATCCATCACAATCGAAGACATCGGGCTGCGCAGCATCGCGCGCACGACGCGAGCGCAGCTGGACTCGCGCGTCGAGGAGGTGATGGAATGCCTACCAGGCGAATCGTCATCACCGTCGGCGACCTGACCGATCAGGATGTCGACGCCATCGTCAACGCGGCCAACAACGACCTCGAGCTGGGAGGCGGAGTGGCGGGCGCGATCAGGCGGCGCGGTGGTCCATCGATCCAGGACGAATGCACCGCGCATGGTCCGGTCCGCGTGGGCGAGGCCGCCATCACGGGCGGCGGGCAGCTGAAGGCGCGCCACGTTATCCACGCGGCTAGCATGGCGCTGGGCGGACGCACGACCGCAAGGTCGCTGCAAGCATCCATGACCGCGACTTTTGAAATTGCGCGCCGCAGTGCCTTCGAGACGGTCGCGGTGCCGGCGGTCGGCACTGGCATCGCCGGTTTTCCGCTCGATGAATGCGCGCGCATCATGGCGACCTGTCTGAGCCGCGCGTTTCACGACGGTTGGCAGCCGTCAGAGGTGCGATTTGTCCTCTACGACGAGGCCGCGCAGAGTGCGTTTGAGCCTCCATTTCTGACCACTTTCTACGACGTGTTGGGGCACGAAAAAACTGATGCCTTCTGATCTCGGGTTGAATTCGAGTTGGAGGGCCCCTAGAATGGGCCGAGTCGCCCTGGGCAACGGATACTGATTAAAGGATGGTGAACTAGTGGAAGGCTACTGCCTGAAAGACAAGCGAAAGGTCGAAATGAAGGACCCTCAGCCCATCACGATGAAGAACGGAAAGCCGGCTACGGTAGGCACGTGTCCGAATTGCGGCACGAAGATCTACAAGATCGGCAAGGCGACTGTGTAAAGCAAAGGGGGAGTGAGGGACCGCTTGGGCCAGCGGTCCTTTTCCTCTTCGATCGTTTCGTCAGGTGGTGATCGGGGGTTCCAGGGCGCCGAGAAGAATCTCGGTCGCTGATACAGCGTCATCGACGCCGAGCGTCTTGAAGATCTCAACGTTCGACGGATTGTTCACGCGTGCGATCGTCTTCTTCACGTTGAAGTGACGCTTGGCCATCTGCAGGGCGATGAGGTTGTCCTCATCGTCCGCGGTGACCGCGACGATCGCATCCGCGCGCTCGATGCCTGTCTGGGACAGGAACTTCACCTCGCATCCGTCGCCGCGCATGACGATGCTGCCGAGCTGGGTCTCGAGCCAGTCGGCCCGGCGGCTTTCTTTCTCGATGAGTGTCACCTCGTGGCCGCGGTCCAGCAGGTCGCGCGAAAGGTAGTAGCCGACTGTGCCTCCGCCGACGACGATCACGTACATGAATGCAACCTCACTGCTGCAGCAGCGTCTTCTCGATGCGCTTGGCGCCGTCGATGGTGGGACAGATCGTGTGCAGTCCGAGCTTTTCGTAAGCCTCCGCGCGCTCCGGATCGTAGATGCGGCAGACGACGCGGGGAACCTTGAAGACGTGCTTGGCGATCTGCGCGGCCATGATGTTGCGGTTATCGCCTTCGGTCACTGCCACGAAGCCGTCGGCGTCTTCCACGCCTGCCCTCCGCAGGACCTCCGCGTCGGTGCCGTTGCCGACGACCTGGTTGCCCTTGAAGTCGTTGGTCAGGACGCCTCGCTGCGACGCCCGCGAGAACTGGTTGGGGTCGCGGTCGATGATGGTTACGTCGTGTCCGGTGCGGTCCATTTCGGCCGCGATCTGGGATCCGACGCGACCGCAGCCAACGATCACGATCTTCAACGCGCATCGATTATAGGGAGGCTCGTAGAGGCGCCATCCGGGCCCGTCACGCGTGGGCTAGCATGGTTCGCCGTGCGCTTCCCATTCACGTTGCTGGGCCTTATCGCGATCGCCATCGGAGTGTGGGTGGCTGTGTACTTGACCGTGCATCCGGGGCTGGACCCGGTGTCCACCGGGCTGGCGTTTGGTACTGCGGTCGGCGCATTCATGTTCGGCGCTTACGTGCTGGTGCGCCGGCTGCGGCGCGGCCCGGACAACTAGCCGGAAATATGGCCGACCACCACTCGCACGGACCGGTTGCCAAGAAGGTGATGGTCGCCGTCGGCGGCCAGGGCATCGACGCCGAGGTCGTGCGGCTCGCGTGCAGCATGACCGACGCGCACGGGAAGCTCTACGGCGTGCACATCATCGAGGTCAACCGCTCGCTGCCTTTGGGCGCGGTGCTGGACGAGGTG